>Ga0207137_1008_pt1 | contig 72157 bp, 176 predicted proteins | sample Alteio_BWMinHeat_9_FD_153572 | JGI IMG/M metagenome (GOLD analysis project Ga0207137, IMG submission 153572) | Enriched cells from forest soil in Barre Woods Harvard Forest LTER site, Petersham, Massachusetts, United States -... | ecosystem: Environmental > Terrestrial > Soil > Temperate forest >...
GGCCGTCGGTCTCAAGCCTTCCGGGTCCGATGAGGCGCAGCCATGAACGCCGGAAGCGATCTTGATGCTCTTGTGGCTGAGAAGGTGATTGGCTGCCGCGTGATCCGGCCGGAAACCGGGGACCGGTATCCTCTCTGCGGCTGCGACAAGTCGCCTCACGACAAGCCGGGAACCTTTCGGATTGAAAGCTATTCCACCGACATCGCCGCGGCTTGGAAAGTGGCCGACAAGGTCGGCCTCTTTTTCGGCCGCTTCTCCAAGGATGAGTACTGGGCCTTCCTGTCCGTGTCGAACTACCTGAACGGACACGTCTCGAAGGCCAAAGCAGCGCCGCTGGCGATCTGCCTTGCGGCACTCGAGGCGGTGAAAGCATGAACGCCGGAAAGAAACTCGATGCGCTTATCGCTGAGAAGGTGATGGGCTGTAAAGTTGTCAGGTACAACGACGCGGTCACCAGCGCCGGCTGCGAGTGCGCTGATGCCGCGCATACCCAGGATGAGAATACCGATGAGCTTAAAGATTATTCCACCGACATTGCCGCAGCGTGGCTCGTGGTCGAAAAACTCGACCTGCTGATGCAGTACGCGCTCACAAGAAACAGGGATTGCGCGCCCGGCTATGCGATCTTCGAGGATACCCAGGCCGGAGACGGACAGACGATCGCGGAAGCCAGTACCGTTCCTCTCGTGATCTGCCTGGCCGCGCTCAAGCTCCAGGAGGAGGTGGAGAATCCTCCGCCGGTCGCCGAAAACGTGGTCCACCTGGTCTGTGGCACCCATCCGGAGCGCTGCAGGCTGTGCATGGAGCTGGTGTGTCCCAAGTGCTACCCCTACCACGAACAGGAAACCTGCAGGAAAAAGGCGCAGCCATGAAGATGGAAGCGGGCCTTGATCTCGATGCGCGCATCGCCAAGGAAGTGATGGGATGCATGTTGACTCACGACGCCTATAGGCCACAGTGCGGCTGTCCGACAGATCCTACGAGTGACAAAAGACCACATCAGGTTTGGGCACCGCATGCAGGAGGGTTTATCATCCCTCCCTATAGCACCGACATCGCCGCCGCCTGGACGGTGAAGGAACGCCTGGGCCGGCTGATGGAGCTCCAGGAGCACACTCCGTTCGGCTGGCTATGCAGGTTCATGGCTGTCCAGCCTGGTCAAATCGACGTCGAGGCGCGCGCGGACACTGCGCCGCTGGCGATCTGCTGTGCGGCACTTCTGGCTGTAGAAGCGAGAGAGAAGGAAAAACTATGAAAACGGTCGAAGTGAGAACAGAAGCGGAATTCACGGCGGCTATCGTCATGCCAGATACGCTCGTGGATTTGATGGAAGGAATCTACAGTCTTGTGACAAAAGGGCTGGAAGCTCCGTGGATCAGGCTTCGTGCTGGGGTTAAATTGAGCGTCGTGGCTCAGGGAAGCAGCCAGCCCCACGTCGAGGCTTGGGGAAGCAGCCAGCCCCACGTCGTGGCTCAGGAAAGCAGCCAGCCCCACGTCGAGGCTTGGGGAAGCAGCCAGCCCCACGTCGAGGCTTGGGGAAGCAGCCAGCCCCACGTCGTGGCTTCCGCATTCGTCCAACTGTCCCTTCTCGGGAAAGTCGTCGCAAAGTGCTCCGCAAAAGTCTCCGTTCTTATCAAAGGGGATGATCCAAAGGTCGAGGGCGGGAATCAGATCAAAATGCCCTATGCGACCACGAACGACTGGTGTGAATACCATGGACTTGAGGTCAAAAATGGGGCTGCGCTTGTCTACAAAGGGCTCAATAAGGACGGCAAATCAAACAGAGGGCTGGAATATAAAGTCGGAGAGACAGTTCAATGCGATCAGTGGAATGATGTGGAGTGCGATGCCGGACTTCATTTCGTCCCACATCCGTCCATGGCTGCACAGTTTTTTAATAACCCATTAGACTGCGTTCGATTCGTCGCTTGTGAGATCATGCTTTCCGATTCAATGGTGTTTTTGACTGGAGCGTACCCGTTTAAGATCAAATCCAAGAACTGTAAAGTGCTTTTCGAGTGCGATCGGTACGGCAAAGAGATCAAGGCAGAAATGAAAACAGGCTGAAATCATCAGGAGGGGATGAAACTATGAGCACTATCCTGGTCGATGTCAACAGCCATGGGGTTGCCGTGCTCTGGCAGATGCGCGCGCCTGAGTATCGATGGATCACGCCAGCAATAGTTCGCTCGGCTTATTCAAAGCAAACTGTGACTTGAAAACTGATTGATATTAAAGTCTAAGGAGCTGGGATGAGCGGCGAACAGAGAATCGGTCTGTACGCGAAATTCAAGGTCGAACGCACGGACGGCTCAAGCGCACCAGGCGAGAAGCATGAGCACTGCAGGTATTTCGCGCTCGACCTGATCCACGATCCGTTTGCCCGCCCTGCGATCCTGGCTTATGCCAAGGCCTGCGAAAAATCGCATCCGATCTTGGCCGAGGATCTCCGAGAGATCTCGGTCCACGTGGGCTTCTTCAAAGGCGGCCGCACGCCGGTCGGCCTGCGCTGCATCGGTCCTGGGACAGGATCCGGCGCAGGACGCTGCGGGAAGCGGTATTCTGGCCAAAAAGGGTGGGATTTCGTGTGTATCAGGCCCCTGGAAGGGTGGGTATGCGGGGACTGCCGCCGGCGCTTCATCGATGCCTTCGCGGGCCCTGGTATGGAGAAACCACTAAAAATCACCCGCACGAAAAAAGGCACGCGCATCCTGTGGCCGGAAAAGAAGGGGAAATGAGGTGAAGTGATGGCGACTGGAGACTACTGTCCGAGGTGCCGAGGAACGCATGACATCCTGAGAGATTGTCCGCCGGTGTTCACGCCAGTACCCGCATCAGAAGAGGCTCTCCTGGAGAGGTGCCGAATCCTGGAGCTCCTGGTTATGGAGCTCGAGAAGAAGCTGTCCAAGATCGAGTCGGCGGTATGCCGCATGTGCAGGGGATCCGGTGAGTTCGGGCTCGCGGATGGCGAGATTCCTTGTCCCGATTGCGGCGGCTCCGGAGATCCGACGAAGCCCGGCGTGTTTGCGCAAAAGCCAAAGAAGCCGAAATGCGAGCATCGTCGCGCTTCGCACTCTGTATTTGTGGATCTTCAACCAGAGCTTAACCGTCAATGTGATGACTGTCTCGTGCTGTTCAGCGAGAAGCGGATCTGCGAGCACGTGTTCGTTAACTACCAGTGCGAGAAGTGCGGCATAGGGCAAGAGGTCGAAAAGCCAAAAGGTAAATAGACATATGAAGCTGTCCCACAAAGAAACCGTCGTCCTGATGCGATCGCTGATGCGATCGCTGATGAGGTCGCTTGAGAAGACACCGGAGAGCGAAAAGAAAGGCCATAAGGCCATCTTCGACCGGCTCTCGGCGGAATCCGTCCGGACGCTGCCTAAGGACATCGTCCGCCGTCTTGGCGCCGCACTTGATCGCACGATCGGTAGGTAGAGATGGGCATGATGTCAGCAAAATGGGTGTGGGCTCTGATCCCGGTAAGATACTGGTCCGGCTGGGTCTCCTGGTCTATAAAAGAGATGCTTCTTGTGGATCCAGCGCTAGAGGCTGACCTCCGGAGGAAAGGAGTTCGTGCCGAATGACCACCCGCGACCACCTTCCCACCATGACCACGTTCACGGGGAAGATTTTCAATTTCATCGAGCCGGATCCGGGCTCCATCTGCATCGAAGACATCGCCCACGCGCTGTCCCTCGAATGCCGGTTCCAGAACCAGTCGAAGGTCCACTACAGCGTGGCTCAGCATTCGATCATCGTGTCCCGCCTGGTGCTCGGCGCTCCGGCTCCCATTGGTATGAGCCACACGATGCTGCGCCGGATCGCGCTCATGCATGATGCCGCCGAGGCGTACCTGGGCGATGTCTGTAAGCCCTTGAAAAGGCTGCTGCCGGACTACCAGGTGATCGAGGACAGGGTGCAGAAGGCGATCTTCAGGCACTTCAGGCTGCCGAAGGAAGTCCCGCCGGTGATAAAGCTATGGGATGCGAAGCTGCTCGCGAACGAATGGATTCAATTCATGGGCCCGGACTGGCATGACGCCATGTATCCGCCGGATCCATCCATCGGCGTGATCGAAGCCTGGAGCGCCGTGGAATCAGAAAGCCAGTTCCTGAAGATGCATGAGCTGCTGTTCGATCCGAAGCTCTTCACATAGAGAAAAGGTGAGGCGATGGGCCGAGTGGACGGAAGCGAAATAAAGACGTGCAATGAATGTGGGATGACCACTGAGGATCTCTATTATTCATTACACCATCCCAGGCGCTGTTCAAAAACGGTCGAGAAGGAACTGTCCACGCTCAAACTTCAGGTCCATAAAATGACCGATGCGCTGAACAAGATTCACGACCTGGCCGGCCAAGTCTCCGGATCGCACTTCATCAACTCCAACATGGGAGCTATCCAGGACTGGTGCCACAGGGTAACGGGGCCGTGCGTTCAAAAACGGAAACAGGAGATGTCATAACCATGACCACCTGGTGGATCGGCTCGAAAGACGACAAGAACTACCAGCAGATCTACGATGCCATGGACGTGATGAAGACCGGCGACACGGTGGAGTGCGATGATCTCGGGAAGGATCAGTTCATCGCTTTCCTCAAGAGCGCCGGCAGGTGGAACGATCTTATCTGCGGTTTCCAGGCCACCGAGCACATCTTCTTCGACGGAGGCGGCAGCGTCTCAACGGAAGAGCCCATGATAGCCTGGGAGGCGAATAATGGCGCGGTGCTCAAGACTTATGTCCGGCATCTTCCCTTCATCCTCGAATCGTTCCGACGCCTGAAGCCGGACAAAAACTTACCGGATCTGCGTGCCATGCGGGGCTTCTGTCGCCTCTACATCATCTCAGGGAAGACCATTGCGGAGTCGATCGAGGCGATGGAGAGGCTCCAGAAGGGGACTGAATCGCTGCGCCAGGAACTCGAGCTTTCGATGCAGCAGGGTTTCAACAAGATGTCCCACGGCTTCAGTGCCAGGAAATGCGGCTGCATGTCCGGAAGGATCTACGTGGAATGCTGCGGCAAGTCCGTGGAGAGTCCGTCCCACAAGGAAGTCAGGGAAGCCGTGGATCCCAAGAAGCCTGTTTCTTAGCTGGTAAGATGATGAACAAGATGGAATGCGGCCATGACTACCAGTACCGGAACTGGGCTGACGATGCTCCGCACTACTGCATCATTCACGGATTCGATCTCCTGAAGCTCGAGAACGGTGAAATGCGGCAACTTCTCTGGGATCTCCGGAAGTACATCCACGAGCCTAACATCCAGGCAATCTTCAAGCTCGAGAAGGAACTCGACTCGCGTCTTATGGCCTGCAGCGAAAAGTCAAAGAGCGATGGTTGCCTCTGCAATAGCTTTATTGGGCCAAGCGGGTGCAAGGTACACAACGCTGAAAAGCGGAAGTGCGACTGTTCCTGCCATCCACCGAACAGCCAGGAACAGCAGTGCGGTGCTTGTAGCGGAAATCACAGGTAAGAACGCTATGTCGAAAAACTACCACGAGCACCTATGCCAATTCTGCGCCGAGGAATTCAAGTGCGATGGCTGGGCCTGTAGCGATGAGCTTTGCCGGGACTGCAAGCATCGGCTGGCCGATCTTCAGCCAGCTGCCAAGACCCTGTTCGAGATCCTGCTGAAGCGGATTTCGAGGTTGGAACGTCGCGAGCACGAATGAGCTATATGACAAACAAAGAAGCCGCCGAGATCCTAATGGTTAAGGGATTTCATTTTTGCTCCACCAGGAGAGACAGCAGCCACTGTGTCCACGTCGTCCAAACAGTCCCAATTGCGTGTAGGTGCTGCTGGTGCGGTGTGGAATATAGATTTTCAGATCTTACTGGCTCAATAGAAGTCCATGGACCCCACATGCCGCCGGAGGTGCGCGAATCATGACTTTGAGGAATCAGATTATCCGTGTTCGGAGACGATGGGGCTATTCTATCTCCGGATTGCGTGGGGAGGCCGTTGGGCTCCTTGCTGAATTCCCCTGCTACACAGAGAAAAGCGAGCTGCTATTCCGAAAGCATCTCTTCAATCCAAAAGGCGAATGTCGTCGATGCGCGATTCGTAATGGTAGAACGCAATGACGACGTACGACTGCAAGGAAGAGAGGCACGGTGATTGCCGCGAGTACGGCTTGGATGGTTCCCTGTGTGATTGCCATTGCCATCAGACGCCGCCAGAGCTTCAGAGCGACGAGGCGTTTGAGCAATGGCTCAAGGACCATCCCCTTGACCCAATTACTCAGGAGAACGTCCAGGCGTCGGTACAGCGGCTCGCGAAGCGTTTGCGGGCGAAGCCAGGGCCGACTTTAGACCTTTGAGCTATTCCATGAAGACGCGAGATAGTGTCGTAAGGGAGTATCGCAAGATTGAGGACGCCCTTAGTAAAGGCATCGTCCCATTCGACAATCTACACAATACTCAGGGGGCGTACCAAACTCTGTGCTGGGTTCTTAATTGTGATCGTGCGATGGCCCCCAGCAAGGTCTTTTTGGCCCCAAAGAAAAAGACGAGAGCTAAATCATGACTAAGAGGAAGTGCCGACTCTGCCGCCTGAAACTCTGGAATCAGAACGAGAAGGGGACCGGCTGCTGTGACGATTGCCGGGAACTCCTGAACGTCCTATCCCCGAAGGGGCAGGCATTGGCCGAGTTGATAGTCCGCATTTGTGATGCTCGCGAATCCAGCGAAAGGAAGCACTAAATGCTGGTTCCGAAGTGCAGTAACTGCGGCTGGATGGCTATCTCCATGCCATACAACGTGAGACCACTCAAGGTAGAAGAATTGCCGTGGAGCTGCATCAATCCGATATGCGAGTCCAAAGGCACGTTAATTGAGCCTATTATGACCAGCGTGCCTGAGCAGTCGCTCACTACAGAGTATTGTGGGAATCCCACTACCAACAAATCCTGCTTCGTCTGCGGCCTAGCTCCAGCTGACGATGAACACATAAACTGCTGTATCGCGAAGTTGAGAGGCGAGCGTAGAGGCTTCAGGATCATGGTCAAGAAGATGTATGAGATGGTCCCGCGTGAGTTCCAGACTATCGCAATCTCGGAAGGAAAATACGAGCGCGCCGGCGGCGATGCGGAATGCCAGGTATGCAAGATTAAACTCAGTGAGCATCCCGAGGTGCCCGGCTTCCCGACCTTCCATCAGATCTGCGACCATTCGGTCGTGAAGCTCTGAGGATTCCATGAAGAAGCATGAGCATCAGTGGAGCGACTGGATAACAGGGAGATCCCGCTGGCGAAGCTTGGCAAACTTCAGGGAAGTGGTCCAAATCCGCTTCTGCAGCGTCAAGAATTGCAGATCCGCCCAGGAAAAGAAGCTCGGTAAAGTCCTTCCGGAGGTCGTGGCCGACCGCCGGCGGATCGCGAAAAGCTTCCGGCGCATGTGGGATGACTCTCTCGACTGCGATCATTCCTGGAGCCTGAAAGTCGTCCGTATGATCCTCGGAAATAAAGGAAGCTGATTATGGCAGATCCTCTATGGGACACTGACGAGGAGACCACCCTGATGATCTCGGTGCTCAGTCACTTCAAGATCCAGCACAGGGTCGTTTTCGAAGGGGTCAAGCCTGCGAATTGCACTCAGATCTACTACAAATGCAGCCTCGAGGTTAAGCCGACGACGCATGGCGAACCCTGGTTCCATGCGGAATCCCTGGAAGAGCTCCTGGCCTGGCTCTCGAAAGGAAAATAGCTGATATGGCCCACGGAACCTTCAAGCCCTGCCCAGGCTGCGGTGAAGAAAGCTACCGCTCCGTGAACAAAGTGTGTCACGCCTGCGAGGGCTTGATCAACGCCGGCCGCGCGGTCGAAGCTGAGAAAAGCGCGAAGGTCGAAAAAGGAAGAGGCAAAGGCAAGGTCTACCGCCTCTCCAAGAAATGGCCTGGCATCTATAACCCCGGCAGCAGCGCTGAAAACAGAAGAACGCTCGAAAAGGCCTTGGAGGAACTCGCGCGGGCCGCGCTCAAACCGCTCAAGTCCACGAGGTATGCCTATGATGACGGCATTGCGGCATTGCCGCCGGCAAGTAACAGCGTGCATTACTGCTCCTACGAGGAAGGCGCAAGCCTCTGGACCTGCACCCAGCGCCTCGCGGACAGCATCACGAAGCTCGATCAGGCGGTCCGGGATGCGGTCCTGGAAGCCTACGAAGAAGGCAAGACCGAAGGCTCGAACATGCTGATGGCCCTTGCAAAAGGCGAGGTGTCGATTTCGGAACTGACCGAGGCGCAGATCGAAGCTGGCAGGAGGAAAAAACGATGAGCGATCGAACGCGCTGCAATTGCCGGATCTGCGAATACGGCCGGAAGATTCAGGCCCTGGCCGACCGACAGGCCAATCCTGCCGACAAGCGGGAAGTCGAAAACCTCTGGGAATCCCTCGCGCTCGAGGAGGACGATAACGGCTTGTACCGCGGCCGCTGGACGGCGATGAAAGATATATTATGCCTGATCAAGCGCGATCATTTTCTGGCCAAAGGCCACAATGAGCGCATGGACGGGCACGAAAAGTGTCCAATGTGCGATGCCTTGGAGAAGATCTTATGAAAGAAAAATGGACTACGCTTGAGATGATCGAGCATACCAGGGGAAGGATCAAGGAGCTCGATGCCAGGATTTCGGAATGGGTCATGGAACGGGCGCTGATGGACCAGGTGCCCCTTGTTCTCAAGGTCTGTCCTCGCTGTAACGGCTACGGCAGGGTCCGTGAGGATGCTCAGGACAGTTCAGAACGCTGCGACGTCTGTGCCGGCACGGGAAGCGGTCTTCCGAGATAGCCAGATGAGCAAAAAACCCTGGGAAACGCCTGAACTCCAGAAAGCGCGCGTGGAATACGAAGAAATTTGCGCCAAGCGGGTCACGCTCGAGAAGGAACTTGGACTTTGCAACGGTTTCGACACCACCGACAAAACAATCCTCGACAAACGGTCAAGACTCAAGAACCAGCTCACGATCCTCCGGGCGACCCAGAGCGAGATGAAGGAGGAGTTGAATAGGATCTCTGACGCGGCTTTTTCAAGCCAGGTGCGCTATGCCCCTGGCAGAGTGGAAGCCCTGGAATGTCTGTACCGGAGCTTCATCTCATACCTGACCTACGAGCGCGGGAACTGTGGCCCAGTGGACAAAATTACACTTGACCAGAAATGGGCGGCGGTCATCCACACGGCTAACGAAGTGAGCCGGTTCAATAAAGGACAGAGTCAGGAAGCCTGACCAGGCACTGCCATGCCTGCCGTACCAAGACATTCAGGGACCAGCGTCGCACCGCCTAACCAAGCCGTGACTGCCGGACCATTCCTCGCCATGCACTGCCGCGACGGTCCTCACCCAGACTGCCTAACCTAACCTCGCCAGACCAGGTCGCGCCAGAACTAGCCCCGACTGCTATAACTAACCTCGCCTCGCCAGGACTAACACAGCCAGTCCAGGCCACACCGCAACTGCCTCGCCGAGCCACGCCCAACCCCGACGCTCAGGGCCATCCGTTCCCGGACTGCCAAGCCAAACCTCAACAGGACTTGCCTATTCATGCCATGACTGCCCTGCCAAACCTCGCCCGTCCACGCGATACACGCCTCGACGTGCCATGACTGCCTTACCGCGATATGCCTCTCCGGACCACGCCGACCATTCCTCGGCTGCCAGGCCCAACCCTTCCACGCCTCGACATGCGGTCCATTGCATGACTGCCAAGCCGCACCCCGCCGAGACTGACCCAGCGGCGCCTCGCCATGACTGCCGTACAGTGCCTCGCCCCACCACGCCGGGGAACGACGCGCCCTGACTGCCAAGACTCGACAAACCACGCCAAGCCAGACCCAGCCTAGACTCGACTGCCGGACCGGGACCAGCCGGATCTCGACAAGCGTTGCCCAGACTGCCTAAACAAACCAAACCTCGCCTAAACGCGAACCGCCTTGACTGCCAAAACGCGACTTACCGCGCCTCGACCCGTGATGACAAGCATTGCCCAGACGGCCGAACCGAACCGCACCTTGCCATGACTGGATCTGCCGGACCGGGCCCAGACTGCCTCACCATACCGAGACGCGCCCAACCATATCGCGTCTCGCCATTCCACGACTGCCCTGCCCAACCATGCCCCGTCGCGCCTCGTTTTGCACGGACGCGCCTGGACGCGCCATGCCATTCCGCGACTGCCGAACCTCACCTAACCGCGTCACGTACTGCCGGACCTCGACTGCCAAACCGGACCGGACCATGCCAGGACTCGACAGACCGTGCCGGACCTTGCATTGACTGCCGAGCCTGAACGTGCCGGGTCTTGCCATGCCTTACGGAGACTGCCATACCTCGCCTCGCCAGGACCAACCTCGCCTCGACGCATCCAGCCAAGACTCGACTGCCACGCCTAGCCGAACCCCGCGGTGACCCGCGCCGCCAGATCCCACCACACCATGACGGCCATAACCTGCCGGACCGTACCAAGCCGAGCCTGGCCAAGTCGCGCCCAACACCGACTAGACTGCCAAACCGCGACTTGCCACGCCGATCCGAGACTAACCGTGACTGCCGAACCAAACCACGCCTAAACCCGCCCGGGCGCACCCCGCCTCGACGGCCGGGACAGACCTGGACTCACCTCGACGATCCCGGCCTGGACTGCCGGACCATTCCATACCACTCCACGCCGAGCAGCGCCCCACATCGACTGCCGAACCAAAAAGCGCCGGAGCGCGCCAAACCACAACGAAACTCGCCATGACTGCCACGCCGGACCGAGCCAAGACGTGCCGTCCGTTCCAAGCCTTACCCTGACTGCCTGACCAGAACTTGCCGCGCCGTGACGTGCCCCAACGAGCATTGACTGCCTAACCTCGTTGTACCGGGCCTCGCCATGCCCAGCCAGGATCCGCCCAGCCACGACTGCCAAACAAAACCTGGACACGCCATTCCAAGCCAGGACTGGCCGAACCACGGCTGCCGAGCAGGACCGAGCAGGACCGCGCGGGACCTGGACGGGCCGGACCGCACCTTGACTGCCCAGCCAAACCGTGACGTACCCCGCAAACCACACCCTGACGCGCCGCGACTAGACTGCCTTGCCGGGCCCGAACAGGCCAAACCACGCCAAACTCTGACTAGACTGCCAAGCCGTACCGAGTCAGTCCAGTCCCAACCACACCATGACTGCCACGTCAACTTAAACTCGGTTTACCTATTCTCGTAAACCTTCCATCGATCCGCCAAGATAAATCGATTGCGATTCCATCAGACCTTTTCGATGCAGCCTCTTCACGCACGCGAGCGCATCGATCGGATGAAAGGCGCATCTATCGGCAACTTCACGAAAATAATGTCCATCAGGACCGCCGACTGTGTGAGCGCCTTCAGGCCATCGGAAAGGTGGGTCGAAGCGTCGATGAATGACTTGATTGTGATCTAATCTATTGAACGGATCCTTTACCACATCCGGATACCAGCGCACCGATTTTGCATCTGGATGCTCGGGCAGCAGCATCCTCGGAGAGTCACTATAGACCAGCCGGCCGAATCCAGCCTGCACTGTTGGATTCCGCCAGAAATATCGCGCCGCAGTCTCAAACCAGCTAGGATAAAAATAATCATCGTCTGCCAGGAAGCAAATCAAATCACCGGTCGCCAGGCTGAGCCCAAGATTGCAGTTGATCGACAGCCGGTTCGCCAGGCGCCGTTCTTCCGGCTTCACGTCGAAGTGCCGGACCACCGCATCCTGAAAGTGGAAGCTCTCCACGGTCTTGTGGATGTCAAACGTTTCGCTCTCGTCGATCACGATCACCTGAACATCTGCATGCGTCTGGTTCCGGATACTGCGTAAGGAGTCCTGGATCCAGACCGGCCGGTTGAATGAGGTGAGGATGCAGCTGACTTTCATTTTTTCTCCGGGAACCCAAACCATTTGTTCCAGGCCTTATCCCAGTCCATCCTGCTGCCTGGATCGCGCTCGACAGCCACGACAACTGACATCTTTTCGTGCTTCAGCGTCCGATGCGCGGCGATCCGGTGGTAGCCGTCGAAGATCACGCCGCTCGAGGTCACGAACGCCGGCCATGCTTCAGCGCCGTACTCGAGAAGATCGACGATCCGGTCATGCTGCGCTTGCTCAAGCTCCGGATCCGCCGCACCAGTCGCGATGTCCTTGATCGTGATCCTGAAGTCCTTGACCGGGAAACTCTCAACCAGGAACCATCGATAGTTTTCAGGCTCCTCGACCGGCGTCCAGCCTTCTTCGGCGGATTCCAGCATGGATTGAAACTTAGCATAGTCCACTTCAGCCGCGCCCCTGATGCGCTTGAAGAGCTTTTCTGCCAGCTTGCCTGTTCGATCAATCATAGATTCAGTTGTTCAAGCCCGAGGATTCGATGATATAAGCCTGGGCGGCCGCCTCGCAGACCTCATCGCAGCATTCCTCGGTTTCCAGGCAGGTTTTGCACAGGGTCGCGATGAAAATCAGGCCTTTTCCGATCTCCGGCATCCTCGAGTACATCAATGTCACGATCCAGGGGCCCCGTTTCTCGTCGCCGCAGGAGCGGCAGCCTTCCTTGGGCGGAAAGCCGTTCCAGCGCACCGGCCGGAGACCTTCCTGCTTGAGCCGGTCCTCCATCTTCACGATCTCGAAGGAAATGTCCTCGGGGTTCATGGGATTTTCTGCTCTGGCCTGAGCTCTTCGATTCCGACCCAGAAATTACTCACACTTTCAGGTTTGATGCCCGCGGATGCGCATACGCGAAGCCGATCCTGGAGGATGTCCTGCTTCGTCATCGGACGACCATAGAGGAACTCCACCAGCCAACTCAGGAACTGCTGCATTCCATCACCGACCTTATGCGCCGTCTGATTACTCACAGTAATGATTAAGCGAATCCACCGTCGTATCGAGCGTGCGATCGCCCAGCGCATCGGCAAGCCTTTCTAGGGATACGACATCCTCCGGATTTAGGCGGCGAAGCTCCTTGGCCGCGGCGACAGCTACCAAGACCAGGTCTGCGAGCTTTGTGCCCATCTTCTCACCTTATTTTTTATGAGGGAGCCGAAGTTCAAGATGCTCGATGCCCCTTAATATGCCACGGCCTTCCACTCTGACGTTCAGGAAGACTCCATAGCCAGCATCATCCGGACGCCCGATGATATAGCCCTTCCGCCAGGCGGTCTTGAGCGCGGTCTCCTCGCCTTTCACGACGCGCGCCAGGTGATCTTCCATGAGCGCCTTCTGCACGATAGGCCAGGTCCAGTTGGGAAGCCAGTAGCCTTCCTTTTCGCTCGTAAGCTCGCCCATGAAGCGCGGCAGGATCACGCTTAGTTTATCCAGTTCCCAGCAGCGCCGGCCGGCGGACGTGGCGCGGAACAATCTCCCAAAGTCCATGCGGTTCGTGCCGACCAGGTGGTCGAGCAGGCTGGAGAGCGCGCTGCGCAGGCGTTTCATGGGTGGTTATGATTTTATGCCGAGAAAATTAAGCGGGATAGCAGTAATACGAACAAACTCCGGTAATGGGATCCGTCTTTCGGTTGAACCGTTCGTTCGCCTTAAATCGAGTTGCCCCGGCTTTCTCCCACCCGGATGCAAGAGCCTCTACATCCCCACCGTGGCATTTCTCGGCCATCTCACTGTCAACCGTAAATTCCCAAATAATCCCGTTCTCCTGAACCATCCGAAGGCCGATGTGCTTCATTGTTACTAGATCCTGCTGAATAGAATCCCGCACATCATGGAGTTATTCCTCCAGAGCCCGAACGGGAGCATTGGATGAGCGAAGATCCTCTTCTGCATATCTCGTGTCAAATAGAACTTGAGAGCGCGACGAGCGGACTTCCAAGACGCCATGAACTCGCGTGGCCTCATTTATCTTCTTCTATTAGAAAATGCGAAACCTTTCTGCGGCTAAAAAAGCCAGCATTGATAGCAAGATGAGCGTAGCGGATATCAATCCAGTGACGACGATCAGTCTTGCTCCGCTCTTCTGCTGTTTCATAGTCTTCTTCCGCTAAGATGATACAGCTACGAAACCAACCACGGGATCGAACTCTTTGCTTCTCTGTTGACGGGTGATGTGATATCCAAGAACCAGTTCCAGGCGAACCAGTGATCCTCCGAAGAGTCCCCATTGGGCACGCTAGTTAGAGCTCCAGGAAAAGCTTCCATCAGCGCATCGATCCAATCCGAAATCAGCTCTTCACTCATACCTTTGCGCCTTGATGTTGACTGGAAGCTTGACCTCACAGACGTCCTCGAGCCAGCACTTCACGCGCTCCGCCATCATTTCAACATATTTCTTCTCAGAATCACTTGAGCATAGTTCCAAGACCTCCAGCTTTGCGCAGGCGATGGCCGCGGCTAGGTCGCCGGCGGTTACCACATGATTTTCAGACCTGCGCTTTGCCATAGCCATGTCTGGTTCCGATCTATAATCGTATGCGAGAAGATTACCTAGGGGACAGCCCAACCGCCCTTTCGAGGCCCTTTCCGTCGAAGACTCGACGGAACTTACCTCTACAGGACGGGCACACCCAACCGATGATCGGATGAAGGGCGACGTAGTCCCAGCCTTCGGTGCCAGAAGCGTCCAGGGAACTAGGGTTGTACCTGTTCCGGCACCGCTGGAGCTGGTGGTCGTCGTCCGGGCCGATGCAGCGAAGGTCTTGCTTCATTCTACTACCTTGAATCTTGACGGACTAATGGACTCTTTCGGAACATAAAATGCCACGCCACCCTGCCCATCTTCTCCGATCTTTTTTGCGGACGATGGGAGGTCGACTTCCATTAGCACCTCTCCGTAACCCTCAAATGGTTCCCTTGAAACCCAGATTACCGTGCCCGCTCCGTAGTCCTTATTCCAAAGTCTTTTCAGGGCATCAACCATCCTCTTCGGAGGAGGAATCGGGTAAGTATCACCAGTCACCTCGTATAGTTCCCTCTGGCTTTCCCTCGGTAGAAGGGAGGCGACGTTGTCAAAGAGTTCCTTGAAAGTCCAATCGGTCATCACCGTACGGAATCCATCTGAGAGGATCGCCTCGGATTGAGGGATTCCAGTCGCGTGATACCACGTCATTTATAATCTTCTTCCACTACGATTATACAGCAGACCCCGGCGGCGGCCCCAACTTCAGATCCGGCCACTTCGCCTCGAAGATCTTCCGGTTCGCTTCCATGAGATATGGAATGTCCGCTCGGACCCGGTACGTCGACTTGTTTTCGGTTGAATTGTGCTCGACGACGCAGCCGTCGTAGATCATGAGGAACAGATCGTTCAGTTTGATCCTGTGGCAGAAATCGTTATCCTCGTATCCATAAAATTTGAACTGTTCATCGAGAAGCCCAACCCGGTTGACTGTGTCTCGAGGAATGTACACGCACACGAAAGCCACATTGCGCGGCTCCTTGCGCATGCCAGCGGCAATGCTCCAGGGCTTCTGGTTCGGGTTGCCGACAAAGCCCCGGATTGCCGCTGATGCGATGCCTATTTCCTCGCGCGCCTTGGTCGCGAAGCCGAGTGAAGTGAAGCCGTACTTCGTCTCGAGCCTGGCATCGTCATTGAGCAGGATGATGTCATTCGGGGCGTACTTGATGCCGATGTTCGCGTTCCGGGCGAATATGAACGGCTTCTGGCCCTGGAGCCAGGTAATGCCCTTGTATTCTTTCTCGCAGTCCTGCCGGGCGCCGTCATCCACGACCACAATGCGATCGCGAGAGAGGCTCGGCTCGTTCTTCAGGATCGAGTCCAGGCAGCCGCGCAAGTTGTCTGCCTGCTGGGACAGGATGATGATATGGAAGATCGATCGATCAACGCCCATGATCGCGCCTGGGCCTTTGTTGCCGTGAGTCTCGGAGGTTGAGGCATTGAACTGGTAGTGGTACAGGACCTTGTCCACGAAAGCCTCGGATTTCAGGCACTTCGTGCGCATGAGCTGCGCGCTGAAATCCGCGTCCTCGCCGAAGCTTTGGTCCGGGAAGCGGCATCTCGCGATCGCCGCCTTGCGCAGGGGAGTGAGATGACCGGGCAGCCGGTAATACGTGCCTCCTGACTCCACTTGCCCCTGATTTTCAAGCGAATAATGGACCTGATGGGATCCCCGGCCGGCGATCGACAGCAGGCCGCGGAATCCGATACAGTCAATATTCGGATGCTTTTCGATCGCGGTCATGATCTGGAGCACGTAGTCGTCTGCGATATCGTCATCATCGTCGACAAAACAGATGAACTCCCCGCGGGCCTCATCAATCAGCTTGTTCCTTTTCCAGCCGACAGAAAACTCTTTGTTGTCCTCGAAGACCACGACTTCCACATTAGGCATGAGCTGTCGGCGGAGTTTGCCAAGCAGTTCGCCGAGAAGTGGGGCACGGGAACTAAGCGTGGTGACCAGGATGGACAGCTTGAATTCGACTCCGGTTCCCATGCGGGAAATCCTCAATTTCGTGAGATCTACCTCCTTAGGCGGCGTTCTTGGGGGCTCCGGAGGAGGCCCTGGAGGGGCCTCTGGCGGTGTTATTGGCGCAGGAACGGGCTTTAAGGTCTCCGCCGTCGATTTCGCGTCCCTGGCGGCGTTATTGGCGCCAGGGACGCGCTCCTGGAGCTGCTTCTGGACGGAGACCACGATCGGCTTGGGCGTGGTGTCGATCCCGAGCTTCGGTTCCTCTTTCTTGAAGTTCGGCACGATCAGAACCTCGTTCCTGACCGGAGCGGGAGTGATCCGGACGTCGTTCTTCTTGATCGGAGCGGGAGTGATCCGATCCTTGTCGCTTGTCTGGACCGGCGCCAGTGGCGCGGGTGGTTCTGCCGCCTTCAAAGGCGGAATGTTTTCACCGGAAGATGCCGCTGGAACCGGAGGCCAGGTCTGCGAGCCACGGCTCTGTGCTTGAGGCGTAACCCGGACCACGGTCGTCGAATCCGGTGGAAGCACGCCCAGTGGAGCTGGCTCTTCCTTCTTAACCGGAGCTGGAGTGATCTTAGTCTCGTTCACTACGCCGAGCTTCGGATCAGGCTTTTTGGTCATATAAATCAATTCAGAAATCCACGTCGTTCGAAATGTCCTCGTCCTCGATATGCGGTCCCTCCTGGCAACTACTACACGGGCAGCCCTGAGGCGGCTCGGTCATGCAGGTACCGCAATGAAGCCCATCATCGATCCAGCGGCCGCAGGTGCAGAGCCAGCCGTCGCTCTCATTTTCTTTCAGCTTGATCCCGCACATGATGCAAAAGTTCCCGTCCTCCCAGGTGTATTCGCCGCAGGCACACACGATCATCCAAGCATCCACGCCGGTGTCCTGCGCTGAGGCGATATGGCCGTCCACACAGACCTCGAGCTTGGTCTTCCGGACTTTGATCCTGGCGGGTTTGTCCATACAATCTCCCCATCACTTTTCACATTACTCTGGCATCTTACACTTCGGGATCTTGAGTTTCTTTGGGAAAAACATAGGTCCAACACCGGTCAACCCGCGATCGACGATACACGAAATATCGATCGCCTTGATGGTCTTTGCTTTCTGCCGGCGCGCGGCCCACACGCGATGCTTGCCATCGATGAAATGCCTGTGCGCGATCAGGACGGGAGGATATTCTGCGATGGGCGTGTCAAGATAGCTGTCGAAATCCCGCTCGTCATTATCATCGGAGTTCTTGACGACCCAAGGAAAGAACTCGAGAGGCACATTAAGCAGTGGAAATTGCACATGAGACAGCTTCTTCATGCCGGCAGGAGTGTCAGGCCATCCACCCATCTCCGTAGCGAGCTGCATCAGTAGGACCTGCATGTCCTCCGGCAGGGTTCCTGGATATAGGTAACCCAAATGATCCATCAGCATGATTCAGAACCGTTTTTGTTCTTTCCTGTTCAGATCAAAATACCCGTGAGCTTCAGATCTTAGCAGTTGAGGAAGCTTTGAGAGCATGATGTCGATCCCGTCTCGCTCTTTTACAAAATGACCGATGTGCGCTCCAAGGGCCGTGGTCAAGTAAAGCAGGATTTCAGTTCCATTCCATCCCTGACTGTCGCAGAACCGAAGAAGCTTGTGGGCCTGCGTAGAGACATCTGCAGGCCCGAATCCATCCGGAAAGACTCCGGAGTCAACAGCCTTTTTAAAGGCTTCCGTACAAGCTGCCACCTCTTCCTTAGTGGTATGCCCGCAATTGACGCCTTGTGTCACAGCGAGCCCGCATTGCAGATCCATCTGGATCGGACACTTGCACTGATTGGTCGGCAATGATCTGCCGCATTCCTCGCACGTGATCTTCATCTACAAGCTCTTTTTTTCTTTCTTGGTCATACACTCAAAGTTCGCATTCACAACGTGCTTGTCGTGATCCGAGAAGTCGTAAAAATGGTGCCGTGACTCCACGGACATGCCCCACTCCCTGGCGAATTGGATGAGCGCCTTCCGGAAGGGCTCCTCGATAGGATGGGCCACAGGCGGCCTCTGCACCGTCTGCCTGAACCGCGCGGCTACAAGCTCGTCCCGATCACCGTCCGGGCTTGGAGGCGCCGGAGGGAGCTTCAACTCAGGAACGACAGCCTTCTTCGGCGTCCTGAAATGCCTCCGCAGGACATCGATGACAATAGCGATCCAGAAAAGGATGCCAAGTATCCCAAGCACTGTAAGAATCATTGCAATCATCCTTTCGTCTCAGACGTCCCCGGCGCCGGCGTCGTTCCGGCCACCTCAGCCACCGCCGGCGCCCATGCAGCCAGACTGATGGGATCGTGGGCGGCTAAAACTAAGGCTTTGTCCTTTGCCTCTGCCATCTGATGTTTTTTATGGAGCGGATGCCCGGGATGCGCCCCGATGACCCGCACCCGCTTGTCCGGCGATCCCGCGTGAGCCACCGGAGCCACATGAACAGTGCTCTTCGCCTTCCGGTCCCAGATGAAAGGATGGAAATCATCGCGACACAAAAATACGATGTCCGTGTTCGGCGCAGGATAACTATGCCTGCCGGCGGAGCGGTCGCTTTTCTCTGAAATCGCCCCCGTGTGGACCGGCTGCGGCAGCGGCACGCAGGCGTTGAACAAGGAATCCACGAAGCGTCCGATCCCGTCGCCATCAACAATAGGCGTGTTCAAAATCTCCTCGGCTTCCGTATAGCCGATCCGCTTCAGGTTCTCGATCGTGGCCGGGAAGGCGTCCACCAGGGCTTTGGCGTTCTGGCGAAGCACGTCGACTTTCTTCGGATCACAGGCGAACTGACCGCTCCATTCGATGCCTGCAAGGTTCTGGAACATGCGCCACTTCTTGGCTTTATCATCGAAACAAAAAATTGAACCACCGTGGTGCGCCTGGATAGGTCCATCACCATAAAAATTGTCGCCGTTCTCCTTCAGGATCTCGTGGACTGTTTTCCGCGCCTTCACGAACTCCGGAGACTCGGTCCTGGCCCCGTGGCCGTCGACCACAGCGGTCGCGGTCTGGCCGACTTTGATCGTGTGGGTCTCGGTCACTGAAAGATGCTTCGCCGTCGATCCGGGAGCTGCTTTCTTCGCCATGACAAATCCCTCCCTCGATTACTATTACTTCAGAAAACTCTGCAGGCTCATTCCGAGACCCGCCGCGAATCCCGCGCTTTCTGTCCCGTCGCCGGCGCCCCCGAAGGGATTCTTGTAGCGGTCCGTTCCGCCCTGATACATCGTCGCCTCATTCCTGAGCCATGGCTCGGCATGCTCCATGATCAGCTTCGCAGCCAGGACCTCCTCCTCGGGCGGGACCGACCAGTCGTGGAAGTGCACGACCTTCTGGTCGTCCACGTCATAACAGATCCGGCCGACCTGCTGCGCAATTTCTGAGTTCCGGTGTGCGATAAGGTAGCGGTGTCCCGATAAATGGCCGTTCACCAAGATTGTCCGTTCACGGGCCCATTGTTCGTGCTGGGCTTCGTCCAGGAAGGAGAGCAGGACCTCCGACGCCGGCCCGATCGCGCCTGGCTGGCACTGGGGGCACGAGGGCGTCGGACGCTTGACGCTAGCGGCCTTTGCTTCCTTCTCCTTCGTTTCTTCCGCTTTGGCTTTGCTGACAGTCTCCTCGATCGCAGCGAGGGCGGTCGCGGTGGCGCCTTCGATGACCTCGAGCTTGCCGCTCGAGAACTTGACCGCGGTCAGGGTGCGGTCCTTCGGCCGGCTGAACGTGATGAGCGCCTTCGAGGCTTTCGCGAGCGCGACCTCGAGCTTGATCAGCGGATCCCCACCCTCGTAAGGCTTGCCTTTTTCAGGAGGCGTGCCTTTCCACCAGTCCTTGCCATGCGCATGGCGCAGGAACTCGCCTACGATCATGCGTTCCTGAGGGGTCGGATCCGTGAGCTCAAGCAGCGATTCATGGTCGTCGCTGGTCGATGCCGAAAGCCGCATGTCGCCATTCCAGCTGGGAAGATAGACTTTCATGGCTATGTCTCCTGTACCTGGGCTACTGTCTTTGTAACGCCGTTATTGCCGGCAGATATGAGCACTTCCGGCTTGGTCTGTGGAGCGGGCAGAGCCGATACAGCCTTCCAGATCCCGAGCTGCGTCTCAAGTTCCTTGGCGACATCCGCAAGCCCTTTTTCCCTTGCCAGGACCAGGGCTTCCACAAGTTTCACGGGCGACGTTCCATTGTTATTGCCATTCAGGTTCTTCGTCGCGGCGATGATCTCCCGGAGCGCGGTCATCCCGAAATTCTCGGATGGCGAAGCCGACGCATAAGGGATCGCGTTGCCCAGGGCACCATTGATACCTGAATCCATCACATCATCTTCCTGGTTCGGCCCTGACCAACCAAATGGATTCGGCCGCTTGATCATCTGGGCGAGATTGGACGGACTCACGCTGAGCGATACCAGGAGACTGCGCCCGGTCTTCGCGACCCGCTCGATCCGGAGAAGCACGTCCGGCGTGAGCGCGCCGCCACTGCCTTTCTCACCTTCCGTGGCTAGCTTCAGGATCTCCGCGCGCAGAGCCTCCGGCAAGGCTTGTGCCTGTGTCTCGGCCATTTCATATCTCCTGTCTATTTATTTGTCATCCACGCTCTGATCCGGACGTGGCGCCCGGATGAACTTCATCGCTTGATCCCACCCTCCGCTGCCTTCTTTGAATCCCGCGCGCAGGCCGCTATAGATCAACCCCATTAAGAATCCGACCCCTGTGCATGGGAACAACAGGAGCGCCAGGAACCATCCATTTCCCTTCTGAGATTTCCACATCTTGACGTCGCACTTCTTGCACGTAGGCCCATAGTGACTCAGCCCGCACCAACCACACGTCGTCAGGACTTCTTGCTGTTCAGTCATCATTCTGACTCGATCCAGGCCCGGTAGGCGCCCCACACGCGCTCCATCTCGGCTGGATCCGTAATCCAGAACGAACGGGGCATCGAGCCGTTAAGCCTCACCCAGATGGCATCTTTGCCCATTTTGTCCGGCGTGAAATACGCACTGCCCTCAGTCTTCCGCTTTTCCATCGAGGACACGCTTACAAACGGCATCAGCATCGGCGATCCGTCTTCACTGACGATTTCCATCCCGTTCTTCATCTGTCACTCCCTCAAGTCGTCCATTTTTCCGCTCTGGTATAAGCTTACATGGTTCTGCAGGTTCTTCGAATGCAGGCGCTTCACGGCGGCAAAAGCATTGATCGGATGAAAATCGTACTGGTTCGCCAGCTGCTGAAAATACCAGAAGTCCGCATTCGACTCAGTTCCAAGGTTTTCCGGCCATTTTTGGATCGGATCGAAGCGACGGTGAACGATTTGATTATGGTCTAATCTTCCGCCTGGATCTTTGATGATCTCGTCCCAGAAGCGGATCTCTCCATGCTCGGCGAAATCAAGTTCGTCGTGACAGTATTTCAAGATGCCGAAGCCGACGGACACGGATGCAGGCGCCTTCTCGAAATAGGCTGAAGCCTTCTCGAACCAGGTCGAGAAATACGCATCGTCATCGGCAAGAAAACAGACGAGATCTCCAGTAGCTCGTGCCAAGCCGGCGTTGATGGCAACCCCAAGCATATTGACCTTTGAGCGCTGCTCGGTCGATACGCGCTGGGAGATCACCACGGTCCGAGTTAGAAGGCTTTGGAATTCAGGATCTCTGAGGATCTCAAGAAAATTCATCTTCGTGGAGTTGTCCACGACGATCAGCTCAAAATCCTGATGCGTCTGATCCCTGATGCTTCGGAGCGCCTGACGTACAAACACGGGCCGGTTATAGGACGCCAGAATGCACGAGATCTTCATAGGGGCCCCATCTCCCCGCATTTTTTCATCTCATGATCGAGCAGGGGAGTCTTGGTTCCGGCCTTCTCCCTGAAGATCCGGATGATCGACATCAGCATCTTGCGCCGGACCTCCGACGGGGAATCGCCCAGGAGCTCCCGGGAAACCCTACTGAGAGCGTAGTCGCTCAGGTCCTTCGCGCAGGTCAGGCAGGTCCGGTGGGACTCGATCTCCTTCTCGGCGGAAAACAGGCTCCCTTCGACAATCAACTTAAATGAACCGTAGAGGATCTCCCGGCATGAAGGACAGACGCCGTCCCCGTTCTTTGGACACCAGCAGGAGGCCATGGTCAGTTCACCCCTCGATCCGCGTGAAGTATAGCCTGAGGCCGCCTCGTTGTAAACCAAGTTTCTGTTTGCTATTTACTCCCTGAGGCCGCCATCCGGAGCGCTCGACTGCAGGTTCTTGCCGTGTAACCGTTTTACAACAGCTGAAGCATGGATCGGATAAAAAACCCCTTGCCTACTAAGTTCCCTGAAGAACAGTCCGTCAGAATCGTTCGTAGTTTCCTTCGCCTCCGGCCATTTGACCGGAATGATCCGCCGACGATGTATGACCTGGCCGTGATCCAGTTTTCCTTTTGGATCGCTGACCGGCCGGTCGAACCAACGCACGCTTCCGGACTGAGAAAAATCCATGTGCATTGACTTGGAATAGATCAAGGACCCGAAGCCCTGGAGCGCCTGAGGATTGTCATGAAAGAACGCTGCGGCCTTCTCGAACCAGTCGTTAAAAAAATAGTCGTCGTCGCATAGATAAGCAATCAAGTCTCCGCTTGCCTTCGTGAGCGCAAAATTGATGTTTACTCCCAACCGGTTCACCGTGCTTCTCGCACCAGACGCCACATCGAAATGATGGATCTGCACAGAAGGAAACCTGAAATGCCGCATGGCCCGGTGGATGTCGAGATGCGCCGAATCATCGACGACGATCAGCTCATAGTCGCGGTGTGTTTGCCGCTCAATGCTCTCGAGCGCCTGGAGCACGAGGGTCGGCCGGTCGGACGAGGTGAGGATACAGCTGATCATTTTTCTTCGCTGGTATTCTGCTTCGCTTTCCTCGAAGCCCGCCATTCTTCCCTGGTTTTGGCCCACCACTCCGCAGAGCGAAGGTGACTTTCACCTTTCGTAATTGATGGGTCTCCAGGATACGGTTCGTTCCACCATCTCTCAAAGTCGGCTTCGCTCGGGTTCGGCGCTCCTGGAATGAAGCGCATCATCCGCTCGCACTGGTACACCATGAGTAAGTATTTTGAGCCGACGGTGTTCTTGATCCACTCCATGATATCGTCCCGACGATCCGGCGTGCTGGCTTTCCATTCCTCATGGTTTTTCCAGAGAGGGGTTCCGACCGGATTCGGTTCGCAAGGGGCGAGTTCCTCCGGCCACTCCCAGCTATTTAAGCGTTGACACCAAAGCGCGAGCGTATGATGGGAGACGCTTTCTAAAGTTGCGAGATCGCTCGGCAACATATCATCGTACGTTGGCGTCACGGCTTTCTTCTTTCTTTGGTAAGATGAAGGAGTAGGGAGCCTGCTAATCCCATCTCGGCCGGACGGCAGCGATGTTGGCCCCCGTCTCGGTGATTCCAAGAAGCGAGAGCGGAGTATTCCGTTATTCCCCCGCGCTCCCTCGCCTTCATCGACGTCATGATCGATCTACTTTCTTTCGCTGCATTCGAGGATCGCCTTGGCAACTTTCTCCGCGCAATCCGGACAGAACATGGCGTTCTGGACCGCATGCCCGCTGGCCGTCCAAACAGGAGCCGCTTCCATGCAGACACGGCAGGCCACGACCTCTCGGAGGATGCCCAGCCAATTCAAATTGCGAACTTCGATAGTCATGAATCACGCCTCCCAATGCTCTTTCTCTTCCATTCTCCTGATCCGCTTCATATACGGCGTGCCGCAATGATGGCAAGTGATCCGATCCGGAGGGTTAAATCCCTGATAATGGTTCTCTGGAAAGTGGCTGTGCGAAACCTTTTTGCACAGCTGGCACTCGTACAGCCAGATGAAGGTGTTAGTCGTGTCAAACATGCTTCACCGTTTAGCTCTTTCAGGACGCCCAGTAATTCCAGCAAGATTGGCACCACCACATCGTTGAGTCTTCAGGCTCCATCATCCTTCGCGGGACGCGGCGACACAGTCGCTTCCGGTCACAACTCGTACAGATCCTTCTTTTCTTCATGGAAGCGTTCTATCTTTTCTCGCCTTTGTACTCTTTACAGGAGCAGTTTCCACCGAAACCGCAGGGCCCCTTGTCATGCTCAAATTCGGCATGACGGCAGTCCTTGCACCGATAGAAGCAACAGCAATGGTGGGAGCAGCAGTGGTAGATCATGTGGCAGCACTTGCATTCCGTCCCCCGGTGCTGATCATCGATACAATGGTCAGCGTTGGACTTTAACTCAAGGGCGAGGCGGGCGATCCTGCCGGAAGCGTTCTCGCTGGAACCGTCAAGCCCAGGTCCCTCGTTCTTGTAGATTTGCTCCAGCGCATTCCTTAACTCACGAACCTGAAGATTTGCGTAATCCAATTGCATCTGTAAGCAAGTCTTCTCGTCATGCACGATGTTCACTGGCGCTACGGGTTTATTGCAGCAGGCCCAATTCATCTACCTACCCTCGACACTAAGAACTATGTATCTCTCCATTCGTGATACTGCCATACCATCCGCACGGCTTTCGACCGTGATGATGACTCTGGATGCTCGGGGTCAGTGTTAGCTGAGTCTTCCAGCTGGTATCCTTGAATACCATCAGGTCAATGTTTGCAACCCAAACTCCAGGGCTCTTGGTTCCACCATGACGCATACAAATCTGGATTGGATAATCCTTTCCGTGAATCGGACACTCAAACAACATCTGGACTCCAGTTCCATCCGCCATCGGACACCACCGGACGTCGCAGTCGGATAGCGTCATACCGTTTCCGGTTTACGCCAGCCCGTGCTTCTGCTTGATCGCGAAAAAATGGTCCTGGGACTCGCCTCGGCCGGATAGATCCTTCTCAAGATAGTGCGCGGTGAACAGCACTTCGTCAATCAGGCGGCCTTGTCTCCCAGCCTTGCCCATCCGGAGCCACAGGTCCCAGTCCTCGTAGCGTTCGAGCTCCGGGTCAAACGGATGATCAGGCAGATGCGCCCGCCGGCATAAGCTCATGGGCGAAATGAAGTTTCCGAGCTTCAGCGTGTTCAGATCCCATGGCTTGGCCAGCACTTTGCCGGCGACAGCACCAGTGCGATCGTAGTGCGAGTAGACAAAGGAGGCTTCCGGGTGTTCCATCAACTCCACTTCCATGCGGCCCAGCATATTGCATTGAAGCGTGAGATCGCCGTCGAGAAAGATGACGAGGATGTCGGTATCCAGGGCCTGCAGTCCGCGGTTCCGCGCGGCGCCCTGGCCGATCCTCGGCGTATGTAGCGGGTAGATCCCGCGCTCCTTAAGAAGGTCAACGGTCCCGTCCGTCGAACCATCATCCACGACCATGATCTGGTCCGGGAAGCGTGTCTGCTCCATGAGCGAGGTCCAGAAGCGCGGGAAGATGTGGGCTTTATTGTAGCTCAGCACGACACAGCCGATTTTCATGCTCACAGCCACAGCATCTCCGCCGTCTTTTGGATGTCCCACCTCAAAGCTGCGAGGGCCTCCTCGTGCGTGGCGCCGATTCCTTCGGCATAGTTGTCGTGGAAATCCTCATCAAAAGGATTGGCATCCTTCAGGCCTGGATCCTTGCGGTTCGTGGTGCCCATGAGCGCCACTCCCACGCGCGCCACGAACACGGTCTTGCCTTCACTTTCCATCGGGCGCACGAACACTTTTGTCGTGCCGGCGACGCCGACATGCGAGCAGATGAACGCGGTTTCTTTGTCCATAACCTCACTTCAAGTTCCTACGCTTCTTCTTCCTCTGATAATAGCGTCGATGGCGAGCCATGTCCCCGCACGCTGAGGAGCAGTACTTCGCCCAAGGTTTTTTGGGAGTGAAAGTGCCAAGGCAGCTTTTATTGGCACAGACCATTCAAGTCAGAGCCATGCATCCAGGCCATGCTCGGAGACGTATTTGTCGTTCCAGATCCCCCTGCTCTCGGCCACGATCTTGAGAGAAACCGCCGCCTGGTGCGCAAGGCGGGCAAGCTTATCAGCCTGCACCTTCGATTTTCTTTGTTCAGAGCCGCTAAGCTTCAGGGATCTGGTCCATTCCATTTCAGCCTGATCTCTCAGCAAAACGAACAGCCTTTCTACAAACTCGATCGGTATTTTCGGAGGCTTTCCTCCAAGGGAGATGCGCCCACGAAGAAGCCTTTTCGCCATGGAGTTTAAGGACTTCAGTGATGCGTAATGAAGCTTCCTCAACTCCGGAAGCATCTGGCGGTTGATGTCAATTGCCAGCTCTTCCGCCTCGCGAAGCGCAGTGATTCTCTCCGCAAGTTTTTCGATGTCATCAATCAAAGCCATATAAGCACCTCTGTTTTCATCATCTTATCATGGCATGATAATATGTCAACAACCTTACGGCCGCATTCCCGGAGGCCCTTGAAGGGGCCGGAACATCTCCGTGCCACCCATCATGTCGCCAGGAGCATCGAGCTTCCCGGCCTTGCGCAGCATCTCCTTCTGGTTCAGGATGCTTTCGACCTGTTTTAATGCGTCCTTCATACTGCTCCGGACCGCTTCCTTCTTCACGACGCCCCCCATAGGCTACTGGGTATGGGCCCTTAAGGACATCAGGAGCGCTCATCTCCAGCCATTCGACAATAAAGCCGCCGTCGACCGGTCGCACGGAAACAGCGCCTGGGTTCATCACGCCTTCTTCTCCGCTTTCCTGCTGAGGACGTACTCGAAGCACTGCGCCAGGCATTCCCGGCACTTACCGATGTAGTGAATGATGAAGCGGCCTTTACCCCTCTCGACTCCTTCATCGCATTCGTGATCTGAGTCCAGCCACAGATCCTGGAATGCATCGGCCAGGGATTCCGCTTTTTTCCGGCAGTCGCTCATCCGCGCCTCTTTTTTCTGGCGATCCCGAGCTTCGAAAGCAGGCGGTTCTTTTTACGCCTCCCAAGCCGGTTGAATCGTTTTGCGATGCTCACTTATACAGCTCTCTTGCGTTCAGCTGATATCTCTTCGGCAGTCCAGAGACGCCCTTTTCGCACCACGATCGTCCAGTAGGCAATCTTGTAAAACACCGCACAAAGAGGGCAGAAAGTTCCTCCGGGTGACCAGTCCGTATAGGCAAGATCTCCTTCCTTGAGCCTGGTCCTGCAGAAACGACAGATCTCCTTGAGCCTGGGCCGATAGACCTGCTTCTTTTCCTTCTCCAGGCATACTGGACATCCTAGGAATACTCTTGAGTCCCAGGTGGTGATGCACCCATCTTTCTCGCATCGGAGCCAGTCCAGATGATTCTTGCAGCGATATATGCCGCAGGTCTTGCAGCATTCTTTCAGGATCTCATCCAGGCTTTCGGTCATCGTCTCTCCATTCAAGGCCGGCGCAGGTCCATGATCTTTTTGCACTTCGGACAGCTGACCCGCGCAAACGTAGGCTTCGGGCCCTCATAAACCAGCGCGCCGCAAGGACAGTAGAGCCGCTCCATGGCTTTCACCACCTGGCTGCGGTGCCATTGGGGTGTCATGGACCTGTTGCCCCGGATCGTACGGTGTTCCATTTCAAGATCCTCTTTGTAGCTATAAATCCTTATGGATCCCCAGTTCATTCGTGTACAGGTCAAGCACGATCGACCCGACCCTTGAAAAACTGTACTTCTTCTCAAGCTCCCTCAGGAACGCCTCCTCCTCCTGGCAAAACTCTCTGAGTCTTTTCGCATGATGAACTATGAGAGACCATCTGATCTCGGCGCTATCGTCGTTCGGGCTCCACGCGAAGCTGCTGAGCGCCTCCATAGCCCGCTGCCTCTCGCGCTGAATTTCATCGTTGAGGCGCCGGTAGGTCAGCATCTCGCCGGGTTCGATCTTCACTCTTGCCATGTTCTTCAGCTCCAGCTTCACCAGCTCATTTGTAGGAACGTTCCACATGATGGGTTCCGGGCCCATCTCCATCACCCTGAGGTCCTGGGATAGGCGGACCTCATCTACGAGCACGCGAAGTTTTGTCTTCTTCCAGAAGGCTTCATCACCGACGGCTAAGGTCATTTTTGATCTACTTTCTTTCGCTGGAAAAGTCACTCGTCTTACTCATCTCGAACTTCATGACCATCCACCATTGGCGCTCCTGCTCCGCGAATATTTCGGCGTTCGCCACATTCCTTGCGGTGGCTTCACCCTCGCAGTTCCGGCAAACTCCTACTCCACGGAAGGCGGATTGCATCCAGGTGACGCGCCATTCGTGGCCCCCGAAGTTCTTCCCGCAGATAGGACACGGCATCCAGAAGAAGCCGCCCCATAGGGCCTTCAGACGGTTCCAGAATCTACTCATCGCTTTTCTTGGGTTTGGTGCAACCGAACCTTGAACTTCATCCTGTCCCACCGCGTCTTGAAGGCGTCCTGCGCCAGCGCCACGACCTCCTCGAACGAGAAGACCCCGTCAGCGAGGTAGACGCTACAACACGCGCCCCGAGTGTCTACGGTGCGGTCCCAGAAGGCCAGTGCGGTCCAGCCGTCGTTGTGGTGGAGAATCGCATCCCCTTCGATCTCGGGGCCCGTCCGCTTCCACACTTCGTCGGAAGAGACATTCGGACAAAGGCCACCATCCAGATAGTTTGTCCTCCACGGGCCGATCCTATCCGGCCAGATAACCCGATGGCTCTGGTCGTGGAGATAGTGGCCCGCTTGATCCAGCGGGCCGAAGTAGTACACGTTTGTCATGATTTGCGTACCTCAATGTTGTGGAAGGGGGCCTTTCGGCCCCCAACCATGCCTAGCAAGGGACGGGATTACCGCCCCCATCACCTGGAATCGCACTTTAGCTCTATCCTGAAGCCATCTTGATGCCGCAGCTCTTGCATTCGACAGCCACGCCGTCGAGATTCTTCCAATCATGTACGCACTTCAGATTTTCCATAGGCTCCACATGGTTGTGACCTACGATCCTGAGCCTGCAAAGCTCGCACGTTTTAGGAGCGGGCCATTTCGAGTAGTCGTGGGGAGGAGGTTCACCAACTGACTTTTCTGGGACTCCGTTGAGAGCCTGACGCGCCCGACTCTCCAGTTCGTCCAACCTTTGATCTTCTTTTACGGTGAGCCAAAGAGCGACCGAACCGTCGCTTTGGGTCCAGTTGCCAGTTGTTTCGAGGCAGTCTAGAAGATCTGTCAGGGCCTTAGCCAATTTGCCGTTCTGAAGAAGCGTGTTCTTGGCTAGGTCATCCAGGCCTTTGACATGCGGGCACCCGCATTCGCAGCCGCTTTGGATGAGCTTATGGTCCATTGCTATACTCTCCTGATTCCCGCCGGCCGCTTCTGATGATGAACTTCAGCCGCGTGACGAATGGATTCGAGCTCTCCGTAAGCCTGCACAAGCTTGACAACGGCCAGACGCTGCTGCTCCGCTTCCCACCCGGCACCGGACTGAGACTGGTAGACCTCTTCCGCCGCATGCATCACCTCGCGCTCGGCAGCCCGGAGCTTGGAATCGAAGCTCCAGGCTTCGCTCCTCCATTTCGATCGATGCGATGCTTTCTGCTCCATGGCTTTGACCTTTGATGGAGCATGCTTGCCGCACCACTTCTTTCCGTCCTCCTCGAGGACGCCGGGATTTCCGCAATCCACGAATCCGACATTCCTCTCATATCTTCTTCCCGCGCAGTTCTCATTCGGCACATGACACCTGCATTCGCAGTGTAGGTCCGGATCCCCGCCAAAAGCGGCCATCACCCAGCCGTCGCATTGTTTGCATTCCCCGCCTTCGCATCGGAAGGATTTCAGTCTCGCGCGGGTCATATTAGGAGATGGGTTCCCCGCCACCCTTCCAGCTATCTCCGCCTTCTTCCATGAATTTTTTGATGTCCTGGATGATCTGGTTCCTGAGAACCTCCATCTGAGCGGCCACTTCGCGAACGATCAGCAGGCTCAGTTTTTCCTCGAACTTCTCGAAAGGAACATCCTTGAAAGCTTCCACAACTTCCTTGCTCTTGGCGTCGAGGAACTGCTCGTAGTATTCCTCAACCGACTTGAGCACGACGGTCTTGAGGCGCAGATAGAACTTCTCCGCGTAAGGATCGCTGAGTATCTCAAACTCATCCGCCGAGAATGAATCTCTAAGATCCAGATAAGCGTCTGACCATGTCCTGGTCTTCATGAACATCGCGCAAGCAGTGAACGCACTCCTTTTCTCGCTATTTTCGTCACGCATCCCTTCAAGGAAGAATCCAGCCAGAGACTCGGCTGAAGCCTCCGTGATCACGTACCGTGCCCATTCCTCAAAGAAGCCGGTCTTCTTGAGTTCCTTGGAAAACAAGTTCGTGATTGCGCTCATATGGTCTCTCTCCTTTCAGTGGTTGGGTTATACTTTTGGAGCGGCATCCATAATCATTTTGGCGATCTCGTGGCCGCAATGGCAGCCAGTTGCTTTCGCATATACTTCCGCAAGATCAGCCGCACTTCTGAAAACATGGCCTATTCCACCTAAAACACTAGGTAGAATGTCCTTCCAGATAGGATCGCTTGGATTAGAAGCAAGAGCTAGCAGCTTACGTTCAAGCAAAAGAGATTCTGCCTCCGATAAATCTGACAGTTCCTTTTCCATCTTAGGATCCGGCTCTTTTTTTACTTCGCTCATCCCTCATCCCTCACTTATCAATGGTATTGCGCGTCCGCCGCTTCTCCAGCCAGTCTTCGAGTGATTGCCGGCCGCAGATCTCCTCAAGATCCGCTTTTGGTGTCGGTACCAGAACAGACTTCTTGGTCGGCGCATCCAGCTCCGGCCTCGGCCAGGGGACGAGCGCCCATCCAACAATAAGCGTCAGGGTATTGATGAGCAGCAGCCCTACGATGACTCGAACGCCATTACCGTCCTTCGGCGGGGGACTCACGACGGCCGACAACATGGTCACGTCCAGGATGCAGCATACGAAATAGACCACCCTGAAGACGGGCCAGAAGATCCGCTTCGCGCTCATTTCTTTCCGCCTTCCACGAAAACGTTGAGCCACTTGATCAGACGCTTCGCGTTTTTCTCGGTCAGCCAGGTACCTACAGTGCCTTGCTGTTTGGATGGGCTCTGGACCCAGAGGCAGGCTACGCGCTCGATTCCATCCCAGTCTTCGCGCAGGCCGACCTGGAGGCCACCAGGCTTCATGACACCATATGTTTTAAGGGTCTTCATAATGTCAGTCGACCTGTGCATCCCGAAGTCGTGTGAGCTCTAGGACTTCCTCGTAGACAGGCCACCAGACGCCTTGGATCTCCGGCCGGCGCGGGCCGCTGTAGAGAGGATGACAGAAATCCCATTCCCAGGTCTCCGACCTATGCGGACTGCCGACGTGATCCTTCACAAGCTCACAGCATCCACCGCGGCCGTCCTCGTTCCTGCATCGCTCTATGGCCATCGACCCTACTCCCTCGGCTTGACGGCGAGCTCTGCTACGATGTACTTCTCGAGCTTCGTGGGATCGTACTCGCCCAGCAGGAAGGCGTGGCGCTCGTCGTGACTACCGTAGATGATCCCGACGACCAGCGGGTCAGCGCCCGGGACCGCAGTCCAATCAGCCTCCCCGATCACCGCCACGGTGTCGAAGCGGGCCACGAACGGATCGATCTTGCGCCGCAAAGCCCCAGGCACTTCGGCGACGATCGCCTGAGGATGCAGCCAGGTATCGCCCAGAGCCGCCTTGTTCTGTTCGACGACCGTGGTGGGGATGCTAATCTTGATCCCGGCGAATCCGGAGGACTGATGCTCATCCTTCGTGGGATCCTGGCTGACCGGATAGCTGGCGCCGGGATATCCGGTAGCAACCCATACCGGCAAGGCGATCTCGACTTCCCGATCACGGCCCTCCCGGCGGTCCCGGACCTTGAATGTTTTTTTCTTCATCGAGCTCATGAACGACAGGTCGAGGCATGGAAGCCGCTGCACCGCCCAGGCCAGGTTCCTAGCGCGCAGGACCTGCCGGTGGACAGAACGGACCATGTCCATGCCGTCCGGAGGCAGGTAGAAGCTCTGATCCGCGCGAAGAACCCGCTCCTCGGGCTTTAGCGCCGCCGCCGGCGCGAGCGCCGCTTCCATCGCTTCGCAGTAGGCCAGCACCTTGCGGTCGATCGCCTCGACTTCTTCCTTCATCGTCTTCGGGTTCATGGAAAACCTCCTTCTATTGAATATCACCAGGATTATCCACCGGGTCACAGGCTTTGATGAGTTCCTTGCGTAGACGCCAGATCTCAGCGTACAGCTTCCCCTGATCCGCCGCATGCTGGTGGTCTATTTCCAGCGCATCACTTCCAAGAACATTGAGCGCTGCCCGCCACAGAGCCAGCCTCTTCTCAATCTCGTACAGCTCGTCGTAGGTCATGCTTTCCTCATCACCAGTGGATATTCAGCGGCTGCATCACGGTCACCTTCCCGCAGCCCGGACAGACGTGCCTATACCGTTTCCCGGCAGGGATATACAAATGCATCGGCGGCTGGTGCTCTGGATTCAGGCAGCGTTCCTGGACGGGAATATCCTCGAAGCCGCCTTTTTCGAACTCTCGCTTTTTTTGTCCATGCCACATACGATCTCCTTTCAGCACTTAGATAAGGATCTTATCCTTAGATGGGAAGCCAGGGATCCTGGCCGCCATCCGGGCCGCTTTTCTGTAGAGCCGCTTGAAATAACCATTCTTACGAGATTTAGCTTTCTTCATTTCCTCTCCCTGAGATCCTTCTTCGCGTATTTCTCCGCCGGCGCCCAGATCCCCATGCGACCCAGATGCGTCACGAGCTGCGGGACGCCCATCGACATCGGACCCCGGCAGTCCCTGGAAACCGGATCGATCAGGCAATACGTGCCATACCGGCGCAGCGGCAATTCCTCTGACTTTACCGGCCGGATCCTGGTCGCCTTGAGCGCGCGCTGGACCTCGGACGTAACCTTCTTCCCGCGACCATTCCGCGGATACCTGGAGACATCCACTCCGAAGCACGCGAGAACTCGCTTGCGTTTACGAAAAGGCACGTTCAGGATCACGCCCAGGTCGTCTACTACCGGGTACCAATAGGTCTTGAGGAAATTCTGAGCCCGATTGATCCGGCCCCGTTTACGGTTCACTTCCGCTAGGCCCGCGGCCGCGCGCTTATGCTGGTCCTTCGACCACTGGGGATCCCGCCGGTGCGCAAGCGCCAGCTTCATGCCTGGGGTTCCCACCATATAGTTCTTCGGGTCGTCATTGAGACTATTTCCGTCGATATGGATCACGAGCTGGCCGGGCGGCACCGGGCCCCGGTTCTTTTCCCACCACCACCTGGCATAATTCATCCAGCGGCGCTGGGGCAGTCCTGTCAAACTCACCTTGATGAAGCGGGCTTCGACATTGTTGTGCTTCCGGATCACGGTCGTGCCGATGGGGAGTGCGCGCTTCAGGATGCCTTTTCCCTGGCCAGTCCGGATCGAGCCGAAGGCGTCCTTGACGACGATCCGGCTCTTCCTGGACTGTTCCTCGAATCTGCGGACATCAGAAGCGTGGCAGAATCCACACAGCTTCCCGACCACGCGCCTGGGCGCCAGGCAGCGCTCGCATGGTTTGTTTTTCAGGACTTTCGGCGGATGAAATTTCACGGGAATCGCGAGAACAGTTCCCGATCCATGGACGCCTGGTCAATCCCCGAGATCCTGCACGCCGTTGCGCATTCCGCGATCTGATCGTTTGGAATAGACCTGTCCTTCAATGAAATATCGAGCAGTAGCCTATAACGATCCAGGAGATCGCGCTGGATCGCCGCGACCGTCCTGCCGTTCTCCTCCGATTTCATCTTACGGCGCGCTTCCTCCGCCCGGATGAGGTCCTCTTGGGTCGCTCTCTCACACATATCAACCTCACTTCGTCGCGCTTCCTTGAGCCGGCAGATCCTTCGCACACGAGTTGCACATCGTGTTTTTCGGAGACATGTTCTCTTTGCAAATCTCGCAGCGAATAAGTTCTTCCTTTGCGCCAAAGTATTCCATGGCGATCCGGGTCGCCTTGACCCTCGGACAGTCCTGTTCGTGGACGATACGAATAAAGAAGCCTTCCCCGACCACGATCCCACGGCAGTTTCCGCATTTCATTTGGATTCACCTGCCATTGGCTTCCCGCTGCAGACATGGTTCTGGAGCGGATAGTCCTGCGCCCCGCACTTTGCGCAGCAGGGCATTCCGTTCTTCATCACGATCAGCACTTCACGATCTCTGGCTTCCACGTACTGAGCTACGAGCTGATGGAGATCGCTCGGCCACAGTCCGCTCTTCATTGCCACCGGCGTCCCGTGCGGGAAGTAGGTCGCAATGACTTCTTCAGCGATCTCCACGGCAATCTCGTGCTTGGTCTTCATGATTTTATCTGGGCGCCTCGCACAACACGGCAAAAGCTTCGACACGGTAGACGGGACCACCGAAGCCGTCATACTGCGGGCTCTTCCGGACCTTCTCGAGAGCCTCTTCCTCGGTCTCGGCCTGGACGACAACCGGCCGACGTTCGCCAGGATAGATCCAGTATCCTGTTTTCATTTAACCTCCATCCAGGGTGCCCAGCTGAGGCCTCTCGAGCTTCACACCCATCTTCTGCTCGATCCTACGGATCACCGCCTTCTCGAGATCGATCTCGCCTCCCGTACCAGGATTCTTGATCGCCAGGCGCAGCGTGCTGATCACGATATCAGCCAGATATTTTTCAACATCGTCCGATGGAAAGCTCCTGTAAACTCCATCGTGATCGGCCTCCTCGACCATCTCGTTCAAACGATTCAATGCCTTTCCTACATGGAGCAGCGCGTGCTGGAAGTCCTTGTAGATCGAGGATCTCTCCTGGAACTCTTGGCTGTAGAGCTCCTGCGTCCACAGCCCCGGAAGCACGGTCTGAAGGTATTTCAGCATGTTTGTTCGTCCCTACAAGAAAGCATGAATGATCTGAGCTTCTGACCAGGCATCACCACTTCATGAAGAGCAGCTGCGAATGGTCTATTGGTTCTTGCTTCGCGGTCAATGTACCAGACCTCCATAGGCCCATGCACATCAGCCGACTTCAAGGCTTCCCTGCGGGTGCATCCCAAACAAACGGCCCACGAGCATTTTCCGGTGACCACTACGGAAGAACGTGACCAGAGATCCCGTTTCTCCCGTATCGCGACCCAATCCCTTCCACGGAATCTATCCTTCATTTTTCACGGCCGTCTACATCCTTCCGAAGAACCTGTCCTCGCACTCGTCGCACCAAGGCCCGTGCTCTTCTAAGTTCCACGGTCCGAACCTCGCCGGCGTATGAACGACCATGCCGCACAGCGAATGAAATTGATCGATAAACGAATCATAGGACCAGCGGTGCTTGATACTCCTCACGTTGAGCGTGGCTCTCGCCCAGAAGCTAAGACCAGGAACACGTGGCTCCATGATATTCCTTGCCTGCCACTGCGCCGGCGTCCAATCTATCGGCTCTTTTTCGCTCATGGGTTCAGCTCGAGATAATAATATCCCTCCCCAAGTATCGAGAGCCGCAGCGCTCGGACCCACTTCGGAGCATCCCAGCGTTCAATGCCCTTTGCCAGCAGACCCTCTGGAAAGACGTAGGAATCCTCTCCACAAACCGGGAAGACAGGAATGACGTAGAGTGGGAGCACAGCGTGCCTTACACCATCTGGACCAACGATCCCAAGCGTGGCGTCTCGGTTGTCCATGAGCGACAGGACCTCCGCCGCGAGTAGGCCGTGCTTCAGGCTCATCGCCACACCCACGATCACGCTATCCTTGTTCACGGCAGCCTCACCTTGTAGGTCGCCTTCACCTTCATCGGCTCGCCTTTCTTCAGGCATCCAAGGACCGTGACAAAAACAGCATTTTCTGTGGTCCGGATGTCCAGAAAATGGAAAAACCTGCCATCCAGGTCATTGGCCGGGCCGAACTTCCAGCCACGAATCGGAACTGCCTGCTCGTCCGACTCGACGAGCGGCGCCCCGCCGCCTCCGCTGATGAAGAGCGCGCGGCTTGGGATCCCAGCCGGAGCTTCAGGAAATGCGTAGACAAACGCATGCACGTGGCTCGTGACCCAGATCACGGCCTTCTTGTGGCTCTTGAACGCCGACATATAGTCTGAATCCCAGCCTTCAATGGTTCCCGGCGGATGATGACCAAACACAAGGATCAAATCATGCTTGCTCGCAGCAAGCGTCTCCTTGAACCACTGCTTTTGCAGAAGGTAGTCGAGGCTATTCGTGTCCAGCATCATCATGAGGACGGTCGGCTTCTTCGAGATCGATTCGATGGAATAGAAAGTCCGTTTCTCGGTGATATAGAACTGACTCAGGTATTGAAATCCCGCGCGCTTCACGTAAATCGATTCCATGACGCGGCGGCCGCTTTCGATCCTGTCGGCAGCGCTCCGGGATAAGCTGTCTGCCTCGAGCTTTGGAAGGATTTGATTCTCCATCGCTTTAGACCTGGCATCAAGCTTGTCAACGACGTGCTTGGGGATCTTGTTCTGATGGCCGGGTTTCTTCAGTTCATTATGCCGGTCCGCGATGAACTCTTTCCACTGAGTCTCGTGGGGAGTGCTCGCTTGAACAGTTTGAGCCTCCGCGCCGCCAGCCTCGAACCAAGGCGAGATCACACCGATGATCCCTGCCAGCAGCTCATGGTTCCCGACACATGGGAAATAATTGAGACCGGCAGCCTTGAAGCGGCTGATCGCTTCCACGAAATTGTCGTAATGGAACGTGGCTCCGCCGGCGTAGACCGAATCGCCCGTAAAGACGACATCCGCCTTTTCATTTCCAAGGCGCGCGACCATCTGACTGGCCACCCAGTCGTGGACGGCCTCACCGGCATTGTCCTGGTTCTCGAAAATTACAGCGCCTGTGCGGGTATCGCCATACGCGAGGATCCGGTGGGTAACTTCGCTTGGATTCGGCTCCGGTGCGAGGGGCGACTGGATCGGGTTGGGCGGCCTGATCCCGCAGCAGCCGGTGAACAGAGCTAGAATAAAGATCCGTTTCATGAGCATCCTCTCAACCTCTTAAGCTCGCTGTTATAGAAGCCGTCGAGTGCCTGCCCGCATTCCGGGGAGCAGCAGCAGGAAGCTGGCGGGTTCTCGCTCTCGAAGACTTCGCTCCCGCAGTTCATGCATTTCCCTATGGGCAGCTCGCCGTGGATGCTCTCCTCGTACTCCTGGTAGACTCCGCCATCCTTCATCTGGAACTGCGCTGCCGTGGGATCGATGACGCTGCCCTCTGCGTCCTTGAGCCACCAATGGGGTCTCGAGCCGTCCAGGACCGATACGTAGTAGCCGCGGCACAGGACAAGCTCCGGGAACGCCTCCTGCATGTCCGTAGCCCGGCTATGGCAGAACCCGCCCTGCGGGCCTGCGCAGTGCTTCTCGATCCAGGCAGCGTACTCTGGTCTCATCTTCAGTGATCCACGGGCCGATTAAAGCCCTTGGGCGGAAAGTGCTCGGGCGGATAATTCCAAGCCTCGATCACCGAGTAGACGCGGTCGAAAATCATCTCCATCTCGGCCAGCGTCGTGCCGCCATTCAGGTTCTTCAGCAGCAGATCGTTGATGTCGCGCCTGAGACTCTGTTCTCTGATGGGATCCCGGACGCGGGTTGCTGAGGCCTGGTTTTGTTCCATTCAACTGGCTCCTCATCTCCGGTTTGGATCAGCTTCATCCCAGCACTTCGGACAGATCCCATTGACCATCACTTTCCGATGATCTAGGCAGAAGACTCCAGGGCTCTCCTCTTTTGGCTTTTCAGCGAGAGCCTCCCGCACCATCTCCTTAGCCTTCGCTTCGAGCAGACAGGCGAGGGCGGCAATGCAGTGCTTCGGTTCGGTGTGGTTCTTTTCATGCAGCGCCCAAGGGCAAGCCTTCATCGCTTCGCTGATCTGAAGTTCTGCGGCCTTGAGTCTGCTCTCCAGTTGTGTCTTCTCTACGAGAAGATTCTGGAGGCCACGCACTAAATCCAAATCATTCATGAGCGTCACCAACTTCTACTTTTAGACGGCATGGACCTGGCACGGCGCGGGAGAACAGGTACATACGATCTTCAGGTTTTGTGCGCCGCGTCCCTCGAGGCGTTCGATCGCGTTTACCACATCCTCAGGCATCCCGTACTTCACCTTGCAGTAGGGATAGATTCCGTCGATGGCCTTCTGCATCTCGCCGACCTGAAGCCTCAGGAGCCTGTTACTTTCGATCAGAGTACCGATCTCCGCCTGAAGTTCATGATGTCCGCACCGCGTTTGCGAGGTGTGGCCGCATAGACTGCATTTGTATTCCATCAGTCCCTCAAGAAGCGCGCTTCAGGATCTCTAGCTCGGCGCGCATCCCGGAGGCCACGCCCTCCCGGAAGGCCATCGTCTTCCCAGCAGCCTCTCGCCAGTATTTCCACTGGCGCTTGAGGCCAGCCGTGACCGCTTCGTACTTGCGCAGCCTTTCCTCAAGTTCCCGGATCATTTCAGCCTTATCCACGTCTCGCCTCAGGCTTTCGGCGCCATCTTACCTACCGCGTCCGCCGCCGCGCATCTCCAGCAGAAGCGTTCTTCCTTCGAACAGGAATGGAACTGGAGCTCCAGGATGATCCGCTCCCGTTCGCTCGAGACAAGGACGTCCAGCTCCGAAAGGACGTCCTTATAGAATCGGTCGACCAGGATGCCACCGCCGATATTCATCGGCACATTCTCGACGATCCTTCTGGCGACTTCGCTTGTTTTCATGGTCCCTCCCTAGATCGGAACGTCGAGGAACTCGACACAACCGAATTTCTCGCGCTTCCCGAACTTCGGAAGAATGATGTCGACGTCGCGCCACTTGTCAGCAGCAAAGACAGATCCCCAGAGGTAATAAAGACTTCCATCATGGCCACCAAATGCGAATCTGATAGGACTGATGCCGGCGGCGGCCGCCAGCGTCAGGACAAGGCAGGACGACACTGCGGTGCTTCCGGTGATCCTGGGTGCGGGCAACGTCAGCTTCGATGGATCCTTCCCATCAGCCTTCGCCATTTGATCACGGATCGGCTCCCAGAAGGCCTTGGCGAACGCCTCGGGGATCTCGAGCTCGCGCAGCATGCGCGCCGGCGTCTTGATGATTTCGACGTTTGACGGATTCGAGACATGCTCGAAGTTCTTATGGCACCAGGCGTGGATGCCTTCCAGCCAGATCAATTCGCGCGTATCCTTCGTCACCTTGCGCTTGAGCTGGCGCGCAGTGCTGACTGAGACTTCGCAGATCTTCTGTGCCGCGGTGATGATCAGCAGATCCTTCCGCCCTTCCTGGACGTATTTGATGAGCCGGCCGATCTCGAACCGGATTCCGTCGAAACTGCCCGGAAGACTGGTGCGTGCAATCTCGTTGGGTCCTGGAACCGGCATTTCCTTCTCGCTCATCGTTTACCTCACATGAGAATCATTGTGTGTGTGTGACCCGTCATACCGTCGACCTTCTTGACGCGCTTTTCGATCCAACGATATCAGGTGCATCAAGGTACGTTCGTCTATTTTACCACTGACAAAACGGTGAATATCCCGGTGTGTCCACGCCATCACATCGTGCAGAAAACAGGGGCAGCCGATCGGATGATTGAAACCCTGTCCAGCCATGCTTTCCTGAATCTTTTCCCAGACTTTTCTCACCGGTTGCTTCAGCATTCCTCACCTAAGGATCATTCTAAGAGCTTCAACGCCTTGAGCGCCATCTTACAGATCGCCAGCTCGGCGGCGCTGCCGGAGACCAGCCAAGGACGTTCGAAGCCGGACGTTCCCGGATACATCTCCACCCAATACTTGTCTCCCGATTGCGGCTTCAGCATGACATTGAGAAGCGCTCCACGTTTGCCGAATTCCTCGACGATCAGCCAGGCGTCCTTGATGTCAGAGTGGTAATAAGGCACGCTGAACGGCATGCCGAAATCATGCCAGCCGGTCCGGTAGGGGACCTCTCTATTTCCGCACAGCATCCAATGGACCTTATGCCCGAAGAGCTTCTCATCGATGAGTGCGTCAGGCTCCCTGGAAACAAGCCTCTTCCCGAAGTCCGGATCGCTGACCTTACGGAGCCCTGATTCGTCCATTTGACCGCTCTCTCTCACTCGCAGGCTGCGCCTTCGTCACGGATATAGCTAAGGTATACCACGTTTCCATGTGCCAGTTCAAGAAGATTTATCCGGACCCGGCGATTTTTTAATCCATCTCCATTCCTTGAAGTCGAGCTCATAGAGCGACCGGTCGTCGGCATGCAGATGGCTGTAGATCACCCGGATGACGCTCTCGAGCGGAACAAATGTCTCCGAATTGATCCTGAACGACCTCATGTCCCTGAAGGCCGCCAGCATCCGTTCGAATTCATCGGTGGTCATGTGGTCACTGGATCCTTCAGGCAATTATGCCGCCAGGCTTCCCCATACGTCGTCTCGAACTTACAGACCGAGCAGCTGACGATCGCCTTCGCAGGAAGATGCTGGCAGAGGCCGCAGCCGCAGGGCCAGTCGTTATACTTGAACTTGCCGAACTCAATCACCTGGCATCCTTCCGGATCGCAATGGCAGCGGTGCAGGCAGCGGACACACCAGTCGTGGGTCTTCTCTGGATTGGTCATTATTTTGATACAACTTCAGCTGCCGGAGCCAATGAATTCCACTCCTCGAGCGCCTCGATCAGGAGGCCGACATATTTCCCAGTGAAGACGCCTGGATTTAGCCAGGCATAGTACTTCGCTTCCACTGTCGGCGTCTGATCAAGTTCCTGCCGAGCTTTGATATCCGGATGCCATCCACCATCCCCGTGGACGATCAGGAGCATTCCATTCGAGGCCAGCCAGACGGATTCATTGGCATTCGCACGGAGCTTTTCGCCGCCGATCTTCCAGGCTTGGTTCTCGGGCGTGTTGAGCCCGAAGTTGTCGGGGATCATCTTCTCATGCAGACTGAGCGACTGGCCGACGCAGAACTCGATCCGCTTGGCGACCCGCTTTTCGTCCTTCAAGCCTTCGCCGTCGCAAGCCAGGCATTTCTCAAACCAGCCGCGCTTGTAATCCCGGCCGCCGGTGCATGTTTCCTCGTTCTTCCACACGACGCCCCAGCCATGGCAATGTTCGCAGTTCATCTCATCACCTCTCGGCCGCACTGCGGACAGACCCGGTCCAGGCAGCCCATGCAGCGGTAGGTCCGGCGCCATTCCTTGTCGTACAGCTTCACGCCACGAAAGTAGTCGGCATCGGAATTGTAGCTCTCGCGCTGCGGAGCACCAGTGGCGAAGGACCTGGTCGTTTGACCTGGACTGAAGCCGTGGACGAGGAGCATCATTCCTTCCTTTCCGCCGGAATCACCTTGAGCGCGATGAGTGCCGCCTTGCAGATCGCGAGTTCGATTGACTCAGCATCGACGTCGTAGGCCCCATGATGATTGTTGAGAGGATTCCCGTGCTTCGGACAAGGGCCTCTACCGCAGATAAACGACACGACACTACAATCTCCGGTGATGCCAGGCCCTCGGGACGGCTGTCACAGCTTGAAGCTGAAGCCGTCGTCCTGCATCTTCCGGACGACTTCGAAGGCGGCAACCAAGTCGGTGGAGTACTCTTGCACGCAAAGCTCATCCTCGCGTAGCGCTTTGCTTCCGCCTTCCTGATAGGTATAGCGGTCTATTTCGCAGATTCCACAGCCCTCATAGTCGCCAAGAGCATCACGCTGAGTGATGCCGTCGATCCACCTGTGCTTCGGTGAGTCCATCACCTTGGTGGCGATAAGCAGGTCAAGATCTGGTCCGGCGTTCATTTGATCTTCTCGAACAGCACGACCGCGCGGTACTTTCCTTCACTGAATGAGTGATTCCCCTGAAGGTCGGCCAAGTTGACGCATGCCGGGCCCATCCGAAGCTCGGAATACCCAAGATTGAATCCGTTTTCGCCGCCACGAGCCACGTCAAACTGTCCGATCAAGATGGTCTCGAAGCGCCCGAAGACGTTCTCCGGCACGTTCTTCGCCAGGTCCATCAAACCCCGGATCTCGCTTTTGCGCTTGTCCACTTCTTCCTGCGCCTGGAGCGCCAGGTTCTTGGCCGTGCTCTTCAGCTCCTCCAGGCGCTTCTCGCCGTCCAGAATCACGCTTTCGATCGCCTTCTTGAACATGATCGCCCTCCTCTATCTTTTGAATCCTTGCTTGACCAGCTCCTGCATAATGTCCGGCGGGAGAAAACCAGGCGGCTTCATCCATTTTCCATCGCTCTCGCGCCGGTATGATCCCGGCTCGAACTTCCTGAGGTTCGCCGCGTCCACGGTCTCGAGGATGGGTATGTCTGCGACCCCGAAGGCCGAAAGCGTGCCGGTTGTCACCACTGAGATGTCCGCGCAGCCGTCGACCACTTCCACGATGTCCGGAGTGAGGGTCTCTTGGAGCTCGAACTCGTTGTCAAAAGGCTTCATCCGTAGTGAGAAGCCCAGGCCCTCGATCGTCTCGAGAGCCTCTTCCAGAATGAGATTCGCCCGGAGCCACCGGACCTCGAGCGACGGGATAATAGGGCAGGTTGGCACCGCCTGGCCGGCCAGCTTCATAAAAGCCTCGACGCGAGTCTGATGTTCAGTTTTCATGGCTTTTTCTCCTCGCCTCCCGTTTCTACCCACACCTTGGCTCTCTCCTTTTTGTATTCAGCTCTCGCTTCCTGCATCTCCTCCACCGCAATGAACAATGCTTTTGAATCTCCAGAAGCCGCGAAAGACTCTGCTTCACGCAGGACGATGGCCTCAGCCTTTAGGTACTTCAAGGCGGCTTCAATGTAGGGATGCGTCATGCGTCACCTATGATTTTGGCACCTCAGAATCCCGGATCGCTTCCCAGCATGGATTGCAAAACGGTTCATCCAGAGGATCAAAGCCGTCCAGCACCGGACAGGTCCCGTGACAGGAGAACTTCTTCCCGCAGTCCGGGCACTCATGGTCATGGGGCACCGGCAATTGCTCCATGCGTGCCTGTTCGCTACACATGACGGTCCTCTCTCTTCTTGCCTTCGCACCTGCCGCAGACGTAATCCTGATATGCCTTTGAATTTACGCCATGCCTGACCTGACGGCCGCACTCCGAGCACCAGATGCCTGGTTCCGCTGAGCATTGTGCGCAATGACAGTTCACCCGCAGACACAAGCCGTCCTTGGTCGTGCAGGTGAATTCTTTCGTAAGCGCCTCCGGACTTTCCGGATGGACCTCACGCTTGCATCTTAAGCAGGGCATAGATCACCTAACCTTCCTTCGGCAGTTCCGCGTGCGGCAGCGCTTTTACAGCGCAGGCATGATGCACCCAGAATCCCTGATTTCCATAATGGAGTTCTTCCAGAATCTGCGTTGCCAGTACTTCGCCGCCCCAGCGATCGACCTTTCCCTGCTTGAAATGACGAAGAGTCGCTTCCATGACTTCCGGCTTCTTGCCGCAGATCACGCAGGGGCTGAAGTTGTTCCCGATCAGGGCCAGCTGGTCCTGGATGTCCTTATCCGAGGGAAGCTTGCCGCAGTGATCGCAGCGGTCGTACCGGACGGTGATCCCGCCGACCACCCGGTTGAATAGATAGGTTGGCGCCATGGATCCTCCTCGCTCTTTACCTCTTCTGTGCCAAGTACTTTTTTCTCAGCGGCCACTTGTCGATCTCGAATGGAGTCCCCTCGCCCTTATGAAGAGGCTCGATCTTCGAGATTCCATCGCCGTCGTGCGTCACCCAGCAGGATTTTCCGTTGACATCCTGCAGGCGGGGCACGCCGAAGGCCTCCATGAACATCTGGACAAACTTGATGTCGATCTGGTAGCCAAGGCCCTGGCAGCCCCCGCCTTCATATTCAAAGTGGCCTCCGAGCATCAGGCCGCCGTGATCGTTGTCCGCGATGTCGAACTCCAGGCACTTCGCAAGTTCCCGTTCCATCTTCTTCTCCTTACCTCTTCTCGACCAGCTTGCGGATCTCCCTAGCAGTCCCCGCGGATGACCCCCAAGAGTCCTGCGCGATCTTCGCGCACTCCTCGACAACCAGCGCGATGATATCGTCGGCGGTCTCTTCGACGGATTTGGTGGCCGCTCCGATCTTGACGAGCTGCACCCGCTGCCGGATCACTTCCCTGAAGTCAGGCATTCTTACCTCTTCTGTGCCAACCTAGTCGTATTTGATGTAACCGAATTTCTTGATGTATCGCATCAACCGGTAATGCGCGAACATCGCAACTGCAATCCAAGCGACGAGCGCCCATCCTCTCTTTAGTCCAAGGAACGCTTCAGAAAACGCGAGACCTCCAGCTACGATCGTAAGTATGCAATGAAACGCGCTCATTCCATCCTCCCCTGGCGCTCAATCTGCCTTCTGTGCCTACGTAGTTCTCACAAAAGGACCATCAAGGCGCACCTTCTGGACTCTCATCCCGGCCTTACAGGAGCGGCACCATAGGTAGCGATCTGCCCGCTCTTTATTCGGAGAGGCAGGGATGAATCTGATCTTAACCTCCAGAGATCCCTTGCACATAGGACAGTAGCGGACGCTTCGACTAAGCACAGTTCTCCCTTGGCACTCAATTCGGCTACTGTGCCACGCTACTTAGAATTCCACTCGAACTCCGTTCGACCGGCATCGTTCACGACTTTCCATTGTGCGAAGCCGCGCTTCACGCACGTCGAGCGCCACGACATATCAGTGATTCCCCACGCGATGATCGCGCAGAAGGTCCCGAAGATCATGGTGACGACCCAAGCGCCCCATATGGGAACACCAGGGGACTTCTCTTCATTCTGCTCCACTTCTACCTCCTATCCTTGGCACTCAATAGGTCTTCTGTGCCACCTACTTAAAGAACCCAAACAGCTTCCCTAGTTTCTCGCCCTCTTTCGCTACCTTGAGTTGCTGCTCACTGTCCTTCTTGAGGGCGGCCATCTCTTCAGGCGTATAGTTCGTGCAGGGAGAGAACTTCATACAGGAGAAGCAGATCTCCATCTTGAGGACGCCGGGTCCAGGGACCATGATCGACATGAAGTCTGGAGCGTTCTGCGCTGTCCTGGCGTGCTCAAGAGATCCGTAGACGCAGATCCAGACCAGAGCGGCGGTATGCTGCTTGCAAGACGAGCACTCAATGAAATTATCTAGACTCATATGCTTTTCCCCTCTAGATCGCCGACTCGTATGTGGTCCACCAGATCAAAAACACACGGACCTGATTGCACGCCTTGCAAACCGAGATGAGCTGGTCCGCTCTCGGCTTGGCGAACGATTTCTTTTCGATAAATTCCTTTGCCGCCTGCTCAGCCACAGGCTTCGGCTCATGAACCATCGTTCCACAGGAACAGCAGCTTCCAACCATCGTGGTGGGCATGATTATCCTCCCCTGGCGCTTAATCCGGCTTCTGTGCCGTTTTATCTTCAACCGTGAACGGGATTGACTGCTTTTGCAGCTCCTTTTTCATATCCACAAAACAGTTCACGTGGATCAGATCGACGTCCTTGTCGCACTCGATCTTGTGGGCCATATCGCCAGGAACAATGCGACTACCCTTCGGGCAGAGAGAAAATGCGCATCCCCAGTGGCCAAGGATATTGAATGGATGAGCCTTGGCATCGAATTTGAAGGTCTCGAGAATCGTGATTTTCATTCGTCGCTCCTTATAAGCCGGACCTGGTCAGGCCTCACCGCCTTCATGGGCGTCGGGCAATGCTTCGCCCGGCAGGCTTTTACCCAACCTACCGTGCTCATCAGGTGTGGGATTGTCCAGCGGTGCTTGTGCCTGTACTTCTTGCGGATTACCTTCACGGTTTATACCTCGAATAAATCCCCAGGATCAGCTCGATTTCGATCTCAGCGCCGAGCCCCTCGGGACTTTTTAATTCATCGACACGAGCCTGGATATTCGACCCGTTCGGAAGGAAGAAGCCGATCGCCGGCTCGTTCTGGTAGTTCTTTTCCCCCTCTTTGAAAGCCTTGGCTTCGAACAGGCAGGACACGCCGCTGACCATCGGCTTGACAAGAACGAATTCTTCCGAGATCAATGCCTTCAAATCGTCCATGAAGGCGTTCTCTCCGTCGATATGCAGCGACAAGGTCGCTTTCGCGAGATCGCTCACAGCTTTCTTTTCCCCCTTCAGGCGCACCCGTATGCTTTTCAGGAAGGCCGCATCACTTGCTGGATTGCACGAGACCTCCTTGGTCAGAACAAACAACTTGTTCCTGGGTCCCGTGTCCTTCGCCACGATTTCGAAGGTTAGGGGACGCTCGTATTTCATGAAGTATGGGAAAAGCGCGATGGGATTCCAGAGGATCATCTTGTCGGGGAAAGAATCAGATTTTGTTTTGGTCATCTGCTCACCTCTTCGCCGCCCTACGAGTAACAAGAGGTCGCACCAGCACTTGAATAGGCCGCTCCCATGGGAACGCGACCCCAGTCATGGCTCCACGATAGGTCGAAAATAACGTAATTGGATACTTCTTCACTGCCATCAATCTTCCTCGGCGCTCATCAAAGATAGCCCAGAACTTCCTGGTCGCTCGATCAAGGAGCGCCTGCTCGACTTTCGGACCAAGGTCAACCTTCATTTTCCAACTCCATCAAGAATCCCGCAGAACCTGCCTTCAAAGCCCTCGGTCGGGATGAGCGCCGGCTTGAACGAGATGATCGCATCACTCGAATTTCGGATCATCGAGGAGGCCGCGATGTACGATCCCATGCCTTGATATTCCCCCACCGACATGATGCACTCGATCCTTCCAGGATGAGTGGACGGCTGGATCTCCTTTCCGGATCTCAGGAACTCTTCAGCCTCCTCCGGGGTGCTCATAGCCAGCCACATCTCCGACGTAAACACCGAAGCGATCGCAGCGACCTTCTTCGCAATACTCCTGACGGCATATGAAAATTCTTCCCGCGTCTCGCCATCATCCATGAAGCCGCGTCCGTCGATCAGGAGCTGGTCCTCTTCCGTGAACAGCAGGAAGCAGGGCGCATACTGCTCCTTGCTGTTGGCCAGCAAAAACTCCTCGGCGTCTCTCAGGTAGTGCCTGGCCAGGCCCTCGGAATCCCGGGGGAGATCATACTTGAGCTTCCGGTGACCCATAGGCACGACCAGCATGCCTTTTTCTTTTTCGCTGCTCATGGCGTCGAGCCTTGATACGTCGACTGATCATCCAGGCACTTCTCCTGCCACGAGTACCCGCAGAGCTTGCAGCTGATAAGCAGGTGCTCGTAAAAGACCCTGCCGCCTGGTTCGCGCCAAGCCGGCATGAACTTGACGGCCTGCTCTTTCGAGCCGCACTTCGGGCACGTGGTCGTATGTCCGTATGGTTCCATGGATCCTCACCTTTGGGTGGAATGATGAGTCTGCCAGACAAGTCTCAAGCCACATTGTTGGCACTTCGGGGACAAGAAATATTTGACCGTGAGTGCCACTGCGAAGATCACCAATAAACACAGCGCCGCCAAATTCATCACATCCTGCCAATGCATAGTGATCACCCTTTGGCCGATTTACGCTTTTTCGGCATCAGACTTCCCACGCATTGGGCGGCCGTCGAAAGGACTTTCAAGGTCTGGCTTTCATAGTAAGCCTGGAAATCCCCAAGGATCTTCAGCACATCCTCCCTGGTGACCGGATTCCACCCGCCGTGGCGCTTCTGCATCCACTGATCCAGCCACTGCTCACGACTGAAGCTCATTCGCTCACCTTCGTTTTCTTCCTGCGGCAGTCGTAGCCGCCGTCCTCGACCTCCGGGACCCTATGCGTGACGCCGTTCGGAAAGAACGGCCAGTGATTCTCACAGCCGATGCAGCCGGCGTCTTTCCTGGGATACAGCATCTCCCCCACGACGCAGCCGACGACGTGCGGATGGGTCGAAAGACTCTCCGGCCGCGCTCCGCAGGGGCAGCTCCGCTCCACGATCACCAAGGCGCGACGTAGCAGGACATTCTCATCACGCAATTTCCTGTCTGCCTCGTAATATATGTCCATCTCGTCTTGCAGAGAGCAGTGCGAGCAGAACCGATGCTCTGGAAGGCCGCAGTGGTCGTCCTCCTCCAGGCTCCTGCAATGCCCGCACTTCTGGAGTTCGCAGGTCATTGGACGATCCTTCCTTCCGAGGCATTGAGCGGCGGCTTCTTCGCTTCCGCCAGGCGGACCCGCACGCGCTTTACCGCCGCCATTAAGAACTTCGCACACCAGTAAGGCGTGGCGATCGGCCACAGGAGGCCAATAAGAGTTCCGCCGAAAATATTCATACAACAGCTCTCTATGTCAGGATCGCGATCCCTCTGGATCATGCGGTACGAGACGACGCCGTCGATGATGAGCCCGATCACGACGTAGACGATCACCAGTACGTTCAATACTGCATTCATTTTCCCCTCGCTTTCAAGCTTCCTTGGAATCTCGGTACAGGCAATACCCGGTCGGAGCACGATTGAACTCGCAGATATCCCTCTCCTCCTGGGACACATGGAAAAAATGGGCGTTGATCATATCGCTTTCTTCCATCAGAGAGCATCCCCACCAGAAAACCCGGCCGTCATTGCAGGCGGCCAGGCTCGCTTCGGATGGATGCTCATGGCCTTTCAGGCAAATCATAAGTCGATCTATTTCCGTTCGCTGGATTTGTCGTGGTCGGAACAATACTCCCGCTTTGATCCGCCCGGGTATTCGTAGTTCACGTGGACATCGCACTTGCCGCACTTAATCTGTCCGCACCTGTCAATCACGCGGCCCCATTTATCCTTCACAACTTCGACGCTCATCACCATGACCTGGCCGTCCCGGTGGAAGTTGATCCGAGCATTTTGATCAACGGCCTCAAGACTCTTCCAATGCAGTTTGATCTCACCGCCAGGCTTACCTTGGGCCAGTATGATGAGGAATTGCCGCATCAATTCTTCGTTCACTTGGCCTCCTGTCGTGGACCTTGGGGTTCGTGTAACGGCTCGTCTTTCTTTTTTGCCTTAAAGCTATGCCCGCAGAATCCGCAAGTCACAGTGACACCAGCGCGGATACCGACCGCAAAGCCGATTTGTTTACACTTCGGACACAAAATCGGGGATTGCGTGTTAGTCATGTTCTGCGCTCCTTGACGCACTCCTGGTGTGCCGGATCGCTCAGCCTGTGGTAGCACAGCGGGCAGACGTCCGCGGGCGTCAGGTCAAGCGCTCCGGCGGCCGCCAGCCTGCTCTTCATGCGTATGGCGATGCAGGCCGTGCATTCCTCCTGGACCAGCTCCGCTCCATGCTCCACCGAGCGCCTGATCTCCCGGTATTCCTTGTGAGCGCAGGCCTGGGCCTTCGCGACGTCGAACTGCGAGCCCATGTAAATCGGCGTCGTGACTTCCCAGCCATTTTCCTGGTAGCTCTTCATACATCACGGATCGACAGCAACCAATTGTTCAGGAACTTCTCGTTCGCGCGCTCGGGAATCGGCCAGGGCTTCCTGGCGTCGATCCTGGCGATCGTCTCTTCCGCCTCCCTGACCGCCTGCTCGGTAGACCAGGCGCCCGTCCGGATCGCCATCAACTTGTCCTTCTCCTCGCCGTCCTTCCAGACTTTCGGCTCTCCGCCCTCGGCGATGCGCTCGGCATCCCAGGCCACCCGGACCATGTGGTAGCACCATTTTTCTCCTGGCACTCCGCCTGTGGAATGTACCGACTTGCCATGCCTGAGGCGCTGAAGCTGGGCGACAGAATACCCGAGATACTGCCGGACCACGTTGGCCGACAGGAAGAGCTTCCGGGCCTCATAGAGCGGTGCCCATTTCAACTCGCTCCACTTCATCCGCTCAGTAAAGAGCATCTCGATGATGCCGGGATTGCCTTTTAGGAGCAGGTCGCAGAACTTCTTAACCTCATGGATCTGATAGTCCGGCTTGTTTCCAGTCAGCGTGTCTGCGGGAGGGTGTAGGCCTAAGAGATCCTTGTTGTACGCCACGTAGACTCCGGTGTAGTCCACGTCGCTCGTGGGCAACTGGGTATCATGGCTCCATGAGCCCCAGACCTTCGAAAAAAGGAGCCAGCCCCTCATCTCGATGTTTTTGGACCAGGCTATGGGATCCAGGGCTTCCATGAGTGTCTCTGCCTCGCTTCCTATTTCTGAATCCTGATCGCATCGATGAACTTGTAGTTCACGACGCTGCCAGGACCCTTGACCTCCTGGTATCGGATCTCGACGGTATCTCCTTTGTCGAGCGTCTTCCACAGGCGTTCGGCGCGGGAGCCTTTCCCTTCGTCCTCGATGATGAACTTGCCGTGCTGGCACTTGAAGGCCACGGAGTACTTGTCCGGGCTTTCTATGGTCTTCGCAGTATGCGGAAGGTTCCCGCTGCCAAACACAGTATCCTGCCAGGTCGTCTTGACATCCGACTTTGTTCCCGGCTGGTAGATGATCTGGAGGACCTCAGCCTTCTCGGTCAGCTCGGGCCCGGCAGTCGACACGGGTCCCGGGTCGCAGCCGACCATGTACATGCATAACAGGAGCGCCATGAGTGCTAAGAGCTTTTTCATAGTTCCCTCGTTTTCCTACCGAATCTGACCGAGCCTCTGCGCGACTTGTTCCTGGAACTTCGCAATCTCCGGAAGCTGGGTGCTCGCCCGCATCGCGCCCTGAACGACGGTCTCGATGTGACCAGAGAACCAGGCTACAACCGCGTCGTGGACCATCTTCGGGAAGAGCTCGACCACGATCTTGCCGACCTCCTCGCGCATCCTTAGGAGCGTCGGATCTCCCTCCACAAGCTGTTTTACCTGCTCCTTGTAGTAAGTGGCGACCTCGGCCCCTACCTTCTCGACGAGCACATCGCGCGAGGACTTCCAGCCGCGCATCTGGTCCTGGAACTTGTAGCCACCTCTGATCTCAGCGACGGTATCGTTCCGGCTGTACTGGGAGGATTTATTTTCCCCCTGGATCCTGGCGATAACCTCGCTCTCCTTCACTCCACGCTCATCGGAATGGAGCGTGTCCGCCAGCCATTTGGCCATCACCTCGCTGGCGAGTATTTTCCGCTCATCAGGCCCGAGCGTCTGGAGGATGTCCTGGACGGATTGGCCGATGTTGCCCTCACCGACTTCGATCTCGATCTTCATGGTTTCCTCCTCGCTTTTCCTATTGCGTGACTCTTGGTTCGCTGGATTTACGCTTCGCTTTATATCCAAGCCGGAATCCTTCTCGGCTGAATTGGGACACCCAGATTCTTGCGTCTAGTTTCTTTTCGTAGCGCCCCCAGACTGAGCCATCCTGGCGAAGAACTAGCCAAGGTCTACGAACGTGCCGACCATAGAACCTATAGCGCCACGTTCTAGGCCAGATCTTCGTCGAGACCCAACCCTTCGGAGATGTCACGGCTTTCTCCTTTCTTGGGAAACCTGAAACCGCTTGTCGCAGAGCGGGCACGTTACAACCTTGTCCCACGGCTCCGGGACAACGATCACGACGGCACGACAATGCGGGCAGAGGACGCGCTTCGTCGATGTCATGGTCTACGGCTCCGTTGAAAGCAAAAGAACAGCCGCCATGCCGAGGCCGAATCCGATCCATTGGCGAACGCTGACCGCTTCTCGGAATAAGCTACTCCAAGCAGGAGAATCAGACTGTCCGTCAAGATCGAGTAGAGTACCCCGCAGGTCGCAAAGCGCGTCCCCTTCATGTAGAAGTACCAGCCGGGGATGGTGATCGCGTAGAACAGGCATCCAAGACTGTAAGAGCGAAGACTCCAAGAGGCTGCCGCCTTCTTCATAAAGACGTCGGCAGTCACCGTGCTAAGGACGCCTGTCACCAGGATCGCCCACCACACCAAGCGATTCATGAGCCCTTCTTTAGTTCGTCAATCCTTAGAAACCGTCCAAGTCCCATCCTTATTATGGACTACCTTAGTAAAGCCTTGTTCACGGTAGATCAACATTCGGACATGATCGAGAGCGATTTCTATCGTTGAGTAATGAAAGCTCTTTTCTTGATTTCGGATGACGATTTCCATTCCTTCAGTGCTGATGGTAATCATGGTTTAGCTCTTCTACGTGTGGCACACACAACCGCACTCTCGCGGCGGCTCAACGTGAATCGGCTTGCAGTTCCAGCAGGGACGCCTCTTGGCGGCCTTTGCCCATGCGATCTGCGGCGTCTCGGCAGGTTCTTCGTCTTTCCTCTTTTCAGTGCCCTCGAGCCACGCCTTAGCTTCTTTGAATGCTTGCGGGATGTCGCTGATTGGCTTTTCGGTGCAATTGCAAATGCCGACCCCATGCAAAGTAAAGCCAAGCTTGCAGGTGTCGAGATGGCCCATCTCCCTTTCATTGTCGCACTCTGGACAGTAAAATCTGGGTGGACCCACGAGCCCCTCAATACACCATTCGAGGGACTGAATGATCTTCTTCATTTCGCCAATCTCAAGATTGGCGCCCTCAAGCTGGCGATGGAGGGAACATGATTCCGTCAGCACTCCTTCGACATACGTGCAAAGAGGACAACCATCAGCCTCCAGACCCGTATAGGTTCTCGCCCGTTCCAAGGTTTCCGTAAGTTCTTCGACCTGACCACGAAGATCCTTGTTCTCCTGGGCGATCTCAGGCCCGCGCACCGGACAATCGTCGGCATGGACCTCAAGCCCGTCCATCCGGGTCCCGCAATGGTCACATCTGTCGGCCATTCTTAAATCTCCGCCCTCTTCTAACCTTCGTTCTTCCCGTCGTGGACGCCTCTCGAGTAGCCTTTACTGCTCCATCTCGTCAGCGAACCTCTTCGCCACAGGTTCCGCATTTCTCTCCACGGAACACGCCACCATGCAGACAGTTCTTCTTATACGGCTCCCGCAGCTCCCGGAGCGCCATCCTGGCCGTGCCGATGGCGTTACAGGCGATCTGCGGCCCATCCTTCGCAAAGTCCGCCGGGCCCATGTCCGAGATGGCCTGGAACCATTCGCGCGCCTCTTCTACCATCTTCTCAAGTTCCAAAATCCGGGTATTCTTCTCCCGTATGTGAAGCTCAAACGGGGAAAGACGGCGGATCTCATCGATCAGACTCAGGATCGTCTGCTTTTCAGACAGCGTCTCCTTGCCTGGGCGGAAGCGTTTGACGATCTCCTCGAGTTCCTTTTCCGTCATGTCGTCGCCCTGCGCACTTTCTTCTTCTTGCGCCCCGCCTTGACCTCCTTCGGCTTCTCGAAATATTTCTCCTCAAGCCAGCCGAAGTTGAAAGACGTGTAGGCCTGAAGATCTCCACTATAGGTGCAGCCATGGAACCACGGCTTGCCCTTGTTTGGCTCACCCAAAGCTCGTTGGACCTGGCCGATGATCACACGGTCCGCGTCATTCTCAGCACGGACGACAAACTGGAAGCCGGGCCATCCGGACGTGCTGGCAACTTCGATTTTCATCAGATCACCTTTTTGTAACTAAACGCGCCAGATCGGCTCCATGAGCAGATTGCCCAAAGGCATTCCTTCGGCACATTTCGATCTGTCGATCGCTCCGTCCGTATGCACCGTGATTACCGTGTCATCAGCCATGAGGCTGGAAACCGTAAGCTGCCGTCCTTCGACATTAAGAGGGCTTTCGGAATCCACGGCCACGATCCCGACGATTGCCACCAGCACTCGCTTACTGCCATTCAAGGGATTAGCCATGACATTCAGCGGCCCAAGTGGACGAGTGATGATCTGGCCGGTCAACTTTTCCATTTTCATCAGGTCACCTTTGTAATGATATGCACGCCTTCAGCGCGGCCCGGCAGATGGCGAGTGGAGCTGTCTCGGCTTGTAAAAAAAAGTCTATTTCTCCTGGCTCCATGAACTTGGCCTGTACGAATTGAACCTCCCAGCCGTCGTTTTTCGGTCCGGCGCAGACATGAACCCAGCCGAACTTGCCCTTACTCAGCATGCAGCGTAGCTTCTCGAGCACTTCCCACGCCGCCGCGATCTCCGTTGAGTATTTCTTCAGATCAAATCCCTTCGGCCCCGCTTCTCCGATGGAGACGCCTCGCTCGCTGACCGGATCCCGGACCACCGTAAGACCCATCACACGCGCCGCGACGAGCGCATCGAGTTCCGGGCCGGCTTCCAGCTTGTCGATGTCCATACCCATTGCGTCGCCTTCAATCACGCCGTAACCTCAAACTCCCAGGTGAACCCGCTCCGGGACTTGTCGGCGCAGGAGCCATAGGACACAGCGATCAACTTGATTACGAGCATGTACTTGTCGTCGAACTCTGCATCCGATCGCGCCTTTTCGTCGGCCATGCGGAACGCGAGGCTCGGATCGTAGTTCACCGTGTCCACGTTTATTTTCATGGGATTTCTTGCTTCTTCATTTCCTCGAACTGGTCATGCGAGAAGCGCGACGTACAGTACTTTTCGAGCTCCGTCACCGCGGCTGCCCAGCCACAGACACCCCTCGAAGTCAAGGCACGATAGGCCTCAGGACCGCCTGCGATCAGCGCGGCCAATGAAAGCGCGACGCCCGGATGCGTCGAGCAGGACGCGCGCCCGACGAGAAGCCGGATGCACCGTTCCCGTTCTTCAATGGTTGCCACTGCTTCTACCATGTCGTCGCCCAATCCCATCGGCTCACCTTTAACTAATTTGCTGATCCGACTCGCCCTTCGTGCGAATGATCTTCTGCACGTCTGCAAAAGTGACAAATGGCGAATCACGAAATACATCCGTGAGAGCCTTTGCGCTCTCCACCAAATATGCCGCGAGCGCAAAGGCATCCACCGGAGAGAGTTCATTCGGTATAGGCCCTTTGATTAAGACCTTTCCACCTCCGATCCCTACCCCGTGGATATTTCTCCATTCGATCATAGGCTCACCTTTTATGGATTTCGTGAGTTTCCTCGGTCGTCTTTTTATGTCCGCACTGCGAGCATCGTCCACCATTCAACGCCTTAGCCGCTCCTGCTAGGCCGTCAAGTCTTCGAAGCCCCGTCTCGGTTTCCTCATGACCGGAAAGCATCTCCCACAGAACATGGATGTAGTCGGTCAGAAGCTTTCCTTGGGCCGCAGTAAGAGCGCCCATAGGGATTTCGCCTAAAAACATTTGTACTTCCGAGTCCAGTATGCCGCGTTGTTTTGTGTTCATCGAATCGCTCACCTTTGATTAATTTCGTACTTCCTGGCCTGGTCAATAGCCTTCTGCCGGACCGTGTTGTGCCAGATGCAGTATTCCTCCACGAACTGCTCGAGCTTCCGCCGGTCGACCGTCTCGGCGTGGTAGTACCATTTTGGGGCCGCCAGAAGCGCATCCACCAGAGCGGTCACGACCTCATCTTTTTCCATAGCCTCACCATTGACCAACCATGCGCTAAACGCGCCAGATCGGTTCCATTAGCAGATTACCTAAAGGCATTCCTTTGGCACATTCGGATCTGTCGATCGCTCCATCCGTATGCACCGTGATTGCTGTGTCGTCAGCCAGGAGGCTGGAAACCGTTAGCTGCCGCCCCTCCACGTTAAGAGGACTTTCTGGATCCACGGCCACGATCCCGATGATCGCCACCAGCACCCGTTTGCGGTTACTACCCTCCAATGGATCAACCATATAATTCAATGGGCCCATCGGGCGAGTGATGATCTGGCCGGTCAATTTTTCCACAAGGTTCTCCTCACCTTTGATTCATGACGCGGTCCCAAGGATCATCAGGCTCAGGTTCCTTTTGCGTCTCAATAGTCTCGTCCGGGCTGCCCTCGCTGATCTAGCCGTCCTATATTCGTTTCCGAACCTCTTCCAGTCATCTGGGTCATCTTTCCCAGGCACATTCCCGATGATGACGTATCGAATTTTCATAGTCATCACTGATGCTTACTTCGACGAACCGTACTTCTGCTTCAGATACGGGATCAGGTTGTCGTACAGGCCGGCCGCGTAGCGCATCTGATCCTCGGCCCAGCCGCCGTCTTCGCCTTCAGGCTTGGCCCCGATGATCCTCAGGATGTCCCCTTCTACGCCGCTGCTCCCGAATGGCCGCTTGCAATCCACCCCGATAGCCCCGTACTCGCAATCATCCCTCTGGAGGTTGTCAAAAAACGCCGTCGCCAGCTTCTCCATGTCAGCCAACTTCCAGGTCAGTTGCATCATCTGTTCCTTACCTTTGAATAATTTTGCGTGCCCGATCCATCATTCTGGTCCGGATCTCCATCAGAAGCGTCGTTTCGCGCACGAGGCCAGTAAGCTCTCGAATCATGCGACGAACAGACGCGCTCGGCTTTCTGCCAATCCTGAGCATTCGTATCAAATACTCGATCCTAGCTCGATTCTCGCACACCCAGGTAGAGATGGCATCGCCACCTTTCGAACACGCTCTCACGGCAGATAGCTCCTGTAGATGTAATCCTCTTTCTCGGTCCATGCTTCAGGCCAGTGGGCCGTTATCCACGCTTTCGCTGATCGTATAAATTGGACCAGCTTGCGCCTCATCTTAGCGACCTGTGCAGATAGCTTCTTCCGGTCAGCAGTTCTTGCCCCTGGAATCCTAATATCCTTGAGTTCAATCAAGCCCTCCTCGATTGCCACATGTACAGCCACCTCATGAAGAATCTGGGAAGGTCCCATATCCTTCCAGCTCTCCGGAGGAAATGCTCCGCCAAGGCGGTGCGAGCTCATCTGTGTGCGACGACCCTGAAGCAGCCTTGTCACTCCTGCGGTAGCCTGGGCGAGCATCTCCAGCATCTCATGGATGGATTCCTTGTCTTTGGTGCGCACGCTTTCATGGAGAACGTCGATCATGGCGAAAATCATAGCGGCCGCGCTGGACGCATCCGCAAAATCCAATCTCTTCTTCATACAAGCTTACCTCTGGTTTACTTGCCGCCCTTTCTCCACCAGCACTTCAGGCACAGCACGGCATTCGTGATGACGGCAAGCACGGCCATCACCATCGCTGACTCCTGTGGTCACCAGTGCATACTTAGCGCCTTTCTATTTCAATCACGCGATCACGTGATGCTGGACAAGGGCAATTTGCCGGCGTTGATAGAACAATTTCAAAACACATGGTGTTCGAAATCGCACCTGAAATTAGACCGGCTCTTGCCATACCATGCCATGCCATATCCAGCACCACGTGATCGCGTCACTTATTCACCTGTAATATTCCGAAGGACGGATCCCCTGTGTCTTCCAGGTCCTGATCTTGACCGGCCAATCCACTGGCGGGATTCGAACACCCTTGTCCGGCCATCCCGCGATCGTCGACTTCGCGGCTTCCTCCTCGAGCACTTTCGGTCCAAAGGCATAGTGAAGATGATGGTGAAAGCTCCCTGGAACCCTGATCTCGCTTGATCCCGGAGGCGCCACGGGAACGGGATGCTGCTCGGGATTCCCGTTATACGAGGCATGCTTCGTCCAATCCACGTTCGGCGCGATGGCTACATCGCACCAGGCGGGCCATAGCCTTGGATGCCATTCGGACTCCCCGAACATGTAAGGAAACCCATCCGCTTTCCAGTGCGTGCAATGGACGGACACCACGTTCTCCACGGCATGCGGGAACAGGCGCTCCACGCTGTCCCGGCTGTAGAACTCGTCTGAATCGACCGACACCAGGATGTTCGTATAGAACTGCCTGGCCAGCATCATCGCCCGCTCGACGGCGGTCCGCATCTTGAAAGCCTTCCAGCCAGAGCCGTAAAGAGGCTCGTGGACCCAGCGGACCGTGTCCGGAAGCCGCTTGAACTGTTCCGCCTTCTCAGGGGACGACGTGTCGAGCACCAGGTGGAACCCCATCTCGGCATGATGCTCGATCGAGCCCAGGATAAAATCGTAGTCGTCTGAATGGCAGGTGCTGAAGAACGCGATTGTGGGCTTCGTCACGCCTAGATTGTATTCGACGTTTACCGTATGTCAAGAAGAATCGAACTATTTTTTCCCGATCTTGACGACCTGGACCGGGATGCCTTTCTCACGGGCCATATCGATGGTCATTCCAGTGCCGTGCGAGAGGCCATCCCAGAAGGCAACCAACTTGTCTGCACGTTTGACAAGTTCCTGGTTGCGCCTGGCGTAAGCACCCATGTCCAGCTTCGACGCCGCTTTTAACTCGACGATTTCATCGGCGCATGCCCTGGCTCGTTCCCTTGCCTCAGCCGGTTGGTCCACCAGGCGCCAGGGAACGATCACATTCAGCCGCGGAAGGCGCGCGTCCTTGCGCGCCTGGAATGCTTCCATCAGAGCCACGGTATCCACGCCTCGCGCGCCGCCGAACAAGATCTCCTCGGGGTGTTCGAGCAGGATCTTGCCCATGGTTTCTTTGATGATCACCAGGTCATCAGCCGAGATGTTCCGGGTGCCGGAGATGGCGATGTTCACGCTTATGAATCTTCCTCGCGACGTCCTTCTTTCCGGTATGGCATCGAAAAGCGCGTCCACGATTCCATCGTGTACTGACCAAGATGGCGCTGCAGCAGCATCCCAATCCATACAGAATTCACCCGGCCAGGCTCGGAAAGGATCCACTTCACCGCCTTAAGGTCTTTGTCCCGGCTTGCAAGAAATTTGATGGCCGTCAGATACTCTAACGTGACCACTGGCAAGCCGGCTTGATCTACGGCCAGATCAAGAGCTTCTTGATACAAAGCCGCATAGCCATCCCTCCTGACGATTAGATCGACCATAATGTCTTTGTTTAGGAAGTACGAGGAGCCGCCAAAACTCAGCGGGACTCCGACTTTCAAAGGGTAGCTGTTTACAGGGAGGTCAGTAATAATGAAATCGACGTCCGTCGTGCCTTTGTTATAGCCGAAGGCCTGAAGAGCAACGCCTCCAACAAGCGCAAACCGAAGATCCCGGTTGTTCGAGGCTGTCTGTAAGAACGCAGAGATCCCTTCATCGATCTCTTCCGGCGTAAGGGGTCGCTTCTCTTTCGGATCGCTCATGGATATTCGCATCCATCAAGTGAAGGGTAAAGCTTCAGACTTACCGCGACAGTTTCCATTGTGCGCCGGAAGGACCTCTTTGCAAACAAGCCGCCTAAATAGTCATATACGATCTGCTCCACGTGCCTCACATCCACAAGACCTAGGCTTTCGCGCCTGAGTATCCATTGCAGATCGAGCATATGTGCCTCATCAACACAGGCGAATTTCATAGCTGCCAACCATTCAGGACGCACGACCTTCATTCCGTCCTTCTCAACGGCCTCTTTCAATGCTTCATCGAAAAGGGCCTTATATTCATCGATTCTGACTCGGACGCTCAACTCAAAGCCATTCGAATCCTTCCAGATGGCCCCTCCGGATGGGATCGCCTTCACTCTTTCAAGGCTTTCGAACGATAATTCTCTGGAGCTGATGATATCGCAGTTCCTAGTCAGACTTGGAGATCCGTACCATTGCATCGCAAGACCGCCGACCAGAGCCCAATCTGCACCTGCGACCTTCGCTGACTCCCGTACAAGCTCAATAAACCGTTCCACCTGAGCTGGGCCGATGAACTTCACGGGTCGTACCAAGCCTTTGAAAGCAACGCCAGTGGTCATTTGATTTTCCTCATCAACTTCTCAGGCTCGTCCCAAGCGACGACCAGGGCATTCCAAATCCTCTTTGCCTTTTCTTCAGCCAGTCGCCTCTCCTTTGGAGTCAGGATGCAGTACAGTAGATCCTCTAGGGCGTTCAGGTCTGAGTTATTGAGTTCTACTTGGATCACTTTTCTCCTGGTCTCCACCACCGGCAGCTTCCGCGCGATGCTCCTCTTGTCGAGTTGCTCGATCGCCACGGCGATACGGCTGACAATGTCAACCGTCGGATTGCCGTGTCCGTGCTCCAGACGGGAAAGCGTTTCCTGGCGAATCTTCGCTTTCCGGGCTACCTCACCCTGGGCAAGGCCGGCTTCCTTCCGTCTTTCAACGAGCTTTCGAGCAATCGACGCCGTGGAGAATTGAACAGCATCAACACCGGAGTGCCTGTCTCGCATCAACCTATTATACGAGATATGACCTGGAACGCAAACAGTTTTTACCTATGGAGAACCAGCTATTCCACGATGAAGGTTAAGGTCAGGTTCAGGTTCAGGCGGGTACGGGAAATCAATCTGCTCACATTCGTGTTCCGTTAATATTAGATGACCATATAAAGTCAGTGGTTCTCCACGCCTCTCCAGCTCTCGCCTAAAATTCCCGCATCGCTCACAGCTGCAAGGTGGCCTCACTTATCTATCTCCAACTGCCATTCGTTGTACCCCTCGGCCCACTCGAATCCACATCTCTTCATCGTCGTCACATCAGCTTTCGACATCTCGTCCGGAGCCGGGCCGCCTATGGATATCTGCCCAGGATTTGCAGACACAACGCCGCAATTGCTGTAGTTAGCCAGCGCCTGGCAGGCATCCAGCAGCTGATGGACCGATATCATTTACTCACACTGCTTCTTCTCATTCTTTTGTGATTTGACCACGCAATCTCTACGCGCGTATTGCCTTTGAACACTGTTGCGAGATGCTGGCCATCATGGTCACTCTGACACCAGTTACACTTGAGAATTAGATTTCCGATGACGAATGTCGATGGACATTGGCCTGGAGAGCGGACAGCTTCCTTGATTGTTCCGTCCTTCCTGATTCTGTAAGACTCTTTTTCTATGCAGTCGCACTTCATTTAGGTCTCGTTTAGGCGGGTTCTAGTCCAGTTCCATGACAGCGGCTGCAGGGCTTGCTTTCATCCGGGATCCCGAATACCTCTCGGATCGTTTTCTCGACTTCAGCAGGCTTGACTCCAAGCTCATTGAGAATCTCAAAAGCGATTCCTTCTTTCTCCTCCATCAGCCCAATAAGCAGATGCTCCGTTCCAATGACGTCATGCCCAAGTCGGAGCGAGGCTTTTTCGGAAAGTTCGATGACGTGTTTTGCCAGCGGCGAAAACGGAATCTGCCCGAGCGTCAGGGAGCGCGAAGACTGAACCAGCTTCCTGACTTCCAGGCGGACGCTCTCGACGTCGATATCGACGTTCATGTTCTTGAGGATCTTCGCGGCTACTCCACCACTTTCCCTCAGGATCCCGATCAGGAGATGCTCAGTCCCGATGAACTCGCTATTCATATTCTGAGCTTCTATGCGCGCGAGGCTCATCACTTTCCTGAGACGCTCGGTGAATTTTTCGAACATGGCTGATTAGCTCCTTATTTCTTCTCTCATCCATTTCCCGCCTACGCGCACTGAACGGTGAAATTCAGAATGAGCGCAATCATCGCAGACAGCGCCGGTGGGCCATGTTCCCGCTTTTCGAACCTGCTCCTTGTACCATTTTCTACTAAAACGGCACACAGGCTGCCGGCAAGACCGACAGCGCTTGAGAATGGTTTTCGGCATTTTCTCTTAGCCGCCTACTTTGTAATCCACGGGGCTTTCCAGACAACGTTGATTGCGAGGCACGGGAAATTGTGGCAGTTATAGGATATCTTAGCCAGCTGTGGAGGCCGTTCCCAAGTCGGCTGAATACTCAAGGTCATCTCGCCTCCACACTGCTTACAATCCAGTATCGGCTGAATGCCATTCTCCTCAAGAATCCTATCGACTTCTTTACCTAACCGCTTCAAGTCGCCATCGGATAAATGCTCTTCGTTCATGATTTATATACAAGCGTGTGCTTGAACCCGGTCTCAGTGACTTCCCACACAGAATAAGGGTACAAGATTGTTGTTGCTTCGATTGGCGGTCGACATTCCTGGCAGATCGGTTTACCGATATCCTGGTCCGCCTGGGTTGGTTTAAGGTTCCGCTTCGCCCATCTCCAGTATTCTTTGTCAACGCGGACGACTTTCTGATCGCATCTACAGCACCGTTTAAGAAGCATCTTAGGCATCACTTACCTCATGTAGATATCGTGACGCTTCTCACGGATCGCTTTAGCCCCCTCTTCTGTGAGGATGGTTAAGCCGACTAGCTCCCGGAGGTTAATGACACCATCCGTGGAGATGTCCTTCAGCTTCTTCTTCCCTCCTCTGTGTACTAGCATAACCCTGGATCCGGGAGATGGTATCGTCGCGGTTGGAATCAGGTCTATGACGAGCCGCTTAACGTCGGAGAGCGGAGCGCTTCCCCCTGTTGATAACAACCCTGCGGCTTGGTATGCACGGCGGCGCCATTCGGAGGCGCAGCAATATTCAGGCAGGTAAATACAAGCGTACTCCGCTCCATACCGGTGGTAATGCAGCGCGATCTTCCTGGCGCCTTCAACGTGAAGGTCTTTGATGCTTGGAAGAGTCGACGACTGCGCAATTGTAGCAGCAGGCGATGCAGCCAATACTGCGGTCGCAGCCACCCCTTTGATGAAAGTGCGTCGGTTCATAGCTAGCCTCTTAAGTCTTTGATGAGTACCAAAATTCTAGCCAATGGATTACCTTGGCCAACCACTTCGCTTTCGAAAGGAACTTGAAGCCGCCGCCAGCAGGAGGCTTCACCAGAATTACAGTATTTGTGCCACTAGCTTCGACTCGCGCAACACTCCCAAGATGACAGAGCGCCCATATGACGTGCCGGTCAGAAGGGACCAAGTACTTTACCCATGTCTGAGGGCGCCCCCACCTGCGCCGCTTGCGGTGTCCGGAGCAGGTTCCGGTAATCTTGATCGTTTTTACGGCGTTCAGACGCTCGAGCCAAGAATCCTTCAGCCCCCTGTCCACCCAGATACCCCTCCAACGCTTCTCGTTCATAGAATCGCACCAATCAGGTTCGGTTATTCTTTTGGAGCGGCATCCATAATCATTTTGGCGATCTCGCGGCCGCAAGGACAGCCAGTTGCTTTCCCGTATACTTCCGCAAGATCAGCCGCACTTCTGAAAACATGGATTACTCCACCTAAAATACTAGGTAGAATGTTCTTCCAGATAGGATCGTTTGGATTAGAAGCAAGCGCTAACAGCTTACGTTCAAGTAAACGAGATTCCGCCTCAGATAAATCTGACAATTCCTTTTCCGCTTCAGGATTCGGCTCTTTCTTAGCTTCGCTCATCCTTCACCTATGATGAAAGTACGTCCGTCCATAGCTATATCCCCCTCAGCAGCTGACAGAACCCCGCCTCGTTCTCCAGAAGGATCTCGTCGATCTCAGGCATCAGCTTCGTTTCCAGACGAACATCCATCGTGGCCTTGTAGGATTTCCCGTTCATGAGAATGAAGTTGTCCTCGCCGACCCAGCACCAGATCTCATGGAAGACCCGGATCGAGACGATATTTTCCTTCTGGTATTTGGACCAGCCGCAGAAGCACGGGCAACTGACTCTCCTCGTCCATTTATGGCCCAAGGAGCACGTGTATTGAATCGTGCAGTCGTTCGGATCATGAATATGGTGCCGCTGGTGCTCATCCCGGAACGCCATCTCCTTCGTCCAGGGCTTGGCGTCATTCTGTGAGGAGACCTCGCTCGTCAGCTTGTCCCTGTGACAACGCGCGCATTTCATCTAAGGCGACCCCTCGTCCTTGCATCCATCTGGAACGTCCTGCCCATCCATGAACTTCAGCGGCCTGCACTTACCCTGATGGCGACGAAGGAATTCTCCGACTTCCTCCTGACCCCGCTTGTCGTTCGACCCGAAGCCTGCCGTGAACCGAGCTCCAGCCATCGTTTGGCCGACGTGGATGTGCGCTTGACAGCCCTCGCACACCAGATGATAGTCTACGCTCATGCCAGCTAATATACCGCGTTTACAACGAAAGTCTAGCGGAAGTTCAGGAAGGCGTGACCCGCACGGCCGGCAGGCTGAGGTCCTGATTGTATCCGCTCTTGCCGCCCAGGTAGAGGAGCCCCAGGACCGCTGAGCCGATGCCACCCACCCAGCCGGCGGACTTGACGTAGACATTTCCCTTGCCCATGCCCGTGCGGATCCCGATCCAGGCGGCCGCGCTGGCGATCGAGAGGACTACAATCGATTCAACGATTCCACTGACCCCATCGAAGCTTGAATATACCGGATCGATCGTCGGAGGCGGCATATTGATGGGAACCGCGACAGTTCTCGGCGTCTGACTCATCCTGGCGCCGACCGGAGCGGACTGGAAGTTCAGCATGATGATCCTCTAACGATTTTCAAAGGAGCCGTTTTGAAGCATTTCTTTTTGGTCCACACGCAAACTGATATCATCGATAAAAAGACTACCGACCCTAGAGGCAACCCCGACGTGAATCTGAAGGATCGCAGCTCCGGCAGGCATGAGGAAGGAACCTTCGACCTTGTGCCACCAGGGCTGGTCCTGAGGAATGAGGAGAATACTGACTCCCATCATGTTCGCGTTCGGTCCGAAGAAGACAGCGGAGATCACGTCATTCGTAGAGTCCGTCCCATCGGACATGACCCAGGCGGAAAACTCGTAGGTCTTTCCAGGAATCGCGGTGAGCGCCTGCTCGAGGGAGACGACCTGGTCCGGAATTTTTTTCGACCCGACCACCTGGAAGGAGACCCTACCGGAATGCGCAGCTTTCGTGGTGGGACCCGCCTTCTGAGCCGTGTCGATATTCTTCCAGCCCGACGGCGCGGCGGAGAGTCCCTTTGGATCAGGAACCCCGGCATTCTGAAATAGTTTTCTCATCTGCTCGCGCAGCTTGTCTTTCCAGACCCCATCGACAAAAGGCCAAGATTGTGCGTACCAAAATGCACTTCTGTCATACAGGATCCTGGCGATCTGAGGGTACGACCGTGCAGCGATCGTCCAGTCGTCTCCCATCCCTATTTTTTTGAGTGGTGTGTCCGTGTAGGTTGGATCAAGCTCGTGGTCCGCCACGGGTTTGAGCACCTTGTCCCCGGACTTTGAGAGATAAGGCATCGCAGCCGTATAATCTCCTGTCACGAAGGCGAGATACTTCCCGACCACCTTGTTCGCGTCTGGGTCATCCGGATTGGTGGCAAGCTTGGCCTGAGCCTTCTTCAGGTCATCGGCGGATGGAAGAGGTTTTGACTGGAGCAGTAGGGCTGTGGCACCGATGGCAGCGCCTGCGAGAGCCACAAAGAGTTCCACGCGGTTCTCCTACGAGTCCCGGCCCGGGGAGGGGGAACCGGGAGAACACAAGAATGATAACCTCAGGGATTCACCAAAGAAAGTGATAATATCCAGCCAGTGAGCGTCGTTGTCCGTTATCTCGGAGGCTTCGGGAATAATCTCTTCCAGTACGTCTGCGCGCGACTCTTCGCAATGGAGAACAACCTTAGGCTCCTGACGGAATTCAACCACCAGGCCGTTCTTCCGATGACCCACTTTGAAGGAGGCACCCCGGTCGAAGGGCCGCTCATCCAGATCGGGGAAGGCTGGACTCCGCTCGCCCATCCCTACTCGCTAAACAACTACGAGTTCCTCGGCTATTTCCAGAAGGGCTCCTGGTATGCGCCCAGAAGGGAGAAGATCGAATCCTTCGCCAAGCCCATACCCATGGAACGAAACACAAAAGACATCGTCATGCATCTCAGGCTCGGGGACTTCAGGCAGTGTCATATAGCCATCCACCCCTCATGGTATCTTGGGATCCTGGAAAAGGAATTTCAGCCAGGCCGCCGCCTCTTCATCGTCACGAACGAACCAGACCAGGACTACCTCTCGCACTTCAGCAAATACAGCCCCCCATGTCGTCTGTACCACTTACGGTTTCGACTGGAATTATCTCAGGCGCTTCGAGACGATGATCTCGTCGAACAGCACGTTCTGCTGGTGGGCGGCGTTTTTCAGCAGGCCTAAAACGCTCTACACTTTCAAACGCTGGATCGGGAATGTAGACATGGAGCTCGACGTGCTCGACAATCAGATTATCGTGGACGGTCGATTCCTCCACGAATGATCACTTGAGCGGCTTGGCATCCCCCGACATGCTCGTGAACAGGACCCTGGTGAACTGGAAAAGTCCGCAGGAACCGATGAAGAGCGATTTGTCGCTCCCCACCTTCCAGCCCTCAATGGAGAACTTCGCGAAGTCTCCCTTCCAATTGATCACCTGAACCCCATTCATCTGGACTTCCACGCCCGCGCGACGGACGGAAAAGACGACCGTGAGCGGCGTATCCTTCGTCACGAACTTCCCGCGCGCCGTCGTCTCGTTCTGGTCGTAGTGCTTGCCGTCGAGGATCGTCAGGCCGCAGACCGAGTCGTAGACGTCGATCATGAACTGCTTCCGGCCGCCGCCAACCAGGCCCACCAGGAAATGACCTCCGCCCTCCTTGAGCTCCGCTGTGAGCGTGAGATCATATTCCATCCCAGGATAGAACTGGATCTCCGCCCGGTGAGGGACTCCGCTTACCGCTTTAGGCGAAAGGAGGGCCTGGCCATCCAGCTTCCATTCCCCTACCGCCTTCTTCACGTCCACATACTTGAGAAGGCTGAAGCCATTGAGAGGCGCCGGCGCCTCCGCCAGTCTCTTTTCGATCTTCGCCTTCAGGATCCCGGAAGCCTTCCTGAGCGCGGCCTCATACCAAAACCGAGCCCGCTCCTGGAAAATCTGCTTGTCCAAAGCCTTCTTGAGCGAGGCATCCCACCAAGCATCCGCGAGCCAGGTCTGTTCCTCTGGCGTCGGCGGCTTCGTGATCTCAAGGGATGCGATGATTCGGAGCTGCTCGTCGGATCCTTTCTCGATGTACGGAAGCCCCTTCTGCCAGTCGCCTTTCACAAAGCACCAATAACGTCCGATCGCAAGATTGGCGTCGGCGTTCTTTTCATCCGCCACAATCGCGGCTTCCGCATCGGCGAGTATCTTCCGCCCTTTCTTGGCTTCCACTGAAGAAATCGACAGTTCCTTTGCCCGATCCACATACTTCTGATTTTTTGCACCCCTGCCGCATTCCTCGGCATCCTTTGCCCAGCGTGAAGCACCATCGAAGTCTTCTGCCTTCAGGGCTTCTGCTCCGAGTTTGAGATACGATTCCGTAAGATCTGCCGCATCCTCCGGGCCCTTTACCGCCTTCTTTGCCGACTGGACCGCCGCCTCCCGAAGTGCGTCCAGCTTGATGTCAAAGATCTCCGCCCGCCGCGCTGCCGCCGTGAACGAGGTCACCAGGTCCTGGCATTCCGCCGAGATCGATCCAGCCTCCCGCAGAAGGATCCAGCGGACTACATCCTCGTCCTTGGGGTTCGAGGCAGACTCCAGCAGCTTCTGCGCGAAGAGCAGCCTCTCCGGCTTCTCGCGCTTCGAGTATTCCACCGGGAATAGGTCCTTCACCTGCTTTTCGGCCCTCTTCTGGTCTGCTGCGGATGGCGGCTTCAGCTTATCCTGGCCTGACATGAGCGCGAGAAGGATCACCAGCATCTTCATAAAAGCCTCCGTCACGGGTAAACGAAGACTACCACTATGCTTGGTTAAAAGCAAACTGGAATGTCAGGCTGTTCTCTGGATCTGCGCGAAGAAGGACCAGCGGCACTGGACATCGGTCCCAAGCTCGAGGGTCTCCCCGCGGATACCCTTCCCGCCGTAGTTGTGCAGCGATCTCATCGCATCCGAGATGACGCTGGGATAACATCGAAACTTGTGGTCCCTATCCATATTTAGCATGTCGTGATGGGTATCGTTCGGCAATACCATGGAGAGCAGTCCTCCCGGCCGAAGGATCCGGAGCCATTCCCTCAGGGTAGCTACCGGATCCCGGAGATGCTCGAAGCAATGCCGGGACACCACGGAATCAAGCATCCCGTCCGGAATGAAATAGAGATCCCCGGCGTCCGCAGAAATGTCGGCGGCGCTGATATTCCCAGACATGCAGCCGAACTTTCCGCGCTCGCCGGCCTTCAAGAGATCGATCCCGAGCACCGAAGGAAGGACCTTGAACTGCCCGCAGCCAATATCGACGGTAAGGCCTTTGCAATGCGGCTGCAGCCAGACGGCCTCCGGATGCCCGCAGACTTCCCTGTCCTTCTCCAAAGACCGATCGATGATCCACTGGAGATCATTCCGATTGAGCTGGCGCTCCAGCACCTCGCCGGTGCAGCACACGGTCGCCTTCATGTCAAGCCAGTGCCTCAAGCACGGTTTTCGCACGATGGATCGACAGATGATGCTTCAGGCATTTCGCACGGCCCAGATGACCCATCATCGCCGTCTTTTCAGGCTGCGACAGCATCCGCTCAAGCTTCTCTTTCATCTCCGAGACAGTGGAGAAATACTCGGCTTCCATGCCTTCCTCGAAATCATCTGGAATCACGATCTCCAGGCGCTGCGACAGCAGCGCCGTTCCCATGTACGGGACTTCCCAGTAACGGTATGTATCCCAGCCGCCGCCACGCGCCGAGATCCCCACGAGCGACGAAGCCAGCTTCTTGTTGTACTCTGCTTTTTCGGTACGCTTACTCGGGAGATAATAACCAAGATTCGTTATCGTCTCGCTAATCTCCGTGCGGATCGGGCTTGAGCCATGAGCGTGGAAGAATACCGACGAGGTGATCTCACACACATTCGGCAGCGCCTCTGGGATCGCCCCGAACGGAAGCGAATGGATGCTTGGGGCATAGCTTTTCCCCCTCAGGTATTCCCTCTTGAAGTAGATCGGAACCTTTGTCTCCCATGGAGTTCGGATGTCCGGACCATCCTCTCCGTCGATGAGCGCGACCTTCTTTTTTCCTGTCCGCTTCATCCAGACCTCGATCTCAGGCAAGCTTCTCACGGAGCCGATCAGCATTTCGGCATCATGGATATCAAAAGGCTCTGGACCTTGGACTCCCTGAAGCAGGATGGCGTACTGGCCGCCCCAGCCTCCACGCACATTGTAGTCCAGGCTCAGGTTCTCCCTGCCCATGGTGCGGATGAGGCCGTCGGTGATGATGTCGATGAGGTAGTCCGGGCTCCCGCGGGAAATGACGCCGATCTTCATGGACCGAAGGCCTTCCGGAGATCTGGATCCACTTTCCAATCCCGCAAATCCCCGTTCCGATTGAAAGGTGATTTGAAGGCCTCCTTCCCTGGCGGACCGCCCCACTTCTTCTGGTAATAAGCTCCGAGCTCTCCGAACCTTTTTGACATCTTCGCTTTCAAGGACGGATCAGAATTCACGGTGCAAGAACCCCAGTCCGGAGGCTCTCCATGCACGAATTCGAAGCCATCTGCATGGACAGCCTTCGCGCCAGACAGCACCACGCGGCGCCAGTGATCCACGTCCTCAAAGTATGCAGGCCAGTAGTTCTCGTCAAAAAAACCTAGACCTTCTTTCCCGACCTTCGTCATCGCAAAAACAGAGTAACCATCGCCGCAGATCAGCGAAGCGTCCGGATTCGCTTCTTCCGTTTGTACGACTTTTACTACGGACCCGGGCTTGAATTGAACATCGCTCCCTGTAATCAGCCAGGACCCTGGCATGGTCCGGATGATGTGGTTCCAAGAAGCCCCGCATCCTAAATTCGGATACTTCTCGACCACGATCCTTTCAAAATATCCCGATGCATCAAGCTCCCGGGATTCCATCTGCCGGACCACTTCAGCTATCGACGGATCATTTCCATTTGAATTGTTGATGATAAAAAGCGTCTCGATAGGATGGTCCACGCTCTCAAGGCATCTTTTGAGGAGATCTCCACGGTTCAGGACCGGGATGCCAAGAGTCCGGATCATCTGGTCGCGCAGATCTCGCGGATCCGGTCGGCCACTTTCCTGGCCGCCATGCCCCACGTGAATTTCGAGACCATGTGCGCCCGGAGCTTCTGGCCCATCGCCTGGGCCTCGGCGTAGTTCTTCTTCACCCGCTTCATGATCTCCGAGAGCTGCTTCTGCGACTTCGGGCCGTAGTCGGGGAACTCGATGCCATCGAACCAAGGACTATGTGCCTTTCCCTCCGGGAAGACCCGATCACTGTCCTTGTCGAAGAAGTAGCCGCAGCCTGGCGGCACGAGCTCCGGAAACGACGATACCCTAGGCACGATGACCGGCAAACCGACGGTCGCGGCTTCTGTCATTCCGAGGCCCCACCCTTCTCCTCGTGACGTCGTAATATAGACCTTGCAAGCCTTGTATACAGACGCTAACTGCCTCTCTGTATAAGTGCCAGTCAGCGCCCATATCCGACTCTTCATCGTCTTCCAAGGAAATTCGTCATGAGGCAGCGAATAGGCCGTAGTGCCCAGGATCAGACCTGCCTCAGGATCGTTGCGAAATGTGTCCTCGAAAGTTTTTATCAGGACGTCGTAGCCTTTTCGGAAACTAGGCTGGAAGACGCTGATGAACAGGAAGCCTTTGGGAAGCTCGATCCTGCCGGCATCCTTCCCGGTCATCAGCATCGCGCGCGGCACAAAAGGCGGGGCACTCGGCGTGTAGATCCCAGGATCCACTCCAAGAGGCATGACGTGAGTTGGAATCGTGAGCCCGCTCCGCTTGAATGTTCCTTCGTTCCATTTTGTAGGAACCCAGCATTGATCGTATTGCTCATTCATGAGTGCGATAAGTTGTGGATGGATGCGTTCAGTTTCCATCATCGTGTAGATTATTTTATAAGCTGACGCCTGTGTCTCTCTCTGTGGCGGCAGGAACGTGATGTGAGGCGCCCGGCTGCTAACCTGGAGATTCCGATGGAACTTATAGAGCGCCTGGATGGCTGGATCCGGCTCCGCGGGATCCCAGGGAGAGCTGTCCGCGATCCTTATTTTTGCGAACACGGAGGCCCGCTTCATGATCTCCCGGTTCGCCTTGGCATAACCACTCCACCCGTGAATGACTCCGGTCCACTGGGCCTCAACCTCGGAGGCCTTCAAATCGTCGCCAGAAGGCCCTGGAGGGCCTACAACCTGCCCAGGGCTCGGTACGACCCCTAGCGGCCCAGGGCGGCCCTGTGGCGCAGTCTGTGGGGACGCTATGACGCCCAGGGGCTGCTGCTGGGGGGTTAAAATGGGGCTTTGGATCACCCCAAGAGGCTTCTGGCCAGGCTCGTTCGATTTTCTTGGGACGTTGGTGAAGCCGCCGAACATGTGTCAATCTCCGCAAAGATGCTGAACGTTCGACAGTAGTTCCGAAAGCCTCTCGATTGATTTCCTTACTTCATCGCGGCTGCTCTGGCTGAACACGAGCTTCAATTTATCTGGAATTACCTCAATATCAAGCGCGTCGTCTGCGGCCAGCAATTCCACAGGAGTCCACCAGCGCCAGCCGGTCCAAATAAGTCTGTACGTCATAACTTTATGTGACCAAAGAGGATTGCAGGTGCGAGCTTTCCGGCATCGCCTTCACCCCCAAGGTTAATTCTACCCGATCCTGGTTGTCCAGAGTAGAAGCCGGTCGGGTGCATCGCCCAGTCACGCTTGCCCGCATAACCCAGCGTGGACACAGAGGAGGCTGTTCCGACAGATCGTCCACTTGCATGATTCTTTCCTGCAATCCCCTTCGATCACCTTGACCGCGCCAGCATCCTTCTCTGAATCGCGATGATGACCCGCACGTCGGTCGTCAGGTCTGTGAGTTCATTACCGACACGCTTCAGGCGTGCCTGGGAAGTCCGTGGGTTTTGAATGACCTTGAGAAGACGCTTGACGCTCAACGCATCCTTCCGGAGCTGCGTCATCAATGGATCAGCTCTTTTCATACCTCACACTTCAGCTTTCTCTTCCGCCCTGGACTTCTGATGCTCTGCTGTTGATGATGAGCGCGTTCAAATGGACATTTGTTGGACGAGCCGACCGGGAATCTCTGGATCGGAGCCACATGCTCCTCGCATACCAGGACTCCACAGGGGGCTATTTGCCCGGTCCATGGGTGGATGATCGGCCACGGGCAAGGCTTGACCGCTTCCGAAGGACAAGAAATCGCCTCTTTCTTCTGCTCGTCCTTCCATATACCAACACAACATAGGAACGGTTTTTTGGTAAACAACATTCATTCACCCATTCACCACAGCGGCGGCGACTTGACCGGCCGGTACAGCCGGTCCTCGCTGATGTCCTTCAAGCTGTCCTTTGTCATCTCAA
>Ga0207137_1001_pt2 | contig 70556 bp, 61 predicted proteins | sample Alteio_BWMinHeat_9_FD_153572 | JGI IMG/M metagenome (GOLD analysis project Ga0207137, IMG submission 153572) | Enriched cells from forest soil in Barre Woods Harvard Forest LTER site, Petersham, Massachusetts, United States -... | ecosystem: Environmental > Terrestrial > Soil > Temperate forest >...
ATGACATCTTCATCAATTCCTTCGACAATAGAACGTGCGAACTCATCTATATCAGTGCAAGAAGAAACATCAATAATCTGAATTTCGTATTGATGCTTAAAGCAGTTGATAGTGGGTTGCCAAAAACTGTCATCGCATAATAAGCCTGGTATAAATATCAGTTTCATCATCATCGTCCTAAATTGATAGGCCAATAATGACACAACCGAGCTGAAGTTGCATGTAAATAGGCTGGATAAGTTTTGTTGTTTATTGACAATTAATGCTGCATTTATGCTAACAGGCGATTTTGAAGCTTTTTTCTTTCACACCTTAGCATGTGATAGTTAACGAAATCTTAAGTGATTTTGATATAGAGAGGATTAAATCAACGAGCTGCATTGTTGCCAACATAGCTTAGATCTGTTAGGCAATCGATGCCTTACGCCACCAATTGATAATTAGTGTTGATTGTATGCTAGCTTTATTTCGATAAAGCAGACTCTACGGCTTTATGATTGCGATCAATGACCACCAAATATGCACGAGCAGCGCCATCAGGTTCGCGCACTCCCTGTTCCCATTTTTCAAGAGTACGAATACTAAATCCATAGCGATTTGCAAACTCTAGTCGTGTCAAATGCAGTTTGAGCCTGATGGCTTTAACATCAATGTGTTTCGGAATTAAAACTTTATGTGTTTTGGCCTCTGATTTTTTACCGCGCGCATATTCAAGTGCCTCTGCTGCACCCTTCAGTATGCTCTCTCCGATTTTGCTCATTTTCATTCCCCCTCATACGTTGACACAATCAAAGCCAAGATTTTTTGCGATGCTTTTTTCTCTGCTAATGTCATAGATTCCTTGTTGTTTTTCTTATAAACAGTAAACAGAAAAATGGGCATCTTGACATCGTGGTAGTAATATATCACTCTTAAGCCGCCTCGTTTTCCAGTGTAAGCGTTGCTTTGCCACCGAATTTTCCGTAAGCCGCCAGTGCCCTGAATGATGTCACCCACCAAAGGATTTTCTGCGATGTATGCAATAAAATCATTTCGCATTTCATCGTCCATGCAATCTCTCGCTTGCTTCATAAACTCAGCAGTTTCTACTACTGTCTGTAAAATAATCCAACCTTTCATTTAAGAATACTCCACTTTGTGTGATCTGTCAACCCCAATGGGGTTGTTTTTTTACGGCCCAGCCATTAAAGCTTGGCTCATTACCATCACGTGGTGGAGCTAGAGCGGAGTGTAATCATTTTGGGAGCAGGTTCATATTCGTGTTTTATCTGTTTTTATATAGACGATGGTGGACCCAAAATCTTTGCTGCCACAATTTTTTGTCGATAGAAGTCAACTGACCTCGGGCGTGTGATTTTTGGACGCTTACAATGAAGCTAAATTTTGCAAGATGATAAAGTTTCCGCGCCCTAGTTCGCCCAGGCAAAATCAGATATACTCTGCCCTATGGATACAACACGCATCAAATCACATATGCTGGATAGCGCTGAAATCAAGCGGCTTGCGGCAGAACAGCTCCCTACAGTGATTGCTCAAGCTGGGCAAATCATGGTGGAGTGCTTTTTGGCTAAAAACAAGATTTTGAGCTGTGGGAATGGCGGCTCGGCTGGGGATGCTCAGCACTTTTCTTCAGAGATGCTCAATCGCTTTGAACGCGAGCGTCCAGGTCTTCCTGCCATCGCGCTGACCACTGATACTTCAACGCTCACTTCCATTGCCAATGACTATGCTTATAACGAAGTGTTCTCCAAGCAAATTCGTGCACTTGGACAAGCCGGTGATGTATTGCTGGCAATCAGCACCAGCGGTAATTCCGACAATATTATCCACGCCATTGAAGCAGCGCATGAGAAAAACATGACCGTTGTCGCCTTAACGGGTCGCGATGGCGGCAAAATCGCAGCACAATTGCACCCCCAAGATATCGAAATTCGCGTGCCTGCTGAACGCACTGCACGCATTCAAGAAGTTCATCTATTAATCATTCATTGTTTATGTGATATGATAGACCATCGTTTATTTGGACAGAAGGATTAACCCATGAAAAAATTACTGATACTAACAACATGTTGTATAGCCCTCACCGGTTGTGTTCCTGCCGTATTTGTAGCAGGCGCTGCTGGCGGAGTTGCCGCCAACGACAACCGTACTTTCAGCACCAAATGGGAAGACCAACGCACCGCCAACGATGTGCGTCAACAACTCCACGCCAACCCAAATATTCATTACGATGCCAGCGTCAGTGCAGCCGTTTTCAATCACAATGTATTACTGACAGGTAATGTTCCCGACGAAGAATTACACCAAACCGCTCTCAATATCACCCGCGCACAAAACGGTGTGAAACGCGTACACGATCATTTGAAAATTGCTAAGCCAGTCAGCGTGAGCCAAGCCGCCAACGACACCTGGATCACCACCAAAATCAAAACGGCGATGCTCGCTGAAAAAGATTTAAACTCCTCTCAAATTAAAGTGGTCACCGACAACGGCACCATCTATTTACTCGGGCTCGTCACGCGTCGCCAAGCCGATTTAGCCACCAATGTCACCCGACATGTGCCAGGCGTCAAAAAGGTTGTAAAATTGTTTGAATATTTATAGAAGCGAAGCATGGACAAGTTTAGCACTGCACAGACATTTGCCATCTGGTTAATCCCAGTTTTACTCGCCATTACTTTGCATGAAGTCGCGCACGGCTGGGTAGCATCCCTGCGCGGCGATCAAACCGCAAAACTCCTAGGCCGTCTCACCGCAAACCCGATAAAACATATCGACCTCATCGGCACAATCATTGTCCCCGGCATCTTATTACTCACCCACGCAGGCTTTGTCTTCGGCTGGGCCAAACCTGTGCCCGTCAACTACTTCAATCTAAAAAACCCGAAACGCGACATGGCCATCGTGGCTTTAGCTGGCCCAGTTTCCAATCTATTAATGGCATTGTGCTGGGCAGGAGCTGCAAAAATCGGCATGATGTTAACCCCAACTGAAAACTCTGCAGGCCTCTGGTTATACTACACCGGCCAAGCCGGCATTATGATCAACACCTGGTTAATGATCCTAAACCTCTTTCCCATCCCCCCACTAGATGGCAGCAAAGTGCTAGCAGGCCTACTACCCAGAGACGCCTCCAACGCCTTCAGCCGCCTAGAGCCTTACGGTTTCTTAATCCTATTTGGATTGATCCTGACCAACGTTTTGCAAACGTTGCTGCTGCCACCTACTGAGTTTGTCTTGTCTTTAATCACCAGCGCCTTTGCACTATAAAAATATAACAGGCTTAGTTCATAGCAGCAACAAAAGCACGCTCGCTTAGTTGCCCCAGCACAAGATACCTGCGCAGCCCCCACGCACTAAAAAAGTTAAGGAGTGCTGCGCACGAAGATTTGATAAAGAGCAATCGGTCATGTATAAATTTTTCTGGTTTGCCGCGCTTCGCTCGCAACGACGGAATACCATCGTTTTCTGGATTGCTTCGCATAATGCTCGCAACGACGGAGCCTTATATTGCCTTGTATAGCACACACAACGATGGCGCCTAAGATTGCAGTACACAGTACTCACAACAAAAGCACGCTCGCTTAGTGCCCAACCAAAAGACCCCACAGCAGCCTCAAAGAGCAGGTAAACTTGTTTTGCGCGTTATCAACGCGTAAAACAATTTTACCTGCGGAGCTCGCACGCACTAAAAAAGTTAAGGAGTGCTACGCACGCAGATTTGATAAAGAGCAATCGGCCATATATTTCTTCTGGATTGCTTCGCGTAATGCTCGCAACGACGGAGCCTGCGGAGCTCGCACGCACTAAAAAAGCCTCGCCCCCCCCTAATAACACCCCGTATGCTATAATACAGTAGAAGCGATTCTTTAAAGGATGACTGAATCATGACAAATGAAATCCAAATTTTACCAGCCGGAACTGATGAATTAAAAAACGCGATCTATCGATTGCGCTATGAAATTTATATCGATGAATTAAAAAAATTTCGTGATATCGCAAACAATGAACAGCAATTATTTTCTGAACCGGAAGACACTCAAAGTCGTATGATTTACGCTTCAGAAAATAATAAAGTAATAGCCACTTCACGCTGCACGCTGGGAAGTGATAACCCATTACCACCACGGATGATCGATCAATACTCTCTTAATTTATTTCTCAATGAATTACCGCAAGCAGCCATTGCAATCATTGAGCACACTCTTATTGCTCGTGATTTTCGCAGCATCGATTTATTTTTTACTTTGTACGCCAATTGGATGCATTTATGCAATGAGCTTCGTGTGCAACTTGTTTTTACCAGTTGCAACCCACAAATGCTCAATTGGTTTCAAGGCCTCGGCTTTCGCACTTATTCGAAAACAAATGTTCACCAACAGAGGGGTGATTTTTTAATTCCACTGGTTTTAGTAGTGGAAGATATCCATTTTTTACAACACATTCATTCACCACTGCTTGAGTTTCTGCATGACTTTGAGAATGATAATCATATTCCAAATTGCCTAGATAAAATCATTGCTGAAGGCTCAGCAGTTAAAAGTTACGAACTAACATCACCAACTCGATATTGGGGAGAAGTTTATAATTCTTTAAATAAAGTGGCGGGTCTCCATATAGCCGCTTTCGATGATTTTAACGCTGGCGAAATGGCAGCATGTTTGGCAAAAAGCAATATTATTACGTGTCAAGCAGGCGATCATCTCGTTGTCAAAAACAGCAAATCAGAAAACTTATTTGTCGTGCTTGAGGGCACACTGGAAGTGCGCGATGGGGATACCGTTATTGCAGTATTCACACCTGGCGATGTTTTCGGTGAAATGGCTTTTTTGCTAAAACAAGCTCGCTCTAAAGATATTTATGCTGTAACAAATGGCACTAAAGTGCTTAGCCTAAATGAGACGATGTTGCAGCAGTTAATTAGAACAGAGCCTGCCATTGCTGCAAAACTGTTGATGAACATCGCTAAAATGTTGTGCTTGCGAATTCTAAAGACCACAACAATCTAAATTATTTAACAACACGCAAATTGGGTTTCTTACCGCTACCACCTGAGCCACCCGCTGGACCTTTGCCGCTGCCTGAGCCGCCGTTGTCCGTTGGTGGTTCGTAGTTTTGATATTCATCTTCAGGAAAAACCATACCAGCGCCGTTTTCTTGAGCGTAGATTGCCAAGACTGCCGGCATGGGTACGTATAACTGACGTGATTGACCGCCAAAACGAGCACTGAATTCCATTGCTTCATTATGGATTTGAAATTTGTGTACTGCTGCAGGATTGATGTTTAAAACGATTTTGCCGTCTTTCACATGCTCTTGAGGCACGATGACACCCGGAAATTGCGCATTAACGGCAACGTACGGGGTGCAGTTATTATCTAGAATCCAATCATATAATGCATTCATTAAATAAGGACGACTAGGCGACATGCTTTTCTCTCATTTCACGTTCTGCCTCCGTCAAGCTGGCACGAAACGAATCGCGTTCGAACATACGCTTTCCGTAGGCCATAATAGCTTTTGCTTGTGTTGGCAGCTCAATACCAAAATGCGGCAAACGCCACAATAATGGCGCGATTGTGCAATCCACTAAGGAAAATTCTTCACTCAAGAAAAACGGCATATTACCGAAAACGGGCGCCAAACCGATTAAATTATCGGCTAATTCTTTACGGGCTTTATCGGCTTCTGCTGGCTTGCCATTCTCGATGGTATCGGCAAGTACGTACCAATCTTTCTCGATACGGTGCACCATCAAACGGCATTTGGCACGCGCAACGGGGTAAACTGGCAATAAAGGCGGATGCGGAAAACGCTCGTCGAGATATTCCATAATAATATTGGCCTGATACAACACGAGTTCACGATCCACTAAAGTGGGGACGGTGTTGTAAGGATTGAGTTCGATCAGATCTTCGGGAGGTTCATCAAGATTCACGCTTAAGATATCAACGGTGACACCTTTTTCAGCCAGCACTATCCGTACACGGTGACTATGTATGTCGGTTGCACCAGAATACAGAGTCATAACTGATCGTTTCACCTGCATTATGCAGCTCCTTTGTACAGCGGGATAAAATCCAGCCCACTAAAAAATGGGCTGAACCAGAAAAACTGCTTGAAATTAACGTTTAGAGAACTGCTTGCTACGACGTGCTTTGGGTTTACCCACTTTCTTACGCTCAACTTCACGAGCATCACGGGTAAGATAGCCTTCTCTTCGCATCTTCACTCGCAAAGATTCATCATAATTAACCAGAGCACGAGCCAAACCATGACGAATCGCACCTGCTTGACCACTCTCACCACCGCCTTTTACGGTAATAAGAATATCAAAGAGATTAAGATCGGTTTCGGCTACAACGAGTGGTTGATTTACCAAGATTAATGCAGATGGTCGACTAAAATAGTCTTCTTGAGGCAGGCCATTCACGGTGAAGGCCCCTTTCTTACCTGTACTGCGACGCAAAAATACGCGTGCGGTGGAGGTTTTACGGCGTCCAGTACCGTAGTACTGTTCAGATGCTTTTGTCATAGTGTTCTCACGATTAAAACTCTTCATCTTTAACAAGCTGTGGCTGCTGCGCTACGTGCGGATGTTCCGCCCCAGCGTAAACCTTCAGCTTACGAAACATGTCACGACCCAATGGCCCTTTGGGTAGCATGCCTTTAACAGCAATCTCCAACGCACGGCCTGGGGCTTTCGCCTGTAATTTTTCAAAAGGCAAAGATTTCAAGCCACCCATATAACCTGAGTGGGTACGATAGATCTTGTCTTTCGCCTTGTTGCCCGTCACATGAATCTTGTCGGCGTTGATTACTACGAAGTAATCGCCTGTATCCACATGCGGTGTATAAATAGCTTTATGCTTGCCGCGTAAACGATGTGCTAACTTTGAGGCTAAACGCCCTAAAGTCAAGCCGGTGGCATCCACAAGATACCAACCATGCTGCACTTCTTCCGCTTTTGCACTAAATGTCTTCATTAAACTAGCGCTCCAATCGAACTTCTAAAAGCGCCCAATACTAACCGACTTAGCAGGAATATACAACCTTATCTAACGATTTTATTGCCCTATATTCAAGGCACCCCTATCCAAGGCAAACAGATCTGTATAGCTCGGTGGATCAGAACGCACAGAAAAATCTTCCCCCTTGGGGAAGATGTCCACCCTGTAAAAATCTACAATAGATTGAGTGGCATAAATTTAATAGTGCAGATACGTATCTAAGGCTGTGGACAGAAGGGGGATTGACGAGGCTTGGAGCATCCGAGCCTCTCCACAGAAGGGGGATTGACGTGGCTTGGAGCATCCGAGCCTCTCCACAGAAGGGGGATTGACGAGGCTTGGAGCATCCAAGCCTCTCCACAGAAGGGGGATTGACGTGGCTTGGAGCATCCAAGCGCCCCCCCTAGAAAGGACAAGACCACGCTTTCACGCAGCCTGAATATCAGTTAGAATGCCCCCCATGGAAGACTTCATCTACATTTTGCTGACTTTGGGCTTTTTTGGGCTTTGTTTTGGCCTTATTGGTTTCTATAGCTCACTATCAAGGGGTGACTGATGGAGCTGTATCTCATTTGTGGCTTGATTGCCTTTGGGCTCTTTGCCTATTTACTCACGGTATTGTTTAAGCCTGAGTTATTTTAGCCCCTAGAAATCGCGAGGAAAGGATAACCTCATGCTAACTGACTTAAGTCAATTTATTCTGTTTTTAATCATCGTCCTCCTTTTGGTAAAACCACTGGGCTGGCATATGGCGAATGTCTTTGAAGGCAAAAAATGTGGTTTAGAGCCGTTATTAAGCCCAGTAGAACACTTTATTTATAAAATAGCCGGAATCAAACCTGAAGAAGAAATGGGCTGGCGACGCTACCTCGTCGCAATGCTGCTGGCCAATTTATTTGGCTTATTGTTTGTTTATGGCATTCAACGTTTGCAAGCTTATTTACCCCTCAATCCGCAATCATTCCCTGGAGTAGCGCCCAGCACCGCCTTCAATACCGCCGCAAGTTTCGCCACTAACACCAATTGGCAATCTTATGCCGGCGAAAGCACCATGAGCTATTTAACCCAAATGTTAGCGCTCACGATGCAAAATTTTCTTTCCGCTGCAACGGGCATGGCACTGCTGGTGGCGTTCATTCGCGGCTTAGTGCGCCAAGACGGCAAGAACCTAGGTAATTTTTGGACCGACCTGGTGCGAGGCACTCTCTATATTTTACTACCGTTATCGCTGATATTATCACTAGTACTCGTCTCACAAGGTGTCATTCAAAATTTTAAACACTATCAAACAATGCAGTTGATAGAGCCGAATCAAACCATGACCACACAAACCATTCCCATGGGACCTGTTGCGTCACAAGTTGCCATTAAACAACTCGGCAGTAATGGTGGCGGATTTTTCAATACCAATTCTGCACATCCATTTGAAAATCCCAGCCCAATTTCCAATTTTCTGGAATTACTGGCAATTTTACTGATACCCGCCGCATTCTGTTACACGTTCGGCAAAATGTGCGGTGATAACCGGCAAGGCTATGCCATATTAATTGCTATGTTAATTCTTTTCATACCTCTCGCGCTCACCACGCTTTACGCCGAATATCAAACTCATCCCGAATTCGCACAATTGGGCATCGAACAACACGGTAATATGGAAGGCAAAGAAAGTCGTTTCGGCATCGGCAGTTCCACCATCTGGGCTGCGGCAACAACGGCTACTTCTAATGGCTCGGTGAATTCAATGCATGACTCTTTCACTCCAATGGCCTACTTGCCGCTACTCCTACTCATGCATTTTGGTGAAGTGGTGTTTGGCGGCGTTGGCTCTGGACTCTATGGCATGCTGATGTTAGTTATTATAACGGTGTTTGTCGCTGGATTAATGGTGGGAAGATCCCCAGAATATCTTGGTAAAAAAATCGAACCGTATGAAATGAAAATGGCTTCGATAGCCGTATTAATAATGCCACTCATCGTGTTGATTTGTACTGCAATCGGCAGTGTCACCACGGCAGGCGTTAGCTCGATAGCAAACTCTGGCGCACATGGCTTCAGTGAAATGTTATATGCATGGACTTCGATGGGCAACAACAATGGCAGTGCTATGGCAGGCCTGAATGCCGATACCAAATTTTATAATGTTTTAGGCGCAATCGTGATGTTGCTCTCACGCTACTGGATTGCCATACCCACATTAGCGATAGCTGGATCATTAGTGCGTAAGAAAAAAATTCCGACAAGTCTTGGCACCTTGCCCACTCACACACCGCTCTTTATTATTTTACTGATGAGCGTAACAGCCCTCATTGGTGCACTGTCTTTTTTCCCTGCGCTAGCGCTAGGCCCGATTGTTGAACATCTTTTGTTATGGAAATGATATGAACAGTAATATTCAAGCGCGTTCATTGTGGGATGGCAAAATTTTTAAATCAGCATGCGTAGGCACTTTCATTAAACTCTCACCCAAGCACCAAATACGTAATCCGATTATGTTTACTGTTTATATTGCTTCGTTGCTCACTTCATATTTATTTATACGCGCTATTTTTGGAGTAGCAGAAGCACCAGCCGGATTTATTTTAGCCATCACTTTGTGGCTCTGGTTCACCTTGCTTTTCGCTAATTTTGCTGAGGCAATGGCAGAAGGCCGTGGTAAAGCACAAGCTCAAGCACTGCGCAAATCCTGTCGCGAAATTCAGGCAAAAAGATTGTCTAAAGCGACACGAAATGCGAAAATTACTGTCGTTAGCTCAGCAGAATTACGCGTGGGTGATATCATCTTAGTAGAAGCCGGTGATTTTATTCCTGGCGATGGCGAAATTATCGAAGGCATAGTCTCGGTAAATGAAAGCGCCATTACCGGCGAATCTGCTCCGGTAATTCGCGAGAGTGGCGGCGATCGCAGCGCAGTCACCGGTGGCACCCAAGTCATTTCAGACTGGTTAATCATGCGTATCACCACCGGACAAGGTGAAACTTTTCTAGATCGAATGATTAGTTTAGTAGAAGGCGCAAAACGACAAAAAACACCCAATGAATTAGCCCTCACTATTTTATTAGCTGCATTAACTATCGTATTTTTACTGGTCTCTATCACCATAATTCCGTTTTCAATTTATAGCATTACAGCTGCGGACGCAGGCAAAGCCGTCACCATCACCGCTGTGACGGCATTATTTGTTTGCTTAGCTCCTACCACCATCGGTGGCTTATTATCTGCGATTGGTATTGCCGGCATGGATCGAATGATTCAAGCTAACGTAATCGCGCAATCGGGGCGCGCAGTAGAAGCGGCTGGCGATATTGACACACTCATTCTAGATAAAACCGGCACCATCACACTCGGTAATCGTCAAGCAACTGCCTTTATTCCTGCGGAAGGGATTAACATTGAAAAACTTGTCGACGCAGCACAATTAGCTTCATTAGCAGATGAAACACCGGAAGGTCGCAGCATTGTGATTTTAGCAAAAGCCAATTATGGCTTACGAGGGCGTGACATTGCAGAACTTGGCGCCACCTTCATCCCTTTTTCTGCACAAACACGCATGAGCGGTGCAAACCTTCCTGGACGACAAATTCGTAAAGGAGCAGCGGATGCCATCGAAGCTTATATTAAAGAACAAGGCGGCACCTATCCCGCTTGCGTGCAACAGAGTGTCGACGCCATTGCTACTAAAGGTGGTACGCCACTGGTGGTGGCCGAAGGTGATCAAGTTTTAGGCACTATTCATCTCAAAGACATTGTGAAAGGCGGCATTCGTGAACGCTTTGCACAACTACGCCAAATGGGTATCAGAACCATCATGGTGACCGGTGATAACGCCATGACAGCTGCCGCAATCGCTGCGGAAGCTGGCGTTGATGATTTTCTCGCACAGGCAACTCCCGAAGACAAATTAAAACTCATTCGACGTTTGCAATCTGAAGGCAGATTAGTGGCGATGACCGGTGATGGCACCAACGACGCACCCGCGTTAGCACAAGCCGATGTCGCCGTAGCAATGAATACGGGCACCCAAGCAGCAAAAGAAGCGGGTAATTTAGTTGATCTCGATTCCAATCCCACCAAATTGATTGAGGTTGTTGAAATTGGCAAACAATTATTAATGACCCGCGGAGCACTCACCACTTTTAGTATCGCCAACGATCTCGCCAAATATTTCACGATATTACCCGCCGCACTTTCCTCTACCTACCCAGCATTGAACGTGCTCAATATCATGCGATTATCTACCACCGAAAATGCGATTTTAGCCACGGTGATTTTTAATGCATTAATTATCGTCGCTCTGATTCCACTGGCTTTGCGCGGGGTGCAATATCGTCGCGTTTCTGCTGAAAAATTATTGCGCAGCAATGTTATCATTTACGGTCTCGGTGGATTGATCACACCGTTCATCGGTATAAAAATTATTGATATCATTTTGTTTGCGCTCGAAACAATATAGGGAAAACTGATGTTCTCCATCTTTATTACACAACTTAAAATTGCTCTCAAACTGTTGATCGTCTTCATCGTGCTGACAGGAATTATTTATCCTCTGATAGTGACAGTATTCGCTCACGGGCTTTTTTCTTGGCGAGCCAACGGCAGTATGATTGCAGATAACGGCAAATTTATTGGTTCGAAACTCATTGGTCAAAGCTTCACTGAAGATAAATATTTTTGGGGACGTCCATCGGCAACTAAACGCTTTCCTTATGACGCAGAAAATTCTTCTGGCTCAAATTTATCACAAACTAATCCTGATTTTATTAAAGCTGTGAAACAACGTGTAGAGAGACTTAAACAATCGACCCCACAACAAAACACCTTAATACCCGTTGATTTGGTTACTGCATCAGCGAGCGGAATCGATCCTGACATCAGTGTAGATGCCGCCATTTATCAAATAGCACGTGTTGCACAAGCACGACATGTAGCAGAAAAAAAAATCAGGTACATCGTTATGAATCATATTCAGAAGCGCAGACTTTGCAACTGCATAGGTGAACAAACTGTCAACGTCTTGCAAATCAACCTGGCTCTAGATCATTTAATTGTCAAACAGGAAATGCGATGAAAGAAAAGCGACCCAGCCCCGACGATCTGCTGATATTAGCACAGCAAGAATCGCGTCAGAAGGAACAAGGTAAGTTGAGAATATACCTTGGCGCCGCTCCCGGAGTCGGAAAAACTTATACTATGTTGCAAGATGCGCACATGAAACGCCAAGAAGGATTAGACGTCGTAGTTGGCGTGGTGGAATCGCATGGTCGTAAAGAAGTTGAAGCACTATTAGAAGGCCTGGAAGTTTTACCAAGACAATCGGTGGAATATCGGGGCATACAATTAACCGAATTTGATCTTGATGGCGCATTAAAACGCAATCCCGGGTTAATTCTGATCGATGAAATGGCACACTCGAACGCACCCGGTTTGCGCCATGAAAAGCGCTGGCAAGACATCAAAGAACTGCTTGATCGCGGCATAAACGTTTACACCACCGTCAATGCCCAACATATCGAAAGTCGCAAAGACGACGTCGCTAAAATCATTCACATGCATATTAAAGAAGTGGTGCCCGATTCCATGTTCGAAATTGCTAACACTATCGAACTCGTCGATCTACCTCCAGAAGAGTTACTCAAACGATTACAAGAAGGCAAAGTTTATTTTCCACAACAAATTGAGCTTGCCAAAGAAAACTTTTTTCGCGTTGGCAACCTTATTGCTTTACGTGAAATTGCGCTGCGCTATACAGCAGATCGCGTGGGTGCGGATGTATTATTGTATCGTCAAGGACAACACATTCAACACATCTGGCCAACACGCGACAAAATACTCGTATGCGTTGGTCCAGGACAATCCAACAAATTGATTCGCAGCGCTGCACGCATCGCCACCAGCTTGCAAGCTGAATGGGTTGCAATTCACATCGACACGCCTCGACAGCCTTCCGCAGAAGATCATAATCGCGCGGTACAAAAATTGCAGCTCGCCGAAAAATTAGGCGCGGAAACGCGTTTAATTGTTGGCACAGATATTGTCAAAGAAATTCTGGCCTACGCGCAAGAACAAAACATCACGCAAATTATTATCTGGAAAAACAGCCACCAATCGTGGCGCGATTATATTAAAAACTGGAAAAACATTCTACCAAGCGGATACGGCATTTCTTTTAGTAGCCTGGCCGATAAAATTGTACGCAAAAGTGGCGATATCGATGTTTACGTAATGACCGGTAGCAAAGACGAATCACGCCCCACTTTACCACCGTCAAAGAAAAAGCAAAAAATCAAATGGCAATACTATATTATCGCCACTAGTATTTGCGTAGCTGCCACATTGATTAATTTTTTACTTTATCCTATGGTAAACGCCATCAGCATCATTATGATTTATTTTTTTGGTGTTATTCTTGTCGCCTTATACGGCAGAATTTTACCCACAATTTATGCCACCATTATTTCCGCCCTAGTCAGCGTCTATTTTTTTCTATCCCCTTATTACTCTTTATCCATTGCCGATAGTGGCTACTATTTCAATTTAATATTGATGTTAATCATGGCGCTCATGGTAAATTATTACATCCGGATTTCGCGACGTGAAGCCTCTCGCGCAAGACGCGCTGAACGTCAGATCGCCCTATTACATTATTTAACCCGCAAATTAGCGAAAGCACGCGGCCTGGATAACCTGCTAGGTATCGCAGTATCACGTATCTCAGAAATATTCGATTGTGAAGTGCAGGCACTGTTACCTGAAAAAAGGCATCTGACCGTGCGCGCACAATCCAATTCGGGCTGGACTTTAGATGACAAAGAAACCAGCGTAGCACAATGGGTTTATGACAACGGCCAAGCTGCCGGCTTAGGAACGGACACCCTACCTTTTTCTCGAGCGCTGTATATGCCACTGACCGTCTCTCATGCAACTATCGGCGTATTGAGCATTCTCCCTAATACCCGCGAGCGTTTGTTAACTCCACAACAAAAGCACTTGCTCGAAGCTTTCGCGAATCAACTGGCTGTGGCGCTAGAAACTGAACTGCAAGCTCACAAATAAGCTTTATTAAAAGGGTTTTTTGTGATATCTTTCCCCCGTTCGTCTGATACAGAGTATTAGGAACATTAAGTTTAACCTAACTGAGAGAGATCCTATGTCAAAAGCTACTGCTGCTGCTTACACTAAATCTGAAACTTTAAATTTTCTTGCTGAAACCACTGGACTGACCAAAAAAGAATGTTCATCAGTATTAGAAGCCTTATCTGAAGTCATCGAAAAACACCTGAAAGGTCGTGGCGTTGGTGAATACACAATCCCTGGCCTACTGAAAATCCGTCGCATCAAAAAGCCTGCAACCAAAGCTCGCAAAGGTATCAACCCATTCACTGGCGAAGAAACCATGTTCAAAGCTAAACCAGCTCGTAACGTTATTAAAGTGCGTGCGCTTAAGAAACTCAAAGACATGGTTGAATAAACTTGTTTTGTATTGCCCCCTCGAGATTTGAGGGGGTAATATGTTTATCGTGGCGCTGGCGGAGCTGTTTGCCGCTGTTGTTGCTGCTGATCTCTCTTATCGATTTCCCTGTCGACTGCTCTTTTAATGTTACGATTTGAGCTTGTGCTTAACACATCTTTTAAGTCGCTTACCTGTTGATCAGACAGTTTAAATTTGGGATCTTTGTCCTGTAAAGCAAGCAATGACTTAACGACTGCCACCTTATCTTTCATGTAAGGCAACATAGACTTCAACTCTTTTTGCAGCTCAGGCCCAGCCCCCTTCTGATTCATCAAGGCATTTAAGGCAACCGCTTTATCTTGGGGCGAAATAGCCGATGACTGGATGCCGAGCACCGTGTTGGGATCAGATACGAGTTTACCGGTCGATGGGGATTTAACAACATTTTTCAGTAATTCGCTATCTAGGTTTTTAGCCGCATCAAATTTTGCAGAAGGTGTGGTTGTTGGTTTCATTGCATCATGCCATGGAGCTACGCTTTGTCGAGTCCAGGCAGGTATCTCGTATCCACTCGTTTCTCCAAGAGCGCTAGCGTATGTCTCTTGATGTTCAAGCCCCTCATCCATTTCATCGGCAATCTTGCTACTAAATTTATTGGGATCAGAATACTCACGGAGAGTTGCAGTGCTATGGGCCTTGGTGATTCCTTCAGAAACAACCTTATATGACTCGAACTTGTTTCCAAATCTCGCGTTATATATGTTTTCTTGCATCTTTTCTTTTTGCGCTGCACTAAATTCTTTTAGCTTCTCCGGAGATATTGAGACTGCAATACCCTCTTTGGCGAACTCTTTCATTGCCTTAAGAATGCTCGCAGGTGATCCTGATGAAAACTCAAACGATGTATAGCCTGCAGCCTTGGCAGCCGCAGCAAGATAAGCAGGGTTGTTTGAGCTCAGTCTTTTCTCTCCTCCCGGAAGAATTTTAACATCAAGCCACGCTTTAGCGTAAGTCCAGTAGTTTTTTCCCGCCTCTTTTGCTGTGACTCTGCCGCCTTCTCTCAATAAGCGATCTATAAAATGCTCACCAGTGTCGACGCCAGTATGTGTCCCACCACCAATAGCCTGACTCGCTTGGGGGGGCAGCCCTCCACCAAGCCCAAATGCGTCTTTAAGCGTTTTTCTAGCCAGCTGTTGTCTGCTTTGATTCGCTTGTTGCATTAAGAGTTCAGTGTGGTTAGCGAAACTTTCGTTTATATTTTTAGAATGGATAGCTATTTTTTGTTTTGTATCGTCAGTTATGGACGTATCTGCCGCTATCGCCCCCTGCAATGCTTTCATAGGCGCCTCAAGCAGCTGCTTAAGATCTTTAACTGGCACATCTGCCGCGGTGTCTGCATTCTCTACTACTTTCACTTGTTTTTGTAATTCTTTAAGACTGTCTGTAACTTCTTTTGAGGCTGAAGCAAGTAGCGTTTCCAGTGCAGCCATCTCCGCTGCCATTTTATTATAGTTTGCCGGAGGTATTCTGCTTGTACTGGTAGCTGCTGGAGCTGCAATCGTGGCTGCTCCTGGCGCTACAGTTCCTGGTGCTGGGGGTGGTGGAGTACCTGGCGCTGCGGCTCGTGGTGCTGCCCCTGTTATTGGCGGAGGCGGTGGAGGTGGGGGTACCGCTGATGCCGGGGGACTTACAGACGGAATTGGTGCTGTTGTGGTGGCCGCGGTAAGTGTGGGCCCTGGATCTGGGGGTGCCGAGGGGACTGGTGCTACCGTGGTGGGCGCTGCTCCTGGCGCTCCCGATACTGCGGGAAGCGGAGGAAGTGGGGGTGCTGCTCTTGGCGGCGGGGTAGGTGTTGCTCCTGGGACCGGCGGCACTGCCGCACTTGCGGACGGGGTTGATGCTTCTCCGGTGGTTTCATCTAGGTTTTCTTCAGGTTCTTTGCTCATATATACACTCCGATTCATCTAAGTAATTGAATTATAGCATATATTATCAGTAAAAACATGTCTTGAAATACCAGCACAATGCCCTTATATTGTTTAATGACGATAATAAACTAGTACCCCTTGAGGAGAAGAATATGGCTGATACTGATACCATTAACGTAGTTGAAGCAAGATTAACTCAATTAAAAGATGCATATGATGCCTCAGTGGTCACTTTGAATCGCGAGATCGAGAGCGTCACAGATCCTGCCACTAAAGCTGCGTTAAAAAACCATTTATTAAGCGATGCAGCGTTAAAACAACTCAATGGTAGCAAGCTCACTGAATCCCTGCAACGAGAGCAAACTCGAGTTAAAACAGCCATAGATGCTCAAGCTTTCACCGCCGCTGACCTCGCTAAAAAAGAAGCCATTAAAACCGCAGTCGAAAATTTACACAAAGCACGCTCGGACTACACACAGAAAAAAGTACAAATTCTAGAGCATAAAAAACGCATCAAATCGATTGAAGCAGTGAATTCTGGTTATAACTTGCCGAACGCAACTCCAGAAGAACACGCCGAGCTCGATGCTGCACGCACTAATCCTCACCTACGTTTGGGCGGTATGCTTGAAGGCGACGTTGAGAACACGCTCAACGATTTTAATATTATGGAAAAACTCAATGAAAAAAACGATCACTTAACTCCCACCAATCCTAAAGCTTCTTCGCAGATACAGTATATTAATAATGTGCTTTCTTGCGATCATGCCGATGCACTAGCCAATGCTGCACGCGCCAAAGGCGGTCACAAATTCACCTTTTCTAAAGCACCTTTATTTGACAAAGGCACCATTCTGAATAATGCCATTGAGCATATGTTACGAGTCGGCATGGAAGATGTTTCTTGCGATGAAAATATCAAAAGACAAATTCCCAGAATGTCCAGAGCCAACCGTAAACACTATGAAACATTAGAACGCATTTGCGATGCTAGCCGCTCAGCCTACCAAAACACCACAGAAAATGCGGTGTTTAGTACTAACGCTTATAGTCATCAGGTAGCCACTTTTTTACGCATCCCATCTGAAGCAGACCAACGCGCTTATTTAACGTTGCTGAAAAAAGACAACAACGACATCGAAAAACAGTTCATTAAAGAGTTGAAACAACATAACGAACGCTTCAGTGACGGCACAGCGCAATACACCCCTGAAGAATATTTCACCAAAATAATGGCAAGAGGTTTGCCGAACCGCGTAAGCTCGCTGAAAAAACAACTCGATAGCCTTTCTCAAGAAGAAATTAGAAATGCAGCCGCGCCTTTAACCGCTGAATTCAATACTAAACTGACTGCAGATGAACGCTTTGCCTACTTCAAAACTATTCCTGCCACATTGGTAAAACAAGTTTGGCAAAATCTACAACCGTCTCCGCAACATCGCGCCGAATTACTGCAACGTATGATTAACGAGCACGCGGGTGCAGCACTCGCCTCTAAACCCGTCATTCAACAAGAAATTGCCACTTTACTGCAAGGCATGAACGCCGAGGAACTGCGCAGAATTCGTGAGCAGCTTCATACTGCATTTGACGGTAAAGATCTTAACAAAAACTTAAGTCTGGTTGCGGTAAAAGAGATCATCACAAAATTAGGTGGCAAAGATTATGATGCAGTCGCACACACTTTCTCACCCAAAGTTTTCTTCAACAAAAATTTTGATATTGAATTAACTAAAGAATGCAATTTGCAACATAATACAGCCAAAACAGATTTAGAAGCACGACTACGTTGCTATCAAATGCAAATGAAACCTACCGATCAAAAAGGTTCAAGCAAACTGAAAAAAGAAATCACTGAAATCGTCAAACGATTTGAAGCTGATCAAGATACGGTGAAAGCATGTATTAAAGATGCCATCACCAACGTATTCGGCGCAGGCAATCCCGTCAGCGCCGATTTAATAAATCACACCGATCACGTCGACGCCACACAGCGCCGAGGTCTCGGGGCGATTTTTGCATAGTAAGACATTTGGTCTATAATATAATTATATTTAACTGGTATTAAAGTGAGGAGATTATTGTGGAAGAAGTTACACGTATTGAATTTGAAAATTTAGAGGCAGCTAAACAAGCTTGGCAGAACCAACGCAACACTATAGATGCAGCAATTAAAGTGTTAAATGAGGCCGATGCAGTTCAATTAGCTAAAAGAACCAACCTACTGAAAGCGATGGCTGATCACCAAACGGCAATCATGGCGTTACCGCTTTCCAAAGTGCCCACTGCGCTCAATGATTTGCACACCAAGCTGCAGCAAACGGTCAACACTGAACTTGAAGGTCTGGACGAAGCTATATCAACCCCAATCCGCACCGCGCTTGCAGAAATAATTCGTCTTGAGCCAATTTATGCCACAATGAATGAAGCAGAACGCATTCGTCCTGCTGTTCAATACCTCTGGGACAACATGACTTGGCCAAACAGAGTCGCTGGAACCGCCACCACTGCGCCCCCAACACTCGTAGACGCTATTGGCGGTACCAATGATGCACCCACAGTAGCACCCGCATTCACGGAAAAAAATCTTGCAATCGAGCTAATTGAAAAAAGAATACCCGAATTACGCAAAAAATCCACTACAGCATCGCCAAGAGCGGAAGGCGTAACCGTATGCGAACACATTGTCAGTAGTGGTCTTGAATATCCCACGCTATTAAGCAATAACGCACAAGACATCGCTGATGTTGCAGCTGCCGCAGGTTGGGAAAAATTCAATATCACTCGCATTCCCACTGGTAATCCAAAACTCATCTTGGGCACTATAGCCGCCATGATTATGCGTGGTATCAACGTCACTGTAGACCCGCTGATCAAAAGAAGACTAGAAGATCAGTTAGATGTTTTTCAAAAAGCGACCTATCGAACATTGTTAGAACTGAGCAGTTGTATTAAGCAAGCAAAAGATGCTGCAAGCAACACCACTTTTGACAGTAACGCACAGGGGTTATTTACTAAAGTATTTTTAACTGCCAATAATCATAAAGATCGCAAAAAAATGCACAGTGAACTCGTACAATTGCTTTCAAATTCTGAGGAAGGATTAAAAGGACTTGCCAGCATTATCGATGATCTTAAAGATCAAGACATCAAAGATATTAAAGATATCAAAAAGTACATTTTAGGTTTACTACCTTCTGACAAGCGCAAAGATTTGGATGCGAAATTGAAGGCTGATGAAACTAAAGATACAGATACTGCAGTGAAAACCTTTACAAGAGCTGACACAACTATTGAGACAAGAGCACAGGAGCTCTTCAATTTACTGAAAAAACCAGACAGCAACATGGACACAATGTTTAGAATGCTCATTACTCTCGACCCCGCAACACGATTGTTAATTCTAAAAGAATTACACAAGCTCTATATAAACGGCTACCAACCTCAAGACATGAGCAAAACCGTCTTCGGCACTAAAAATTTAGTCGCACCACCACAAGCCTTGGTTAAAATATTGCCTAATTTACTGCTCGACGCAACAAATGCACAAATATTAACCTTACAGGAAGAAATGCGAACAGAAGCCAAGAATAAACTAGCGATTGCTGGAGATAACGAAACAAAATTCACAAGATTCCTACTCGAAAGCAACTTTATCAACATCTACACACATACCAAAAAGGAGGCAAATCAACTTCACAACACCGAGTTTGTCAATCAAATAAAAGCAAAAGGAGATGCAGCAACTCGAGCAACATACCTTGCTGACAATGCATCCACATTGTCTCTTAATATGGCTCTAAACGAAGCGACACTGAACAACGCAGATGCGTTTGCTATCGATAGAACGCTGCTAATAAGACGTTATGTGGAGCTTTACCGTGCAACCCCATGCGAGATGGCTATGAGTCATTTAAAAATGCGCACGAAGCCTATTATTGAAAAGATGACAGCTGCTGAAAAAAAACAACTCATTCTTGAACTAGCGTTTAATGCAACCAAACCCACAGCTGCAGATGAAGCCATATTGGCAGCGTTAACATCTAACGGTATAAAAAACGCATCGCCTAGTAAATTATTTGCTGCGCAAAGCGTGGTTACTCTAGATCTAGCAAATGACTTACAAGAAAGGATTGGTTATCTTGTTGCAAAAGGCGAACACAATCAAGACAAAATATCTAAATTAATTGCAGCCGATATCCAACAACTTACCAGCATCGAAAATCACAACATAGAACAATTAATGACCGCACTATTAATTGTAAAGTCAGCCCCAGACCATGCTGATAATGATGCGGATATTATGGCCAACCAACAAACCATAGAAGAGATGATCAAGCAATTACACAAAGCTATTACTGAGAAAGTCTCCGTGGCTCACTTTAAAACCCTGTTAGATCACGGTGAAGAAGGACAAAACAAGCTTAACTACTTAAAAGAACGGCTGAAATTCTACACTGTATTGCATGACCTACCCGGAGCTCAAAAAGAAAAAGTCATTACGCAATTGAAAGATGAATTCAAAAAAATACTAGAATCACAAGAAGGTATGTATATTAATTTGAATCCAATAAATGAAGGGGAAATTCCAGGTATCGGAAATGCCCTACTTACAGCTGCAAAGCAAGCCCAAGTTGACGTGAGACCACAACATGGAATGGGCGGCCCCTTGTAATTATGATACCAGCGGAAAAGTATATCATTAATGGACCCAGTGGAAACATTGAGGCTGTCGTAGAATTTCCAGATGACCGCAGCAAAAATATTGTTGCGGTTATTTGCCATCCGCATCCTTTATTCGAAGGCAATATGAATAATAAAGTCGTAACCACTTTGGTGCGCACTTGTCAAAAATTAGGCGCTATTGCGATTCGTTTTAATTTTCGTGGCATCGGTGCCAGTGAAGGTGAATACGGCAATGTTACGGGTGAACTAGAAGATTTGCGTGCAGTCATTATTTGGGCACAACAGCAATATCCTGATGCCGATTTATGGCTAGCGGGCTTCTCGTTTGGGTCTTATATTGCTGCCAAATTAGCAACAGAATTACCCGTTAAACAACTCATCAGCATTGCGCCACCGGTGCAAAACATGGATTTTGCGCATCTGCCTAAAATTTCTTGCCCTTGGGTAATTGTACAAGGTGATGCCGATGAAGTGGTATCAGCTGAACAAGTGTATACCTGGTTGCAAACCCGCACTGAGCCTTATCAATTAATTCGCATGCCTGAAGTCGGGCATTTTTTTCATGGCAAATTGATTGAGTTGCGTGAAGATTTGGTTGCCGCTATACGCCCACAATTGTAATAACTGGGAATCTTCACTACAATATACGTTAATTAACGAAAAGGAATTCCAAGCATGGCCGCTGTTTTTGACCCAGATGATGAGATGGATCTTGATGAGTTTGCCAACCTGTGGGGCAAACGCGCCGAGGGCATGCACTTGCCCGCATTCGACGCTACTCGACCCATCAGCCATGCTGAAGTGGAATACATATTACGCCACGCTCCGTTTTTACAAATCTTAAATACCGAAGCCACTTTCGACAAATTTGATCAAGTGAAATTTGTCATCGCGAAATCTGGATGGGTTATTCACGATTTGGATGATGCCGTTAGCTCTTCACCAGGGCCTTTCTTATTTGGCGGGGCCGATAATTTACCCTTAGCTGAGGAAGAGGACAATGAGGACACAGGCACACCACCATCACTGAATCCCGGCAAAGGCACGATCATTAATCAAGCGTTCGACACCGCACAAGCCATGATTGAACTCGTAGCAGACCGTTGGCCAGGCATTGAAATTATCGCCGGCTCCGAATTAATGCAATGGGCTGCCTGGGTCATCAGTGAAGAAAAAAAACTCAAACTGATAGGCTTTGAACCCACCGAAGAGCACAAAGACAAACGCGATCGCTTAAAACGTTTAGAAAAGACCAGACCTCACGCGCACAAACCCCAACATGGATAGTAGTTTGGGTCTTAGCCCTGATCATTATCCTCAGAGTTAGTCGCCAAATTAGTCTTTCCTTGAATCGCGGCATGCACACTCGCTAACGAACGCACCCAAGGCTGCGTATCTTGAATCTCTTCTGGCAAAGATTCCAAAGCCGCAATTGCCGCTCCAGGTGTTTTATAGTGACCATATACTAAAACATACCAATCTTTGCCTTTTAATCGCGTGCGGTAATAAGTCGCGTTTTTCAGATCATGGCGCTCAACCAGTTCTTCCAAACCTTCTGGATCGCGTGCCGCCATTAATTGCAGCGTATAACCCTGTTTGGCGAGCAGAATTTGCTCTTGGCTACTGTAGTTTTTTACATTTTTGGTAACAGCTTGCGCAACGTCGTTCACTTTCGGCGCGTCTTTACTAGCAAATTGCGGCATATCATCTTGACCATAATGAGGCCGTTGTTGTAACGCCAAAGTACGATAGGCATCTGCATCAGCTTGGGTTTTAGCTTCCTGCGCTTCTAAATGTTCCATCGCCGCCAAAATCGCTTGACGTACCGTCATTTTTTCAGCTTTAGGGTTTGCTGGCGCTTCAAGTTGATCGATTGCTGCGAAATGTTGCTTTGCAATGGGCTTCACAGGCAATGCTGCCTGCATTTTGATTGGCTGAACGCTGGTGCGGTTAAAGGGTTGTTGTAATTGCCATAGCAACACACCTGTAGCGATTAACAATACAGCGCTCATGAGTTTAATTTTATTCTCTCCGAGGTATTCATTCACAACACTGAAAGTGCCTTTTCCTTGTGTAGGTTTAGTTTTGGCGGCATCCAGTAATACTTGTTGCGCCACACGATTGATTCGCCCCGGAAACCCACCTGATAAAGCGTGCACTTGTTTTAACATCTGATGATTGAAAGGAAATTTACCGGTAAGACCCGCTTGTGATAAGCGATATTCTAAATATTCTCGCGATTGCTGCAACGATAATGATTCTAACTCGATACAGGGCACTTGACGTCCAGGCGCAAATTCTCCTAATAAGCCGATCACTTTTTCTTGCAACTGCGGCTCACCGCATAGCACTACATGCAACTTCGATTGCGCGACATCTTGTTCGAATAATAAATGCAGTAAGCGAATTAAGGTTTCGCGTGATAATCGATGCGCATCATCGATTATTAACATTTGTGTACCGCAAGCATCAGACAAGTCGGTCAACTGGCTCAATAAGTCAGGTAAGTTGGCCTGACAACGCGGCGGTAACCCGGTGTTTTGGTAAAGCGCAAAAATTAATTGACTCAATGAGTGCTGAGCCTCTGCACGCAGATAATGAAATCGCGCTGGTTGATCTTGCTCATCCATAAAGCGTTTTAATAAAGTGGATTTACCACAGCCAACAATGCCGGGTATCAGCAACAAAGGATAGGGCCCCGCGGGAAAGCGCTGCAAATAACGCATATGCTCTTCCCAATGGTCAACGGGATAATAAACATGCTGCGCATCGTCAAAAGGGTGACGATTCAAACCAAATTTGCCCCAAGAACCAGCAGCGGTATCTGCCTGTTTGCCGTTGTTCAATGCACTCATCCTGTGCTACCTCAAAGTTATATTGAGATCCTTGTCGTAACTGTGCAGCAGGGCTGAATAGTTACTCCGTGTATACATAATGAGCCTGTTACTACAGACGCACTACAACCTACTTTCCTAGGTCGATTTTATCCCTTATATCCTTGATGTCAATGAGAATACGCCTTTGGTAACAGTTCAGCCCAAAACCACTGTTTTTTTGTGGCAGCTGTATCTCAGGCAAGTAGATTTGTACAGCTCGGTGCTTCAGGCGTCACTGAAAAATCTTCCCCTTTGGGGAAGATGTCCGCCCAGAAAGGATCACCTATTGCGTGGATGGCTTTTATTTTGAAGTGCTGCGGATTACCAGTCGCTGCGGACAGAAGGGGGATTGCAGTGGCTTGGAGAGCTGAACGGTTACCTCCTTCCTAAAAGTCAATTGCGATATTTCACGAGGTTCTTTTCTTGTGTAATTCATTCATCATCGAACTATGGTAACCATTAATTTACTACCGTGGCGTCACAAAGAAGGTGCAAAGGCGCACCGAGCCTATCTGATGACTTGTTTATTCACAGTCATGGCATTGCTCATCGCTGCACTGTTTTGGCGGCTGCATATACACCATTGCGCAAGGCAGCTACAGCGTCAGCAGCAAGCCAACAATCTTGCGCAAAGCAAATTAAGTAAACAGCAACAGGAGATAAACATGCTAGCACATCAACAGCAACACAGAATGAAGGCGATAGCTGTGAGTAGCAAAGATCAGCTACGCCTACGCTTAACCGCTCGACTGCTGCGTCGGATGAGCGAAACCCTACCAGAGGGCGCAATTTTGCGACTGGTTGAGCTCTCAGATCAAACCATCAAACTCAAAGTGCTCATCAGCGAAAATTGTCTACAGCCACCATTACTCGAAGCATTATTGCATCTGCCTGAACTGAAATCATTACGGGTGCAACAAATGCAGCGGCTCAAAGACTCACCGAATTATGAGCTGGCGCTGCTTGGTAGTTTAGGTGAGGACTCCGTCATTGCGAACAAATAGTGAAGCAATGACAGAGCCCCACCGAGACTGCAAAGTACAAAAGAGGAAATAATTATGTTGAAAATCGATTTATCAGCAATTGATGTCTGGACCTGGCAGAAAAAGGCGTGGCTGCTTGGTTGTATCTGCTGCCTGACGATCACACTCAGCTATTTGTCTTTGATCGCCTCACCTCTCCGACAGCTGCAACAGCAACAAAGTATTTATGCAGAGAATCATCAGCACTTGATCGCACAACGTCTACTTTTGCAACGCGACAAAGAACAGTTGACGGTTAAGAAACTCAACAGAGCTGATCAAGTGATGCCCCAAAACAGCTTACCGCCACTGAAAGCACTAAAACAATGCGCCTTAGATGATTTTACTTGGCAGCATCAGATTCCAACCGTAGGCCAAGGAAGGCCATTATATTCCTTAACGATGGGGTTACAGTACGAACAAGCTATCTGTTTGCTGAATACACTATCGAAGTACGGCGGAGAGGGGTATTTGCAAAAAATGGTGCTGAGCTATCAAGATGATCAACCGGCGTTGAGCATGCAACTACACATGACCAACAGGAACAGCGAATGAAATTATGTAACTACTCGCCCCTAGATGCAACGTCGACATTTGCTATGAAGAGATGTGTAGTTACAAAATTATTACGACATATTGTCTTAAGTGCTCTACTCTGTCTGAACATGCCAGCAATAGCAGCGCGTGATCCATTCAATGTGCAAAAAGACAATTCAGCGACAGCGCAACGTCCACACTGGTGGAGCTTGCAATATCGCACCCCCAAAGAAATGGAGCATCTCTTAACTTCACTGCTCAATCTAAGCTCATCTGAACATGTGGTGGCAGATGAATCAGGACAAGGAATTTGGTTCTACGGAAAAGACACCACCTGGCAAAGAGCGCAAACTTGTTTGCACCAACTCGACACCACTCAAGGACAAGTCTCCATCAGTGCCTACATCGTTGAAATGAATGCCTCATGTTTACATGAGCTGGGCGTAAAATGGCATTTGCGCCCGGAATGCACAGAGAAAAATTCGCTTCATATGGATTTACCCGATATCGGCCAAGCTCAATTGCGCTTAGGCGTGCTCGATTCACATCTGCTCGCGCTTACGATGGCAGCCCTCGAGCAAGAAGGCTCTGGCACAGTAATAGCACGCCCCTTTTTACGTGTACAAAATGGCCATGAAGCCACTATTGAAGCGGGCACACAAGTGCCCTACGCAGAAAAAACCGAAAACGGCGGCACCAGCACAGTGTTTAAAAAAGCGGTATTAAAACTCTGTGTATTACCTACAGTCTTACCCAAACAACGCTTGGGCCTGCGCCTGGCAATCAATCATGACCAAGTAAGTCATCTGGCTGTGCAAGGCACCCCTGCAATTGAAACTCAAGCTTTACAAACCCATGTCGAGCTCTATTCAGGCCAAACCGTGGTCTTAGGCGGTATATTTACCCTGCAACACCAGAAGGTGGTTGAATCAGTGCCATTACTAGGACAGCTACCCTTAATCGGCAACGTATTTCGTTGGCAAAACAACAAAACCGAACGTAAAGAACTGGTCGTGTTTCTGTCGCCACAAATACAAACTGGGGGTCAGTGAGCCACATGGAAAGGATATTCCCATTTGGTTTGACAGTGCCTTGGATAGACGGTTGTGTTGATTTTGATTGTCCATTAGAATCGATTCGTTTCGAATAATTTGATAGGCATAAATTGATCATACATAATAGTACGGCTGAATTTCTTATATTCACTCATCAGGCTGGTGTGAATGGTATAGAAGTTCGTTACGAAGATGGCTCCATTTGGCTAACCCAAAAAATGATGGCGGAGTTGTTTGATGTGACCCCATCTGCTATTAACCAGCACCTTAAGAATATATTTGAAGCACAAGAGCTTGATCAAAATTCAGTTATTAAGAAATTCTTAATAACTGCCAGTGATGGTAAAAACTATAAAACGCAATTATATAACCTAGACGCGATCATATCGGTTGGTTATCGTGTAAATTCGAAACGTGCAACACAATTTCGCCAATGGGCAACCCAAGTTTTGAGTGAGTTTGCTATCAAAGGTTATGTGTTGGATAAAAAACGCCTTGAAAATGGTAATTTTCTTGGCGAAGACTATTTTGAGAAATTGTTATCAGAAATTCGTGAAATTCGTCTCAGCGAGCGTCGCTTCTATCAAAAAATTACAGATATTTATGCGACCAGTGTTGATTACAATAAAAGCGCGCCAACTACACGTGATTTTTTCGCTAAAGTGCAAAATAAACTACATTATTCTATACATGGTTGCACTGCGTCTGAGCTAGTTTTCCAACGTGCAGACAGTAGAAAACTACATATGGGTCTCACCAGCTGGGAAGATAGCCCAAATGGAAAAATTCTTAAGACTGATGTGTCTGTTGCAAAAAACTACCTGACAGCAGAAGAGATGGATTCTCTCGGACGTATAGTCAATGCTTATTTAGAATTAGCAGAAAATCGCGCAAAACGAAAAATCCCCATGACGATGGAAGACTGGTCTATACGATTAGACAAATTTCTTGAGTTTGATGAACGTGACATATTGCAAAATGCAGGAAAAATTAGCTCAAAAATCGCTAAAGATCATGCTGAAAGTGAGTTTGAAAAATATCGTATCTTCCAGGACCGCCTTTTTGAATCGGATTTTGATAAAGAAATTAAGGCGATTACAGAGAAAATCGGTAAAGATCATGGGAGTGGGGATCAGTCCTAGCTCTTCATGATTAGGACGCAACAGATTATATATTTGCGGCCGATCCAAGATTGGCATTATGATTTATTCGCTGCCCCCTTTTTCATGGAAACGGGCGACTCAATATGATAAGATGAGGAAATAGATTTTTCACCAACAGAGGCTACCATAATGAACAAAGGTTCCGGTTTATTAGCAAATTTTTTCGATCCCAAAAATGCTCCCAAAAAGCCGACATTACCCGCAAACGTTATTGAAGCGGTAAAAAAATACTCTCTCAAGCAACATCAAACGGATCTCAGCAGCTGGCTTAAAGAAGCTAGTGATAAAAACCAGGTCGATGCCGACGGCAATACCTTAGCCCATCTCGCTGCACTGGCTGGTCATGTTACGGTATTTACTTATGTGGTTGACAAAGGCGTTAATCCTGGTGTCCTTAATAAAAAAGGTAGCAACACCTTGATCGCATTGATTGAAGAACTCCCAAAGGTTACGCATTTACCAAAAATGCGAGCTGGCTATTTAGCCTGCATTGAAAAATGTTTTGACTTCGGTGTTGATACGATGTGCACTGATGGCCTGGCAGACAAGCCTGCAATGGCCTGCGCAGTCGTAACTGGCGATCTTGAGCTCGTTAAATTGCTTGTTAAGAAGGGAGTGAGCGTAAATCAAAACGGCCTCTTAGGCTATCCACTCACGTTAGCAAAAAAATGTGTCGCAGTAGTTAATCATGAGCTAGTTCACTACTTAGAGCAACAGGGTGCAATTGAAAACCCGACAAATGGTCTTTAAATACAGGATAGCCACTAGCGCAGGAGTGATTGCATCACAGCCCCTAGAGCGGTAAACTGGCGCACTGTATATTAACTCTCCCTTTTGGGGCAAACCGAGCCAATACTGATGAAAACGACTGGTCGAAGATTCCGCCGCTGGGTCACAGCGATACTAAGTTTTGGCTTCACTTTACTAGTGGCGCTATTTGGGCTGTATCTGTACATTTATTTGCAACTGCCGGATGTAAATACCCTAAATAATGTGCAAATGTCTGTGCCGCTGCGCATTTATACCTCAGACGGTAAGCTGATTGCTGAGTTCGGCGAAGAACGTCGCAGCCCTGTCAGTATCAATGATGTGCCTAAACCACTGATCTGGGCACTGCTTTCAACTGAAGATTCACGCTATTATGACCACCAAGGCGTTGATTTTATCGGCCTGGCACGCGCACTGGGAGCGGTCATTAGCTCAGGACATAAATCGCAGGGCGCTAGCACCATCACCATGCAGGTTGCCCGTAACTTCTTTTTAAGCAGTCAAAAAACCTATTCACGTAAAATCAATGAGATCTTGCTAGCCATTAAAATCGAGGCCAATTTCAGCAAAGAAAAAATCCTCGAACTGTATCTTAACAAAATATACCTGGGTCATCGCGCGTACGGCGTCGCATCCGCTGCGGAAATCTATTTCGGCAAAAGCCTCAACAAGCTCACCTTAGCCGAAATGGCAATGGTCGCAGGCTTACCGCAAGCGCCATCACGCGACAATCCTATCATCAACCCCGAAGCCGCCATCGAACGTCGTAACCATGTACTGCATCGCATGCTTGAAAATGGTCACATCGACAAAAAGGCCTACCAAGCTGCGATTAAAGCGCCTAACACAGCTTCTGTTCACGATAACTATGCCGAGCTGCAGGCTCCATATGTTGGAGAGATGGTTCGAGCAGCATTGTTTGATATGTATGACAAAGAAGCCTACAGCATGGGGCTAAAGGTCTATACTACCATCGATTCCCACATGCAAATCGCTGCTAATAAAACCTTGGAACACGGGCTACTCGACTACACGCATCGCCACGGCTATCTCGGCCCTATCACGAATCTGGGCCCCGCCAAACGTGGCTATAAAGCCAATTGGGAAGAAGAATTAGCGCTGCACCCGATCGTTAGCAATTTGCTGCCTGCCGCGGTTTCTGAAGTTCGAGCACAATCCGCGAGAGTTTTGCTTGAAAATGGCAAAACAGTAACTATTCCTTGGAGCGGCCTTGCCTGGGCAAGACCCAACCTGCAAGGAAAATACGTTGGCGCCGCGCCACAAACCGCCAGCGATATCTTAAACGTCGGCGACGTCATTTATGTACAGCCCAAAGGCGATAGCTGGGAGTTAGCGCAGTTACCCCAAGTCGATGGAGCGCTAGTGGCCATGAACCCTCAGAACGGCGCCGTTTTAGCCCTTAATGGTGGTTTTTCCTATGACCGCAGTCACTTCAATCGCGTCACTCAGGCTAAACGTCAGCCAGGTTCTAGCTTTAAACCGTTTATTTATTCAGCCGCACTGGCCAAGGGTTTTACCCTAGCAACCTTGATCAATGACGCGCCGATCGAGACCAGTGAAAACAATCCTAATGCTTGGAATCCCCAGAATTCCACCAATCGCTTTTATGGTCCTACCACACTGCGCACGGCATTAACCTTCTCTCGTAACTTGGTGTCCATCCGCTTGTTGCGCGAAGTTGGCATGGGTAAAGCCATGTCTTATCTACACCGTTTTGGTTTTATGGATGCAGAGCTACCAAGAAATTTAACCTTGGCGCTCGGTTCCGGTGAAGTCACTCCACTTGAACTCAACACCGCGTACGCCGTTTTTGCCAACGGAGGATACCGCGTTAAACCTTATTTTATTGATCGCATTGAAAACGATGGCGGCGAAGTTTTATACAAAGAATATCCACTAACCGTTTGTGAAAGTTGCCTAGCAGGCGAAGGCAACGAGACCGACTCAAAACATCATCACGATGCGAAATTCTTTCCAGCACCGCAAGTGATCACCCCACAAAATGCGTATTTAATTACCAACGTGCTGCAAAATGTAATCACCAGCGGTACAGGTAAACGCGCGTTATCCTTAAACCGCAGCGATATTGCAGGTAAAACCGGCACCACTAACGATCAGTTTGATGCTTGGTTCGCAGGATATAATCAAAATATTGTCACCACCGTTTGGGTGGGCACTGACAACCCACAATCCATTTATGAATACGGCGCCGATGTCGCCCTACCCATCTGGATTGATTTCATGCGCACACCATTAAGCAAAATGGCAGAACTAAAATGGCAAATGCCCCCCGGCATAGAAACAGTACGTATTGACCCCACCACAGGTCTACGCGCACCTGAAGGTCAACCAAATAGTATCGTAGAATTATTTGAACAGAAAAACGCACCGACTGAATTTACCGGGCCACCACAACAGGCGCTAGATGGCAATGAAAATGACACTGAACGCGAAGGCTACGGTGATCACGATAAAATAGCGTGGTGAGGTAACCAGGACACTAAAAGTTTGCACTGGATATAAATTTAGGCTAGAGTAAACTCATCAATATGAGGCTAGTGAACATGAAAATTAAAATTACTGATACCAGCGGCGATATCTCAAGATTTAGTTCTGTCATTGCAAAACAACGACTCAAAACAATGATCTGTGCTATAGATGATAGTGAAATCCAATCTTGTCTTCTGCGCATCTACAATACAGGCGACTATAATTTATTATTGCGTAATGCAGTCAGTTTACAACATCTTCCAATAATCCAATTTTTACTTATGATGCCCGTGGTCAATGTCAACAGTCGTGGCACAAAAGGGGGAGAAACTGCTTTGCACATTGCGGCTCGGAAAGGGTTACTCGATATTGCTAGATTATTAATTGAGAACTCGGCATTTGTGAATGCAGTCGATAAACAATGTGTTAATCCGTTGTTGGCAGCGCTGAGAACAAATCAATTTGTGGTGGCCGAATATTTGGTTGATAATGGCGCCATTCTTAGATTACCCAGTGCAAGTGATATGCCTGATATTAAAATGGAAGATATACCTCAGCCTGAACGAGCTCAATTTAGCCGACTTACAATGAAGATTAATCGAGACCTAAAAACCGCAAGACAACACCCGAGTATAGAAAAAACAGCGTATTATCAACTGATTTTAGGGGACGCATTTATAATAAAATACTGCGAAGGTTCTTTATACAGAAATATTGAGATCACTGAAGAGAAAGCGATCGCTACCGTGTTAGATTTTTTTCGTACTAATAAAATTGCAATCTTAACTCGAAAAGAATTAATGAAGTTAGAGACACAATATCAGGACATGCCTTATGAGATAGTGACAGAGATTTTTGCAAAACAATTAATCAGCGAGGAATCTCTTTATTTTCCATTTACTTTCGAAGAATATGTTCATATTGTAACTCTTATTAATACAGCTAACTCCCTTAAAGAAAATCAAAATGGGAAAATCAACTTGACAGTATCCGTGAACAATATAGCAGCGAGAGCGCAAAAAACCACGAGCTTGCGTTGGCAATTGACCATCGCAACTTCCTTGGCTCCCGCAGAGGAAATCTCCTCGTTAACGAAAAAAATGGCGGGTGGTTATAGTTCGCAAAGCGATACTAAAACCATTTATTTTTCAAAAGTCACTGCAGACGTGGTTATAGCACTGCAAGATTTTCAGCTTAAGTTTTCAAAAAACTTTGCTGGCCCAGAATGTTCACTAAAATAGTTTTATCTGTCAAACCAAATTAAAATGAGAAATATCACTTGCTTGATTTGCAATTTGCCTAATATGTACTATATTAAATATATGGGAGCAGTAAGTGCTTTCTTAGAAAAAGGCGAATACGATGGCCAATAGGGGGGGGGGTGAGAAATGCGCAAGACGAACGAACACATTAAAGTCAAGAAGTTGAGGGCACAAGCAGCTGAGTATAGAAAGGAGATCACTAAAACTCTAGCTAAACTCGATATTGAGTGCACTAAATTACAAGTAAAGCTAAAAAAAAGGCATGACTATAAAATAATTGAGCTTGCGAGAGAGGCTCATGAAGAAGAGGAGACTGAGCTGCTAGATAATTTTGAAAATCGACAGGCCGTCAGGGATGCTCAAATATCTTTTAATGCCTGTTCTGATGCAAAAGAATTAGCCCTAAAAAGAGAAAAAATCACAGCACTTGAAGAATTAGCTGAAAAGCTAGACAATATTGATCACTTTTTTAATCTAAGACGGTCTGAAAATTCTTCAGCTGATTCCTGGACGAGAGCATCCAAGCAGATTTACACTACGGCATCTTCATTGGCCACCTTTGGGTTTAAAGGCGCGACAGATGATCCTGTAAAAATTGCATTTGATGAGCTCAAAACTACTTTAAATAAATATGATGAAGATAGTGCAGCTATGAAAGGAGTGACTTCTCGTACTAAAAAGATTATTAATGGACTGCGCGAGCTGGCAGAATCAGTTCAGTTTAATGAAGATGATCTGGATCAAGGACGAAAAATAAAAAAGTAGGCTCTCTTGAACAAACATACTCAAAGCGTCTCAGATTTCGCCCGCACTCGAGCGAAATCTATTTGTTATATCCATTGCTCGCCACACCCTCCGCATTGCTAACTGCCGGCGGATTCACTTCTTTGAAGAAGCCGGTAGATGGAAGCAGCACGTGGTTATCCTTTATCTGCAGTAATTTAGCGTTTCCAATTGTTGTCGAGAGCGTTGGCCGATATGATGCCACTAATTCATCCTTCAATCCTTCAGATATTTCTGTTCGCAATTCATTATTGAAGGCGTAACTGATAAGTACATATAATTCCATTATTAAGGCATATTTTGTTGCACGAGAACCAATTTTATCGAGTATGGTTACTTGAGATGGATGAGATTGAAAAAAAGCGGATAGAAATCCTGGTACGGAATCCAACTTTGGCTTGTTAGGATATTTTTTGTAGTGAAATGGATCCATCAATATGAAACGTGATGGTTCATATTGCCCCTTCTCAGAATTCAGCTGATAATCAAGGAGTATTCCCGAATATGCTTCACTCCGTTCAGGATCAATCGAGGCAATGGCTGAAAAAAATATGATCTTTAAATGGCTAGCGCCTTGTTGCTTTTGCTTGCCCATGAGTTCGGAAATTTTTGCGAACAGTGCTTTAAAATCCATATTATTTTTTTGCAGAGCTTGCTGCGTGCCAGCATCAACAAAATAAATAAAGTGATTGTCTTTGGTCCAATAACCGTGTTGCAGATTACCAGCGAACCCATCCCCTGCGAAAGCTTTTAGAAGCTGACTAAACGAAACCGTCTGACTTGTTGCTTGAGGTTGTGGTTGCGTTTGTGGTTGCGGCTGTGCTTGGTCTTCTTTAGTCTTTTTCGTAGAACGTTTGTCTTGAAGGGACTTTTTCTCATCTCGCTTTTTTGCAGTATTGGATGTGCTTTTTTCTTTTACAGGTTTCTTAGGAATAGCAAAAGGGGTGGAAAGAATTCTTTTTTGGAATCCCTCAATTTCTTCTGGGGTATTGGCGAATATGTGGTTGAGAGTATGCTGGTATTGTGCCGTTCTTAATGACAAGGCACCTGCTGGATAAGGGGCATCACCACCCAGCGGCTTGCCTTCAATACGCGATAAGATATCGGGAATAATGATCACACCACAACTGGTTTTGTCAGCTGGATGCTGCCTGGGTGGAAAGGAACTCTTGTTTGCCGTGATGGTAATATCTGGTTGAATGCCCTGATGAAAATTTGTAATGCGTTTGGTCAGTGCAATTTGTAACAGGCTTAATTCTTTATTGCCCACTTCTCCGTTTCCATAGGGATCATGCGCAGTGACAGTAATATCGTATTTTAGCTGATTACGTGTTAACACTATTTCATATAAAACCCAATGTCGCTGCGACAAGCTCATAGGGCAAAGAATGCGCGCATGCGCTACAGCACCAATCATAAAGGCCGGCATGATTTCATCAAACACATCCGCGCGTTCATTTTTTGCATCCAACTCCCTTATTTTATTACGCAATTGCATTACATCAAATTTTGCTTCTTCTAACGCAGAAGCAATTGCCTTAATTGTTTCCACATCCTTTTCTTTTGGAAATAACTTCTTTATTAGTGCATTACGCTTGGATTTTTGACAACTCGATAATTGCTGAATTAAATTTCGCTCGCAAATTTCTTTGAGGATAGTAGACAAGGAATTACTGACTTGATGATTTTTATCTAGGAAATACTGAATAGGCGTGCTGCCACTGGTGTCCACGGCTGGCGTGATGGCAACAATACAGGGTAACCGATCGGTAAGCAAAAAACGTTTTTGTGGAACCAACCAGTCATTTGAATGTAAATAGGCAGTTAAAACAGTATTGATGTCATTGTCTTGATACCAACATTCAGAATTCAACAATGGCATATTTTCCTGCAGAGCAGGCGTCTCTTCTACAGCCATTGGGAGACCCGAAAATAGGTCGTCATATTGGTCATCGAAAAGATCAAAAAAGTTGTCATCTTTATTCATGGTAGTCTCCACTGTGATTGTTGATCATTGGCGTCTCTCCCAGCATGAATCGGATCATTCTGTTGAAAAAAACGACCAGGAAATTGTTGCGGGATACGGTTTTCGGCAGATAGGCGTTGTACAAAATACAAATTACTTTCAACAACGCCGACAGTTCGATTCAGTATTGCCAACTCAGGCACCCAAGCGATGTCGATTAAATCATCATTGGCAAAGACGGGCGCATGTTGGATGTACCCCGCGTTATAAAGATGGAACTCCCTATCAAGACATTTTTCTTTCTGAATTTCCGTTTTTTTGTGCAGAGGACGATCATTGACTGGTTTAAGTGCGAGACCGGTTTCTTCGCATAATTCTCGCGTTGAGGTATCTTGAAGAGTACGATCTTGTTCGATATCAAAAAAGCCACCAGGAAAAACAAGCTGACCAGTGGGAGCAAGTCTTCTTCCTAAGCAGTAGTAGCGAACATGATCTGAATCGTACCCCATGACGATGGCCACACCAACCCCAATTTCTTCCACAGCAGGTTTAGGCGGTTCTTCAACCAGTTTTCTACGCTTGCCGGCAAGATCTGGGAAATAAGTTGGGTCAACGGCATAATCTGCTGCAGATTTGTTTTCGCGTGTGCATAGCGATACGTCCGCGCCTGCATTCAGCAATAGCGTGATAACTTGATGGTTGTTTTCGGCTTCAGCTGCAAACATCAATGCGGTATTTCCAAGCAAACCGTTGGGATGCAATCGTCCATAACTATGACTTCGTAAATTGATGGCAGCTCCATGATGAATGAGCATCTCAACAATCGGACTCAATCTTTTTCGCGCGGCAAGCATTAAGGGGGTTATGCCATCGCGTTCGAATACTTTAACAGGTATTCGATAATTGATATCGGCACCACCAGCAATTAATTGCTGAATGATATTCGCCAGTCCTGGGGAGAAAAATGTACAACGCATTAGCAAGATAGATAAGCACATACCCCCGAAGTGCCCGTCAATTCTTAACCCGAGTTGAATTAATTTAGGTACCTCAGAGATTGCGCCATCGTATCTTAGCAGCATATACAGAGGATGATCTGTTAGACTGTAGACATGCGAATTGAGATTGGATGCAAATTGTATAGCGTGATCGTGTTTATATTTCGTTCGTAACGATAAAGCATAAATCAAATTATCAACTTTGCCCGCCATTAATGCATAATATGAGATATTACGTCTTTTCGCATCTCTTAATCGCACATCAACGTTTGCCGCAGTCAACACATTTAAAATCTGCTGTTGTTGATATTTAACCGCCAGATGAAGCAGGCCATTCCTATCCATTGCTGTATTGTTATCTTCAAAGCAAACGTTAACCGGCATTCCTTTTTTAACTAATTTTTTGATAAATAATTGATGTCCATCTTGAGTGGCCTTTTCTATCATCTCTGCGGTAAGCTTATCTCCTTTTCGAAACAGTGCCACATATTTATTACAGGATAATTTCTGTAACTGATCATCATTATAAACTGGCCAGACAATTTGTTCTTGAAGCACGCACTGACTTCTAGAGAGATGTAAAACCCCCGGCTTACTGACCTCAAAAGAATCTGTATTAATGATGGTATCAAATGCTGCGTTTAATATTGCCTTATCGAATAAATTACTTAAGACATGCGAACGGTATTCCCCTCCCAGATATCTTAACTCCAATACAAACTGTCTTAATAAAAAGGGGATAATATCGGTTCCAGACACACACTCATCTACAACGGGCACAGTTCTTTCTACAACCAATTGGTCATTGTAATAATATTGATACGTTTTAAAACCGTTTGGAAATTTTTTCTGCTGTTTGTTATAACTATAGAACATGCGTTTAGCACTATTCAAAAAAAATATTTTACCGAAATCTACATTTTTTATCATGTCTATAATGTGAGGCGATAACCAGAAAGGTCGCAAATAACCCTCTTGTGTGATCACTGCATTGTGAATGAGAATCGTCACCCCTACTGATTGATTCAGAAAAATAGGACTTTCGTGCTCTGAACTACCGATTGACAAAAAGACACTGCCCATCCTACTCGGTTTGACTTGTTTGAGACCCTGCAAAACTTGATCTTTTCCAGAACAAAGCTTGATGGATTCAAATTCTAGTAGCTCCTTGTTGAAGTGTGTTTTGTGCTTTAGAACGAGACGAGTTTGTAGGATATTGATTGCCGCTTGCTCTGCAATCGTCAAAAATGGGCAGACTGGGCTTGCAGCTTCGTTTGTTGGATACGTTGCCAATAGCAACTGTTCTAGTTTGCGCACATTTGCTGCACTGCGTTCTGTGTCTTCAAAATCAATGCCATAATGACTTTTGATGATTCTGGCTTCTCTACTATAGAAAACGTTATCCTCATTTATTTTCATAACTAGCTCTCTCATTATTAGTATCATCGCCTTCGTTGAGCTCATCAGATGCAGATCTCTTCAAATTTGGCTTTTGGGCGTTGATAAAGTGCGCGCGAGCCAAACTTGATATACTAACACCGTTAGATGCGTTTTTCTTTAACTGCATCGTCAACCGTATAGATTGTTGTAATAAAATGAGAGGATCGGAAACCAATGACTCTTGCATCTCGATTTGTCGTATGCTGGTCAACATCTGCGTTATGCGAAAGGCTTCGTCTCCATGAACATCAAAATGTATGAAAATTTCAAGAATCATACTCAGCAAGTGAATCTTAGCCTCATTTTCTAGTCCAGATTGGATTATCTGTATATTGAGCAATCTAAGCTGGTTTAATAATGGCTCGATTTCTATTGATTTGACGCTCCGATTTTTTTTGTTTGCCAGTTGTAATTTGCAGCAAATGTAATTTAGCATGCGCTCTAACTCTGGGTAATAGTAGTATTCTAGATATTCACTTCTTTTAAACAAAATACGTTGATGATAGCCTCCCTTGTCCATTAGAAAATAAGCCTTTTCGTCAAGCCCTAAAACCGTCAGGTATTGCCTAGTCTGCGATCGGAATGCTGCAAAAAAATTATACGCTAATAATTTTGTTAACGCATGCTTTGATAGCACGCGCGCTATGTGTTGATAATTAAGAATGAGCAAATTGTGAAATCGAGAATAACCCGCAAACTTCATTGTTTCTTTAAGCCTCTGATATAGATCAGTAGCATATGTTGGATAGGTCTTTTCATATCCCTGAAGTAATTCTTCTATATCCTTAGAATTAGTTTTAAATCTGTCATGCTCATCAACACAATCGCTCACCTCATTTTGTGAGGGGATAGAATGGGGGTTCTGCAAATAGGAGAGCAATTTCATGTAACAATCTGCAACTCGATAGGGTTGTTGATTCCTCAACTCACTAAAAGAATAAAAACAATGAAGATTCGTCGCAACGAGATGCGGCGCTTCTAAGTCTATCAAGAAAAAAATGTCTCTCTGACTCCGTTCAAAATCTTCAATATCGACAGATGCAATCTCTCTCAGTATGAGCCGATTATGCATTAATTCTGCATAGAGCGTATTCAAGTGGTATTTCAAACATATCCATTTTACTGTGTTGTGTGTGTTTTTTTGATCCATAACGCTAAACTGAGCGCTAGGTAATCGCAACTCTTGATTTACTGTGTGGCGTTGCTCATCGCAGCGCACCATTAAAAACCTGCACGATTCAGCCTCTTTTAAACGCACCACTAAGTGAACGGTGAACTCGCCTGGAAATACATTCTGTGGCCGCTCTGGCCTCTGCAACCCCATTTCCGCTAAAATATCCCCTGCATCATTAACCAATTCATCAGCGCGACTCCACAGCGTGTAGGGAGTTCCAAGCTCACCATTATGTGTCTGAAACAATGCAGGTTCATAGGGGTCTGCTTTGTAACGGATTAATAGTGCGAATAACTCCTTCAAAAAGTCCCGATCAACACCATCCGATTCAAGCGCCATATGCAATGGAGTGTACCCAAATTCTTCATGTAATTGAAAATCGATCATACTTTCCTTGATCGGTAACCAATAATGGATATTTGGATCTGCACCCAGTGCAAAAAGTCGTTGAATGGTGTTGATTAATTTTGGCATGGATGAATGTTCATTCGAGAAACTCAGAATCAGCTTACAAATAACCAAACCCGCTAAGTGTGGCGTCATCTTAGTCTGTGACCAGACATGCTCGAAAGCATAGGAGGCAGCTCCGGCGGATTTGATGAGTGGGTGGTAGCCTTTTTTGTCGGTAAAATTATAACGAAGTTCAAATCGAATATTTGCATATTTCGGCGCAATTAAGCCGTTTGCGACAACCGCATCAAGAATCCTATTTTCTATCATGGCACATAGAAATTCTCCAGGTACACGCTGAAAATCACTGTGAAAATAAGAATTATTGTTACGCATGATTGAAGAAATTGTTTTTAGCGCTTTTTTGGTGATTGCGTAGTATATTAAGGGCTCATACTCATTATTTACTTCGCTGCACAAAAATATGTTCACAGGCATGCCAAGCTTAAACAGATTTTTGATAAAGTAAGCATGATCTTCTTCAACCGCACGGCGCAATATCTTTTCATCAAAATCGTACCCAAAGCTAAATTCATCGCACAATGAATAAAATTGATCTAGCGCATCTTTTGACAAACTATATAAAAATGATTCGAATCTAAAATCGAATGAATTGATTTTGGCAATCTCGTAGATCGGTTGCAGCGGAAAGATTCCAGGTGAATGCAACTGATAGTAATCATCCTGTAACGTGATATCGATAAGATCACAAATTTGGTTTTCATTATCTGAGTGTTCCAGTATATCCTGTTGATAATGACCGCCGATATAACGCAGCTCTAAAATCACGGTCAATGCGAGAAATTGCGATAAGTGCTCAATAGATACCACTTGGTCTTCGAAATGTTGACGACGTACGGTTTTGATACTCTTCTCTGAAAAAGGATAGGATTCATAGAGGATGTATGTTGATTCCATCTGAGAGCGGATTTTTTCACCTATCTGGTAAGTGCCGCAATATTGGATCTGTCTCTTGGTAGACTCGCACTCACACCGGGCAAAGAATATTGACCCACACTCTTGTTCATTGGCGACATGTACCAGATTGGGACTTAACCAAGCGCCCTCGAATGCGGCTAGTGTTTTCGGATTCTGCAAGGGTAATCGCAAAATCGTGTAACGATCTCGTCCAGATACCGTACTGGGTTTTTGTTTAGCACTACCGACTGACCAGGTGAGATGCTGAAGATTCTGTAGATAAAATTGCTCTCGTGAAATCAGTGGAGGCGTTGCGGGAGCAATTCGATCTTCGCCTTGGGCACGGTGCCACTGAGTAGCGCTAAATCCAATGCTGACGTGTAACAATGAGAGAATTTTTTTGTAGAGTATGCATTCTGCCTCAGTCAGAAAAGACGAGAATTGTTCAGCAGGCCGCCCTTTTAGAGTATTTTTTAATTCCTGGATACGCTTTTCAAGATTGCCTTGTGAGATCGACGATGGATGCATGCCCAAAACTTGCTCAACAATGGCCGGGAACGGGCGATCGTTTTCATCAATTTTATGTCTTTTTACCTGTTTTTTCATCATATACAACCTTGGCCGCGCAACTCATTTCACATATTATACACAAATTTGAGTGAAAATAAACACTGTATTCTACACAATCATAGCCAGCGCTGCCTTGATCTCTCGAAAGATATCTCTGTTGACACCACTAAATCTCGATCACCGTTTTGCCGATAAAGGGTAGACAGGGATTATGCAGCCCGATTGTATCAAATAGTTCAGAACTATTTAGAGGATTGGTTGGCTAATTATTTTCTCAAGAATAATGAGATACTTCCAGGCTATGTTGAAAATCGGCAAGCACACTCAAGGAAAGAAGTTCAAGCAAAAAAGGTGATTAAAATTACTATTCAGCGCAAAAATCTTTGTCCAAATTTCGAGTATGCTAATTATAGTACAGTATTTTTAATTCAGCTCTTTGCTAGCACTGTTTAAAGCAATTAACTCTTGTTTATCTCTGAAATAGATTCTCGCAAAATAGGTCTGCTGTTTTGATTTAGCCACCATTATTTTTGCTGATTTGGCGGCAAGATGCGTTTGCAAGGCTTTTTGGTCTTCCTCTGCAGTAAAATCCACTTGAGCCATAAAACAATCTTCATCTGATGTGTTAAATATGCGCCATCTCTCTTTAGTCATTGAACCAATTCCTAGTTGAGTGATGAGATGTTCTAGTTCTGGCATGACTTGCTTTTGCAATGACAAATTGTGTTTCGTGATTTTCAATTCCGTTTCTTTTGCTTTGGCTTTGGCTTTGGCTTTAAAAAAGCTTACTCCAGCTTCTTCAGTCTTTACTTCAGCAACTGCTTCTTTGACTACAGTCGGAGGTTTTTGCGTTACAAAAGATTTAATGGATGAAACTAATTTTAACAAACTTTCTGACGTCGGATCTTCGAGGATATCAAGAATATCTGTTACCAGCCCCACATCTCGTTCATGACTTGGCAAAAATTGCTTTTGTAAATATGTTTCCCAGGCAGCGGGTGATAAAGTAATTTTATTTTTGAGAAACTCATAAAATGCCATTGAGTTATATTGCGATTTTTCAGAATCAGCAACAATGCTATAAAATATTGGATGAAATAATGCGACAAGATAAGCATGAATTTCAAGCGGAGTGCTAGATTCTTGGACTGCGATGCCGTGCCGAGCTAAAATCAAATTCATCAGCACGCGTCCGACTCGTTTATTCGCCACGCCATAAAGGTGAATTTTCTGAAATTCACAATGTGCCCATGCGGCAAGATAAATGGGATCTGTTTTTCCAAAGCTCTGCTTATTGATTTCTGATACTATCAATTCAAATCCAGCATTAATACTGTGTGGATGGTTATACATGATATAAATCGGCGCGACACATTGCTGCCAAGATTGAAATTCTTTAAAAGAAGTAAACTTATTGACGATCAAATCATTCGCACGCTGATGTGAATGTTCTGATATTTCCGGAAGGTCTGTTGGTATGAGTTCTTTAAATTGGGGGGGCAGAGTTAATAACCCTAAAATGCCTGATTCCTTATCGGGTTTGATCTGTTCACGCATTGCCATCAATTTTTGTTTATCATAATTACCTGAAAATTTCATTTTAGAAAATAGCTTGCTTATACCGTCCTTCATGGTAATCGTTGCAATAACTTCATCTTCCGGCAACTGCTCCAATGCACCTGAAATCACCGATTCAAGTAATAAATAGCGACCAAGATGTTTATCACAGATATTGGCTTTCTCAGGAAAACCACAAGCACGTAGATTGATGGCTTGATGTTTAATTCCTACCCCTTCTGCAACCTCTGAGTAAAAATTGGGCGACTCTTCATAAGCTCTAACACGATGCAATAGTCGCTTAATCGCATAATCGCCTACCATATTTTGCATGATCAACTTACGATTAGCTTGCGACCCACCACAGGATAGCACACGATGAAATTCATCTAGAATGGCACGAAACTCTACTGCAGTAATTTTTTTCAAATCAATAGGGATGATTTCAGTGTGCTGGCGCAGTAGCTGACGAAAACTAGCAGCTCGCTCTTCGTGATACTCATCAGAAGAATCAGACTGCTGCTCTGGAAAGAGAATTCGGCTCAGCACTTCGAACACGGCAAGTTGCTGAATACTCAACGCCCGCCCCTTGCCCTGAAATAACTGCATAAACCGCGTTTTCTCAAATTTTTGCAATTCAGGTTCATTAGATTGCATATAAGTGAAATTTTCTGGTATTCTTGATGACTTTTTCATGTGTCTCTCTTGCTATCTACTACACTTTATCGATACTATCAAATTACCAATACATCAGTTTTTCAACATTATTCGTTTTTACTTCATCATGCTCTTGCATTATAAATCCTCAAAACTTGCTTTAATATAGCAATTATTTTATTGGGATTGCCCACGTTTGTCAATAGCACTTGCACTTGCAATTACATTTTCAGAAAGTTGACTATTTTTTAAAGTGTGAGTGACCTCTGGATTCCATGTAGCCATCTCTAATTCTTTCAAGGTCTTCTAACGATTTTGATTCTATCAACCGTTTCGGCAATACGCATTTTTGCAGTACACAAATTTTACTGACAATATCTGCTGCCTCATTGCCGCGACCTAATCGTTGTAAGCATGAAGCGGCATTCAAATAATAGGTCGCAATATTCACGTTTGCATGAATAATTTCGTTATGATAGCTAATCGCTGGAATCCCTTGTGCTTTACACCAAATTGAATACCATGGAATTGCATCCAAGTAGAATTGCAAAGCCAGTTCATATTGTTGACAACTAAAAAAGCCACTAGCTCTCTTTCCAAAGAGAACACCTTGTCGTTTTGCATGCTCGGAACTGGAGGGGCCTCGTAATTTATCTAATAGATTCAAACATCTTTTTAGATCATCATCTTGCAATTGAGATTTATTTAATATTTCTTGATACACATCTTGACAGTGAGCAAATACCATACGTTCTTGATCAGAAAAAAGAGTTAAATAACGTGGCGGCAATTCGGTTAGCGCATCAATGATTGCTCTGAAAACACCACTATTGGCTGGCATATTCAAATACATAGAAATATCTTTTTTTTGTGCTTCCTGTGGATTCATTTTAGGGTTAATTGTTAGATGTTTTGCATTTCTAGTATCACTTAAGACCTTCGCAATATTAATTTTTAGTTGGCTAAAATATTCATGAAAGCGCTCAACGTCTTTAACTTTAATAACGGGTTCTCCATAGGTGGATAACAAATATTCATCCACGGGTGCTATATCCCAATAATGCTCACCATAAGGCCAAGTGATAATTTCTCCAGCATTGATCAATCGAGAAGTATACGCTTCACATGGAACAAATTTTCCACATTGTTTTGAAACCATGAGTAAACAAGCAGAAGCATATGACAAATGAGTGTTTTTTACTTCATAATCCGGACTAGATTGACAAAATGTCAATATTCCACCTGTTTGAAAGGTTGTCGCAATATAATCACTATGATTATTTTCATTGGCTTTGGATCGTAATGAATACAATTGATAAGATTTATTTTCTTCATCAATTTGTTTGGTCACAAGTTGGCCACCATAAAATCCTAGGCGCGTTTTAGCGGGTATTGGCACTCGTGCAAATAATGCAAACCCTTGTTCACCGGTGTCAGCAATGTACACTTTATCGTTCCAATCGGTGTAGTCATTTTCTACATTAAGCTGATCGTCACTCATGGATTCAGGAATTTGCATGCCCTCAAGCCAATTAAATGGCCTTTTGGATCGAGCAGAGATAATATCACTCATCTCTTGAATTGTTTTTTTCACGAGTGTTGGTGCATTATCATAGGGATTCGCGCAATACCAGATATAATCGGGTTGTTTTATTTTCATCAATGGTACGAATTTGCCAGATGGGTTGTCAGGAAATACGAATTTATCTTTGAGGGTTTCATGAGAGTCACTGATGATTTTTTTCATTTTGATACCTGATTAATAATGTTATTTAAATATTATCAATGGCATTATTTAAAGTCAACTTTTATAGTTTTCAAGATTTTTCATTCTCTCCAGCCCTGAGAAAATCGGTTCAGATATATGGGATGGAAAATTCTCAGGAAGATTTGAACGAACTTGACCAATAACATCAATTATATTAGCAAATACACCATCAATTATTTTTTGCATGTCTTCTAGTGGAAAATGGCATTTTTCAGCTGTTTCAAGCCAATGCCTAAGTTGGATTTCGCTCCAGCGATAATGACGATTTTTGCCATGCACTGCCATAGCTAGAACTAGTTTTCGCTCTTCTATCTTTAAGCAAAGCCATTCATTTTCAACACTATCACTCAGGTCAATGTTATATTCTTTTATGACCCCTATTGGTTGTTTGATAATATGAGTTGTTGGTGTACCACATTTATTGCAATGCTCCAACACAATCAGCTCCAATATGATATAGTAGATCGAAACTTTTTTTCGAATCCGCACTAAACTCTCTTTGAATACGATCAAGAATTTTGTCATTATCCGGTAACAAATTATCAAAAAAATAATTCACAACATCACCATTATAACTTTTTTCACGCAAAGGCATAGATAAACTAATAGGACGGGAACTCTCATGTTCTAACCAAGAAAAATGATATTGGAATTCTAAATCACGTGATGATTTACGAGTTAACACCCCCACCAGAATATCATTCATATACAGATATAATTGTGCTTTATTTGACTGAGTTTTCACCATTTATCCTCGCTAATTTTATCGTTCGCTAACTTTGTGCGAACCACTATTTCTAAATCAAGGGCGGCAAGCATTCGAAATAATGTATCTAATCTTGCTCCAGACGCGCCATGTTCCAAAATCGAGACTGTTCTTTGAGAAAGGTTGAGCGGTTGTCCAGCTTCTGTTTGATTCAGGCCTTTTAGCTCCCGAACTCGTTTCAAGGCCTGGCCTAGCGCCACCGCAGTCGTTACGACTTGTTCCACCACGTTACTCCTTATCGTAAGTCAAACCTTTATTTTATGCCCAAATAGACATAATGTCAATTTATGTATGTAGAAGCATATTTTGGCTTTATGTATGTACATACATATAACTGGAGGAAACAACTAACCTTGATGTTGGCTCAGAGCGTGGGTATACTATGTCTTTAAATAATGAATTTTGAGGTTGACAAGATGAAAAAATTGAATGTAGTTGAGCTATTAACAAAGATTATCCCCCAACCTTTTCGAGATAGTCACTATGTGCTTTTAGATAAAAATAGTAGTGACAATTCTACATATCTCAATATTAATGTTGATGACTTCTTTGGTCACATTCTATATGAGGAATTAAAGCTCCATGAATTTATTGAGTATCCGCAAATCCCAGCTCGTAAGTTTGGCAGGCATACTATTAAGTGCGATAAAGATATTGAAAAATTAAAGAATTCTCTCATTGAGATTGAGAGCGATAATGACAAATTGCAACAATTCGTTACATCACTTACCGACAAGTTTATTACACGCCTTAATAGTCCGAGATCTCGAGGATGTAAGTCTAGGTTAAATGATCTGAAAGGACTGGTAGAATTTCACAAACTTGAAAATTCTGATTTTGGAAAAGCAGTCTATGAACTTAGGCTCGAATCAGATAAGAAACAGTTTAGCACTTTAGTTGAGGCTATTGCCTTTGATGACAAAGTAGGTGAGCTTGATGGTTATTATGCGACGAATGTAGGTAACAGTGGTCCTGCGTCTATATACACTAGGAAAAAGAACGATAATATTCCTCCATTCAAATTTAAAGAGACCTTAGCACCGCCTGATATCGCTGCGCCTAAAAATAACTGATAGAGACAAAAATGTGCGTCAAAAGGTAATCAACAGATTTACAGTCTTCTGATGCTAAAATCAACTCTATAACTGACAAGCCTCGTCAAATCGTTTACAATCGAGCTAAATTTATACAGGGTTAAAACAATGAGCATTTACAATACTAAAATTAGCTATGGCTCAGTTAGCAAATTATTACACTGGACAATTTCCATTGCTTTGATCTTTATGATAGTGATCGGTTTTTATTTGAAAGAATTGAGTAGGTTTTACACAAATATTGGCATGCTCCATAAGTCAATCGGCTTAATACTGTTGGCAGCGATGCTTGTTCGATTCTTATGGCGTTGTCAAAATATGAGCCCTGTTTTGCCAGCATCAGTTCCACGTTGGCAAGTGCGCACTTCAAATTTTACGCACTACGTGTTATATTTCTTAGTGTTCACAATGATTTTCTCAGGTTGGGTAATGTCATCTGCAGCTGGCAAAGCACCCAATTTTTTTGGGATGTTTCTTGCGCCCATGCCATACATTCCTCTCAGCACCTCACTGAAAATTTTTGGACGTAACGTACATTATTATTTTGGCTGGATATTAGTGGCTCTTATCACACTGCATATTCTTGCCGCATTCAAACATCATTTTATTAACAAAGACGGTGTTCTGCGCCGTATGTTACCATTTGGTAACTAATTTTGTATATTCAGCCAGTGCTAACTAAAATATGCCAAATTCAACGCTATGATAATAAAAGAAACAACACCTAGACCGAGTCGCGAAAATAGCTTTGATGTTAATGCGAGTCGTGAAATAACAACAACGCCAAGATTTATATACAGGCAAAACACTAAAACATGAATATGAGCCAGATTAATATTAAGAAGCAGTAGTCCCGCAAACAAATGGAGCACACGATAACAACTGAAGGTTACTGCAATCCAGAGAAGTGTCAGAAGCCCAAAACATATAATATTTTGAATAGTGCTTATTAATGTTGAATTAGTTGTGATGCGATGATAGTAAGTTCGATATAGAAATGAAATGATAATAGATGTCGCAATAAAAAATAGTGTTATGCCTATATACTGGTACAAAGGTGGATTATGGAGTAATGGTCCATCATATAATTCCAATACTGTTAAATTTAAACTGCTAAATGCAGCCATTAATAGTTGCGGTAATAAAAAAAATAAATTACGCTGCATGGCAATGCTACGTTTTGGGTTATGAAATGGCTTTTCAAAAACACCCCAGATGCTCGGTACGCAAAAGCAAACCATGCCAACAACAATTAATGATATAACGACGGTAACTAACATAATTAATGTCCTTAATTTTAGCGCTAAGCGAGGATCTTAGCAGACAATATTGGGGCGTGAAAGGGTGGTCGACCCAAATTATCGAAATTACTGCTTAAAAACTGAAGATACCTTTCATTAATTATGCACAACGCAGCAGCAGAATCTAATTCTTTTCTTAAAAGCAGTTACTCAAACCTTGCTTTCCCGTGTCACGGAAGGAGTTACATCTTCCACTGTACTTGATTGCAGTTGTGGTTTGCTTTTGAATCGCTGCTCTAAATAGCGTTGTTGCATGCCTGCACTCCACCATAAGCCTATATGCTCAAAGCGGAATTTGTTTAGCATGTTTACTTTTGGAAACGGTGTTGTTTTGGCATCTGGGGTCAAATGGCGTTCTGCTAATCGAGTTAATAATTCAACTTGCAATACGCCGTGGTGGATTTCTTCGTCTGGCGCTAGTTCTTTCATCGCTATGTTTTTTATTTTTGTTGGTTTGATTATTTGCTTGCTTTGCTCGAGCCAGCCTGCTTGTAATGATTCCAAAACATCCTTAATTTGATGATGCGTGGTTACGCATGCGTAACTTAACTCGCTTAACACCAGCACGTTATCTTCATTGCGTTTGAATAATAGTGCTACTGCAACCGGATGATTAATTGTCATCGGCACAAGTAATATGCATCGCTCGGTTTTATCGGTTAACTTGGCGCGCAACAATTCTAACTGAGGACTCAAGCAGCTATAAAGATTGGTGTTTGCACTCACAGTTAATAGCTCTGATACTTCAACAGCTAAATTGGCGATACGCAATTTCGTCAGACAAGTGACATCGTGTGAAGATTGTTTATGAGCTTGGTATTGATAACGTGAATTCACAAACAGCTGTCCGATATTCAGAACAACTGGCATTGCAAAAAATCGGTTGTTATCTTGACTGGACAAATGCAGCTTCCAAGTTTGCATATCGAGAACTGGCTCAGTAATTTGAGCTTCAGCTTTGCCTTCGAAAGTGTGCGATACTGGATTGCGAAAATCTCGACAGAAATTTAAGAACTTGGATCGATCAGCGAAGGCAATATGACCCGCAAACTCACCAATACGTGAAACATAAAAGCTGAGCGTCCAATTCAAAACCTGAGCGATTTCAGAATCTTGGCATAACTCAACAGTTCTTGTTAAGGCCGTTACATGTTGAGTATAGGCTTTAATCTGCACCCCCAGCCAATCACAAAAAGCGGCCGGTATTGCCATGGTTTTGATGATACAAAGCAGATCGCGATCGGGCCTGGTGTATTCATTTTCGATATATTGACCCCAAGCGTCTGTCACCGCAGTGGTCAGTTGTGAGGACGCTTCATCAGGATAACAACCCGCATCGATCATATAGGTTAATACTGCCCGAAACGATGCAATGTCTTGAAAACATGTCGATAAAACTGCAGGATCAGCCATTAACGTGACTGGCGGAGTGTAACTGTGTTTTTGTCGGTTATATTGCCTATTTTCATCGTAAGCAAAATGCGTGAAGACTAAACGCTTAGCATAATGTCTTGCATCAAGCGATCTCAGCAGATTACAAATTTGACCATGCAAGAAATGCCAAGCGGCTAAAGCATCAGCAGGGTCTAACAATTTTGCTGGGGAAAATTTATGATAAGCTTCTATTAACTTTTGCATCTTAACGAATAAACTTTCAAGTTGTTGCAAAGTTTCTAATTCTTGATGGCGCTTATCTTCTGGTAAATATTGCTGAGGATTTTCAGTGGGCACAGCAGATACATTATTATTGTTCCGAGAAAAATCATGTTCCACAGCGGGAGATGCTTTCGCACTTACTGCTACGGGTAATTTGCATGGATCGAAAAATCGCTCAGGTGGCTGTGGCTGAATTTTTCGTTGTTGCGGTTTCGGCTTTGGTTTAGCAACTGCTGCTGGCTGTTTGTTCGATTGTTTTCTCGCCTTTGCTGAAGGACGCTTCTTTTTGGTTTCTTTGACGGATTTTGCAGGCGCCACCCTAGCCACTGGATTATCGTCACTCAATTTTTTCGGCTTTTTCAATTCACGGTCTTTCTCGGCGGCTTTCAGCACTTGTAGCATTTCTTCGAAGCTCACTAATGCTGAGCCATGCTTACTCAGATCTTGTGCCACCAATATTAGCCTTTTTATCAGTAATTGAGTCTCAACGCTTTCACGCCAAGATAATTGCTGAATTTCTTTACGTAATAGCGCTTCATAGCGTATGGTAAGATGTCCTGATGTCGCAGCATTTTCTACAAAGGGCGCGACTTGTACAAGATCGGCATCAACTGGCAAACCGCATTGTTGCCAGACATACTGCAAAAAGAAATTTAAATTGACTAATCGCACTGAAAGCTCGTCGGCGCACAACCCGACTGCCGACTCATAATGATCTTCAGCAACAGCCCAAGGTAAATAGCGTATAAGTGGGCTCGCTAATTTCAATAATACTTGAAGCAATGAAAATGGATTTATCAAACGAGCTATCCGCTCTTGACTGAAAACCACTCTGTTATTTGTGATAAATTCACACAACAATTTTTCATCAATGTTTAAGTTGCCATCTACTACAACACAAACCAAGCCATGCGCTCGAAAATAATCACGAAATAAACTGATGGTGATAGCACAAGCGGATTTAGCACAAAAAACAGGAGCACCTGCATTATCAATTTTTTTCCACTCGAGTTGCATAGCGGTGTTTTTAGTAAATTGAATTAATAAAGCAAAAGCCTCTTGAGAATTTGTGAGCTTACCTGCACCACCTTTAGTGATGGGTTCAGCACCAAACTCCATCGCCAAACGCAGCAAATCAACATTTCCGGTTTGATTGGCATAATGAATCAGTCGACGGCCTTTGGTAATGGGGAAATTTATTTTCCAATCACCACAAAGCAACATATCTCTAATTGCGTCAATATTACCTTCTTTAACATATTTCAGCATGTTCGCGGCAAAGGTTTGCCGAATGAGTTCATAAGCTTTTTGCCAATCGATACTTTGAGCAGTCAATTTCATGCCATTAATTAACTTTACCGCTGCAGAAATGGTACCTGCTCTGTGCTGCTTATTGATATTGATAAATTCAGGGATATCATAGAATCTTAAATTTGGATCTCTTGGACCGAAGCACCAATCATAAGCACCGTGTAAATCGCTACTTCTGCTGTGCAGTTCAAATTCGGGGAAACGCCAACTCAGAAACGCAATAAAACACTGCAGTTTGCCTGCCGCCTCATTGCTGACATTTTCGAATCGATAAACCATTTGCAGCGGCGTCATGGCAAATGACGCATTAACCCCATCAATATTCAGCGAACCAAAAGCAATGGTTAACTCATCTTTTGCTAACAGCATACCTAACAATTTTCGAACACGCTCTCTTGACAATACTATTGGCTGATTTAGTACTTGAAGATTTTTTGCATCTAATGGAAAATGATATCTGCGGGTAACATTATTTACCACCAAATCATTGACTTTACAGTCTAGACTCAGATAAAAGCCCAGCATCTGCAATGATGCTTCTCCAGTCAATGTGACTTTTTGAAATATCGTATTAGGTATCGGCTCAAGCGTAGCTACTACATTGAAGAAACTACAAAATCCAACTAACTTTTTGAATGTGCTGGCAGTATAAACCGATAAATATTCCATCATATTTTCGCCAAAATAACATTCTGTTGGCAACTTGATCCCACATTCTTCCACCAATAAAGCTACAATTTTTGCATCGTCTTTAGCAATTGCTGCTTGAATCGGTGTTTTGTCTTTATCACTTTGTTGATCTATATTGAAACCCTGGCGATGCAATTCACGCAGCATAGCAACATCACCGCCTAAAGCTATAAGATAGGGCAATGATATTCCACAATAATTGCCAACGGTAGGTCGCGCGAAGATATCGCCATTCTTAGCCTGAATATAACGAATTAAAGTTTGCACACTTGGAATATTGCCAGAACTTGCTGCGACGTATAATAGTGGCACAATATCATTTACATCTGCATTGTGCACTATAGCAGCTGGATCCATCTGATAATTATCGATTAATAAACTGATTACCCGCTCAGTTCCCCATGCAACGGCTAATTGAATTAAGGTGCTAGGAGCCTTATTTTCATTGAGAGATATTGGTGTATCAATTTTTATCAAGCTCTCGTCTAGGCAAAAACGAATGACATCGACGCGATCACGCTCAACAGCATATCTCAGAATCATCACTACAAACATGTCATTAGAAAAATCATATTGAGAAAATTTAAATTGCTGCTCGCTTAAAAATGACACACATTGAGTGAGCTGGCTCTGCTCTTCTGTGCGCCCCAACACCTCACCTAGCAGCAAATAAAATGCGTAAATGACTTTTTGGTCATCAGCCTGCAACATTAAACCTGGTTTGGCTGCACACAATTCTGTAAGCACAGCTATATTTCCTTGTAAAGCGGCACACATGAGATTGGGATCATTGTCTTGCACCTGTGAAATAAAATCTTCCATCAAATGCTGAAAATGCAGCTTTCGCTGCCAAATTGGAACCACCTCGAACTTCAATAAAAGATCGATAAAACTGTTTAGGATTAGGTCAAGCGAAAACTTGGCTCCTTTTTCACGTAAATAACTGTATATTTCGATGTTAGCAATTGCATCTACGAGGGGTATATCATGAACACTCGCACAGTGATCAACATAATAGCAGAATTGTAGAAAACTATTACAGGTGATGCACTGCTGCAACTGTAAAAGAATTCTCTGGTTAATCTCTGCTTTTAGCGCATTAATTTCTTTCAAACCTTCTGCAGCCTTAAATAAATTTACATAGACAGCTAATCGAGACTGAGCCATGTCATTTGCTAAATACTTCCACAATTTTGTATTCATCAATGAATCGCATCGTAAAGCCATAATATTATTTATTTGAGCATCATCAATGTCGATGATGGCGGAAATCTGCGTGACACATTTCTGCATTAAATCAATGGGCTTATTATCTCGAGGGATTATTCGCAAAGTGCCACCGATACCCACAGCACTCTCGATTTCGACAAATGGCACAACAAATAAATTTAACAACCGTAAGCAGCCTCGATACGAGAGCATAAATTTTTGAACAACATTTTCTGGAAGAATAAGATCAAGATTGCTATTGAGAAAGAAATGATTTCCAGAAATTATCAAAGTTTTTTTCTGCAGATCGATAATGCAATCAAATTCATATGCAGCGAAGTAAAATGCCACTGATAAAATATCTAAGGTATTTTTTGCGCTGAATATCAATTTCAGGCTTTGATCACGGTCCACCACACCTAACCAATTACCATTAGGAATACAAACTCGCGTGAGACTCGTCAAAACACTTATGAGATCATCTTTATGAGCCAATATTGCAGTCATATCAAGCGTATCAAGATTAACACCTCTGCCTCTTAAACGCTTAAGGGCATTTTCACTTTGTGACATATTATTTTTCTGCATTTTAACTCTCGGTGATTAAATTAAATAGACATTGCTATTCCTATGAAGATAACGCACCCAAACCAGTGATTATTTAAAAAGGCTTTGAAACAATCAGCCGGGTTACGGTCTTTGATGAGTCTAGCTTGATACCACATCAGCAATGCGCCAATGAACCAAGCTGGATAAAATAACAAACCAAAATTTTGCCAAATTGCGAAAAACAATAAGCCAAGCAACACAATAGTTTGCAGTGTTAATACAAATTTGACGTCATTTTTTCCTAAACGTACTGCCGTTGAACGCACGCCGATTTTGATATCATCGTCTCGATCCACCATCGCATAAATGGTGTCGTAAGCGACTACCCAACAATAGGTGATCACAAATAAAACGGCTGCAGCGATTGGAATTTCTCCGTCTAAAGCCGCATAAGACATCGGCACGCCCCACGCAAACGCAATGCCCAATACTAGCTGTGGCCAATCGGTGATACGTTTCATAAACGGATAAATAATGGTGACGGTAAGCCCAACCAGACCTAAACCAATGGTTAAGGTGTTCAAATACCATACACTGATGAACGCGAAAACACTTAATACGATGAAAAGAACCCAGGCTTCGAGAAGAGAAACATTACCACGAACGAGCGGACGAAACTGCGTGCGCTGCACATATCCATCAAAATCGCGATCAGCTACATCGTTAATCACACAACCCGCTGAACGCATAATGGTGCCACCCGCAATGAAAATGGCTAAAATTGGCCAAGGTGGCATGCCGCTCGCAGCACACCATAAGGCCCATAAGGTTGGCCATAGCAGTAGCAACATACCGATGGGCTTATTTACCCGCATTAATTGATAATATCCAGACCATTTACCACTCACCAGCTCTAACATACACGCCTCATCATAGCAAACCCGCCATCATTGCGGGTAAAAACACCTCAGTAAGGACTAGTTTACCATCTGGAAGATGGAAAGTCGACCTTCGAGCCCAAAGATGACGCGGCTTTTCAGACAAACAGGCCGCAGCTTCGTGATATTCTAAATGACCAGGCTTTAATTTTGCCACACTAAACTCACTGCGCACGACTTGAGGATTACCAAACAGCAGCTCGCCCAGAGGTCGCGGCCCTAAACGCGCGAAATGATTGCCATTAGCCTTCACTAACGCATGCGGGAAAAAGCTTCTAGCGTAGATCCAGGGCTGATTTTGACAATGCATGATCACTTCACGGGCCAATCCGGCTTCATTGTGCACCCGCAATAACGCCGCCTCATCGCGACGTGGCAAGGAATAAGCGTGTTGGAGCACTTCAACTTGCATATCGGGATCGCCCAGTTCACGTAATAATGCGGTCATGCTACTGGGATCAAAGAAAACATCGCGGAAGGCGTTGCCCATCAGGCGATCCGTCATTGCTGGCGCCGGATAGAAATTAGGCCTAAGCCGCCGACTAGGCAGCATGTTTTTTCTTCCATCTGCCCACTATGGTGCAGATCACGTAATCGAGTGAGAGCTTGCCATAACCATGGGTCATGAGTAGGGCTAACAAGAGTCCCCAATTGATATGCTGCTCAAGACCCGCATGGCCTTGCGGAGTCCATAATAACGGGTAAGACCAGGCGCAGACACAATTATAAATGAAGAACACCAGAATGCACGCCCTGGTGCCAAGCCCCAACACCAGCATCACAGGCAACACCAATTCGCCAATCGTACCCAACACCGCGGCCCAATAAGGCGATATGATGGGCACCTGATATTCATAGGTGAACAACATCACGGTAGAATCCCATGACTGAATCTTGGTCAGTCCTGCCATAAAGAAGATTTTGGCTACCCAACAACGCGCCAACAGATCAGCAACGGGTGCACAGCAATCCATCACGGTATTAAAAAAACTCCACAGTCTACTAATAAAGCGAATCAAGCATCTACTCCTTCGGGGGTTATATCGGAATAATACAACGTTAAGGTGAGTAAAGGTAGGGGGTAGATGGGTGGCCTTCTGAGAGGCTCCGTCACCAAGTTGCTCTTGACCCCTCATCCCACCCCGTATAATCTGCGTAACATTGCATTTATTAAGGGCACGCTATGAGCTCATGTCGATATCGTTGTATTCAGCCTTACTTAATAGTCGGCTTAGCTGGGTTCTTCTACATTTACGAGTTTTATCTGCGGGTAATGCCGAGTGCGATCACGCATGAGCTGATGCGCAGTTTTAACATCGAAGCCAGCGGCCTGGGGTTGATCAGTTCGTTGTTCTATTTTGGCTATGCCCCGATGCAAATTCCGGCTGGTCTGCTCTTTGACCGTTTTAGTACTCGAGTGATTCTGACGATAGCCGTATTTTTATGCGGCGCGGGCGCTTTAATTTTTGGGATCACGGATAACTTTACCCTAGCCTGTATTGCTCGCTGGATCATCGGTTTTGCTTCCTCTTTTGCTTTTGTGGGTTCTTTAGTACTCGCATCGCGCTGGTTTGAGGCCAAATATTACGCCATGATCGCAGGGCTAATTCAATTTATGGGTAGTTTCGGCGCTATGGCCGGCGAGTGGCCCATCGCAAAAGTAGTCGAGGTCTTTGGATGGCGTCCTACTGCGATCTGGTCAGCGCTGGGTGGCCTGATTTTAGCGGTGTTGTTTGGATTAATTATTCGCAACAATCCACCTGAATCCGTCATTAATCCCAAACAACACGAAAAAACCCGCCTAGGTCACGTGCTCGGCGCCAAACAGACTTGGGCCATTGGCATTTATGCCTTCAGTTGCTGGGCGCCTATTTCCATATTTGCGGCAATGTGGGGCGTGCCTTTTATCAGTAAACTGTACGATACTTCCGCTGCGACTGCAGCCACAGCCATAATGGCGACTTGGTTTGGCACTGCCGTGGCAAGTCCTTTCGTCGGTTGGTGGTCCAATCGCATCAATAATAGACGTTGGCCACTGATTATTTGTTCCATCTTGAGTCTCATTACCTCTTTAATAATGATCTATATCCCCATTTCTTGGCCACTGATGGTGTTCACACTTTTTATCTTCGGCTGCGCCGCTGGTTCGCAAACTTTAACTTTTGGATTGGTACAAGATGTGCACCCACCTTCCGTAGCAGGCACCGCAGTAGGCTTCAATAACATGGCCGTCATTCTCGGCGGCATGACTTTACTGCCATTAGTGGGGTTCATGCTTAAAGCAGGTTGGAATGGCGCGCTAATTAATGGGCTGCCCGATTATCACGTAGCTAACTACCAAACCGCACTCATAATGCTACCCATTTGCGCAGTAATCGGCATTATTTCCAGTGTATTTATGATTAAAGAGACACATTGCGTTGCACAGTATGAAGTTTAATTGTTAAGGTTAATTTAAGATAGTTGCTTTATAATTACGTTAGTTAAACAATCTAGCGGAAAACTTATGTCACCGTTTGCAGATAAAATAAGACAATTCGTCTATCTCTATAAGCAGATCTTAAAAAGATATCTGCCAGCGAACGCATACGAAAATAAAGTCAAAACATTACACATCAAACGCAAAGATTTAAAAAATACTAACGACGTTGATTTATTTCATATTGCAAATCGGTTACTGCATGACATCGAATTTTGGCTTGCCACTAAACACTTACCTGCCTCTGAATATTCTGGCGTGCAATCATTCCAACAATATGTCAAAGATTTTGTACGCGGTTATACTATCAGCCAAGACAAAGTTATCAACCTCAATCAAAACGCATCTAAAGCAGCCATCAACGCCATTCAGCTGCTTAACCAACCGCCCTCTGCAAAAACAGCAGAAAAACTTCAAGAAAATATTCTCACCCTACGTCAATTTGGCAACCAAGATCAAATTGAAATGCTGATGAAAGCATTGCAAAAAAGAGCAGGCGAACAGCATGAGTTTTATTCACCGCTCATCACCCACTTGCAAGAAGGCGAAAATACATCTCCCACACCTACTCTGCTATAATAAAGATACAGGGTAAAGTATTTGAGGTGGATATGGTGCAGTTCAGCAAAAAATGGGTATTAATCACAGGAGCTTCTTCAGGTATTGGTAAAGCTTTCGCAGAAAAGCTTGCCTCACAAGGGGCGAACTTGGTGCTAGTGGCACGCAGAGAAGCCCTGCTGCAAGATTTGGCGACAACTTTAACAGAACAACATCATATTGAAACCAAGGTTATTCCCATAGATCTTTCGGAACTTGACGGACCACAAAAATTATTCGACACAGTGCACAATACTGGCATCATCATCGATGCTCTGATCAACAATGCTGGCTTCGGCGTTTATGGCAAACTTCATGAAACCAGTCTTGAACGTAATCAAGAAATGTTAAGACTGAATATCTTGGCGCTGTCATCACTCACGCAGTTATTTTTACCGGATATGCTATCAAAGAAATCCGGAATAGTTATCAACATTTCAAGCATAGCAGGATTTTTTCCGATGTCGGACTTCGATAATTACGCAGCATCTAAAGCTTTTGTGCGCTCATTTACCGAAGGATTGTGGTTAGCATACAAGGACGAGGGCATACAATTTCTCACCGTTTGCCCCGGCAGTACGCGAACAGATTTTTTCAGAATCGCAAACATGAAACCATCGCAAGAACTTGTCGACACACCTGAGCAGGTTGTAGAACAAGCACTCAACGCCTTAAATAAAAACAAAATATATGTAATTACATGCACATTTAAAAATTTTATTATAGGTCAACTTCCAAGAATTTTAACACATAAACTCATGGTTAAGTTAACCGCCCCGAAACCTCACCGAGGTAAATAACTAATTCGAATTGCGAACTGCCGCTACGAATTCATTGAAGTCTCGTTTAGTCGCACTGAATTGCTCTTCATTATTATTATTCTGAGGAGGGTCTATCGTAAATTCAGTTTGAGGAAGCTCAGTAAGAAATGGATTATAGATTTCACCCATATCTGCGGTGAGTGTGAATAATTCCACGCCTAATTGCATATAGAGTAGGTAATTATCAGTATTAGTGATACTGCTATCATAGGTTTGTTGCCAATGGGACACTAAATCATTGACGATATTTTCAGGTCGTGTTTCTGCGTTAATTTCTTTACAGCGATAGTGACGGTATGAATAGCTGTGTATACCTGATAACGAATTGGTCGAATAGGTTGCAAATTGTTCTGCTAATTCAGCTGAAGAATTATAGTACAACAGATTAGAAGCACGACGAATTTGTTTTGCAAACTTACTTCTAAAATTACTGTTATTCTCGTCTGCGGCATCAGACATACCTATCCAAAGTTTGACGTCAACCTCTTTTAAAAGCTCACAAAATATGGGGTCAGACGGCTCGATGGCTGATTTTGTAATAAAGTCTAGCAGACCATAAAACAATATCGTTAAATCAGTCATTTTCTTGTGAACACTGCCTGGTTTAGATAAGATATCTTGCATTTCATTTTGCATAAATCGAATAACCAAGGCATGCTTAAGGTTTTTTTCGATAGTAATCACAGTCACTTTTTTGACATCCGTAACTAATGAATCAAAAAATTTGAATAAGGAAGCTTTTGCAGGACTTGCGCTTGTTTCTTTAGGTGCAGGCGCTACTGCACCCGCATCAACAGGTTTCGGCTTAAAAACACCGGGAAGTTTCTGTTGGTTATAGGCGATAAATTGCTGATTCAAAAGATTGTAAAGGCCTACTGGTGTGAGTAGAAGTTTTGTTTGCTTAGCTTGAGCTTCCCCTGAGAGATCAGCAGCGAGTTCCTGTGCAAATTCCATTTTTTTAATCCTATTGGTTAGTGTTAATTATGGTGCAGCCTAACATGACCCAAGCTCAATGACAAGCCGTAATTCTATGATGTTTTAAGGAAACCTTAAGGAAAATAGCGTATAATAACCCAATTGTGAATATTAGCTTATGAGGTATGAAATGCAGCGATTATTGGAAACATGTTCTGAAAATGGTTTTTTTGAAGAATTAAGCGAATCGGCAGAGAATGGTAGCGCTAGCGCTAACCTTACTCTTGGGATTTCTTATCTCGTTGGTCAAGGGGTACCTCAAGATGAAAAGAGGGGTATTAATTTACTTGCAAAAGCTGCCGGAGAAAAAGTTGCACTTGCTCAGGCAATTCTGGGTGTGGCTTTTGAAGAAGGATTATTTGGTGTTGAAAAAAATGAAAAGATAGCTGTCGCATGGCTTAGAAGAGCTGCTGAGCAACAAGTTGATCTAGCCATCCAGCGACTTGCCGAAAGAGGCGATAGCCGTTCACAATATCAGTATGGCAAAATGTGTGCTGAAGGACTTGGTGTTGAACGAGACATTCAACAAGCATTTATTATGTTTAAAAAAGCTGCACTAAAAGGCCATACACTTGCCAGTGACGAGCTTGTTAAAGTTCAGAATAAATTGCTAATGTATATAACGCCACGATCGCTCTGCAATCTTTTCGTAGAGCTTTGTGATGAATTCAAGCCTGAAGAAATATTTGATCTCCTCGAGAAACTAGATCTATCAAAAGTCGCAGAGAATCGTAAAATGGCGAAGGAATATAGCAAGCTATGCAAAGTATTATTCAAATCAGAAAAGAGTGAACTCATTAAATTAGCTAATGAAATAGCGCGCTTAAATGAAGATTCACAAAATCAACGGCGCTTCTTCACACAGTCAACACAAGATGGACCTGTGAAAAAATCACTTCCTGATGTTGAATTTAAAGCGGACATTCAGCTGCAGTAAGGACATAACTTTGAATAGTCTAATTCCTAATTGAGTCAGGCTTGAAAGACAAATTCAATTTTTCTGCAGCTTGTAGTAATTTTTTATCTAATGTAGCTATCGGATTATTTTTGCGCTTGGCAAGTTCCAGATAAGCTGCATCATAAGTTGTTAAACTATAATTGTCAGCAATTTTTGTTATATCAACTATGCTTTCAGCATTAGCTGCAAGATGATCAACATCTAATGGTAATTGAGCAATCATATCGAGATACTCAAGACGTTGAGATCGATCGATTCTTTTGCTACGTTCAGCCATTAACAAAACATTACTACATTCTAGATAAAATATAGCGGGCACATAGGCCTGCAGTTTGTCCTCAGCTAGCATTTCCAAAATCTGATCTGCATAATGATTATTTTCATCGGGCAAAATATTGGCAATCACAATCGAACTATCGATAACAATCATCGCCGGCCCTCATTCTTCCACGCTTGAATTTCATCTGCCGTCCCTACGGGACATGATTTTTTCATTTCTATTAATCTATGAAACGCTTCAAAAGCACGTTTTTTCCGTTCAACTTCAGGCGATGCCAGCACGGCAACTAACTTTCCGCGCACAGTTATATTGAAGACCTCACCCTGTTCAACACGCTTTAACAGCTCAGAAAAATGCGTTTTTGCCTCAAAAGCACCTATCTCGATCATAAACAACCTCCAATAAACTAGTTTACACTACTAGTATAGCGCAAAAAGCTGGAACTGTCCAGCCGCCCAACATCAAACAAAACGGCAAAATGCGATTGCGAGTATCCCAGCTGATGTGTGGACATCAAAGATATTGCCCAATCTAGATAACACCTCTGTGCTAGCCTTGATTCTCAGTTGCAAATTTTTTAACAATCGTTCCCAGCAGACCGTTTTAAGACGAAAAAATCGAAAGCTTTTGGTCGAGCTTGTCCTGGCTAACAAAACGTCGGAAGTTCAACAGTTATTAGACGCGTGTGCCACAAACGATACTATCAAGAATCTAATACCGGATTTGCTGAGGCCATACCCCGGTTGTATCCGAGAACACTCCCCCTTTTATGTTGCTGCTATGGATCGCAATAAGCCGATGTTTGATTTACTGGTTAGCAGACTCCCTCAACAAAATCACGCGCTATATGAACTGGTATATCTCGTCATCTCAAATCAGGGCGAAATGCAGGGCGAAGTATGGAAATTTGAGGTTGAAACCTTTCTGAAAAACAACGACCCCCTTCTCATTTTCAAACCCGGCCCCGATGGTTTATCCCCATTACAAATCGCAGCAGCAGACAAAGACAAAGACATCCATATGCTATTATCCTTGTTAAACCAAAAATTGCGAGCGAATCTTGAGGTAAATAATATCAACCCGGTTATCCAACAATCTCCGAGCATGCTTTGAGACCTCGGGGTCCCAACAAGCATCGATAAACCATTTTAATAACACCGCATAATTCCAAGCTGCTGAAGTTCTCACCCATCAAATTATGCCCACACGAAAATCGTGCAACTGCAGCTTTATCGCTTTAGAATCATCACTTTGAATAGCTCGCCCATTTCACTTGGCAGAGTCAAGATTTTAACTTGATTGGCTAGTTGCAAATATTCTTCTTGGTTTTTTGCTAGACGTTGCATACTGCCTAATAAATCGTGTTTGAGTAAAAATTGTGCTTGCGAGCCGTAGTAGCTGACTTTTAAGCCTGATGACTCTGCCGCCTCACCCACTGCTGTGAAATCGACGTGCGCAGTGATGTCTTGAATTCCGGGTAAAATTAATGGATCAGTATGTGCGTGGTGGCGATAATGGCACATCAGGGTGCCCATGCTGCGATCAGGGTGATAATATTCCTGACGTAAAAAGCCGTAATCGATCAGAAGAATTGCACCTCGTTGCAGAATAGCTGCCATGCTGCTTATCCATGGCTTAATGTTTAAATTAATTTCAGATGTGTAGCCTGGAGCGAAATCTATTTTTAATTCTGTTAATGCTTCGAGCAACGGTGGGGATGGCGGACGTGTTTCCCAGATAAAATTGTCGTCTGCAGTATTAATGGTTTTTTCCAAAAATCCACTGGGCGTTGCTGTGAACATACTCACTGGCATGGCATCTAAAACTTCATTGGCAATAATAACACCTTCAAGTGACGTATCTGGCAAGCGATTTAACCACTGACAACGCTCGAGCAATTCAGGTTCTTCTGTGGCCAGCAATGCTCGTTGCCGAGCCTGCAAATCAGGACTCATTTCTAAAATGAGGTAGTTATTTGGTAATTTTTTTCTCTCGCGCAATGCTCGCAAAAGATTTAATGCTAAACGTCCACTGCCAGCGCCCACTTCTAAAATCGTATTGTTTTTAGCATCTGCAAATTCTTTTACACAAAAATCGGCTATGGATTCTGCGAATAAGGGAGATAATTCTGGCGCGGTTACAAAATCGCCGCCTGCACCAAATTTTTCTGTGCCTACGCAATAATAACCGAGTGCAGGAGCATACAATGCCATATCCATGTATTGTGCAAAACTGATGGGACCATTCGTTTTAATTTTTGCTGCTATCGCTTCTGCAACTTGTAAACAATGCGCTTTCGCATCTGCCTCGGGGATAGGCAAACGCCGTTCGGCTAGTATTTTTTGGTCAACGACTGCGCGCAATACTGATGCCAACTGTATTTGCGGTTTGCAGCGCTTGTGGTTTTCTGAGCTCAAGTGCAACGTGAGATAACATCGGATAACGCCACAACCAATCTATAATATCTTGCGCTAAACGTTCAATCAGCAGAAACTGAGTTGATTCAATATACGCGGTAAGACTCGACGTTAATTCTGCGTAATCCAGTGTGTCGGTTAAATCATCTGAACGTGATGCTGCATTCATTACTAGCGTTAAATAAAGATCTAACTCGATCGGTTGTCGAGTTACACGCTCATGCGGCAACACGCCAACAATGGTGTTAATCACTAAACCTTTAACAAAAATTTGATCTGAATTCATGTGCGAATACCTATGCCTTTTTCTAATAAATACCACGCAACAGCAAAAGCGACGATGACAAATACCACTAACATCGTCATAGCAAAAACAATATTGACATCCGATTGTCCTAACATACCATAACGGAATGTATTGACCATATATAAAATCGGATTAAAGCTCGACATCGCTTGCCAAAATGGCGGTAGCATTTGAATCGAATAAAACACACCGCCTAAATACGTGAGGGGTGTTAATACGAAGGTTGGAATAAAAGAAATATCATCGAAACTATTTGCATAAATAGCATTAATCAAACCTGCGATTGAAAACAAACTTGCGGATAATACCATCACCAATAACATCATACCAAAATGTTGAATGCTTAAATGCGTGAAAAATAATGATACTAAAATTACCACCACGCCAACCACAATGCCACGCACCACTCCGCCGGTCACAAAACCCAGTAAGATAATGATACTCGGCACCGGCGCCACCAAAATTTCTTCAATGTTACGCTGGAACTTTGTTAAATAAAATGAGGAAGTGACATTGGTATAAGAGTTAGTGATCACTGACATCATGACCAAACCAGGTGTAATATATTGAGCGTATTGAAAGCCTTGCATTTCGCCGATACGATTACCCACTAAACCACCAAACACAATAAAATACAGCGTCATGGTGATAGCGGATGGCAGAATGGTTTGCCCCCAGATGCGTAAAAAACGCGTAATTTCGCGTCGCGCGATGGCAATGTAAGCAACTTGGTATTTCATCATACTTAATCTTTCGCCGTTAATTTTAAAAACATTTCTTCCAAGCGACTCACTTTGTTGCGTAAACTCGCCACATAAATACCAGCTTGGGTTAACTTTGCAAATACTTCATTGATGGATTGTGCGCGCTGAATATCAATTTCGAGGGTTTTTTCGTCAATTCTGCGAATAATAATATTTTCTAATTTCGGTAACGTTGCCACGGGTTCTGCTAATAGCAGCACAAAGGTTTCCATTTTGAGCTCACCGAGCAACTCATTAATACTGGTGTTGCTGATAATTTCGCCATTATTAATGATCGCAATATTTCTACATAGACTTTCGGCCTCTTCTAAATAATGCGTCGTTAAAATAATGGTGGTGCCTTGCTCATTAATGTCGCGAAAAAATTTCCACATGATGCGCCGCACTTCGATATCAACCCCAGCAGTGGGCTCATCCAAAATCAATAATCTGGGTTCATGCACCAGAGCACGCGCAATTAATAAGCGACGTTTCATACCACCAGAAAGCTCACGCACCTGCGCATCACGTTTATCCCACAGCTCTAAATGTTTTAAATATTTTTCAGCGCGCTGATGAGCGACGTCACGCGGAATACCATAATATCCGGCTTGTTGTAACAAAGTGTTGATGACTTTTTCAAAAATGCTGAAATTGAATTCTTGTGGCACTAAACCGATTTGACGTTTTACATCTTCTTTTTGTGTGTCTAAATCATTACCGAAAACTTGCACCCTGCCTGCAGTTTTATTGATCAAAGAAGCAACGATACCAATGAGTGTAGTTTTACCCGCACCATTTGGACCTAATAAGGCAAAAAAATCGCCTTCCGCAACACGAAGATCTACGCCTTTCAGCGCAGTCACGTTGCTTCCGTAAACCTTTTTAAGACCCTCGACTTCTAAAGCAAACATTCAGCCTTAACCAATCTCTTGCTTTTCGCGGATCTCATCAATGGTTTTGCAATCAATACATAAAACTGCTGTTGGCCGAGCTTCCAATCGGCGAATACCAATTTCTGCACCACAGGCTTCACAATAACCGTATTCTTGATTATCGATCATATCCAGTGATTCTTCGATTTTCTTCACCAATTTACGTTCACGATCACGGGTGCGCAGCTCCAGAGTAAACTCTTCTTCTTGCGCAGCACGATCCAACGGATCGGGGAAAATCGCCGCTTCATCTTGCATATGATGCACGGTGCGATCGACCTCTTCACCTAGCTCTTTCTGCCAATCCTGCAAAATCTTGCGAAAATGCGCTAGCTGCTCCGCATTCATGTACTCTTCGGACTTTTTCAGCTTGTAGGGCGTAAACTGTAACGGCCCATTAACACTCTTCCGAGGCGCTTTAGCTTTTGATGCGCGGACTAAGGGTGCCCCCTTCTTTTCGGTTGCAGTTTTATCTGTTCTCGTTGAATTTGCCATTTCTGCCTCCTAAAACACAATTAATGTAAGTATAGCTCAATCTGATCATCCTTGAGCAGGGTGGCATTCATACCATGCGGCCACTAGCTCGGTCAAGGGTGTAATGCCCATACCAGCGATTCCAGCTTAAGCACCCAAAAACCCCTACTATTTCTTGATGAATATTTGCTGCAAAAGCGCCTGATATTCCATCTTCGCAATATTTCGCCGTGTCACCCGCAAATAAATTGCCATTCACTACCAATTCACCACCAACATTTCGCGCGGAGTAAGCACCGGCTTAATATGCCACATACCCAGCCAAAACAACCGTAACAGCTTGCGTTTCGGCTGGGAATAGCCTATAATCAGCCAAATCGCTTTTAATATTCGTATTTTGGCCCAGGAGGATGAAGATATAGATACTATATTTGGTCGTAAACAAGAGCTGAAATTGCTCGATGAGGTGTATTCTGCAACAGAGGCGCAATTCCTTGCCGTCTATGGTCGGAGACGTATAGGGAAAACTTTTTTAATTAGCCACTACTTTCACAATAAAGGTTACTATTTCGAGTTCACTGGCGTCAAGGATGCCAGCTTACAAACGCAGTTGATGAATTTCCAAATTGCTTTTGCTGAGGTATTTTTCTATGGCACGCTGCAGGAACGACCATCATCATGGATTGCGGCAATGACACAACTTAGAAAGCATATTCAACAATTACCGCAAGATAAAAAAATCATTATTTTTATCGACGAAATACCCTGGTTAGCGACACCGAAATCAGGATTTTTGGGGGCGTTGGATCATATGTGGAATCGCTATTTGTCCCGCATGCCTAATGTAATACTTATCATATGTGGGTCAGCTGCATCTTGGATGATTGATAACATAATTTACGACACCGGCGGGTTATATGGGCGACTATCAAAAGAAATTCACTTACATCCTTTTAATTTGCACGATGCTGAACAATATTTAGCCTACAGAAATGTAGAAATTAATCGTAAACAAATTGTGGAGCTTTATTTTGCTATGGGTGGTGTAGCAAAATATTTAAACAATATTAAAGCGGGCATGTCTTCAGCTCAAGTCATTAATGAGGTTTGTTTTACCCGAGATGGATTTTTATTTAATGAGTTTAACAAGCTTTATAGATCATTATTCAATAATTTTGAGAATCACATAAAAATCGTTCGCGCACTGGCTCAGAAGGCCACTGGATTACCCAGAGATTTGTTATTGAAGAAAGCAGGAATTTCTACAGGCGGAACAGCAACTAAGGTGCTCGAAGAATTGCTACAGTCAGGATTTATTATGACTGTACCTATATTTGGAACGAAAAGCACCATTTTTAAACTTATTGATTTCTATTCATTGTTTTATTTACATTGGATTGAGCCTGTTCAACATCCAGGCGTAGAATCAAGCGGAAATGATTATTGGCTTAAGTTATATGGCAAACCAAAATGGTTTTCTTGGGCAGGCCTTGCATTTGAGAATATTTGCTTGATGCATGTGGAGCAGATTAAACGTGCATTAGGAATTTCAGGTGTGAATACGAAGATATCTGCATGGAGATATTATCCGGAATCCGATGAAAACCAGGGAGTACAAATAGATCTAGTAATTGATCGTGACGATCAATGCATTAATTTATGTGATATGAAATTCTCAGACTTTGAATATACGGTCACAAAGGAGTACGCTGAAAAACTTAATCGCAAAAAAGCTATATTCAGGCAAATCACAGGAACCAAAAAAGCATTATTCACAACTCTTATCACGACCTACGGTGCCATTGAAAATGCTAATTACCATGATAGCGTACAAAAACAAGTCAAGCTCGATGAGATATTTGAAGAACCGATTTAACCTAAATCGGGAGTCGAAATCGACTCTTAAAGATTATCTATTTTTTCTATTATAAATATTGCTTGTTCAATTTTAGTGATCTTAAGCTTTGTGCCAACCGGAAAATTAAGATTTTCACCGATCACAGGCCACCAAGAACCATCGAGATAAACATAGCCTAGGTGATGGTCTTGAATTGGGCTGTAAGAAGCATTGCGAATTTTAATGGGTTGAGTTAATAGAATAATGCGTCCTACGCTGCGCTAACTAAAATACTCCTCGAAAGACCGACTCAGCAGGCCCTATTAACCACACAGGCTGCTCTTCACCCGCCCATTCCACTCGCAACTCGCCGCCGAGTAGTGACACCACTACACTGTGCGTCAACTCATGCATGATTCTGCCAGCCACTACCGCAGCGCAGGCACCACTGCCGCAAGATTGCGTTTCGCCTGTGCCGCGCTCATACACACGTAATCGAATTTGATCAGGGGCGACCACTTCCAGAAACCCCACATTGACTCCACCTGGAAATTCTGGATGCTGATTTAAACGCAAACCAATGTCTGCGACATCAGCATCAGAAACATCCTTCACACGAATGACCGCATGCGGATTTCCCACGTCCACGAAAAAATATTCGATGGTTTGATCTTTCAGTTTTAATTGTTGCGTGTGATTGATCGCCACAGTCGGCACACCTAAACAGGCTGAAACTAAATTATCGTCAAGCAATTTGATCTGCATTTTTCGGGTGAATGTGGCGACGGTTAATTCTTTTTTATCGCTGAGACCAGTATCATGAATGAAACGCGCTAAGCAGCGTGCACCATTACCGCATTGTCCGACCTCACCGCCATCGGCATTATAAATCCGATAATTAAAATCAACTCCACGAATTTGGGCTTTTTCTACTAACAAAAGCTGATCAAAACCAACGCCGGTATGACGATTGGCTAACATGCGAATTTTTTCTGGTGACAAATCGATCGCTTGATTAATAGCATCAATCACGATGAAATCATTGCCTAAACCGTGCATTTTGGTAAATTCGATTGTCATATTTGCTCCTAAACGGATTCTGGTAACAGATGTTCACCTTGAAATAAATCGGTGATTTTTTCGCGTTCGCGTACTAAATAAGCACAATCACCGTCCACCATCACTTCTGCAGCGCGTCCGCGCGAATTATAATTTGAGCTCATGGTGAAGCCATAAGCACCTGCTGTGCGCACCACTAACAGATCACCCTCGGCAATAGCTAAATCGCGATCTTTGCCTAGAAAATCAGAGGTTTCGCAGACTGGGCCCACCACATCGTAGCATCGTGTTTCCACATCTTCACGTGACACCGCTGGCACAATCTGCTGAAACGCATTATATAAAGCGGGACGCAATAAATCATTCATCGCGGCATCCACCACAGCAAAATTTTTGTGCGATCCACATTTGAGATATTCGACGCGCGTTATTAATACGCCTGCGTTTGCCATAATGGCGCGACCGGGTTCCAAAATAATGGTTAAATCGGGATCGGTAAATCGTTCGGCCAATGCATGAGCATATTCATGTGGTAATGGCGGAGTTTCTGTTGAATATCGCACACCAAGACCGCCACCCAAATCCAGATGTCGAATTTTAAAACCGCGCTGACGCAAAGTGATCACCAAATCGTAAACCCGATCAAATGCACTGAGCAATGGCGTAAGCTCTGTGAGTTGTGAACCGATATGACAATCTACGCCGATCACTTCGAGATTCGGCAGCGTTGCTGCCTGCTCATATAGCGCTAACGCTTCATTAATGTCGATCCCAAATTTATTGTCTTTCAAGCCAGTAGCAATATAAGGATGCGTATTCACATCCACATCGGGATTCACGCGAATGGAAATTTGCGCAATCTTGCCAGTGCGCGCGGCAATTTCCTGTAGCCGCAATAATTCAGAGCCAGATTCCACATTAAAACAGGCGATGCCCACGGATAATGCCCGCTCGATTTCCCACGGCAATTTTCCAACGCCCGAAAACACAATTTTGCGCGGATCACCGCCCGCCGCCAGCACACGTTCCAATTCGCCGCCCGAAACGATATCAAAGCCAGCGCCCAATCGTGCCAAAACGTTCAACACCGCTAAATTGGAATTGGCTTTGACTGCATAACAAATCAGATGTGGGTGCGCACCTAATGCTTTATCAAAGACATGATAATGCCGCTCTAAAGTGGCGCGTGAATAAACATAAAGCGGTGTGTCAAATTCTTCAGCCAAATCGACAATCGCTACATTTTCAGCAAATAATTGTTTATTTTGATAATTAAAATGATCCATGTTTGTTGCTCTGTGTTTGATCGGGTAAAAATAACGGGCCACGCTGACCGCATGCGCTTAACATTAATAGTAAACTGATGATAAGAATTTTCACGGTACTAACGCCCTGCTTAAAAGATTTATGGTAACATGCCAGAATCTAACAAGGAATCATCATGGACAAAATTGAACTTGGCGAAGTTGAACATCCGCAATACAGTGTGATCTGGCTGCATGGGCTCGGGGCGGATGGCAATGATTTTGCACCGATCATTCCAGAGTTAAATATGCCAAGCCAAACGCACTTCGTGTTTCCGCATGCGCCCTATCGAGCGGTGACCATCAATGGCGGCACACCCATGCGTGCGTGGTTTGATCTGATTTCACTCAGCGAATCGGGACAGGTGGATGAGAAGGGTATATTGGAATCTGTCGCTAGCGTGCATCAGTTGATCGATGCAGAGATCGCTAAAGGCGTAAAATCAGAGAAGATTATCTTGGCTGGATTTTCACAAGGAGGATCTATCGCGATTCTTGCTGGGCTGCTGTATCCGCAACGCTTAGGTGGCATTATCGGGCTATCTACTTTTCTTGCCATGCCACATCACCTAGATCCAACAAATCATCAGATAAATAAATCCACACCAATTTTTGTTGGTCACGGCAGCCAAGACCCGCTGGTGGCTCCTTCTCTTGGCAAGCGTATCACACATTTCTTAACGGAGTGGGGCAATCCAGTCAGCTGGCACGAATACCCAATGCCGCATTCAGTGAGCAAAGACGAAATTGAGGATATTGCTGACTGGCTGAAAGAGAACTTATACAACTAAGAGGTTTTGTACTGCTTGATATGTCTCAGGCTCACCAACATTAATCCATTGTCCTTGAAAATGCTCACCGGTGATCTGCCCGCGCTCCATGGGTGCCGGCCATAAACTCGCCAATCTAAAGAACTCCACTTTGCATCCATCGAACAAATCACGATGAAAGACACCCACATTGGCATATGTCAACCTATTCACAGAAGATACCCGCATTTTGCCATCAATTAGCGCAAAATCACCACCGTTCGACAATGGATCAACCATCACCAAATGCGCAAGTTGCTGTGGACGTTCACGTAAAGTTGCAAAAGGAAAATCAGTATAGATATCAGCACTTACCACCAGAAATCGCTCTCCCAGCAAAGGTAGCGCTTTGACAATCCCACCACCCGTCTCCAATCCACCTTCTTCTTCAATAGAATATTGCAGATTCACGCCATATTGCTGACCATCGCCCAAGGCTTGCATAATCATTTCGGCTTTATAGGCCACATTCATCACGACTTCAGTAAAACCCGCATGCG
>Ga0207137_1012_pt1 | contig 62300 bp, 61 predicted proteins | sample Alteio_BWMinHeat_9_FD_153572 | JGI IMG/M metagenome (GOLD analysis project Ga0207137, IMG submission 153572) | Enriched cells from forest soil in Barre Woods Harvard Forest LTER site, Petersham, Massachusetts, United States -... | ecosystem: Environmental > Terrestrial > Soil > Temperate forest >...
ATCCTCATTGGCTAGACCCAATTATCAAGCTTTAATCCTTTTACTCTTTTAAATTCATTTATATTGTTGGATACTAAAGTTGCGCCGATGCTTAATGCGTGTGCAGCAATTAATGTATCCATCGACCCAATTGATTTTCCAGATTTTTCAAGCTTTGTGCGTAGTTCACCGTAAATTTGTGCTGATGAATCGTCAAATGACTCAATATTTAATGGTGAGAGGAATTCTTGTAAAGCGTAGCTATTCTTTGTTTTATGTGCGCTTTTTGCGACACCGTATTGCAATTCAGCAACTGTAATCGATGATATTGAAACGGCATTTGGATTTAATGATGCAAATCTGTTTATTACACCCACGGGTTTTTGCTTAATGATGTATATGCACATGTTCGTGTCTAACAGATAGATCATTAGAATATTTCCTTGCGATCCTGTAATTCAGGTTGGTTGCGATCTTCCATAAAATCATCGCTGAAGTGAGAAAGACTACTGATTAGATTTGCCCAAGGGTTATCAATTGGGAGTAAAATAATCCCATTGCCAAGTCGTTTAATGTGCACGGCATTTCCTGGCATACGGAATTCTTTGGGCAACCGCACTGCCTGACTTTGACCGTTCATAAAGAGTTTCGCTTGTTTCATAACATACCTCCTATATATACTTTTTAGTATATACTATTTGTCCTGGTAAGTCAATATGCAATAAGGATTGAACTCAAAGGCATCTCTAAAATTTTTTGTAAAAATGCAAATGGCCACCTTGTGTCATAAAAGCAGCCGCCAGAACATCCATAAAAATTCTTGGAATGCTGTAGGGCTTGCTAGGATCAATATCCTTCGGCAATGTACCTCCATCGTATGGATTTATATAGGGAGATACACTCATTGTTTGCTCAATAAATTTGTTGGCATGAACTTTAAAGTGTTGATACGCCTCAATCAAGCTTGCGTGTTCCTCTTCAGGAATTTTTAAATCAAATTCTTTTCTTGCCCAATAAGAGAGACCACTGTCTGTTGCATCGATATGCAAACTTGGGTAGCCTAATTTTTTTGCCGCACGTTCTACAGCGTAAAAGTAATGACGAGGAATTCCTAAACCTTGTATTTGTTTGTGAGGATATATCCAATCGATTTTTATATAGTCTCCACTGTAATTTAACGTTTTTGCACCAAGTGGAATGGATGCAGTCTTTCTACCACGATATGCATTTTCCTGAGCCGAATCCGTTTTTAGATTAACCATAAATCCTCTAGGCACTTCAGGGATGATAATGCTTGTTGCTTTAATTTTATTATAATATCCCCAATCGTGTAGGCTACTTAACTGTCCATTACGAACGCCTAAAAGATGTGACTCAAGACACCCAATCCCATGTTCACTATCCGGTATCGCGACATGTTTAATGTGTTTCACTGGTCCTATCCGTAGTGCTTTATCAACTTCTATGGCTATAGCTTGTAAATTGGATTCGCGAGATACATTATGTAATGGCATGTTTTTCCCCTTGTAAATCAAGTATTAATTCAACTCGGATGAATTTGTAAATACTTTATCACAAAAATATTAACTATAGATTGATACTAGGGATTTTGACATTGCATGTGTTAGACAATAGAAAACATATTTACTTTTGTGTTTTTGCCTTCGCGTAGCGAACAGCATGAAATTTTATTTCGACAATAGCGCCGAGGGCAGCAGCGGCACGTTTTAAACTTTTCAAGGTAATATTTTTACCAAGTTCAATTTGTTGATAGCTTTGATAGCTCACACCCATCGAACGTGCAACATCTGCTTGAGTGTAATGACGCTGCTTTCTGAGCTTATGTAATAACACGGGGACAGCCACTTCCGGGCTTACAGAAATTTCTACTTCACCTTTATGTAATGCAGTAGGATCTGGTATATTAAGCTCATCTTGCGCCATATCAAGAAGTAAAATATCTAACACTTCTTGAGCATTAAATAACGCTTCCTCGTAAGACTCGCCCTCTGTAAACACATTTTCTAAATCTCGGAAAGTTACGACGAAGCCACTCCCTTCCGGCGCTATTTTGGCCGCATATACTAATGATAGATCATTTTTCACATTACACCTCATGACTTTAATTTAACGCCCGTGGCTTTCTCAATACTCGATAGAGTGCCAAGTTTCAAATCCTTCTTACCGTGGACAGGCACTATGATCGGTGCAAAACCATTTTTTTTCATTTTATGATGACTTCCCTGCGTACCGACATGTAACCATCCGGCCTTTTTGAGTATTTTAATAACAGTTTTGCCATCCACAGCTTTATCCTATTTCTTACTCCGAACGATTCACAAGGTTTACCTATAGATATAATAGCATCAAATAAATAAAAATACAAGCCATGACTTGTGTTCGTGTATTAACCAACCATACCAAATTTCTCTTCCTGCACACGAAAATCGCGTAACCGTAATCCTACTATCCACAAAGAAGTTAAATAGAGGCTAACTGCCGTACCTACCCAAAGAGTCAAATTTAGAAAACGCTGCGCGTACCCCATTGACATCCATTGCGATAATTTTGGCACTCCAACTAAAATGAATATTATCAAGGCGCCATTTGCAAAGCTCAATCGAGCCAAATACTTTTTCCACCCTGCCATCGGAATATACACACCCCTTTTCACCAATAAATAAAACAGCATGCCAGCGTTAAAACTCGAAGACAATGCTGTGGCCAGTGCTAAGCCTGAATGGTGTAACGGGATTATAAACAAACAATTCAGTATCACATTACTCACTAACGCATATATGCTAGTACGTACCGGTGTTTTAATATCCTGGCGCGAATAAAACCTGAAGCCAAAATTTTAACCAACATAAATGACGGAACACCAATTGAATACGCCATTAAACTTAAGGTGACCATTGCTACATCCTGCTGATTAAATAATCCGCCAGAATAAAATAATGTAGACACCAAAGGGCCAGCCATCAACACTAAGCCAATTCCCGCAGGAATGCCGATCACTAATACACAACGTAATGCCCAATCTAGAGCCTGATTAAAACCACCTTTGTGATTATCAGCATGCTTACGAGACAAATGTGGCAAAACAACTGTCGCGAGCGCTACCCCAAATACACCCAAGGGAAAGAAGGTCAGTTGTTGCGAATAATACAGCCACGCAATACTCCCTGATGGCAAAAAAGAAGCAAATACAGAATCTAACAACAAACCAATTTGCGTCGCCGACACCCCAAACAAAGCTGGCAGCATCAAGCGTAACACACGCCGCACCCCCGAATCTTTCCAACCCCAGCGCGGTAGCGGCAATAAACCTTTGCGATATAACACCGGCATTAAAAATAATAATTGCAATACGCCACCAGCAAATACACCCCAAGCCAAACCGGTTGCGGGTACATCAAGGTAGTGCGTAGATAAAATTGCAGCACTAATCAGTGCGACATTTAACAACACTGGATTAAAAGCTGCAGCGGCAAATGCACCAAAACTATTTAAAATAGCCCCACAAAACGCCGTTAAGGAAATTAATAACGCATAAGGAAAAGTTATCCGCAACATCCCTTTCGCTAATTCAAACTGTTCAGGATGTCGAACAATAAACCCGGGAGCAAACACACCAACTAGCACTGGCGTGGCAATTTCAGTCAACAACGTGGCCACGAGCAAACCTACAGCCAAAGTCCCTGCGGTATGATCAATAAATGATTTAATTTCTGAAGGGGTCCGCTTTAATCGATACTCAGATAATACCGGTACAAAAGCTTGTGCAAACGCGCCTTCAGCAAACAAACCACGCATGAAATTTGGAATCTTAAAGGCCACCAGAAAGGCATCAAAGCCACCTACCGCCCCCATAAAATAGGCAAACACCATATCGCGCACAAACCCTAAAATACGAGAAATAAAGGTCATTGTGGAGACCACCATCGTCGACCTCAGTAACCCCTTGCTCACACCTTTCTCCAATAACTAAGATGCTGTAAGTATGACGAAAAAACCATATCAACACATAGTAGAAAATCCACTTTTCTTAAAATTTAAAATAGATTCTCTAAATGGATCGAATTTAGCGGACCAAACAAAGAATAATACTTTAAATATATAAATTTAAAGTATTATGCATTACTCTTCTCTACATAAAAAATGCCTTCGATGGCTAAACAGTTGCCAGGCGCATTGCTTATGACGTATACTATTCTATCTGAAAAAAGCAAATGTTATCCACCTTGTGAGAGTAATTAGCATGCAAAAATCCAGCGATGAAATTGAAAACAAAGAGTTGATACATGTTCCGCAAGGTCGTATTGGCAGGTTATTACAATCGGTGGATGATTTACCTTTTGATGGTTTAGTCACCTATGGTTTTAATTCTTGTTCTGCTATCGTGTTTATCAATAAATCACAGGGTAAAATCTCTTTAATACATGCAGACCAAATGTTTCATCCTGATGAATTAGTTACCGAGCTGCAATGGGCGGGCGATGAGTGTGATGTCATCATCTTACATCATGCTGAAGGCACAAATTTGATGACACTATTTCAGCAAAAATTTCCTGTAAAGCGACTGCAAGTCCATTGTTTGGCAGATGAGATTTTTGGCATGAGCGTGGGTTTTAATGCATCTTCCAATAATACTTTGCATCCTCTTATTGCTTTGCATACTAGAAAACAGTTACCCAAAAATATCTGCACGCACCCTCATGAGTTCGAATTAATTAATGCACATAAAATTCAACGCTTGTTCTTCGTACGCAGCCTCAGCGTTCCTAAAATCAGCCGCATTATTTTTTCAGGTCGATTTTGGACTACTATCAATTCTAATGAATATAAACCAAGGCCAATGGATGACTACGATAAGCGTTTTTTGCAACAACTTTCCCCAAAAGGGTATTTTGAATCAGGAAAATATGTTGCTACTTATGTGAATGATGCCCTAGCAATGAATCCGCGATTAAAATTTGAAGAAGACCTGAAAGATTTTTGCCTACAAATTGGTGTCAATATATCATGTTATCAAAATCAGTTTGATCTTGAAAAATGTTTACAACTAGATGTGGCAGAAATATTAACGAGCAATAGACCCTGTAAGTCAGAAGATGATAAACAATTTATTGACGCTCTCCGACAAGCAATCCGAACCAAAAAAGATTGCGATAGTCATATTGCAACGATATTGAAAAAGCAGCATACGCTAAGTCCGGAAATTGATAAAATGCGTAGAGAAATCAAAGGAGCGATGCGTGTTTACAAAGACAAGAAAGTGTATACAGAACAAAAATTACGTAACAATAATGCAGAAAAAACCATAACTCAACTTAGCACTCAAGCCAAAGAGGCATTTATCGCCAAAGATTATGCACAAACGCTGGAATTGTATCAACAATGTCTAGCCTTAGCTCTTCGTTATGTAACTAACGAAGAAAAAGTCTTAGCTACATATTGCTACAACGTAGGCCGCAGCGCACAATTTGCAAAGAATCATATTCTCGCATATCGTTATATTTCCCTGACTATTAATCTATATAGAATGTATCATGCAGGTGATAAAGAACGCTACCAAAAAGCTATGCATGCATTAGAAGAGCTGATTAAGGTCATGATTGTGAGCGATGATCCAGAAGAACGCAAAATTGCCGAAAATTTCGTAGCACGTAATGCTCATATGGATATTACGTCTTCAACACCGGGGGGAATGAGATATGATTCAAAAGGGTGAAATTGATGGCAGACAAGCTTTTCTATTACCAAATGGCAAAGAACTCAGCAAGCTTGCGACGGCGGTTATGGCGAGTATAGCTAAAGATGATTTCTTTTTGATCCCCATGAAACCCATCTATCAACTGTCGTTTAAATTATTTTTATCTGATGCCGAAGCAAAATTAAAAGCACAAGCTGATAAAAAAGGAGTTGAAACTGAAAGCATTCTTGTTGCGAAATCTGCAATTAATACCATTCGCTCATTATTAATCTCGATTGCAGATCCTGCTAAAGAATGCACCAAAGATACGATTGTAGAAACAAATGATCTACGAACAAATTCAATCAAAAAATTGAATTTAAGAGATACGCTTATCAATTATACTGCCTACGTTGAGCTCTCAATTAGTGATAACAATTTTGTTAAGCAACTCCATAACAAAACTGTCGCAGAAAAAGGAATCAAACAATTTTCCCAATTTGATCCCGTAATGGTTCAAATTGCCAAAGCCTTTAAGCCAACTATTTTTGAACATTTAGGGTTTAAGTTTGCTATGGCAGGAAATGAATGCTGTGTGTTAAGCAGATCTTTTAAAATCGAAGCTGATGCTCGAAAATATCTAAAGTTTCTGCAAAGCAATTTTCCATGTGCATCATTAAAACTAGACCATGAAAAGTTTCGACTGTGTATTCCAAACATAGAACAACGTCTTAAAGACGTGGAATTTGGCTTGAAATTGCGCGAAGCCTGTAGCACTGCGCTTTTTGATGAAAAATTTGAAGACTTAGTACTAGAAGCAAAAATCGCTGGCTGCTTAAACCATGCTGGTGGTGAAAGTAATAAAACAGCGTTACACCGAGCGGTTACAAGCGGAGACCCAAAGAAAGTGCAAGCGTTGCTTAAAGCAGGCGCCGATGTTTCACGCCAAGACAATGACTTGAACACTGCCCTGCACCTTGCCGTTCAAAAATCGAATGCTGAGATGGTTGCAGATCTGTTAAATGCCGGTGCAGACCCTATGATCAAAAATAAACAGCAAGTATCTTCGATTGACTTAACGACTGATGATACTTTACGTGCAATACTTAGCAAATCACCTGAAAATGCATTCTAAAATTGCATAAACAATATTAATATGTATGAAACGAAAATAGCTTTGGACACCGATCCTCAGTGGGAGGTCAGGCTGCTCCTAATGATTGATCCCGATCGTAATCGTGTTATTGGCTTTAGTTCGAAGATCTAGTATTCTAGCAGCATAACGGCCAAGGAAGGTTGCTGCTTTGCGGAATTTTTTACTCAGCGTGCTCAGTTGTTTTACACTCACCCATTGTGTCTATTATGGCGATATACATGGGCATTCATCCGCGCTTGATACTGCGTCGCTAAACGTGCATCACACCTATACTCCACCCAGGAAGCCCAGCACATTTGGCCCTTGGAATCGATTTCATGATCCGCAATTAAATCAGCTGATTTGCGTTGCGCTCTCAGATTCCCCTACGATTGCACGCGCTGAAGCTCGGGTTCGCCAAGCAGCATATCTAGCTTCGGGCTCTGCCGCCTCACTGTGGCCAAGTTTGAATTTCAGTGGCTATATACAGCGACAGCGTTTTTCAGAGCGAGGGTTAGCTCCGCCACCTTTTAACGGCCAAACGTTTAACATTACCACCCAGGCGCTGAATTTTAATTATGAATTTGACTTTTGGGGCAAGAATCGTGAAAGACTGAATGCGGCGATCGGTGAGCAATGTGCAGCCATCGGCGATGCCAATCAAGCGCGACTCATTCTTGCTGCCGCTGTGGCAGATACCTATTTTCAATTACTCGGTCTCATCGCCCAAACCCAACTTGCAGCAGAAAATGCAAACTTAGACGAACGATTATTGCACATCGCTGCTGATCGTCAACAGCATGGAGTTGCTTCGGCCATTCCGGTAAATATTGTCGAAGAGCAATTGCAGGCAACAAAATTGACGATGGAACAATATCGACAAGCTGAAAATTTAATACGTCATCAGCTCGCGGTGTTGCTCGGTAAAAATCCTTGGACCACAGATTTCATCACGCAACCACAGGTGTTCCATTTCACCCATGTGCAATTACCTCCTTGTCTACCTGCAAATTTATTGGCACAACGACCTGATCTTCACGCAGCAAAATCATGTGCACTCGCGCACGCCCATCTTATTAATGTAGCCAAAGCGCAATTTTATCCAAACATCAATTTGAATGTATTGTTTAGCTACCAAAATGTGGGACTGGTACAAGTGTTTAGTCCAAAAATGCAAAACAATGCGATTACAGCGGCTGTTGATTTACCCATTTTCGATGCGGGTTTGCGCCGTGCAAATTTAGGTGAAAAATACGCTGAGTATGATCTTGCCGTAAGCGATTATAATCAAACGCTATTAACGGCTTTGCGAGAAGTCGCTGATCAGCTAACACTGTTGCGAAGCCTCAATACGCAATTACGTATTCAAAATCATGCGGTAGCGACGAGCGATACTCAAGTTAAACTCAATCGTGCTCGCTTTCAACATGGCATTATTGATACCGCTGAATTATTGCAATCCCAGCAAATATTGTTGCAGCAAAAAGCGCAACAAATTAATTTACAAACTCGTCACCTGCAAGCTGTAGTGGGTATGCTCACAGCGCTCGGTGGCAACGACACTATTGCGAAGAGGGCCACATGACAGAACCACAACCCAATAATAATCGCAAAAAAGCATTGCTGTCCGTCGGTGGAATATTTCTTCTGATCGGATTAATTGCCTTAATCATAGCGATTATCGACAGAAACGATGTTTATACTGACGATGCTTACGTCAACGGTAACACTGTGCAACTAATGTCACAAATACCAGGCACGGTGATGACGATTAATACCGATGACACGCAATTGGTAAAGCAAGGTCAAATCTTAGTACAGTTAGATCCTACTGACACCAATATTGCTTTACAAAACGCACAAGCCAAACTTGCTGATACCGTAAGACAAGTTAAACAGATCATTGAAAACTCCGAGAGTGCACTCGCTACTTTAAAAATCAGTGAAGCACAATTGAAAAAAGCCAAATTGGATTTAAAGCGACGCAAAGGTTTGGTCGGAGACAGTGCTGTTTCTCATGAAGACTTTCAGCACAGTGAAACAGAATATCAAACAGCATCAGAGCAATATAATGCTGCATTACATCATTATCAGTCTTTACAAGCGCTGGTGAAAAACACTGAGTTATTTACTCATCCAAGTGTAGAACGTGCCAAAGCTGAATTTAAAGCAGCTTATGTAAATTCTAAACGCACCACGATTGTTGCGCCTGCGACTGGTTTTGTCGCAAAACGCAGCGTGCAGATTGGGCAACAAATCCTACCCAATGCGCCACTGCTGGCGATAGTGCCATTGCAAGAAATATGGGTTGATGCGAATTATAAGGAATCACAATTACGCGACTTACGCATTGGGCAACCCGTTTCAGTAGAGGCAGATGCCTATCCTGGCGTAAAATATCATGGCAAAGTCGTTGGATTAAGCGCAGGTACGGGCGCAGCCTTTTCACTATTACCACCGCAAAATGCCACCGGAAACTGGATTAAGATTGTACAACGTTTACCGGTGCGCATCTCACTCGATCCAAAAGAAATTCAAAAACATCCGTTACAAATAGGATTATCGATGCACATTACCAGCCATGTGGGCGATCAAAGTGGCAAGCGTCTAGCCACACCGACTAAATTAAAACCAATCTACTCTACCGATGTCTATACCGAACAAGTTAAACAAGCGAATCAATTAATCGAAAAAATCTTGCAGGAAAACTCGCGTGGCTGATTTAGTACCGCTCACTGGTGGCAAATTAGCGTTAATGACATTTTCCTTATCGCTCGCTATCTTCATGAATGTGTTAGATATCTCGATTGCGAATGTGGCGATTCCCACTCTCGCTGGCAATTTAGCAGTGAGTCCTGATGATGGCACGTGGGTAATTACTTCTTTCGCCGTTAGCCAAGCGATCATGTTGCCTATTACAGGATGGTTAGCGCGACGTTTTGGTGAAGTGAGATTATTTTTAATCTCTACTGCATTATTCACGATAGTGTCGGTATTATGCGGATTATCAACCAGTTTACCCATGCTGATTATTTTTCGCGTATTGCAAGGTGCCGTGTCAGGACCCATGATTCCTCTTTCACAATCCATATTGCTGGCGAATTATCCCGAACATCGCAGAACCTTTGCGACCAGTATTTGGGCAACCACTGCAGTAGTCGCACCGATTGTTGGCCCCGTATTGGGTGGTTGGATTACTGACAATTACAGTTGGCCATGGATTTTTTACATCAATGTGCCCGTCGGATTATTTTCCGTGCTTATTACTGGAATGTTATTGAAAGGTCGGGATACACCTATTATTAAAATGCCGATCGATAAAGTGGGTTTGGCATTGCTGATTATCGGAGTGGGCTGTTTGCAAATTCTACTCGATAAAGGCAATGATTTGGATTGGTTTAATTCCAGCTTCATCGTCACCCTCACTACCATTTCCGTAATATCGCTCAGCTTTTTACTCGTCTGGGAATTAACAGATAATAATCCCGTCATCGATTTTAGATTATTCACCAATCGAAATTTTTTAGTCGGTGTCATCGTCATATCATTTGGTTATATGGTCTACTTTTCAAACGTAGTGATCTTCCCGTTATGGTTGCAAACTCAAATGGGTTATACGCCTACCTGGGCGGGTCTCGCAGCAGCGCCCGTTGGAATACTGCCATTTTTTTTATCACCGGTGATTGGGCTGTTTCTACCGAAACTCAATATGCGTATTGTCATCAGCACTGGCTTTATTATTTTCATGGTCACTTCGTTTTGGCAATCTAATTTTTATACGGATGTTGGCTATATACAATTAATAGCCCCGCGCTTCATCCAAGGATTAGGCCTAGCCTTGTTCTTTACCCCGGTGGTGACTGTCATGATTTCATCACTTCCCCCGATGCAAATCGCCACCGCGCTCGGCATCGGCAATTTTTTTCGCATCATCGGCGGCAGCTTCGGCACCTCCATTAGCGTAACGCTATGGGATCGACGAGAAGCATTTCATCACAGTCGACTGGTTGAAAACATCAATCCCTACAACCCAAATCTCACCGAGAGCCTGCATCGACTTCGTTCGCTGGGAATCGAAGGCCACAACAGCGCAGAACAAATTGATCGTGTCATTACCAATCAAGCATTCATGCTAGCAACTAACGATATTTTCTGGCTATCAGGATGCGTGTTCATCGCGCTAATCCTGATAATCTGGTTTGCAAAGCCACCATTTTTTGGTAAGATGAAAGTTGTAACAGCAGAGTAATCACCATGCGCAGTGAAATAAACGAATTATTTGCCTATTTAGAGAATGATGAAATTGAAAAATTTCGAGAAAAACTTACTACAACGCTTGCTAATACGCCTGAAGTCGAGGAAATTCGTAATGTCGAAGATAGCAACACGACTCGAGTAGAAAAACGATATTACTATCTGCTATATCAAGCAATAATCTTAAAAAATTACGAGGCTTTTCAATGCTTGCTTGATTGCAATGTGAATTTATTGCAAATTGAAAAACTTGAGGGCGTTCTTTACGAGCGCAAACCGAATTTCAAGGTTGTTTCCCATCCTTATTCCGAAGAAACAACTACCGCGCTTGCGGGTATTTCAGAACAGCAAGATCCCATTTTAGTGCAAAAGGTGTTTGACCATATTTGTGAACGCGGTCTTTACAAAGAAGCTGCTTATCTTCAATTTCTTATTGAAAATCTCGATAAAGTGCAACTGAATAAATTCAATGCACACTTTTTGCAAATTGATGCGGGCAAGCCACCGCCTGAACGTTTTGCTACTCTTGATGATTTTAAAAATTTTTTACTTGGGTTAAACATTGACTTGTCTGAAGTATTCTTTTCTAAAACGGATTATTTACGACATCTTTTAGATCCAAATAAAAATACAAGCGCAGAATTATTGGCGCATGCTTTGGATGTGAGTCACTTTGATATTGACGAGCTCAAACAGATCTATGAGTCGCTCACATCGGCAGATTTGAAACGCTGCGTTCTTGATTTTTGCCCCGAAGTAGATGCTGATTATCTAGCGGAATTAATAGCAATCTGCGCAAAAGAAGAAGAAAGATTACCCAAGAAACCAAAGCAAGCCCCTAGCCCAGAAGTGCCTACCATATCACTTCATTACCTTTCGGACATTACGCATTTGCAATCAAGAAGAATACCCGCATTAAAAAACACCATTGTGAGACTCAGTGAGATTAAAAAACCGAAACCCAATCATAAAAAACAATTACTGCTAGCAAAATCCAATTTAGAGGAATGCCTACAGCGTTATAAAGAAAATCCTTACAAAGATGAAGATCAAGATAAAGAATATGATCGCTCCTACAAACGCCTCTGCAAGTAACATTTGTAACCTTAAAAACAAAACCATGATGACAGATGACCATGTAAAAGCGAGAATATGCTTTGCTAAGGTTTAGCGCATATGCTGGCAAAATGCACAATGTACGTTATTCCCGGCTCAATAAACTGGACCGTAAATCGCATGTGGTTGGCTTTTGTGATAAGCCCAATAACGATCGCCATAGGAATAATGCCACCATTCTGTTGGATAGTTTATGAAATCGTGAGCGTGCATGACTTCAACTAATATTCTGCGATTTTTTTGAGCTTCTGGATCTAGATTTTTGCAGTTTGTCATGCAAAGCTCCGGATCTACAAACATACAATCTTTTGCTTCCATGCCCATGTCAATTACATTGCCGTTTTGATCGAGAAGTTCTACGTCAACAGCAGCTCCAGTATTATGAGGGGGAACATTAACAGAGCCATCCAAATTGATTACCGGTGAAACCAGACGTGTTGTTTCGTGAAATATTTCAGCGGGTGAAAGATTGCTAGACCTTTTGACCACAAGCTCATATTCCTGATCAAAAAGCATTTGCTGCACTTCGATGCTGCGATAAGCTTCATATAATCTAAAACGCCAACCGGACGGCAAATCTTTTTGAGCTAAACACAATTTCTCAAATATCGATTTTCGCATGCGAGTATAATGCGGAGCAGTTAATGGCGTTTCGGGTGGTGGCCCATAATACAGTTCTGAATGATTTTTAACATCAATCATTTCTTCTTGGCATTCAATGATCGGAATTGCAAGAATCTCTGGATCTGCAATGTAAATAATGGAATTCATGTGAAGGTTTGTGTCCTAAATTGATAATATTGTAAGATGTTATCACCTTGCAAAATCATGAGCAAGCCGCAGCCATATTGAGTAAAAATACCGCATAATCACACCTCAATTACCACAATGTGCTATAATTATAACAACGAAGATGTTAAAACGATGGTGCGCTGGATACGCAAGGTATACTGAGATGGCTAGACCCTCTCAAGCTGGGGAGTAGTGTGATATGAAATATTTAACATCTGTTTGCCGATCAGTTATTATCGTCTTGGTGACTCTAATGAGCCTGAACGTATTTGCCACAGATATCTGTGCACCTGCAGCTAACCGCATACGCAATTTGTCAACGAACCCAACTCCACCTTTTACAGATTTTAATGCGCCTTTGGGTGATTCTGGCTGTGTAGTTGATAATTGTGTTGAGTATGTTTTGACATCTTGTGATGGCACTAAAATTCGAGTTCAAGAATGGAAAAATTCAAACGGTCAATTAAATACTAACTCCAAACCAATCGTGATGATTCATGGTTTTCCGCACTCGCACTTAATTTTTACTAAACAGGTCAATAGCTATTTAGCTAATAAATATCGAATGATAACTTACGATATACGCGGCCAGGGAAGCTCAGATAAGCCAACTGATATTTTTAACAAATATCAAAATAAAAATTATGCAGATGACCTGAACGACGTAATAACAGGGTTTAATTTGAATAAACCCATTATTGTAACTCACTCTTATGGTGGTACGATTCCCGTGGATTATGCAACATTTTATGGTGTAGAGAAAATATCAGGTATTGTATTTATTGGCTCGTTTACTCGATTGGATTTTGATGGGTCTGGGGGTGGCGTACCATCTATAAATGATCAAGTATTTGTTGATAACGGGCCCAATTTGATTCCTGGATTGTTTTCCGCAAATCTTGGTTTCTTTATTCAGCAAAGTAAACGTTTCGTTGACTTGAGCACTAACCGACCAATCGATCAAGCCAAAGATATTTTAGCTTATGACACGACCACGCCAGTTATAGCTCGATCTGGAGCGTTCTTAGTACGTGATGTACCAATGGGCAATCCACAAGGTGATGATGTATTTAAAAAAGTTCTCGCAAAAATTCCAACGTTCGTCATTCACAGTAAATATGACCGTCTGATTAAATATCAACATGCTCAAGATAATTATAATTTAATGAATGCTTTAGGAAAATCGAAATTATTGCTACTTAACGATCCAACGATCGGACACACACCACAATTGGAAACTCCTATAGCAATAAATATCCTCTTGGATCTGTTTTTCACGTTTGTTAACTAATTACTGCCTTAAGTTTTATTGCCAATGTTCATTGCCAATTGGCAATTTTAATTGCCAAAAGTGAAATTTTGCGCTATAATTGCTCTAAAGGGGGTAATATGTCTACTGAGAATTTTGCGAAAATTGATGAGTTTGGGCGAGTGCTTATACCAAAGCGTATTCGTGATCATCTGGGATTGAAACCAGGTATTAGTATTACTTTGACAGAAGTAAATGGCGAAAAGTTGTTAATTCAAATCGTACATAAGGAGCCTATTATGAAAGAGGATGATTCAGTATTGGTGTTTCAGGGTAAAGCGACTGTAGACATTGAAGATGCTGCTGATGAAATTCGCAATGAACGACTTCATAAATTGATGGGAGATATAGAATGAATTATCTATTTGACACTTCAGTATTAATTGCGGCGTTCATTGCTTCTCATAAACATCACACACGATCTAAGCCTTGGTTGGCGAAGGCCATACAAGGCAAGTTAAAGATGTCTGTCTGCAATCACACATTGGCAGAATTGTATGCGGTACTCACAAAACTTCCCTTAAGCCCTAGGATATCACCCAGCAATGCATTGAAATTAATTGAACACAATGTACTTAACGTTGCGGATCTAATACAACTTACCTCTAAAGATTATCACAATATCTTGAAAGAATTAGCAAATAATTCAATGGCTGGTGGAATCACTTATGACAGCATCATTTATTATGCCGCCAAGAAATCAAATGCAACAAAACTCTTAACATTAAATACCCAAGATTTTCTTAGAATACACAAAGATGATCGAATTACTATCGTTTCTCCATTGCATACAACGAAAGTACATTAAGAGTTACATCAACACACGATGCGAGGTAAGTATGTTTGCAACAATTGATTAGTATATGCGAATGAAGCTAAATCATCACGTGTGGTCAATCCGTAACCATTTTTTACAGCATCCAGATGTGTCTGGACAGTTCTTGGTGAAATTTTCAAAAGTGAGGCTATTTTAGGTATAGTAAACCCTTTTCCGAGAAGATGCAGGCAATCCAGCTCACGAAAACTAAAATTAGCAGTTAGTCCATTGTAGGTTATATTAATACTACGCTTTGGGTAAAAGGCTTGTTTTTGAGGTATGACATAACTTTTTGGTAACACTAACGGATTTTGCAGACAATGTTCGATGAGTTGGCCATTTTTATGTTCGAAGTTTCTGACCCAACTGCGCATTTCTTGGATGTTATTTAAATAGAATTCATGACTATTGTCATCTGGTGAAGATCTTAAGAATGAACTTATTTTTAACGTGTCATAATATCTATCGATGAATGAAAATCCATCGTAACAATTATGATATTCACAAAAATTACGAGTTGGTTCATCAATTAAATGGCTCCAAGTCATTCCAAGATTTTGTATCGTTGGAGATGGTTTATCAAAGCCTGTTTTAAATGGCAGACCTTCTTCCCAGTAATTCATGGCGAATTTGACATTATTAGTGAGATAAATGCACTCTCCATTACGTTTGATGCGGGCGTAATAGAAATTCTCAAACCCGAACTTATCAAGAAAAGGTTGCAAGATTCGCTTAATTTCCTGTCTTCCCTTGTTAAAAGCAAAGCTGGTTTCTGCATGTCTCAGAAATTCTTTCATAAACCAATACCGAATTCATATTAATAAACAATAAATTTACCAGGTATTCCTATCATATGCAAGCTTGAGAATAAAAAAAACATCCGTCAATTGAGCGGATCTATCGCGATTCCCTAGCCCGTACACTGCGCTCTCATTTTTAACTAACGAGAGATCAAATGCACAAATTAGAGAGCGAATTAACACTCGATACTGAAAAAAGTGTTGCGTTAGAAATTCTACAAGCCGAATCGAATCAAAGGCTGTGGGAATTTATTCTCATTCTAGAAACGAAGCTCTATTTCCATAAGGAAATATCTTACATTAGAACTCTGTTTTACGGGTGGAATGATGCAAAAACTATACTCGACATCGGATCCGGCATTGGGGATTATACAGCAATGTTAGCGGAATTATTTCCAACAAAGGAATTTCATGGCCTAGAACAAAATCCAGAGCATTTTGAAATATCGAGCAAAAAACATAAATTAAAAAATCTTTCTTTTGAATGCGGAGATTCTCAAGTGTTAAATCCGCAGCTAACAAGCCAATATGACATAGTTGTTATGCGCGCCGTTTTACAACACTTAGATAATAAAGATATTGCCATGATAAATATTTGTAAATATCTGAAGCCAAAAGGCAGAGTTATTATTATTGAATCTGCTGACTATTTACGCTGTTCATCAATGAGCTCTCCATACATTGATGATCTATTTGAAGAAATCAATAGCCATCTCACTCAACATAAAATTAACCGCAAAGCCTCACTAGAATTAATGACAGATATCGCGTTGAAAAAAAGTGATCTCAGTAATTTTTTTGAGGTTGAAGCATCCAATATTTCAATCGATGGCAAAGCAGAAAATGCAACAGACAAGCAACTACACTTATCCATAAATAAAGACAATAAAAGTCTTGTATTCTCCCAAAAGCTAACGTTCTTTTCACTTTGGAAAAAACATTACGGCTTGGATGTCGATTTAGGCAAAGTTTACGATGAATATAAAACTTTCTTAGAAAAAGATAACGCCTATCTCTACGAAGGTTTCCACATGCTCTGTTTAAAAAAATGTTAATCTTATTGGTTCGCCTCAGTGTCACTTGATGCATCGCTAATTAATATCGACACTATACAGTGTTAACGTTGCATCAAACGGGCCTGCAAGTGGTGTCATTTGCATCTTTGGATCGTTTACGCCATACAGCGCAATCTTACCAGTGATGACGATTTTATTACAATCAGTCAAACTAAAGTTACCAAAAAAGCCTGTTCGCCCTGCTAAACTTGTGGGTAAGACGGCAGTAGCTCCAGTGACAGTTGGATTGACGCCAACATCGGTGTAAACAATTTTATACCCAGTTAAACTTGTTCTTTTCCATACCCCTGTGCACGTTGAAAAAAGATTGCCTGTTGCAGAAATGAGAGGAAATCCCAAACATTGTGCGCCTTGACCATGCAAGGTATTGCCGGCATGGAAAGAATAGTTAACGGGTCCATTATAACTTAAAGCAGGAATTGATAACGAACCGCTCCAAGCACCTACCACAGGATCAATAAATGGATTGATAGGATTAACACATAGGTTAGTCGCAGATGCAGCTGTTGCTATACCTAACGAGAGGATAGTAGCTAAGAATAAACTTTTCATAGTAGTTCTCCAGTGCTCTATACATGTCGCCTCCTGGCACCCGATCGCAGTCCTAGCATAAGACATTACGTCTCTTATATGTAATGATAGTACATTATTGCATAACAGAATGATGCGAACGGCATTAACCAAATGAACAAAATAAAGAAAACCGCAAAAACTTTATGGAGTACTTGCTGCAACACAATAATTAGATCCCGAAGATCCTAATTGAGCAACTTAAAGTGTTTATTTATTTCCTGCCGGCGTTTTAAAATGGAGCACTAATTCGCGTGCGCAACGTTGGGCGTCTGCTGGCAAAATCGGGGTTGGGGTAAAACGTGAGCCAGCAACAGGCGTAGCGATGCCTTCGACGCCCAAAAAGAATCTTGGTTGTGCTGCAACCGGGGGCTGTGGAGGCAAAGGTGCATCTGCTTCAGGCTTTGCTTTTTTTGATAGACTTTGGCCGTCTAACTCGGGTTTGCCTTCATCCGCTTCTTCTCTTTTAACCTGCTCCGTTTTGAAACTTCTATTCAAGGTTTTCATAGCTTCTGCATCATCACCACTCTTATTGAGTTTCTTCCCAAATAATGAAGTCGTGCGAGCTGAAGGCAATGTAAATGGCACAGGTAGCTGAGTTTTTGCAACCGCTTCATCGCGCTCAAGTTTTATTAACTTAACTTGTTCGAGTGCTTGATCTCGCTCAGTTTCTAGCAAGACAACTCGTACAAGCGTTTCACGCAATTGTTCACTCATTTTATCGTGCTTAGATTCAACCTGCCGAACTTGCTGGAGTGCTTGATCTCTTTCTGATTCCATCAGCCGGACTTGCTGAAAAGCCTGATCAAGTTCTGATTCCATCTGTTTCAGCCGCTTAGATTCTCGCTCAGGCTCAAGCCCCTGACTTTGCGCAGGCTCTTGATTGTGCGGTGAGGCAACTTTTGCTTCAGGTGTAGATACTTGTACAGTCGCGACTTGCTCATTCGATTTTGCTAGTAATTCCGCTAACTGTTTACGCAAATTGGCATTATCACGTTGCAAACGTTCTAGCTCTGCACCACGGTCTTTATCACTTTCCATTTTCTCGATCAGAATCACTTTCACTCTTTTCTGCAGCTCTAGCGACTCTTTAGGTGATAAAATTAATTTATTTCTGCCTTGTACAAAAATGCTATTGAAATAACAAGAAGCCTCTGGGTCATGGTACAACAACATAAGCTCAGGCCAATAATTTTCTAGACTGCGCCAAATAGCACGATCTTGATCCTGTTCAGGATATTCTTCATTATCAATAATCGCCAAACCGTCTGCTTCGCCATCCTCAATTAATTGTGCGAATATCGCCGTTCGAGTATCATCTGTCAGCCCCGAGAACTCATCCACGATGTCATTTATACTTTCAATGAACGGGTTCAACCAAGGGTCTTCTGTGCCTTGGAAATTGAATGGTGCATCGGTAGCTTTGCTGCTCATTACGTGTTGCGTGTAACACTCAATGAGACAACGGAAACGATTCAATTGACTGTCTTCAATCGGCAGCTCATTATTCAAAGTCAGTTTTTTGACATAGCTTGATCGATACAAATTATGATACAACGTGTGCAATTCTAACACATTATTTTTAGCCTTTGGCTCAATAATCGTCTCTATATATTTTCTAAACTCTCTGTTGCTTTCGATATAACGCGCTTTGTGGCAAAAAACTAGTCGCCAAATCTGTTCTGCTATAGCTTGATATTTATCGGCATTTTCTGCTGGAAATGAAATACCTTTGTTATTATCACTCTCTAAATGGGTTATAAATTCTTGCAACTTTTTATCGACCAAGGAGATGAAGTCATCGCGAAAAGCTTTTAGTCTAGCTAGAAAATTAGCATCTTTGATATCTGCCTTCATATACTGAGAAATGGCATAAATCATTTTTTCTAACGCTGCTTTTTTTATCACTACACCTGAAAATAACTCGAGTTTCACTAGCTCATAGAGCGCCTCTCGTTGTTCTCTATAAACACCCGTAAATTCTTGCATACATCACCTCGGTTTTTCAATAAATCAAATATATTTTTTATCATCAGGAAATTGTGCTAAATAATTTTTAATATTTAAGTCTAACACACTCAACCATTCTGGACGCACTTTGCCAACCAGCGGTGCCGCACGACGCAAATCGTTTGGCGCTATTACCACAGAGACATTTTTAGTGCCAACGTGATAAATCAAATCAAACAGCTCTTCTGCATAACGATTGCCAATGGCAATACAGCCAATGGAAACACAACCGCCATGTATATAAATATCACCACCCAACCGATTGCGACCGTCTTTTTTAGCTCGCTCACGATCAAAGTTATTGGGGTAGTTTAAACGCATCGACACATCATAATGACTCAGCGGATTTAAACACTCTATACCATAAATACCTTCAGGAACCTGCCGATCGCCTTCTTGTAACTTCGGCCCAGGCCCACCACTCGCCCCCAAAATGGAGAACGAACGAATGAAACACCATTTCGCGTTAGGGTCTTGCCCCCACAACTCCATTTTATGCTCTGCCTTGAACGCCAACAATGCGATTTTTTGCGGCGGATAGGGCACACCTGCCTTCCTGAACGCCGGCACTAAATCATGTTTAACGATAGCATCGAAGCGTCTAATTTTCTCATGCATGATTCTGCGCGTTTGCTCTGGCCCGCAAATCTCAGGCCGCTGTGTGGAACACCCAGCGAGGATGATCAGCACCGCGACTGTCATTATCCCTATTATCCATTTAATTTCTTTTAAATAATAATTCATTTTATTAAAATCCCATCCGTTAGGCGCGAAAGAAGTACGTATTATGACAGATTTTTAGGGGAATTTGAATAGCAAGACCCTATAAAAGCAGCTGTTTACTAGTCGCACCAGCCACCATCTGCACCAATTTTGGCACTAAATAGCCTGGCAAAACGTTAGTCAGTTGCACCATGAGCTCTGTAGCGCGCTCACGCGATACCTCAAAATGCGCTGATCCATGAACCGGATCTAGGTAATGCAGATAATACGGCAGGCACCCTGCAGCAAATAGGGTCTCGCTGAGGGCAACTTGGGCATCGACACTATCATTAACCCCTGCGAGCAATACCGCTTGATTAAGCACCGTGACTCCAGCCTGCTTTAGATCACGAAATGCTTGGCGCACTGCGCCATCGATTTCATTGGCATGATTACAATGCACTACAACCACAGTATCCAGACGCATTGCTGACAGCCACCCAATCAATTCGGCATTAACACGTTGTGGAATCACTATCGGCAAACGCGTGTGAATACGCAGCCGTTGCACATGAGGAATCGCTGCGAATTGCGCTGCTAATTCCGCTAAAAAGTGATCTTTAGCCACCAACGGATCACCACCGCTGAAAATAATTTCTTTGATACTGGCATCTGCCGCCACATACTCAACCACTTGGCGCCAACCGTCGCGCCCCGGATTATTCTCTTGATAAGGAAAATGCCGACGAAAACAATAGCGACAATGCACCGCACACGCGCCCACCACCGTCAACAAGATGCGACCATGGTATTTATGCAGCAGCCCCGGTAGTTTATTGGTTTGTTGCTCATCGAGCGGATCTAAAGTGTATCCGGGCGTGACCAGTAATTCGCTCTTGCTCGGCAAGATTTGCAATAATAAAGGATCCTGCGGATCACCTGGTCGAATGCGCGCCAGATATTCTCGCGGCACTCGCAAAGGAAAATGCTGCCAATCCTCATCCAATAACGGCAGATCTGCACGCGTCAAACGACAATAGCCGAGCAGCTCACTGGGATCAGTGACCACGTTTGCTAATGCTTGTTGCCAAGATATCATGAAGGTGCGCCTAAACGCTGTTGATTCATACCGGTCGCTCTGTTATCGTAGCCAATTTTCAGACTCTTAATTAACATATTTACAATGGTGACGCAACATGGCAACTTTCAGTACGAATGAATTTAAACCTGGTTTAAAAGTGATACTCGATGGCTCTCCTTGCTCGATCCTCGAAAATGAATTTGTTAAACCCGGCAAAGGACAAGCCTTCAATCGCGTCAAGTTACGCAATTTGAAAACAGGTCGGGTGCTAGAAAAAACTTTTAGATCGGGTGAATCACTAGAAAGCGCAGACGTCACTGAAGTTGAAATGCAATATCTTTACGCTGATGATCAATATTTGCATTTTATGTCACCACAAACTTTTGAACAGCAAATGGTATTAATCGAAGCCGTTGGCGATACCAAACAATGGCTGAAAGAACAAGACACCTGCATGGTAATTTCTTGGAATGGTCAAGCATTGTCTGTCACACCGCCTAATTTCGTCTATTTAAAAGTCATTGAAACTGATCCAGGCATTCGTGGTGACACCGTAAGCGGTGGTAGCAAATCTGCTACCCTAGAAACAGGCGCCATCATCCGCGTTCCTTTATTTATTAACGTCGATGATATCTTAAAAGTGGACACACGTAACGCCGAATACGTTTCACGTGCGAAAGAATAATCACAATGTATAATGCAGAAGATTGGCAACCCACAGCAAGCATCGACGCGTTAAAACAACGCGCACAGATACTCAATACGATCAGACAATTTTTTAACGACCGCGGTGTGCTTGAAGTTGAAACACCCTTATTGTGTTATGCAACTTCAACCGATCCGCATTTACATAGCTTCCATGTACCAGGCGCAGGCTATTTACAAACCTCACCCGAATTCTCCATGAAGCGATTATTAGCCGCAAATTCTGGGCCTATTTTTCAACTGTGCAAAGCGTTTCGTGGTGAAGAAAGTGGTCGCAAACATAATCGTGAGTTTACCATTTTAGAATGGTATCAACCCGGTTATGATCATCAGCAATTAATGAGTGAAATGGATGAATTAATTCAAACCGTTTTACATTGCGAATCTGCTGATCGCAAAACGTATCAAACTATTTTTATTGAAATGCTTGGCGTTGATCCTATCAATGACAGCATCGAGTCACTGAAACAAGCTGCGATCAGTCTTAACGCTCCCGATTTAGGTGACAATCGTGATGCTTGGCTGCAATTATTAATCAGCCATTTTATCGAACCAAAACTGGGTGAACATCGGCCCATTTTTATCTACGATTATCCGGTATCACAAGCAGAATTAGCCAAAATTAATCCTGATCAACCGGAAGTTGGACAACGATTTGAACTCTATTTTAAAGGCCTCGAATTAGCCAATGGTTACCATGAATTAACCGATGCCGCTGAACAACATCGTCGCTTCGTCGCCGACAATATCACGCGTCAAGAAAGAGCATTACCAACACTGCCCATCGACACACGTTTGCTCACTGCACTCGCCCACTCTTTTCCAGAATGCGCAGGAGTTGCACTCGGTATAGACCGCTTAATTATGTTAGCGTTATCTGCAACACACATTGAAAATATTATCAGCTTTACCGATTCGAGGGCATAATGAGAGTTTTTTTCGCACTGCCAATCGGCAAATCACTTGAAGAAGAATGCTTTAACTATATTAGCAAACTCAAATCCAATCACCATGCTGAAGAAATTCGCTGGACTAAACGCGATCACTTGCATATCACGGTACGATTTATCGCTGAAATAACGGATGAACAATTAACACAACTCAGTGAAACACTGCCAACTGCTTTAGCAGAGTGCAAAGCAGTCACATTAGAAACGCGTCGATTATTATTTATACCGCCCAGAAAACCGCACTTAATTGCGATGGGTATATCTTTAAATCAAGACTTGGCCAATTTGTTTCGCCTCGTTAATGAAGCCACTGCCAACGCAGGCCTAACGCCAGAACATCGCCCCTTTGTGCCACACATCACGCTGGGGAGATTCAAAAATCCAACACTTGGCGAATATCTGCACCCTCCAGTTCGACCTGCAGTCAGCAGCACTATGCAAGAACTTAAACTCTATAAGAGCGAACCCAATGACAACGGCAGTGTTTATACCGAACTACAATCATTTGCTTTGACCTCAGCATAATTTAATAGTTTATTGGCAAAGAGTTATCACAATGGTATGCTCTCGATAATGCAGGTTAGTCAAGTTGGACTATCCCACGAAATTGATGGCAGAGCTCCGTCATTGCGAGCACTATGCGAAGCAAACCAGATAAAATATATAACCGATTGCCCTAGAAAATCAGCGTGCGAAGCACCCTCTTTAAAAAGATGGGCTTCGCCCGCTCGAAGAAATTGACAGTAAGCAATCGGCTATTGATTGTATTCTGGATTGCTTCACTATTCGTTCGCAATGACGAGCGCTGCGACACAATGGAAGAATTTAAGTCAAAAGGAGAAAACAGCCATGCGAAAACCACTTGAACCTGCATCTAGAAGCTCTAGTCGAGATCCCACTTGGCGCCAAATTTTGGCTGAAAATTCCGATGTTGATGATAATGCTCAACCCGAAGATGACACTGATCAAGCGCCGCCACCCATCAAAAATTATGACAGCCATTCTGAAGAAAAAATGCGTCGCGCTAACAATGCTTTACGCTATCACGCCTCGATGGGCGAAGCTGACCTGATGAATCAAGCACTAGCCGATGGAGCGTCTTTAGGCCCATTGGATAAACAGGGCAATACCGCTGCAAATTATTGTGTAAAAAATGGTCATCCCGATTGTTTAAAAATACTCTTGGCTGCAGGTTTTGATATGGATACTTATGGGGAGAAATTGGCCAAGACCGCAGTTCAAGAATTAATGACAATTTCAGAAGAAAACACCGAGAAAGAAGAAGGTATTCTAGCGTGTTTGGTCATATTGAAACAATGCGGCGCAACTACCGATAAAGACATTAAACGCATCGAACAAGAATTTATCGATGAACAGCGCGAACAAAAAACAAAATTATTTTTACAAGCCATTGATGCGATCAATGATGATGCGAAGGACGATCTGCTCACTTTAATTCCAGGTGTTGACGTGAACGATGTCGATAGTCGTGGAAAATTACTAGCTGAATATGCCATAGAGTTAGGACATATCGACTGTTTAGACTGCCTATTGAGCAACGGTTTCGACATAACACAGCATGGCGCCAGACTCATGCTGCAAGCGTGTCAACTCGTAGAGCAAAATACTGATGATTCAGATTTATCTATAAATTATCGCGCTTGCGTAGAATTATTACAAGCAGCTGGCGCACCCTGCGAAATCAGTCATCCAGAATCACAAAAAGAAAGTCCTCGACCATTACCGGATTTCGATTTGGAGCGTCAACAAAATGAACACCGACGTTCACGTGCAGGTCAAGAATCTGAAACTGAATTAATTTGTTCCTTTTCACCGGGTGTTTTTTATACTGCAGGCGGTTATAAGCGACCACGATTCTTTGTCATAGATCCGATCATTAGATCATGGCACGTCAATAAAATGGAGTGCATCACACAATTTGATGGCAGCATGGAAATTACGGATGACTCTAGCGCAGTTAAAATTGCGCCACGAGGTCTTTGCAAAGCAGGAGATGACTTACTCGCGGTAAATTACGGCAGTCATGTTCAGCTGATTAGGGCTGAAACTAAAGAAGTCGTCGAAAAAATCGACTTAGCTCAGAGTTTTTCTCGATCATCATCACGACTTACTTTCACACCAAAATCACCTCGCAAAGGGTCTATTAGATCGATATCGCCGAGAAAAGAAATACCTTCACAACCCATTGCCATAACTACTACCCCAGCTGAACGATCACCCCCGCCAAAACATTCACCGAGAGCTCCTGTACTCGAATCAAAGCGTCGAACCACACTCAGCGCCTCATCAAAAAGTCAGGTTCCAGTAATCAAAACAGCTGATATGTGCACACTTCCCAAAGAAAATCACCTGCTGGTTACCAGCACTGAGAGTGAAATAAAAATTTGGGATATTCACAACGTGATTTGCAAAGCTGTTTATTCCGATAAAAAATCAGGCCCAGTACAAAAACTCTTAGCTTTAAACAATCAACGCATTTTCGGTTTAGACGATAAAAATAATGTATTTATTTGGGATCCGCGAGAAAAAGGTGCAACAAAAGCTGCTGTATTTATTGAAGGGGATACTGAGAAATTCGACCCCTGTGTGGCGACATTTGACGATGATAATCTCATTGCGATAGGTTATCGAGGCGAAAATGGCAGAGGCCAAGATTATCCTCGCGTATTAGATTTACGCATTAATTCTTTTATTGATATCGTCGACGAAAGCACAAAATTCAACTTACTGGGCGCCACATTCTGCTCAATGGAAAATGGCACACTCGCCGTCGCCACAAAAAAATTAGTACACCACAACTACCCAATCCGTGGCCAAGATAATTTAGTGCAGGGCAAACTCATCGGCATTTATACACCCAAAAATCACAAACTAAAATTTGTCGATATTTTCACCCAAGAAAAAGATGACCCCTCCCGCTCTCTCCCCAGAGTTGTCACCATGCAAAAAGTAGATGAAAACATAGTAGCCTTAGGATTAAGCTCAGATAAAGGCATGAACACCTTAAAATTATCACGCACCAATACTCATGAATACCAATGGGAAAATGCTAAAGAAGACAGCGTTATTCTTGGGCCGCAATTGAAATAGGCTGTCAGCCCACATCTGCCAGTGGCCGCAAAGCCTTGCCATCACTGCGCCCAGCCAACTTTGTCGATAATGTTCATTGCCAGTGAACATTAAATGGTTTAATGTTCATTGACAATGAACATAAATTTGCTATAATGTTCATCATGAATGAACAAACTACCCTAGACCGCACTAAACTGAAGGAAGTGGTTCTTGAGCAAAGGCAAGAGCTCGAGAATCTGCCACGCGGCATCATTCGCAATCAGCTCCCCAGATTGGTTGAGCTATTCGAATCAAACCAAATCCTGATCATTACAGGAATTAGGCGCTGCGGTAAGTCCACGTTATTACTGCAGCTAATTGATAAGCTCAAACTAACCGGTTTCCATTATCTCAATTTTGAGGATGAGCGCCTTGTATCGTTCGACGTATCCACCTTCAACGTGTTACTCGAAATTTTTTATGAAGTAAATGACAAGCAAAAAGTCTTCATATTTGATGAAATTCAAGTCGTTGAGAACTGGGAGCTATTTATTCGCCGCTTACATACTAGCGGAAATAAAATCATTATTACTGGATCAAATGCAACCCTCCTCAGCCAAGAACTCGGCACAAAATTAACCGGACGCCATATTGATTTAGAGCTCTTCCCCTTTGCTTACAACGAATATCTCATCTATCAGAATTATAAATTCAACAATGATGATTTCGCACTAACCGAAAGACGCAGCTTAATGCATAAGCATTTCTCAAAGTATTTAGTTGATGGCGGCATGCCAATTTATTTGCACAACCCCTTCAGAGAAACAATCAGTGCAATCTATGAAGACATCATTATTCGCGATATATTACGCAGGTATCCGATTAAAAATCAAAAAATCTTCCGCGAACTTGCATTATATCTAACAAGTAACTGCACATCTCTAATCACTTATCAAAAATTATGCGAATATTTTAAGTTGGGTAGCGTCAATACAATTATAAAATACCTTAGCTATCTAGAAAATTGCTATTATCTCTATCTTGTTAGCCCATTCTCTCCATCAGTCAGAAAACAAATCAACGCACCTAAAAAAGTCTATATCTCAGACAATGTCTTTGTAGAGAAAATTGGATTCTCACTGTCAAATAAAGAAGGGGCATTATTAGAAAATCTTGTATTTTTAGAACTAAGACGACTCTATAAAAACATTTTCTATTATAAAACTAAAAATAACCGAGAAGTTGACTTCCTCGTATACAATGAATCCAACAACATTCAGCTCATCCAAGTTTCTTGGTCAATCGCCGATCCTAAAACCAGAGAAAGAGAAATTAACGCATTAATCAAAGCCTCAGAAGAAACCTCAATCGAAAATTGCTGGATCTTAACGCATTCTGAAACCGAGTTAATTTCAACAGAAAAACTCACTATTCATGTAATGCCAATCTATCAGTGGTTATTGTCATCCGAAAGTTGAATCGCTACGCCGGCGTATCATTACTCGACATTACCTCGAATTACCGATGGAAATTGCTTGAGCAAAAGGTTATAATTAAAAATAAACTAATATATTTATCGGAGCACAAACATGAGTCAACCCAAAACAGAGCAAGCATTACAACGCGAAATCCAACAAAACACTATAGCGTTAGTCGACTCGCTCCATCAGGTAGTTCAATTACATCGTAACCGCAGAGAATGGCAATCTGCTCTAGAAAAAATCGATTTAATTATACACCTTCGTCCTACCGATCTAGTTGCACACATAAACCGCGGACAATGCCTTGCGAAGCTCAACCGCTTCGAAGAGGCCATTGCAGCCTTCACCCGTGCCACCGAAATAAATCCTAATGATGGTGCAGCACACGACAACCTTGGAAGCTGCCTTTACAAGCTCAACCGCTTCGAAGAGGCCATTGCAGCCTACATACGTGCTAGCGAAATAAATCCTAATAGTCATGCAGCGCACAACAACCTGGGAATGTGCCTTTACAAGCTCAACCGCTTCGAAGAGGCCATCGCTGCTCTCACTCGAGCAATCGTATTAGATTCTAGCCATCCAAAATCTTATAGTTACCGGGCTTTTTGCTACGGTTCTCTAGGGCAATTTGAGCATGCAAAGGCAGACTACGTTAAAGTTTTCGAGCTGAGTAAAGATGATTCGCTAATAAAACAATGCCAGGCGCTCTATAAACAACTACTCGTCGCTAATTATCCAATGGAAATACCTATGTCTAATAATGATGAAGATGAGGTACAAATATGCGGTGGAGTAGATACTGGCCCCCGAATAGTCAAGCGGGAACGCGAACCAGATGTGGATCTATATGATAATCAATCATCCGCAAGCCTAGCCCCAGCGCAAAGCTTCATGCCACCACCCGCTGCAACAAAACGTTCAAAAGTTACGTTGGACAATTCAGCGGCAAACCCGCCAAATCCGAGACAATTGTAATCTTTAATGATAATTTCGCACTGACCGAAAGACACTGCTTATTCAATTGCTCGACTTTCAAAAAAAAAGATGGAGACAATATTGATGAGAAAGACCCCCGTAAGCATAAAAATGAATAGTAATAATATTGGTGGCATTTGCACCTGCACGGATCTCCACATGGAAAAAGATTGAACCTCCTCTGACTGTATAAACCCGATTCGACCAATTTATAGTCAACTGAATATTGGTCACGACCATTTTATAGCCAACGACGCTCAAGCGGCATGCACTTGAGTCACTTTGGTGGAATGACTGATTTAACTTCGCGAGAATACAAACATAATGGCACTATTGCAGATTTTATGTTGAAAGTTAACTTTAATTTAGATATTCAGGCAGTTTAAATGCAGGTTTGACATTTTATCGACGAAAGCTATTTGGAATTATCTCATTTTTGAGTCACCCTATTCCATTTTTATCCTACCTCTGCGAAACTGTCACTTTAATCACAAGGAATTGATATGCGCACTATTTTGATTACGAGTTTGATTGCTATGACATCGCTGACTGCTTTCGCTGGAACGGCATTCGCTGCCAACAAGGAAATTAAAGCAATCATTGATACCACTGCAGGTAAAATGACTTGCACACTCTATCCTGACAAAGCGCCAAAAGGCGTAGCGAACTTTATTGGCTTGGCGAAAGGCACCAAAGATTGGATTGACCCTAATACGCAAACCAAGAAACATGGCGTGCCATTGTACGACGGCACGATTTTTCATCGTGTCATTCCTGAATTTATGATTCAAGGTGGCGACCCGACTGGCACAGGAACGGGTGGTACTGGAGATAAATTTGCTGTTGAGGCTTCTCCTGATCTGCGCTTCGACAAACCAGGACGTCTCGCCTACGCCAATGCAGGGCCCGACACCAATGAGTCACAGTTTTTCATCACCGAAGCACCCACAACCTTCCTCGATGGCAAATACACAATCTTTGGACAATGCGATAGCGCAACTGTTGATCTAGTAAAGAAAATTGCGCGCATGCCAAAAAATTCAAGCGATAGACCTGACAGCCCTGTGAAAATTAAACATATTACTATCGTTCAATAATAACCGCCTGTCTCAGCGACATCCATTGCCGCAAAGCACTGCGGTCGCTGAGCCCAACCCGCACAGCCGTTAATGTTCATTGACAATCAACATGCCTCGAATTCTTCCCTTAAAATGCGCAAAACAGCAAAATCGCTATTTTGCGTAAGTAAGCATGTAAATAACCGTAAGATGAGCCTTGCCATAAGAGATAAGTACGATATAATGTTAAAAATGTTGTTTGCATTAGAACTGAAATTAAACTTAAACTTGGAGATAAAAATGAAAAAACCACAGCCTACATTGAACACGACTGAAATCACTCAGTTGCATCAAGAAATTGCAGTATTTATCGGGGAAAGCAGTTTCTATCAGAAACCCAGTGCAGAACAACTGGAAAAATTCCAGCGTTTCCTGGAGTGCGCTAAAACACACATCGAAACGTATAAAGAAGATCACAACGCTTATAAACATTTGATTGAATTCTATAACGAGGGCAGCCAGGTTCTCTCTCATCTGAACAAAGGCGTGTTTACTCAAGATCAAATGATGATATTTGACAACTATGCAGGAAAGAAAGTTCCTATAGTGACCTACCTTCCCAAATCAATGAGTTTGTTGCTTAGAAATATCACGAGTCCTAAAACCATTCCTACCCCAGAAATTTCTGCAGCCGTCAGGCAAAAAGTGACTCATCCAAGCGTTCTATACGTTCAACAAAGTCTGGCAAAATTACTGACTCCAAAATTTCCGTTCGTTCTTGAAACTTCAGAAAGATTAGAAGACGGATTAGTTTTAGTACTGAAAGGTTGCATCCAAGATACCCATCAAAATTGGTTTAATACAAGACTGCAAGGCAACTACCGTTGGGCATTTTTTCCTGCTGAAAATAAAGCAGGACATAGCATCATTAAAATATTCTTGGTTGAGTGCCAACTACAATTAGAGAAAATGGCTAGTGAGATGACTAATGTGATCATTGAGGGCGTAAAAGCACAAGGATTGCCTGTCTCAAATGAGACGAAAGAGGAATGCAGAAAAAAAGTATTGTTGCGACTTTTTGAAGTATACCCTGATAGGGAGAGCCTTAGACGCGTCAACGAACCAAAAACAGATGAAATTATACTGACTATCGGTTCACAAATTTGTTTCAAATTAGAAGCTGAAGTGAACAAGGGGAATAGCTCTAGCGGCCCTAAATAAGCGAACTCTATGCTATAATTGATTAGGGGTGCGAAATGTCCAAAGTTACTTTACCAGGCAGAACAGTGCAGTCATCTGCGGTAGTGAATCAAACCTACAAAGTGTTTCCTAACGATTTAAATTCGATGGGGAAAGTCTTTGGTGGGTTGATTATGTCCATTATCGATCGTACCGCATTAGTTGTGGCGGAGCGTCATAGTGGGCTGCCTTGTGTCACGGTATCAGTCGATTCCATCCATTTTTTAGCACCTGCCACGCGTGGGGATACACTCCTTTTTAGTGCAGCAGTTAACCGCAGCTGGAATAGCTCTATGGAAATTGGTGTTCGCGTTACTATCGAGAACTATCGTACTCGCGAAACACATCATATTTTATCAGCTTATCTAACCTTTGTGGCCCTGGACGATGACAGCAAACCCGCTCGTGTTCCGCCCGTGATACCAGAAACCTTCCTTGAAAAGCGGCGTTTCGAAGAGGCAGGTGAGCGTCGTAAAATGCGTCATGAAGAAATGGAAAAAAGACGGTTTAATCGCGAGCAGACGTAGTCGCAGAAGCCCCCGCTTTCCAGTCACTTTGCGTAATATCCGCTATAATTACACTATAATGAGTATTTTATATGAGTGTAGTTATAGAGGTTGAAGATGCGCAAGAAAAACTTTGATGATAGTTATCACAGTACCAGTGGCGGCATGAGTGATGGTGCTGACCAGGAGCAGCCTGCTGTGCAAAGTTCTGGTGATGGCGATATTGTGCAGAGCAGGTATGGCGCAGATAGCGGTTCAGGTGCTGAAGATAGTAGTGCCCCGAGCCTGTTTGGCATTAAAAAAAACAGACGCGATTCGGAAGTTGCCTCATTTATAGCTAGAGTTAGACGTGAAGATCTTAATGAGAACACAGCTGCTATCATTTTAGCTAAATATCCTGAAGTTTATCCTAATCGACTAGCTGAAGTGATGAATGCGCTCGAAGAACATAATTTAGTTAACGATGCAGAGGAATGTTATTTAAATGCTGCTGAATCTCTAACCATCAACCCCAATATTGAAGGGGACGATTTGGCAAAATTCGTGATGGTATTGCCTGGTAACTATGCTTATGCTGCCAATTGTTTAAATATAAATCCTGATATTGTGCCGAGTCGATTGGTGAATCTATCAGCAGCTCTTGCCAAATACACTGATTTACCTGATATGGCGTCTGCAGAGATTCTAAAAATAAATCCGCAGATAAATCCAACAAAGCTGGTAATGCTGATTGATGCTACTATCCGTTATTCTGCGAATGGGTCAGCAAACACTTATTATAAAGGCGCTACCGCAGTATTGCGGGCGAATCCCAACTTAGATATTTCTAAATTTTTTCAAATGATGAATGTGACCGATACGCAATTTTCAAATGCTGAAAGCAAAGCGCTGAAAATTGATATTGCTGCAATACTCAATGTTGATCCAAATGTTAATCCCGACCACATGGTAAGGATGATTCGTGCTTGGAGTGAATCCTTTAAAAGCCTATTACAAGACGCTGGGCTAGATCAAAAAACGCAAAAGACTCTGATTGATAAATTTAATGAGTCGGTTGCCATCGATGCAGTTAAAGCATTAAAAGACAAACCAAACGCCCAACCTGAACAAATAATTCAAATGATGGCACAGTTTAATCAGTTTGGTTTAAGTGCAGATACCGCAGCGACGATTGTAAATGATAACTCAAATATAAATATGGATTCAATGCTGAATGTAATGCACGCATTTCAGCATACTGGCTTAGATTGTGTTACCGCTGCGAAAATGGTAGAGGTCAATCCACAGGTTAATATTGACAAACTATCAGCATTGATGGGGGCATTTCAAGGGGCTGGTTTAGACTATGTTAATGCTGCGAAATACTGAGCATCAATCCACAAGTGGATATTCAGAGAATGTCGACACTTATGCAGACATTTAAAGATATTGGTATAGATCATTATACGGCAGCAAAAATTTTGGCAACTCATCCGGAGGTTGATATCAACACAATGGCAAAGGTGGTCACGAAATTTGAGGCAGCATTTTTAAATGATAGAGATAATAAACCTATTGAACTGTATGAAGAACATTCTGCGCCTACCGATCAATTTTATGATACTGTGCTCATGTCTGTTGCAGAGACATTAAAGACAAAACCAGGAAGAAGCGCGGAAGAGATTCTAACAGAATTAGGAGTACAAGAGTTGGCAGCTGAACCAGAACACGAACCAGCCATTCCCGCACAAGTTCGTTCGTGGAGCTCGCGCAGTGAAGCCAAAGCAGAAACACAAGACAAAAACATCGAAGAGGATAACACCTCGGGGCCAAAGTTATAATAACTTAACGGAATTCTCTGTATCGCTGTTCACTGATTTTTGATCAGTATTCTGCAAATGCTGCACCATCCAAACAGAACGTGCTTGAGCAGCAATTTGCGCAACGGAGCAACCAGTCTTATCTAACAAATTAAATTTTGCTGGTTCAAAATGCTTAATTAGGTAATCATAGACAATTCCATGACCTCCTTCTGCAACATAATGCAATACGGACTTGTTGTCTTCATCTACAGCATAAACGCTATTGGCGTCACCTTTGCTTTTCTTATAGTGTAAAACCTGGATTAGCAATGCCAGATGGCCTTCTCGTGCAAGAATATGCTCAATTGCGACACGCCCAGTAAATCTCGTCTTTACCGATAAGCATTTAATTTCAACTAAATACCAAAATGGACTGGCATGCCCACCTTCTATCGCTGCATAACGTAATTTTTTTACATCTAATGCATTTTGTCTAATTATTTTTTTGGCTAGCGCTAGATTGCCTGTTCTCATCGCATCTTTAGCAATGTTTAACGCATCGTCTTTATCGGCAATAGGAAGACGGTGCAAAGATAATTGATCATAGAGTTTCCAGTATCCGTTATGAGCAGCAATTTGAGCAAGATTTTTGCCAATCAGTGGATTCAGCTTAATTTTAAGTAAAAAATCAATTGTGACTGTCTGACCATTTTGTGCTGCAAACGTTAGCAAAGTTGCATCATCATCTTCTTGGGTTGCAGCAGGAAATATTTTATGCAAATCATATTTCAGATCATTTTCTAAATATTCTAAAACTTTTTTATGACCACCGATTGCAGCCACACGAGCCAGATTTTGATCCGGATCATCCGTTGGTTGATGAAAAGGCTTCTGAGTGTGTTTTTGCAATAACTCTAATTGACCGCCAAGCGCGTAATAACATATGTCTTCGGGATGATGCACAGCGTTATTCAACCCACATATCGCGAGAAGCTTCCAAGCGCAATCAGTATCATGCTTTAAAATAGTCGGTAATAATGGTCTTGCGCAGCTCATAATTCTAGCAATATGAGTATAATCAAAATTCAAACCAGAAAGCGTCACCGCATCATAAATCAGCAATAAATCTGGGGGTATTCTTTGGGTCCGCGCTTTCGCAACTAATTTTTCCAAGATAAGGATTTTATAATTCTCACGCAATGCAATGCAGGTCATGAGCACAGCAATGGAATCTTCTAGCGACAAGAAATCAAGCAAATACCGATGAGCATCTTGTTTGAGCATTACAAAGAAATTATCGCTGTTTTTACCCAAATCCTGCATGACTTAACCTCGCTAAAACTTATTTTTACATCATCTTTAGCTGCTGTCAAGCCAAACAATTATCTCAGTTATTCTTTGCCACACGAAGAATGTTTATCAATTTCCATCGGTTCGGCAGCACCAAATCGTCGTTGATTGGTGAGCAACCATTGTCTAGACTCTAGCGCGAAAAATACAGAGTAATTACTTTCTGTTTGCCGCCGTTTGCCACATTCTTGTGTTAACAACTCTAAAGCCTCATCTTCTTTCGGTGCTAAATTTTCTCTTTCTTCTCGCTTTTTCATCATTTGCCTCTTTATTAATTAGTGCTAGCAGTAATGTACATAACGAAGATTAAGATAACATTAAGAAATCCGATCAACACCCACAGATCTAGCACTTCGTCGAATACTACTCACTCGCGCTGGCAATCAAAGTTTCTTTTGGTTCTACTTCTGATCTAAAAATAAATAATGACAAAGTTGAAGCGATTAACAATGATAACGGTAGCACCGCTAACGCGTATTGATAATCTCCTGTTGTGTAAACACCACTCGTGGGCAAAAAATAACCCACTAAGGGTTGCAGAATGGGAACGGTGATGACGCATAATGAATTGGTGAAACCGATGGCTGTGGTGGTCACGTTTTCTTCTGCGATATCATTTACGTAGGTGTAACACAGCACATAAACGCAGCTGAAGACGCCTAAGAAAATCATGAGTAATGAAAACAATACTAACGAGCTGGGTGGCCAGTAGATAATCCAGACTAACATGGCACACATCAGTAAGGGTGCCCAGAAAAATACTTGTGATAAGTGTTGGCGAATATGCGGATAGGCCCAGCCAATTATCGGACATGTAATTGCAGTGCCAACATAAATCATTGACGCTAACAATGTTGCTGTGGCGTTGCTCACGCCCGCTTGCACTTCAATGAACGGGATGCCCCACATGCCACTGAACACGGCCATAATCGCAAAAATAATGCCCACATAAATGCCGTTTAGCCAATACACGGGTTTTGACATTACCGCACGCGCTTGCTCGGAAAAATTTAAACGTTTTTTTGTTTTGATATTGAACGCAGCCGGTGAACGATTGCGAATAATGATATAAGCAAAAAAACCGATGGCTGCTGCCATAATTCCTGCGCCTGCCATGCAGGTGCGCCAACTTACTTGCTCTAGCAATGTCGCTAGATAGACATTGCAACCGATGGTTGCGAAAGTAGCAACAAAATCGCTTAATCCGATCATTAAACCAAAATGTCGCGCGGGGAACCATTTGCTGACTAAATAAATCATGCCGACATAAGCGAAGGCTGAACCACCGCCCATTAATACTCGGCCGAAATCTGCCATCCAGATACTGTGACTTGATGCAAATAAAAAACAGCCCAATGCACAAACGATACCGCCCACTGATAATAATTCACGCGCACCATAACGATCGATCAACATACCAGCGGGTGTTTGTAGCGCCACATAAATATAATAATAAGCGCCGGACATTAATCCTGCCGCAAAAGCGCTCATGGTGAAAGCATTCATCAGACGTTCAACCATCACACCCGATGACAATTGCAACAAAAATTGAAAAACCACAAACACTGTGCCAATTGCCCAAATCAGCCACGGTAATGCGGTTCTAGGTAATTGCTGATTGCTATTTTCTGACACTGCATCCTCGCTATATATTTTGCATCCGATCAGTATGAACTTCTTCTTCATTACTACTATGAGATATTCCCGCATCATCTGCGAGCATTTCCCGGATTTGCTTTACGATGGCATCAGCTTGCAGTTTTTCTTCGTCTGACAATTTTGCAGTCTTAATCACATCGACAATTTGATCAAAAGCATCTCCGATAGAATGATGACTCTCAAGATCAAGATTTCCATCTTCATTATGAGCTCGTCGCTGAAACGCTGTCAATGTCATCTTGAGATATTCTAAATTCACCAAAATATTTTGAGCAGATGGATGAAGAGTAACATCCTCAACATATCCTGTTAATACATTAATTAAACCCTGTTTTTGTTCCAACATGGCTTCATTAGAATCTATTCTTGCTAATGGTTCACGCTGTTGTTTTTTTGCCGCAAGTTTGTCATTGTATTGAGCAAGCATGCCATCAGCTTTAACACGTACTTTTGATGCCACTAAAGCAGCAATTGAAACTTTTTGCGTACTTAACATTAACGACTCACGATCTTTGTTAATTTGCTCTCTAGTTTTAATGATTAAATCTGACGGATAAGGTACAGCATTAATTTTTTGATAATATTGTTCGCAAAAAGTGACATAAGTCGGGCTCTCACGATTTATCCACGAATGCAATTTTCTAATCATGGGAAGCGACTGTCCAGCATCCAGCAAAATCGTGATGTTCTCTATCAAGGGAGACTTAATGATGCTAAACAGAAACAACTCCGCCAAACCGATATTTTTAATCGCTTCATAAACTTTGCTATGCGATTTACGCTCGTTAAGTTTTTTACGTATGCTTTCAGATGCTTCATCGAGCTTTGTACCCAAAACGTTTTCCGGCAGTGGCTCACCCTTCTGTTTTACAATTAATTGAAACGTCGTTTGAAATGCGCACGCCAATATAGGTGGAATTGGTTGAGATAATAATATTGTAAAAAAAGCGTCGTCAGTTTTGCACTCAGTTAAATGGGTGAAGAAATCTGCAGCAAAATGGTGCGTACGCGCATTGGCTAGCATTAAATACAACAAAATGGTTTTGGTACGAAACAACTCATTAGGTCCCTGGCATAACTCAACCTCAATGGGGATCAAACGTTGCATTAGTAAATCATTTTGTTTCTCGTTAAGATACGGCAGCAAACCCTCAACAAATTGCTGAGCATCTTGTGCCTGTATGCGCAGAGTATTATGCAGATATCTCAAGTTATCATCGGTAATGCTATTGTCGAGTATACTCGGGCCATAGCGATTTAAAAGCTGCAGAGCCAGCTTTGAGTTAATTTCAGGATGCGCTTCAGCTATTTGCTCCATAATTCACCTCGATTTGTTTTAATTAATTAAGCTTTATTTTGTTGTAAATACTACCAATTTTTGCCAGGCCTGTCAATTTTTATCGCTTTGCGGCGGCGATACCAATAAATCACTATCGGCGGGGCACCCAATACGATCATACCCACCACCAGCAAGCATTCATAGGACTTAACACTGTGCATGATCAATTCTTCTGGGGGGATGAAGCCCAAGCCAATAGCACCCACACTAGACACCATGCCAAGACTGCATACAATGATAAGGCCCCAATTGCCGCCCGGTATACGGTATGGGCGAGGAACGTTTGCATGTTTAAAACGTAGCCATACCGCCGCAGCAAATAATGCCACATACACCAACATGGCTAATTGGGCTGTCATGGCCGTTAACGCGCGATAAGAGCTGTTTACGGTTGGCATCAATAAGAATACCGTACAAACCACCGTAAAGATGCAGGCCTGTAACATCAGAATCGTCACGGGCACACCGCGTTTGTTCACCCGCGCCAAAAATGCGGGGGCATTGCCATCTTGGGCGGCAACCAGCAGGCCTTTGGTCGGGCCGATAATCCAGGTGGCGACGCCGCCGATTCCGCCAATAATAATTAATAATGCGATGATAGGCTCAGCCCATTCCATTCTGAAAGCGGTGAAGAAGATGTGATATGCCTGCAACAGCCCCGTCATGACTGATAAATTATGATATGGCACCACAATGGCAATCGCTAATGAAGACAACACCAAGGATAATAAAATGATAATTGTTGAATAAAAAATTGCTCTAGGGTATGCACGCCCTGGGTCACGCACCTCATCTGCATGCACCGCTGACATCTCAATACCCACTAATCCAAAGATCAACGCGGTTAAATACCCGAGGGATTTTGAGTCTTCCAAATGGGGGATAAATTGATTTGCTGTAAAACTGATCTGTGAAGCATGCCCCTTGCTTAACCAGACTATGCCTAAACCAATAATAAAAATCATGGGTAACAAGGTACCTAATAATGCCCCCACGGTACTGACTAAACTGGAGAGCTCCATGCCAAAACAATTGAGCAAGGTAGCTCCCCAAAAAATACTCAACACCATCAGCAACATAAATGTTTTACTTTCGGCCAACGCAGGATCGATTAAATAAGCGATGGTTGCAGCAATAAAAGACAGAATCGTAGGATACCAAACCACGTTGTATACCCACTGCAACCAGATCACCACAAAACCCCAAAGCTCACCAAAGGCTTCACGTACCCAGATATAAATTCCGCCCTTATTGGGCATGGCAGTGGCTAACTCAGCAGCAACTAACGCCACCGGCAGAAAAAACATGATCGCCGCCAAGATATAATAGAAAATCAGCGAAAAGCCGTAAACGGCACTAAACGGCAGCGAACGCAAGCTATCCACAGCGATAACGTTAATCATCACCAGTGAAAAAACACTTAAACTTTTTCCAGGCTTAGGGGTAAAACCAGCCATAAATCCCTCGCAGCTACGATAAGTAATAAAATGCCATTCTCGATCAATTGCTCACACGGGCACCGTCATTGCGAGCGAAGCGTGGCAATCCAGGAAAAAATAACTATAGCGAGACGGCATGACCTCATGGACAGCCCAGCGCAGCCTCACTATAGTTATTTTTCTCTGGATTGCCACGCTTCGCTCGCAATGACGGTGCCTGCCCTCGCAATGACGGTGCCTATCGAGAAAATATTGCTAAGACTATCACATTCCATGACAGTCAGACACTCTGAATTTCAGGTAGCATATTTGATCTTGCCACTAAAGCCAGCAACTCCGTTTTTGATTTACAACCAAATTTTACTTTCAGATTTTTTAGATAAAACTCCACCGTGCGGGGCGACAACGCCATGTCACGCGCTATTTCTTTAATGGTTTTCCCCTCCCGCAAAACCCGCAAACAATCATACTCACGCGGTGTTAAATAGATGCCTGCAAACGGCCCATCTAATGCCACATTATCGCGCTTAAGGGTATCATCCAGATCTCGGTCGCACTCATCGCTACGATCGGGCCCCAAATTGGTGTATAAAAAACAAAAATCGGTGAGACCTTTGTGCAACACTTCTTGCAACACCTGCTGCCAATAACAGTTTCTCATATCCATTGAAAACCCTAAATCAATTCCATTGATTAATCCTAATAAATCCTGAAAAAATGATCAATACGGGGTTCCGTAAGCAAAATACATCACACTGGGTAGGCTATGACGCACCGCGTGTCGCGGGATTTCAAGAATATCGTATAGAATTTCCTTCTCAGACCAACTATACTCAATATGCCTCTATGATATTCGACAGCGGGCCTTTATTTTTGAACCGATATTTTATGACTAGGGGTTTGTATAGCGCTGATGTGTGCATGTCCTTTACTGGAAAGCCTAATTCACTGCCGATTACCCCACCTGAACCTTGGGTTCAGAATAGTCGTTCGCACCGATATCACGGAGGCATCTTATAGATGAGCCAACCCCGCAAAGACATTCGCTCGAAAATACTGCAGCAGCGATCAGCTTTAAGCGCTCGAGAAATGGCTGAGCACAGCCAACACGCCTGCACCCGCATTGCCAATAGTGAGATTTGGCATTCAAGCCAAGATATTGCTTTCTATATTGCGCAGAAAGGCGAAATGAATCCAAATAGGCTACTGCAACTCGCCATGCAACAAAATAAAACCTGCTATCTGCCAGCCTTAGCGGGTTCAAAACACAATGAACTCGTGATGGTGCGCTATCATTCCAACGACCCACTGCCGCTCAATCGTTACGGTATTCCCGAACCCGAACAAGACCCTGCGAAAATCATCGACCCAACTCAGCTCGATCTGGTGCTTGTACCTTTGGTAGCATACGATTTGTCCGGCTCGCGTTTAGGCATGGGACTCGGCTATTACGATCGTACTTTTGCCTTTTTGAATCAAAGTAAAAAACCACATCATCCTTTGTTGATAGGACTCGCCTACACTTTTCAGCATCAAGATCATTTACCGCGTGCAGACTGGGACGTTCCTTTAGATTGGATAGCAACAGAATCAAGCCTAATTGACGTTAATAAAATCTAACAGGTGTAAGCAATAGGCTCATTTTCAGAATCAGAGTGCTCTGTTTCGTCCACCTGTATAAATTTATTTAAATAATCATCATTTAAAAATCGTCGATACCAATTGTGAGTATCTTCGCTGCCCCAAAGAGACCGTTTTTTTAACGCTTGTTCTTTGAACAGTTTGAGAGTTTTCCATAACACACCCTCCCAATTTGGATACGGTTGGTTGCGCTCTTTTTCAATTAACTTTAACACGTCAAAGACTGTTGGCGGAATTTTTCCATTATCATCCCAACTTCGAAATTGGATATCATACTCAATGACATTTATTTTTTTCAGGGCAAGAATATTTTCAGGAGTGTCCACATACACTGCGGGTGAAACAAACTCTAACACCGCAGGCTCTTCGATTCGCCACTGTTTTTGCAGTTCCAGCACTTCCCCAACACTATTAAATATATTGCAATAAGCAAAATCACGCAGAAAATCATAAGCCAGCTTATGATAATATTTTCCGATACCATAAATACATTCTTGATCAACTGTCATCCTGCGCCATACATCAGCAAAAGTCGACGGCAAACTGCCCATTGTTTCGGGGCGTGTGATCAGATATGACCACAACACAGCTCGCTCTTGGCTTGGCATAGTATCAAGATATTCTTGAAAGTTGAGCACAGCTTGGTAAGAATGGTTATTCTGGCGTTGACTGTACCAGAAATGACCACCACCACTCAGAGTAACGCCACAAGCCAATCTCCATACCGCCTCCACTGTTTGCTTCGTTAAGCCAAAATTACGTGGCTTATAGCGAGCCAACACGTCACGAAATCGCGCGACAATTTCTTCTGAGGGATGTGCAGCAATCCGGTGCATTTCTGCAGAGCTTAGAGAACGCATACCCGTTATAGTTTGGATACGCAATTTTCCACTGATTTCATAATCATCGAGTATTTCACTCACATCAAGCAAATATTCATCGTCAGACAAAAATAAATTTTCCAATTCTATATCGCTAACGTTCTGGACATAAATCGACGAAGGAATTTCAAAATTCTTCACTGATGGCATGAGGAGTTGATAATAATGGGCAAACTCTACCAGGTTTTCGCTCACCAAAAATTTTGCAACGGCAATAAAAACTTGATTTTCAATGTACTGTGGATGGCCTATATAGGAGGAATCTTTAGATTTTCTGAGCTGATACCAGCGCTCTTGTATAAGCGTGCATACATACTGAACACACATTTTGTCATCTATGTCGCCATAAGAGCCGTGACGCTTACAAATATCGTGTAAAACTTTAAGATAGTTTTCAGAATTTAAATAATGACGCCAGTCAACTTGGCTATCTTGTAGAACTTTAGTAACAACTGAAGAAATCCTTTCTGGGATATCAGAATGATGCTGAGTTTTATTCATCGCTGCTCCTTTTAAAACTTTACGCTTTATGCAAAGAAATTTTTAACGTAGAGTACCATCGAATTGAAAATATATCTAGCAAGGAGAACTACATTGTCTGAAATATTGGCTACTTTTAATCAACTTGCCACCGCAATGCAGGCAAATATGCTATTTGTATTGAGTGTAATCGGGATCATTTGGCTGATTAATATTGTGAATTGGTGGTTTCTGGGCTCTCGGCTTTTCATCTTGGGCATATATCCACGTCGCCTGCCAGGACTCGTCGGCATTCCTTGTGCGCCGATTTTGCATGGTAATTTTAATCATTTATTTTTCAATACATTTCCGCTGTTTGTGCTGGCCAATATGGTGCTACTGAAAGGTTTTCCGACTTTTTATACGGTAACAATCGTTGTAGTTCTGGTCAGCGGCATCATCACCTGGACTATCGGCCGTCGGGCTTTTCACCTTGGCGCTAGCAGTCTGATCATGGGTTATTGGAGCTATTTGCTTATTCAAGCTTTTTACGAACGTACCGCGATGGCGCTGATCTTAGGTATAGTGAGCCTGTATTATTTCGGCGGATTATTATTATCGCTATTCCCCGACGAACCGGGAGTATCATGGGAAGGCCACGTTTCCGGCTTCATCGGCGGTATTGCCGCGTTTTATTTGCTGCAATACCCTCTGTGAAATTCTGCCGGAGAGGTGACTCGAACACCCGACCTACTCATTACGAATGAGTTGCTCTACCAACTGAGCTACACCGGCATAGGCGCGGATTATCACTGAGGGACAGTTTAAAATCAAGGAGCGTTGACAGCCCCGAGCCACAGGGATACTCTTCAGCACAGAGATACCCCAGGACTAAAGATGCCACAAACCCTATTGCTGTTTCTACAAGACCACCCAGGAATATTCCTCCTCTGGATCGCTTGTTTAGGGCTAGCAGTCGGCAGTTTTTTAAACGTCGTCATTTATCGATTACCAAAAATGCTAGAACAAGCCGAAGAAAACACCTTCAATTTAGCCACCCCACGCTCTTATTGCCCACACTGTCAAACCCCCATTAAAGCCTGGAATAATATTCCCCTCTTGAGTTTTGTTATACTGCGCGGCCAAAGCATCTGCTGCCAGAAACCCATCTCGCGTCGTTATCCGCTCGTTGAAATACTCACACTTTTTTTATCAGTAATGATGGCCGATCATTTCGGTGTCAGCATCCAAACATTTGCCGCATTGTTGTTAGTGTGGTCGTTGTTAGCTCTCGTTTTTATCGATTGCGAGCATCAGATTTTACCTGACAATATTACCTTGCCACTGATCTGGGCAGGTCTGGTAATAAACACCACGCAGATTTTTGCGACCCCAATTGACGCCATCTTCGGAGCCGTCATCGGTTACAGTATTTTCTGGAGCATCGCTTATCTTTTTAAACGTCTGCGTGGCGTCGATGGCCTCGGCCTCGGTGACGCCAAGTTACTTGCCGCAGGCGGTGCCTGGTTTGGCTGGCAGTTTTTACCTCTGATCATTTTAATCGCCGCGATCAGCGGATTAATCATTAGCGTCAGTTACAATCTTATTCAAAAACGCAGCCACCGCGAACCGATTCCTTTTGGCCCCTTTATTGCGGGCGCTTGTCTAATTACGTTATTGTGGGGACATCCGCTGCTTGAGTGGTTGAGTTAATTATGCTGACCATCGGATTAACAGGAGGCATCGGCAGCGGCAAATCAACGGTAGCTACCCTTTTCGCAGCACTCGGCGTACCCATCATCGATACAGACGAAATTGCACGCGATGTGGTGCAACCCGGCACCGCGGCGTTGGCAAAAATTGTCGATCACTTTGGTGCTGATATTTTATTGGCAAATGGCCAACTAAATCGACAAGCACTCGCTCAAAAGATATTTCAAGATGCCTCCGCCAAAACGTGGCTAGAAGCACTATTGCATCCCATTATTCTCGAGCAAGCCAACGACGCAAAACACAAAGCGCAATTTCCGTACTGCATCCAAGTGATTCCCTTACTCATCGAAACTTTACCCAACCCCAATATCGATCGCATTCTCGTCGTTGACGCTCCACCCTCTTTGCAAATTAAACGCGCGCTAGCACGCGACCCACAACGCACCAGCGCAGAAATCCAGGCAATAATGAATACGCAAGCCACTCGCGAGGCTCGCCTCGCTGCTGCTGATGATGTGATTATCAACGACGACGACCTCACCCAACTTCAAACCGCCGTGAACAATTTGCACCAAAAATATTTGCAGCTTGCATGACCACCCCTTCATAATCGCAAGTGACCGAAGGTCACGCAAATATGGACGTTTGCATCTATACTCAAAGCGTTTCAGTTTTCGGGTTTTTGGGCAACATCCCGAAAACTGAGACGCTTTGAGTATAGAGGTGAATAGTTACAACGAGATTCGCTGTCGCTTAATGTTAATTACTGCTATTATTTAGATATGAACACTTCCACAAAACACATTGGCATCTATATTCTGCTGGCTATCAACGTCTTAATTTGGGCGTTTGCCTGGCCTATCAGCAAAATTGGCCTCGTTTATATGGACCCCATCTGGTACACCGTTTATCGTTTTGTCATAGGTGCAAGCACCTGTTTTCTCGTGCTCGCACTGCAGGGCAGATTAACGCTTCCCAAACGTCGTGACTTACCGCTGATTCTCAGTATCGGCACATTGCAAATGGCGCTGTTTTTGATGCTAGTCAATTTTGGTTTGAGCTTTGTCGGCGCCGGACGAGCCGCCATTCTGGTTTATTCAACACCCTTATGGGTTACTCCTCTGGCAATTATGTTTTTTGGCGAGAAAGTAAATTGGCTGAAATGGCTTGGTGTGTTGTTAGGGCTCTTCGGCATTTTCTTGCTGTTCAGTCCTTGGGAATTTAATTGGGGTAGCTCAACCGTTGTCCTCGGCAATCTAATGTTGTTACTGGCAGCCGTAGTGTGGGCCATCGCGATGCTGCACACGCGTTTTGGCACTTGGCATAGCAGCGCAGCCGCACTGGTACCTTGGCAACTGTTGCTGGCGGTTATCCTCACCGTGCCTGCTGCATTCATCTTAGAGCCCACAACAGAAATACAATGGAACGCCACCTTAATCTATACAATATTGTATAACGGCGTGCTGGCCACCGCTTTTGGGTTTTGGGCAGGGCTCACCGTATCAAAAGTTTTGCCGGTGGTGAGCACTTCTTTATATTATCTCGCTGTTCCCGTAATTGGCCTGCTGTTGTCAACACTTTTACTGGGTGAGCCACTGACTTTCACTACAGTAATCGCAATGGGTTTTATCATTGCTGGCCTCGCTTGCGTCTCTCTCAGCGGTGAACATGCAACCAGTAAAACCTTAAACAAGAGCGCGCTCGAGAACAATTGATTGCCTCTACCATTGATGTTACCATCGGCTTTACCAAGGCGGAAACACAACGCATGACACGTGAAGCAACCATAACATTCGAACAACCCTTAAATGAGCATATCCGCTTATGCTTACGGCTCGAACATTTATTCAAACAAATCGAAGAAAATCTCACCAGCGAATGTGAATGGCATACGCGCAGCGCATTATTGGCCCTGCTCGAAACACTCAACGTCATTGATCGTCCTGATATCAAAACCAAATTCGCCAAAGCCTTGTCACAACGCGCAACCAATCTTGCCCAATATGAAGGGGCCGTACAAGTCGATCAAAGCGCTTTACGCAAGCTGTTAAATGAGCTCGACCAATTGGTCGATGTCTTATACACAACGCCCGGCAAAATTGGCCAACCTTTGCGCGAAAATGAATTTTTAAATACCATACGACAATACAGCTATAATCCGGGAGGCGCATGCAATTTCAGTTTGCCTGCGTACCAACTCTTTCTCAATCAATCTCCTGCTACACGTTCGCAATGCCTGGTTGAATGGTATAAGCATTTCGATCATTTGCGTAGCGCAGCGCAACTGCTGTTACAACTCATTCGTGGCAGCGGCAATCTGACTCCCATCACTGCAAAACAAGGCTTTTACCAACAAGCCCTCGACCCCAACACACCTTGCGAACTCGTACAAGTCACCATTCCAACAACGCGTCGCATCTATCCAGAAATCAGCGTCGGTCGCCATCGCATGTCCGTGCGTTTTCTAGAAGAAAACATTAGTGAACGCGCTAAACAAGTGCAAGGCGATGTCGAATTCAGTTTAAATTGCTGCGTCTTTAAAGAAAAAGACAAGCAATAGTATGTCAGAAAATGATATCCACATTAAAATCCTGTTCAGCTCAATATATCAATCAAATATTTGAAGCACTTAATGAATTTGAGGACAAAGTATTTTGGATTCGTAGCTTTGACATGACTAAACAATATTATATCGGCTCGAACTTTAATGACATTTGGCATCTCGATTTAAGCATTATTCACGAAGTCCCAGCCCTTTGGACTCACTATTTAGAGGGGGAAAATTTACTCTCATACCTTAAAAAATTTCAAGAACGTCGCGCAGAATATTTTCTGAATCAAGAAAAGAATTCGGTTCCCTATATTATAAGGACGCCACAAAATACAATCCGGTATTTAGTAGACCGATGCTTCATAAGTCATAATACACTCGGAGATCATTTTGTAGTGGGCTTTTCAAAACTTATTACTTCTGAGCAATGGCATAAAGACAATATCAGCGCGAGCAAAGAAGTCAACGCAAATGACATTGAGGCTGTGGACCGCTTTTTTATGATTCTAGAAAACGAATTTGGCATTACCCAGCTCGACAAAGATCAATCAAATTTATTGTTACTGAATCAGCAGAATTACACACCGGAAAATTTGCAGAACTTTAAGTTCACCCAGCGTGAGCTAGAATGTTTATATCAAATTTGCCAAGGAAAAACCAACAAAGAAGCAGCAAAAGCGTTATCAATCTCGCCACGCACCGTCGAAACACATTTAGAAAAGATATTTAATAAAACATCCTGCAATAGCAAGCTGGAGATAATTAGCCTTTTTACCAGCTATTTTCCAAAAAATATCTAAGTTTTAGGATGAATCAGTATCCTCTCGAGAGGGTACATGAATCATACATGTTGAATGGTTCATTCAATTTCACATAGTTAGCTGCGGTTGAGGAAGCCCAAAATGGGATTTTAGGTATAAATCCTGGTTATTAGCGATCAAGGCATCTCGATACACATTAAGGCAAGCACCATCTCTCATGTATTGATGCAAATTGATTTTTACTGCAGCATATAGAGCATCTGGGAAATCTAACGACAGAGAAGCAGTAAGTCCTGGTATCTTATCATTAATTAAAGGATATAATTTGGCATAGCTTAAAAATGAAAATAATTCTTTTATAATGCCATCATTTAGACCTGTGAAAGCTTTTGTATTTCCTTTATTGAATAATTCACAATAGAATTCAAAAAAATCATCGATTAAACCATAGAAACATCTAGATCTAAATGGAAATGTCAACATTATTTCAAACACCTCCAGCATTGATTTAACATATTGCACAGGGTGTTTATTAATGTATTGCTGAAAATCTTGCCTCATTCCAGTTTGATTCATGAAAGTCAACCAATGACCATATTGTACATCAGCGATCGAATAACAATATTGAAGACCAATCACAACACCAATACGATGACGATAATCTGCTTGAGATTCACCCTGGCGCCGAGATGCAATAAGTAAATTATATATATAGCCAGCAATTTGATTTCTGTAGATGTTACGATTATCAATAATGATACTATACAGTTTTATGATTTCAAGACTAGTACAATAGTCAACGAGCTGTTCAATAATGAGGGTTACGTGAGCCCGCATCTCATCATCACAATAATCATTAGCGCCAGTTCGTTCGATTAGATAATCGAATGAAATAAATAATGCTCTTCGAATAATACTGCAAAAACTTACATTATCTTTTATGCTGATCGTATAAAATTTGCAATAATGAGAAATTTCGAGCATCCTAACACTCCCATTGACATCTAAAGAAATATTTTTTGCCAGCATGAATAGATCATCTTTCTTGAAGCGTGCCGGAGAATTTTTCAAATAATCCATTATATCCAAATAAATTTCAGATAAACTCATTACTGTATCAGGAATAACATTAGAGGCTATATATGTTGCAAACCCTGAAATAACAACCTCTATATTGAGGTTATTATTTCCACAATAATCAAATAATGATGTGAACTTATCTACATGAACATGCCCACTGCCAAAATTTCTGATATTAATATCTTCAACCGTTTTTTTATATTGTTCTTCAAATAATTTCATAACGTTCCTCACTTAGTTCGGTAAGTCTCCAGCGAGACATAACCAACTGGAGAGACAAGATTTTTTAGGTATGAGATAATTATTGTTTTTTATACTCTGGTGTATTAGCTTTTTCGAGATCTACATTTTTTGCATCATTCATATTTTTGAAGTTTCTATGGAATGCAAGAGGGCTGCTTGACAAAGGAACGTCAGCATTTTCTGCTATCTTCCATTTAGATTGAAGCTTAAACCAGACTTCTTCTATAATTTTTTCTTTGGCCCATACTACTGATTCAACATATTTAGGTGATAACCCAAATACATCTACTAACACCTGACTAATTCCACCCATAGCATCTACAGATTCAATTTTTTTATCACCAGAAGGAAAAGTTGTGTACAATTTATCATCAACTAAAGCCGTGCTGAAGTCAGGTGCCGCCTTAGTGACGAATAAACTCTTACGGAACATAGAATTATCAGAATAGATAAATTCCAACATTTCTTGAAAATCGTTATAATGCATTGCCAAATTTGGGTCGAAAATAAATTGGGTTACCCATTCATCAAACTTTCTCTGAAATTGAATTTTCTCATCACCAACACTGACTACGCGAAACGTTCCCATTAGATGATTAATGACTTCACCATTTAAAGGAACAGGTATTCTTGATCCATTACCCCAGCCAGGATCAACCAGATACTGCTGTTCGCCAATACTCACTATTATAGCCATATGTGTTGGTCGGTCATTGTGTAATTCCATTTGATTATAATTCTGAACGAATGGAGCAACTAAATGTACCTTAAATCCTAAAGTATTCAGTATGTGATAAAAGGCTAAATTTATGGTGAGACAGGTTCCACCTTCATTATTAATAACGACAGATTGATAGGCGTTTTTCGGCAATAGCGTTGATATATTACCTAATACAACTTCTAAGTTGTTATAAGTTCCAGCATGAACAAATCGCGTTTGTAATTCGCATAATAGTTCAATTGTCGGTTTCAATTCGTTTGCGCGAACTAGAATTTCAGTGAAATATTGCATTAGAGTCTCCCGTTAAATAGTCCATTTAGAATAAAGTTTCGAATAAGCTTCTGCTAGAATTTGTTGTTTTATCCAAACAACGGCATTAACATAGTGAGGAGATAAACCAAAATCATCTATGAGTACACGGCTTATCCCGCCTTTGGACTCGACTGATTCTATTTTCTTTTCACCATTGCTTAAAGTGGTATAGATCTGGTCATCAACTAAGGCAATGCAGTATTTTGGTGCTGCACGAGTGACAAACAAACACTGACGATACATAGAATCATCTGAGTAAATAAAATCTATCAGATCTTGGAAATCATTATAATGCATTGCCGTATCGGGGTTGAAGGTAAATTGAGTCACCCATTGCTCAAATTTTCTCTGGAAATGAAAACTTCCATCTTCATCACTTATTGCGCGAAATGTTCCCAACAAATGAGTAATCACTGTACCATTTAATGGGATCGGGACTCGAGATCCATTGGCCCACCCAGGATCGACCAAATATTTCTGGTCGTCAATATTGACTATAATAGCCATATGTGTTGGTCGGTCATAATGAAGCTGCATTTGGTTATAATTCAATACGAATGGCGAAACCAAGTGAATTTTAAATCCGATGGTATCGAGAAGATGATAAAAGGCCAAATTAAGATTACGACATGTGCCACCTTCATTATTGATCACTACAGATTGAAAAGCATCTTTTGGCAATAGCGTTGGAATATTACCTAAAATAACTTCCAAATTATTGTAAGTAGCCGCATGTAAATATCGAGTCTGCAACTCACTTAATAGCTCTATTGTAGGTTTAAAATCGCTTGATCGGTTAATAACATCAGAGAAAAATTGCATCAGATCTCCTGGTAGTTGTTTAAGGCGGGAATAATAAGTCTACCTTATTCTTATCATGATTGATCTAGGTTGAATATTTTGTTCAACATCCAGCAAATAAGCATGCAAGTAACATTTGTGATATTTAAGCGCTAGATAACTAGGTTTACGTTGATCTTCTGGATGTTGACTACGACCAATATTGGGGTCTGCATTATTATTTACAAGGATATCGCAAAGAGATATAGTTTCCAAGTCAGTTTTTGGGGACAGGATAGCTAAGTGTAATGGAGAGTTTTGCTCTTTATTGAGCACATTCGGATTGGCGCCTCTTTCTAACAGTAATTCGGTAAGGCCAATATGACCAGTCAATGCTGCCATGTGTAACGGGGTTTTACCGTCGCCGTCATTAGCTTCTATATTAAAACCTTTCTCAAGCAATAAACGCACCATCTCAACATGGCCATATAATATCGCTATATGCATCGCGGTTACCTGAATTTCTTCTGGCCACTGCCCCCCACGATGATTCAAAATGATCACAGGCGTCGCCTTGATACAGGTTATGGTTTGGCTAATATCAAATTCAGCTGAAGCTAAAATTTTCTCTACGATTTTGAGATCGTTGTTGGCCGCAGCACAGACGAGCTTAATCAATTCAGAACGCTCACATGCAGCAGTCATGGCGGCTAGTGTTGAAAAAGATTTAGTGTTAGATATTGGTTTCAAAATCAATTTACTGTGTTCAACTGAAAAATCTAATCGATCACAATAGTCTTGCGGCATATATAACAATAGCGCATCAAAAACCTCAGCGATTAACTTACTTTCTTTGAGAAGCCGTGGTGATACCTTATCCTTACTATATTGCCAGAGACATCTTTTAATATCCATAAATAACCAATGAGTAATATTAGGCACTAGAGGTGATGGTCTATTTTCTTGCAACATCACAACGAGTTTATTGTATGTATTATCAGAGGTAAGAGCATGACATATCTGGCGTATGCTAGGAAAGTCCCCATGAATATGCTGTTTGCGGAATTTCTGCAAATCCGCCATTAACTTTTCACATTTTGCAGATTCTGATATGCCCTCTGCTGACATTATCTGAACCTGCTTGGCAATTTCTTGTTGAGCTCTCATATTACATCTCCTGTAAAAGTTATTAAACTTGCTGTTGTCTGAGATTATGAGATTACATGCCTACAGAGGATAAAACATCCGTAATATACCGGATGCCTTGCAGGCTTATTGGAATTTTGCCACCGGCACCAACTTATAGCACTCTGCGATCTTATCCAAGACTATTTTTGTATCGCGATTGCCATCGGGAGGTGGCAAGTCGAAAAATGAATTTTGTTGACGTTCATAGGCAACCATTTTTTGGTCATTGAAGCTGCTGTATTTTTGCATCGATTGACTTAACAAAATCTCCCAATCTGCTGGCGTGATATTAAATCCAAATTCATCTTGCCATTCTTGGCTTTGCATGTCTTTCAGCAACAATAAAATGATTGGCTGAGTATCTGTATTAGGCACTATCTCGGCAAACGAAAATAGTAACCCTAAAAGATCTTTAACATAAACCAGAAATTTTGCTTTTGACAAATCGAAATCGGCTGTGTTCAAGTGAATTTGAATCATATAGCTTTCCAGATGACGCATGGTATTTAGATCGCCATCAAATGAAAATTTTGTAAGCAGCGTTATGAGGACTGATTTAACCATTTTTGGTATTTTAGAGCTACTCGCGATAATTTTTTTCACATCAAAATTATCATTGATGAGCTGATTAAGGCGGATCAACGCCGTTCGCTGGTTTGCAGTGAAATAACTACGACAATAGATATGATCGAGGTCGTGGAATTTAAAACCCAATAAACTAGCCTTAACATCATCTGCTTTTTTCGGAAATGGTGCATCAGGGTGGTATTGTGCTAACACATGCGCATGATAAACCGACTGCAGCATAATGCCTCTCTCACCTGGGTCACCCATGCCTGGTACAAATGCCACAGCGTTATTACCAAATTGATGCGTCATGAGTTTATTTAAGATAGTCATATTTGGGACTACCATCACCATTCTTTTGTCATTGCTCCGATAAGCTCTAAATGGCATATTCCGATCTTTATATAAACCCAAGGCTTTGCAAGGTAACTTATGGTTTGTAAAGAAACCAAAATCTACATCACCGAGAACTCTAGAAGTAAACACTAAGCATTGTTGTAAATGACTTGGTGAGTCTTGCAAATCGCGCTGCAATTGGTTAAACCATTCTTCTTGCTTTATTGTATCAGCATCAATATAACTATTGGTCAACAAAGCTGCAATATCAATCTCGTTGATGGAGCACTGTTTGACAGTGTAGTCTTTAAAACTTTTGAACGCACAGTAGAACATGTCATATGTCATGACATCTTCAATGGTGATATTAAATTGATCATCATGATTAAGCGCATACAATAAATAGTTAATCGTATTATCGTCTTTCATTAGGTTTTGGATATCTGCAGATGTCCAATCAACATTTGCCACTGTGATCTGCATTACCACCTGAGCAACTCGATCAGGATTCTGCGCACCCATTTCTTCAATTTTTATTTTCGTAGCGTCTGGCAAATTGCGGGTCATCTCATAATAATTTAATGCAGATTGACCACGAGATGAGTTAAAAAATGTGACAGGGGCTGGAGGCTTCGGTGCTTCTGGGATATGCTGTTCAATCATGTACTTGGCCTATGTAATTGTTAGATTTTTCTATATTACTGAAAACCTACATTTAAGTCAAGCATTTATATGAGTACCGTACTCAACTTTGCGCATTAAAATCAAATATTTAGGGTCTAAATAACCAGACACCATCTTCTTCCATATCGACCTCATCTAAAGCCTCGATTTCAACGTTGATTACAGGATTTGGTATTGCCGCATCAGGATCTCGGGGAAATAGCCTATGAAGGGCCTCCCGCATCAATTCCATAGCAACGGCACGGTCGATGAAACGCATTAATGCTTCCCTATGGTTTAAACGATTGATGACACCCAATAATAGTTCCCAATGGTTTGAACGATTCATGAAACCCAATAATGGTTCCCTATGGTTTATCGGCTGATTATTTTCATTAAAATGTAAAGGTTGGCGCCTAAAAAATTGACTTTGAGAAACTCTTGATCGATTTTCTTGCAAAGTAATTACTAAATTCTGTGATTCACGCGCCATTTGCAAAACTGCCGCTGGGATTTTTTGATATAACTCAGGCTTGATATCAATCACAAATTGCCAAAGGAAAGTTTGCGCTATTTTGATACAATCTGCGTTGAATGCTGCTGCAAATGTAAAATTCTGAGTGCCACCATAAAGACTTGTGACTTTTATCAGGTAATTGAATAGTTTACTTTGTTCAATCGCATTTAATTCTTCTTGGTAATAGATACAAAATTCTGCGCGCGCATGACCTGAGCCCTCTACATCGTATTTGGCAAAGTTCAGCAGCATTTTTACCACTGCATCAATCGTAGCTTCTTTGATCCCGAATTTTTGTTCTATCAATAAGCTGTCCAATCGACGTGCATAAGGCCCCAATAATTGATGATTTCGCAAAATTTGTTTTGCAGTTTCGGAAAATTCTCGATCACCCGTTTTGATATGCGGATTGGTATATAATTTACTGAGGTCGTGCTCAACATAATCTCGCAATTCATCGACAGCGAATCCAAACCCATCTAACGCCAAGAAATTTTCCTGAGACACATCAAGAATATTTTCATCATATAAAAACGTGGTCTGATTACGATAAGATCTATTAACGGGCGCTCGTAAAAGTGGTTGATTGAATCGCTCAGCTAAGCGGCTCCTTGGTTGATCTAATTGTTGAAGTACTTCGTTAGGTATATATGCATAGTAAGGAGATCTATTAGCCGGCATTTGAAAAAGCGGTTGATTTGCTTGTTGTAAAGAAAATAGAGAAGATCGCACAACGCTTGCATGTGATGTACTCATAAGCTGAAGCGCTAGGTTAGACAATGAATGTGATAAAATTTCTCTTTGAAATACTCTTGCAAGATCTCTGATTGCGTCGTATAGCATTTCCACGATACTTGCAGATCGATTTTCGAGCATGAGCGGAGGCATTATGCGATTAGCTTGGGTCAGAGCCACATAAGCGTTGTGGACGGAGATAACCGTAGCTGAATCGCCACCACGATCAGGGTGATAGATGCGCGCAAGACGTAAATAAGCTTGTCGGATGGTGCTAAATGATGCTTCACGAGGAATCTGAAGAATCTCATAGGGATCTTGATTGCGATGCTGTGGATGCTCATTTAGCGCAATGATACTGCTTCTTTTTGCTAAAATGATCAATAAAGTTATAATCCGAATCGACAGATCTGCCGGGTACTCAGTGTTAATACGCATTGTTGTTAACCTATCTTAATTTATTCATAGTCGCGGACTGAATGCGCTAGATTAACATAAATTAACTCACTAAGAAAGCAATATCTGACTTAATTTAAAGCGTTCAAAAGCCGCCTTCTTCTCTCTCACTTACTCTCAAAACATTTAAATTCGCCTATATTGCGAAAGCCAAGGTGCTCATAGATACGATATCCTGAATTGCTTGATGCCGAAAGTGTAACAGATTTTGCACCATTCTCTTTTGCAAATGCCAACATGAAACGCATCATATCAGTTCCAAAACCTTTTCCTCTAGCATCATCGCGTGTGAGCAAACTAAATATTCCTGCGGTATTATCGGTCAAGAACAAAATTCCAATCGCTACCGATTTTTCGTTTTCAAATCCTACAAAAAGCTTTTCTTCTAATAGCAAATATTTTTCGTTAACTTTATCATAAAACTTTCTCGCAGCAGGATCATATGGTTCCAATATGCTGATAAACTCTTCAAGCAAACCCTTATTTGTTACAGGCCTTATGAGAAGATTTGCTTTATATTCAGTCGAAGTGACTTCTGTCAAATCACATATCATAGCATGTTCGTTGGCTTCAATAATCAGGTCATTTTCAATTAAAGCTTTCGTTAATTCTGGAGTATGCAGGCTAGGTGGCACCCACCAGGCAAAAGGTTGTCCGTTAAAGGCTTCTTTAATTTTAGTGATAGCAGAAGTTTCATTGGGCGCACCATAAACGATATTGAACATACTCGATTGCAATCCGCAATTAATCAGTGAAACACCATTGAGTGCAGTCACATTACAGCCGATCTTCTTAGGTAGAAAAACAAAGTGTTCAAAATGATTTTTCTCAATAACGTTTAACTGTTCTGAGATCTCCATACTTCCTCCTAGTGATTGCATTGCGTTTAACGAGTAATACGTTTATGGAATGAATGTAACACAAATAGTAGCATTGGAGCTATTGACATAATCCATTAAAATATAGTATAATCCAGCGAAGTTTATAGTTAACATATGGTTTGCGAGGTAAAAATGAGGCAGAAGTTGGTAAAATGTGCGTTTTTCGTAGGTGCTAGTGGCGGAATCAGTACAGCTTTAATATACAACGACGTTAAATGGTCAGGTATTTTGAAAGATAGATTAAGTACGTTAGGATTAAACAAAGCACCAATTCGGGATGAAAACGACTTTTCTAATTTTAGCGCTTCTATTGCGAACGGTGAGCTTGAGACAGTTGCATCTTACATTAACAATGGTATGCCCGTTGATCAGCCTCTCAACTCAAATGGTGTTACTCCACTGATGCTTGCAGTGCGCTGCGGTCAACTCGATGTGGTTACCTATCTTGTTGAGCAAGGTGCTAACTGCCACTTACAATTAAAGGATGGCTCTACTGCATTATTATTTGCAGCTCAACACGATCGTTATCAAATAGTTCAATTTCTTGTAGCTCAAGGCTGTTCAGTTAATATAGAAAATGACCAAGGACATACACCAATTATTGCTGCTATCCTAAATAGAAATAAAGTGGTCGCACGATTTCTCATCGAAAATGGCGCCACACTCAGCATCACTAAAAAAGGCATTACACCTCTCAAAGTTGCGGCAAGTATCGGCAACCTTATCATCATTAAAGATCTCGTTATTCACGGTGCAGATGTAAACGAGCGTGACACACTCACTGGAGTCACGGCATTAATAGCCGCCGTAGAAAGTAATCAAGTGGAAATAGTTAACTTTCTGATCAATAATGGTGCTGATGTCAATCTAAGAAGAAGCGATAGTAATGAATCAGCAATTTATCTCGCAGCTAAAATAGGTGATTTGAAAATTGTCCGTAGGTTATTAGAAGTAAAGCAGATCAATCTCAATGAAGGTCCAACCACAAATGCTGTAACATTGTTGGCTTTTGCAAAAAATTACGTCGATATGCAATCAAGAACCGCTGATGCAGAATCTTTGATTAAATTGAGTAAGCAAATGGACGCGTTCGTAGACTTTGTTAATCAACAGCCTGATCCTAATAAAATCAAGGTTTTACCTGAAGACATAGCAAAGTTGATGGGAGAAGCCGAAATCGCTGAACTCATTCGACATAAACGTGCTCAATCAAATTCTTTTTTGAGTAATATTGGTAGCAAGTTTTTTACAGAGAAAATGGATAGCGATAAATCAACTGTTGAGAAAAAATATTAATCGTTAATGAATGACTTGCAAGACACTCTGATTAAGCATAAAATATCGCTTACACAATTAGATCATAGGGCGACGAAAGATGCTTAATCCAGATGAATTTACCCATATTACTAGGAAAATAACGAAAACTACTAAAATAAATGCCACTTTTCGAGTGCTGGAAGAATTAGTGAGTGCTCGGAGTCCTTTGGTTCTTGAGTGCGGCATGAAATACCTCAAAAAAGCTACAGCGCAATCTGAAGCCTATATTTTTAAAATTGACACTCCGCCTGACAATATTCATTTTATGCAGCAAGGTTTTATCTTTAAAGAGCGGCATTTACGAGTTGACAAGTTTTATAGCACTTCAAACACTCGCTCCGGTAAAAGCGGCTTTGCCGCAGCCCATTATACTGAAACCTATTGCAAACCTGTATCTGATGAAACAATTATTGTGCATGTCTATTATTGTGACAACTTGCAGTATGTCCAGATCAAAAAACAAACAGGTCAAGAAAATGTTGAGTGGATCGATGATACACGTTTGGAACGAACTGCGAAAGAGAATGCATTTGAGGCATTCACCTTTTACAAAAAAATCGAATCTGAAAAAAATTCGCGTTTGTTAAATGCACTAGAAACTGCTGATACTGCGGAAAAAGCCATCAAGAACTTATCTCGGTTGATGTCCAATGAAACCCAAATCCTGAAATACATACAAGCTATTGATGCTTTTTGTAAATTAATTCAGACTGTGAATATTTATAATGAGCATGAAAAAGACTGTCGCGACGAGCTTATGCTCCAAAAGGTCAAACCGATTCTGCAGGAAAAATTAGCTTTGCTTAAATCGAAACCAGCACCGGCTCCTAAACCTGTGGTTGTAGTAACGCATGAGCCACAAAGCCAACATGACATCGAACCCGAACCAAACATGTCTTCTGACGTTAAACCACCCAGAGTGGTGCAATCACAAACTGCAGTATCAGACAATATAGATTTAGCGTTTAATGAAATCAAAAGATTATCCACAGAGCTCACTAAACACCTCAAATCACTCACCGCAACTTCATTGGCCGCAGCAATGCGCATTGCTGCAGATTTGAGAATACAATTATTGCTCTATACACTGCCGAAAAAATCTAAAAACTCAGGCAAGAAAAAACAACTGCAAACTATTGACAGGCAACTTGATGAAATTCCGACCATACTAAACTTTGCCACTAAAGCAGTGCTTGCAGGCGACGTAGCTGCCGTCTGTGAATTATACCCATTTATGGACTTCACCGACCAATTCTTCATCTTGAGTTATGTCATTGAAATATCAGTTAAATCTCAGACTGCAGGCGCTTCAGAACTAGATCGCAATTTACAAGCCATTCTTGAATTTTTCCATGAACATTCTACTCATTACGAATTGTTTATTATATTACAATCCGGCAGCCTCAATGTGAACACCGCTACCCAGTCAGGATTTTCATCAATGGCCAATATTATGTTATCTAACAATAAATCCTTATTTGATATGTTGTTACGACATAAAATTCAAGTAGACAGTCTCGGATTTTACATGTGCAATACATTTATTTCGTTATTCAAATGTTGCACCTTCTTCACAACCGATTCTTATTACATTAAGCAATTATTAGAATACGGCGCTACCATCGATTTACCCCATCATGTATTTTCATTAGATCCAAAAAAAATGAAACCTTTGGACGGAAAAACCCCCTTGACCATGTTTGATCCAAAATTAAAAGCAACCAATCCAATTGATTCTGATCTATATCGTGAGATTCAAACTATAGCAACTCAATCTGATTTAGTCGTTTCCTGCAGAAAAGCGAATTATGAATTGATTCCATTATTAATTCCGTGCAGTAGCTTTATCAATCAAGTGCATGCATTAGCACATATTATTAATTCAAAACATATTGCCCGTCGAATTGTTCATCTATCCAAAGTTTCTGGTATTTTTATGCTTGAAAATATAGACAAGGTCAACCAAATTTCTTTTGAAATCCTTTGCCCTCAGCTAGAGATCTCGCATATGGCATTATTAATTTATCCAGCTCAAGAATTTAAAAGTGCCGATTTTCCCTATGTGAAAATGCTGGTGGATGAAGTCCATAATCACTGCAAAGCCCACCCAGAAGATATTCCTAAAACCATTAATCAACTTGAAAAAATGATTAAGCAACATAAGCCTTTGGAAAATGCCATCATTTATTTGGCATGCCAAATACTCTGTATAGCAACGCTAAGTAATGTGCCACAAAATACTGTTCAGAGACAAAAATTAATGCAATTAATATGTCAGCATGGGAATTGCGTTAAACACAAAGGCGAACATCACGCAGCTAACTCATACATCCAGTGCATTGCCATTTCCCAAGATAATCGAGTATTACGCGCAACACCCCTGTATAAATATGCCTTTGATAGAATTCCCGAACAATATCGTCAACAACTTGCAGCCCCACTGCCACCGCTCACTGTATCCGAAACTGAAAAAGCACTACCAGCAACCTCACAGTCAAAAATGAATTAACGATATTTTCTTATGGCGTGGTTTTCGCAATCGCTCTTGCAGGTAATCTAGCAGCAAAAGTTACTTGCGCAGTCATTTCAACTTTATCGCTAACCGTAAGTGCTACTGGTGCAGCCACACCGGCTGCTGCCATGCGCATTTCACTACGATTTTGCATGGGGGGAGCTGGATTTTCTGGATTGAAAGTAACAAGATTTAAAAAATAATGTTGATCTGGGTATAAAGAATTTAATTTTGATAACTCCAATTTTGCTTGAGCTAAAATTTGATCGCGCACAGATTGTCTCGCGACTTCCATATCCGCTAAGCTCGGTGTAAATTCAATGCTGGTGAGTCGATATTTTTCGCCCTCTTTTGACAATTCATCTACATGCTTTCGTGCATCGATTAATGCAGCTTCTGGTAATCGGGCTTCAGCAGTCACAGTTAAGCGCTCTAAATCCGATTTGTCTTTTTGCCGATCAAAAGTGGTAATATGCCAAGGTGCCGCATTGGAAATTCGAGTTAGTTTTTGTTCAATGGTTTTATGCATATTCGCAATGCCAGATTGACTTAGCACGGCATCGACGGTAACGATCACCCGCGCCGTAGATGTTTTAGCCCACGTTTCAGCACTCAGCGTCAGTTGCACTTGGTTCAGTGGCTGAATAAAGCGCACCAAATCGGTCGGTTCTGATGCCTCATCTGCCCAAGACGCGCTCGCGCTCATCATCAAGGCAGATCCAAATAAAAGCTTTAATAATCTGTCCATATGCACCTCATCACCTGAAATATCACTATATACAGTATAGCATCAAACGTGATCCGCAATTGCTTAGCCTGTGATTCGTCCACAAATCGGAATGCTCACAATAAGCACATCCAGAGTACGACCTGCACAAGCACAATCAGTGCGTTTGCGCAATCCGTAAAAATCACTGGTTTAATTGCTTAGTATCACTATTCGTGAGATAATTTAAGGTAATCTTAATTGAGAAGGCCTGATGATAAAGCTAGTTACCAACTCATTTCAGCATAATAAACCAAGAAAACCACAAAAAGCTGTATTTCCTCAATTGCCCGTTTTGCAGGCAATCTCAGAGCGTATTGCTTATGATACGCCAGATCTTAGCGAATATTTTTTAATTGCTGGGCAACATGCCTTAGATACCACGGGTTCGTTATTTGAATGGATGCGTGACGTGCTGAATTTGCCTATGTCTAACGTCTACATGGTAGGTAAATCCTATTCAACAAGTGAAAATGTAGCAAAAAAGATGCAGAAATCACTTAAAATTAATTATCAACTAAATTCTCCCCAGATTATGCTTGGGGGTTTTTCTGAAGCTTACGATTACGACATTATTAAATTATGGGAAAAGATTGTCGCAAAACTGATGAATTTAAAGAAAAAGAATCAACAGATTAAAGGCATACTGATTTTGGATGACGGGGGACATCTCTTTAACAGAATGCTTCCTGGAATGTTAAGTCTCACCCGTGTGGGTGAAGAACCCATACCTATTATTGGCATCGAACAAACGAGTTCGGGTGTTTTTTCTTCTCGCTGCTTCTTGTATCCCATTATCGAAGTGGCAACTTCTGCAGCAAAACAACTGGAAGCTTCCATGCTTGCCGTCTTAATTGAAAAGCAATTAAAGGTGAGTGTCGCAGAGTGTTTATCTCAGTTGAGTAAGGGTTCTTTACCCATTGAAACAACGCAATTAACCTATGGTATAATTGGACTCGGCAACATAGGTGCAGTCGTTTTACCTCACCTTCAAGCATTAGGCTATAAAAATTTAGTGGTTTATGACCGTAACCCTGATAGGTTGGCGCGATTAAATAGTCCTAATGTTGTTGTTGCTGAAAATCTCATCGATTTTCTCGATAAATCAGATGTTATTCTGGGTTGTACGGGTAATAATTTTATGGCTCCTAACATTTCAGAGTGTTTAGAAATATTGCAACAGCCGCGCGAATTTCCACGCGTTTTTGTAAGCCTGTCTTCTAAAGATACCGAGTTTAATTCGCTGTTAATGAAGATACATCAAGATAATCGTAATGGTCCTATTAATCCACTGAAACACATTTTTTATCCAAAACAGAACCCACAGGCAATTATTTTGGGTGCTGGCATGCCGTTAAATTTTATACCTGTTAATTCAGGTGAATGCGACTATTCTATTCCTGATAATGAAATTCAACTGACTCGGGGTTTACTCGCTGCTGCCATTATTCAGGCCTATAATATGATGCAGAATGGCTATTCACTGAATGCAAAACAATATCAACTTGACCCACATTGGCAGCGTTATATTGTGAACGCATGGTCTAATGCGACTCAACAAGAACAAATTCCAGCATTTCAAAATCTCAAATGGATCGAAGAGCAATCTGGCGGTGAACCTACTTCACCTGATTATCCTAATATTTATTTTAATGATAACGAGTAGAATATGGATATCAAAACACTCGATCCATTTAAGCTCTATATCCAAAACGCTGAACCTCAGTTATCTGCCATTGATAACACGCTGTTTGTTTATTTAACACCTACATTGCAAATCAAATGGTCAAACGAGCTCGCAAAACAGTATTACCCAAATGATTTAAACGAAGTCATACATGCAGGCGAACTGAAAAATATTATAGCTACGAAAAAATTCAAAACCCATGACCCTAAAAAGCAAAATGAAATTATCGATTGGACTGCTTCACATTTAAAAGACACTGAAAATCACTTAATGGGTATAGCGTTGGTTGGCAAAATTGCAAATGATGAGTTCAAATTAAGCCAAAAGAAAATTGATTTCTTACAAAACTGCATAGACACGATTGTTGACAATTTTCCGGGCAGCATGTACTGGAAAAATAAAGATGGCGTTTATTTGGGCTGTAATAACGATGTGGTAATTAAAGGCAATTTCAAATCTAAGAACGAAATTATCGGCAAAACTGATCGTGAATTATGGCCAGAAACTGCAGAAGAAATATGTCGCCGTGACTTGGAAGTAATGACCAAAAATGAAACCATCGAATATCAAGAAACTGTCACCATTAACTCGGGTGAAAACATGTATTTCTTGAGCATTAAAACACCGCTGCGTGACGAGTTTA
>Ga0207137_1007_pt1 | contig 60938 bp, 37 predicted proteins | sample Alteio_BWMinHeat_9_FD_153572 | JGI IMG/M metagenome (GOLD analysis project Ga0207137, IMG submission 153572) | Enriched cells from forest soil in Barre Woods Harvard Forest LTER site, Petersham, Massachusetts, United States -... | ecosystem: Environmental > Terrestrial > Soil > Temperate forest >...
TAACACGATCCCCTTTGACTACAAATAATTGCGCTAACTTACCCGGAGTAGGCGAAGACAACATAGTCAATTGCGCTTCGACATAACCATTCAAAACAGGAGGACGAAAATCGCAAGCAGACAATGCCAAGACACCGATCATTGTCCCTAATGGCAGAAGCAGTTTACAGATCTTTAAGACCACAGCGGTTTCTTCCTGAATTCACACTTTATAAGTATAGATCACTCTCCCAGATAGTGCAATTTACAGACGTGATGGGTTTAATTTTGCCTCATATTCCATCGCTTCTTGTAATCGCGAGCACAATGCCTCCTCACTGGAATACTCGGGAATTGAAAGAGTCCAATAGCAGGAACTTGCCACGGGGCAGGTTCTGTCATCTCCAGGCCTAAGCTTTACGGTGATAGGTCTGCTGGCGCTTGTTATAGGCAGTGTTTCTTGCGATGTAATGTAGTAAATAAAACGACTAAGCTCTTCGCTTCCCATTTTTTGAATCACATTTCGCAAATATTTCGGGGTCTCACTTTCGGCAGCAAATCCTTGAAATTGCAGGCGCGTGAGTAATTGCTGTGATTCCATATTCTGATGACCAGATAAAAGCTGCTGCAAATCTTGCCAGTCTAAAATACCGACATGGCGGTTAAAATCATTCCTGATACTATAAAACCCTTCACCAATTAGGCTCAACGCCCAGTTTCTTGAGTCAATGAGCGTCCACCTCAAACGACTTTTATAGTAAAGTTGTTTATTCTCCTCAGTTACATCGCGACGAGGCTGGTTAAGATCCTCAAATCCATACAATGTGCAATCACCTTGGGGTGAAAGTAATTGTGTCATATTTCGGCTTAGCTGAGGGTCAAAATCTTCTAGGTCGTTATCGGTTACTTTACAATGAACCTCTGCGTCAGCTAGAAGGTATTTGTACAGTGCACTAGCAAAAGGCGCTGCCAATGTATATTCTTCGATCAGAGCTCGCGCTAAAACTACACCGACAGCTTTATATAGCACTTCATTATTGAGGCTGAAGGGAATAGCACTCGGTAAACATTTGCCGGACGAACCCCATTCGAATAGTTCGGAGGCGCAAACAGACTCAAGAAATTGTGCAAATATCTCTGAAGTTATAGTATCGCGATTAAGAACGTTATTATCTTCGATATGGAGGTGTTTATGAGCACATAAACCTACGAAATCCCAAATCCCCTCTGCAACGTCATTTAGTGCCCGTGATCGAATGAAGATCTGGGGTAGCGAATTGTCATTTAGAAACAGATTAATCTGCTTCAACCTCTTGATGGAGGCTTGGAATGCCTCTACACGTGTTTTAGCGGATAAAATCGTGGCATTATCGGTGGTCAATGATGTGGCAGTGAAAAAAGGTAGATTCAATGCATTTACAGCGCTTGGACGTCGCTCTGGTTCGCGTCTCATTAATCCCTCAATTGCTCCGCGAAGCCCGGGTATTGTTGTAGCGGGTACTTCCGGGAATTTTTCAGTGTCCGGAATAAACCATTTGCGATCCCGAATAAGCGCTTGCCAAATACACGCTCCAAACGCGAACATATCAGATGCTCGAGTTTTAAGGGTAAGATTATTTTCTAATAGCTCGGGAGCACAATACTCCCTCGATTTTGCATCGAGTGCAGGCTGATTCGGCTGCAAGTCATCAATGGGAAAGAATGTGGGATCTACACTTTGATCAAAATCGCACAAGTAGGGATGATCAAGTCCGTCGATGAGAATATTTGACAGTTGCAAGTCTCCATGCACCACGTTTGCAGCATGCACATAAGAAAGCGCTTGTAAAACTGAGTAAAAAATATTTCGTACTTGATCTACCGATGGTCTGGACAACAACAGCCAATTATTCATCGTTTGACCGTCTATCCATGGCAAAACGAGGACAGCTGTTGAGTGAGAGTCAGCAAAGATGGCTTCCACTCTGGTTAAAAATGGATGCTGCAATTTTCTAAGCACATGAAATTCGCGTGTTGCAACCGCATTTGCGCGCCGCTTAAGCGCGTAGGTTTTACTGTTATGAGTAGCCAAGAATATAGATTCTTTGATTTGATTTTGGAAATGTGTCGATGCTTGCACAAATGATTCATCAAACGGATTTTGTATTTTATCCTTGAGCGCATCAAAATCTTCGATGAAATCAAACATCACGTCGTCTCTATCTTCAATTTTGAAATCGTGCATCGACAACCAAAATGATTCTGGCGCCTCTTTCATGCTGTGTTTAAGCTCATCAAAACCTAGCCCAAAATTAGAACGAATGTCTCTCAAAGCATCGACAAAATTCGCTTGTGCATTGATAAAAATCGTCTTATTCTGCTCGAGTTTCTTTTGCAATTCAAGAGCTGAATCCTTGTCAGCTTTATCCAAAAGCCGCTTTGTATAGTGGAGTTCCTTATACGCTCTCTTATAACTTCTTTGCAGGCTCAATAATGTGTTTGCGGAACGCAGAATAGGTTCGGGGGCATTCACGCATTTTTGCAGTTGTATCATTTCGCTTCTACTCTCGTCTGCCAAAGCACTGACTTCAGTGAGTAGGTTGTTAAGTCTTATGCTTTGATAACTAGGTTGAGAGGAAGATTCACATTCAGTCGCCTTGCGTAATTGCCACTTATACAACATTTGCAGCTGCTCTTCGGTTATCGGGTGAGACAACACAGGTTGTGGTTCAGTATCGACAGACCGTTTTGAGGGAGTTGCTAATAGCGCTTTTAATTGGGTCAATCTAGCTTGGCATTTTGCATTAAAATCACCTGCAACCTCAAGAAGGGTGATTCGGCATTGATGACGCCTTTCTATGTGAGTAATCAACGCTTGAAATTCTAGACTATTTTCTCCAGATAATAATTTCTCTATATCGCGTAATTGTTTTTTGTGTCTCACGCCAAAGACTTCGCGCTTCTTCAAATGGGTAATCTTGTACGTCCACCTCGCTCTCATCTCGAATAGGCTTCATTTGGTCTTCAAGTTGCTGTGTTAATTGCTTATTCAGAATCTTAGCTTGCTGTAAAGCCAACTCATTTGCATCTAATTGCTGCTTTTGAGCTCTAACCGAGCGAAAGGAAGTACGCAATCGTGCAAGTTGGCTTTCCGCAGCAAGTCGTGTCATTCGTAAGTCATTCAATTCTCGAGCATTATTATTCATTTGACTTTCAGTAAGAAATGGTTTTTCGCCTCCAAGCGTCCGATTAGCATCGATTTCGCTTTTCAGCATTTTATAATCTACGTCGAGTTGTTCAATCACTCGATATGAATCATCAGCCTCCGCTGCTAAAAGAATTGCCACTGCTTCTTTATTCTTATAGAAAATGGCATAGTCTAGAGGGGTGTTTCCAGCGTTATCTGTCTTTTTGGCTAATAATGGATGTGCTTTTAGCAAGAACTTAACTAATATCGCATTGCCACTGGCCGCAGCTGCATGAAGGGAATGTGCCCCTAAAAAATTCGTTTTTTTAGCAATTTTATCTTGATACAATAATCGACAAAAGGAGTATGCCCAAATTTATCTCGCTGATGCAAACTAGCGTGGAACTTCAACAACAACTCAACTAATTCTCTATTTTTACCCAGCGCAGCGCAATGCAGTGCTGTCATATTGTTCCACTTCCAATTTTGATCGTTAACATCAGCTTTGTTATATAACAACCATTCAGCAACTGCTACCTTATTATGATAACAGGCCAGATATAAAGGTGACAGAACGAATTCTTTTGAATTAATTCTCGACGATTCTTTATTTAAGTCTAAAAAATTCGCAATCTCAGCAAAATTTTCACTCACAATAAGCCGCTCTAGATCATTTCCCAACAAAAAGTGCATCGGCGATTTGGTTTTTATGCGTTTATGGGCGTATTTAGCAACCATCTCTAATCTGCAAAGGAGTTCCTTCTTGGATATATCGGGTGTTATAATCGCCCTTACTTCATTTTGGTTATTAAAGTATACCACTTCGACTTTAACCTTAAGATTTTCTGGTCGGCAAAATCCCGTTAACGCTGCCAAATTGGTGCCATGATCATCAGGAGTAGTTTGCAGATCCAATTCTTCTGAGTGACAATTGTGACAACGATAAGCTATTCTGATGTCGTCAAAAAATGTTGTTCCCAGAGTTTTTTTGGCGCAAACTTCAAAATCGGATTTCATTTCAATCTCCTGTCAATAATCTTTCGTAGGTGTTCATATTCTCAATGCGTCGGAATCTTGAGGTGTCACTTGGTAAGGCTCCTCAGAAGTTTTCATCAGTTGTTGATTAAAATAACATTCATGATGGCCATGTTGCCATGCCAACTCAAAGTGATTTTTCCGTAATTGCATTAACATCGCGGCTTGCTGTTTTGATGGTAAGTGAGTATGCACACTGGTGTCTAAAAGTTTATCTGCCTGTAAACGTCTTTCTGCTAACAATGCACATAATTCCACTTGCCAAACTGCGCTCGACTTTTCGTCTTCCAAACAACTGGCCTCAAAAGCTTTAACTTTTGGTTTGATTTTTTGTGGGCTTGTCGCAGCCCAATTGTCGGCAATTCCGTTAATACATTTCAGAATACTTTCATGGTAGCCAAGCACATTTACATAACAAATCTCCACCTCTTTAGATTTGAATCGCATTGCAATGACAAATTGTCTTCCTTCACATTGTGCAGGTATGAACAATATGCCATACCCCTGATTAAACTGTTGAATTTTCTCAGCCAAAATAGAATATAAGTTGGTATTGGGTTTAAGTTCTAGTGATTCGCAAACCAGTAATGGTGCGTGTTCCTTGAGATGTTGACGAAGGGTATTTAATCGCAGATCAATGAGAAGAGATAGCTCTTCACGCTTATATTGATAAGATCTATTGACATATAAAGCGGTTTTAGCAGGAAACAGCTCAGTCTGTAACAAATCAGCTAGCTCACTATAATCTAATGGTGGCTCAATAAGTTCATGGACCGCCCAATTGCGAAAGCGTCGACAAAATTTTAGATACGGTGTGCGCGCATAATCCTGTGTGGAGATATGTCCGACAATCTCACCTACACGAACGAGATAAAATTGTATATTTAAATTTCGAACCAGGGTTTCAGGCGTTGTTAATAAATGGCAAATTTCTGTGGTATAGTCACTGAGCTTTTGTTGAAGCCAGTCGGTGAACTCTGCTACAGTCATATCTTGAGTTAAGCTGCTAATCTTGTAACGAGAAAATTCTCTATCCAGATAGCTTGACCATGCCTTAATGATTTCTGCAGCGGTTTCCGTCGATTTATCTAAGGGGTATTGCGAACGTGTTAATAATTTTATAGCTTCACGCAAGCTTTCAACTGGCAGTAAACATTGCTGCGGCAAATAATTTTCCAAGGTGGTTTCGTCGAAGGATATAGTCACATCAGGAAAATACTGATGTTTTTGACGATTATAAGTGCGTTTACCACAATATAAATCCTGCTTAAATAAATGAATTTTTGCAATATGTTGATCTGGTAAAGTGACCAAATAACTGACCATTTGGCCGTGCGCATAATGCCACGCCACTGCAAATTCTAAAACGGATTTTTTTTGCTCCACTGATAAATGCGATGAATCCTTAAGCCCACCCTGCTCGCAGAATTCTTGGTGAGCCTGCACTATTGTGTTGATCTGGCTTAGATAACCGTCTAAATCTTCAAGTACTACACTTTCTTGCCGAGAGACTGCATTGGGTAACCGTTGTTGTTTGCGTTTATAGTCTCTAATGGACAGCATTGGTGTTAAGGCTTTTCTAGGCGCAAATAAACTTAAATCGATGACACTCATCGCTGACACGGATGTATTGGTATGGGCTGGTGCACGCAGGGTCGCTACCGATTGGAAATGACGAGGATCTTGTGGCCGCACCCGAGAAGTCTCTAGTTTTTCTTTTGGCTTTCCAGGTGCAGAGGGAGGTTGAGGTTTGGCATTTCCAGTGGCAAGTTTATTTTTTTGTGATGCCTGATGAGAGGCACGGGATTTGTTTGATTTTCTTTCTTTTTTATCTTTCTTTTCATCTACGAGCTTGACAGATTTTTTTTCAGCTTGAGATGAATGAACATCTGGCTTAATTTCACTTTGTGTCGCTTTTTCATGTAGTTGATTCACTAGATTTTTACTTTCCAGAGGCTTTTCACGCGAAGCAAGTTCAACAGCTATAATTCGACATGTTTTAATAAAGGTTCGTTTTTGTGTTCCTGTTTTAGTTTCATCGAGTAATTTTGACCAACCTGGGCATTTTAATTCTGCATAACCTAAATGTAATTGGCTCGTATCATCCTGATGCTGAAGTGTAAAAGGATTTTCAGGCACCCCACATTGGTTTGCAATCCAATTCAGCAGTAATAATAGGTTAAGGCATTTCGCTCGATAATGATGCTCACTTTCAGTTTTTTTCAATTGACGAACGGTAGCGATTAATCCAGTGGTAGATGCATTCCATTCAGAAACAGAGATGACGGGAAGACTAACAGAATGCAGAGTCTCAAGAATGGCTACGGATTTTTTAATGCGATCAACATTGTCATTCAGAATCTCTATTGGATTAGCTTCGTTAAAAATCGCAACATGCCAGCGTAGAAGTTCATTGAGATGTATTTTAAGAGTAGATATATCCCACGCACACTTCAAATTCATCTGATTAAGTAAATCGTAAAGTAGGCCAACCCCTAATTCCGCATGATGTTTTAATTGCACCCAAGGTATAACTTCTGTTATTTGTAATTCCCACGATGCAGGTAAAGAAGCTGACTTACAGAATGATTGCAAAAATTCAAGACCGATTTTAGCTTCCTGTGTGGTTGTGAATAATTTCGTTAACTGCTGAAGTTTTACATCTTGAAGATATTCAAGCTCTTGCTGTTTTTTCAATTCCCTCTCACATTCAGATAGCAGATTGTCTATCTCATTCAACTGGGTTCCCAATTGCTTGTATTTCCGCATAGCGTGTAAATGAATAAAGGTGGCTCTAGCCGCGAGCAGGTATTCATCCTTGTTGCGGGGTTGTGCCTGTGATTCAAGATTGAGCAAACAACCACATACCGTTTCTAGCAGCGCGTGTAATTCGCGTAGTAGATCACTGCATTTCCGCTTAAATTGGCGAGTCAGCGTAAAGAAATCGTTGCGAATTTGCTTACATCCTACGATCAGTTGGATCTGCAGTTGAGTTTCCGTGCTGTCACTCCGAGCCAGTTTTTCTTCTGCCTCTTGCAATTGTTGTAGAATATCCTGCCACTGTTGATGAACTTTATCAAGATGCAGAGTTTGGTCATTTACTGTTCCCTCAGCTCCTTGCCAAGGTAGACTCACATTTCCAAAAGGAGATATTTTTTGCTGTAAAATATCGTTTTCCTGTTTGATCCGCGACAACTCTTGTTGCTGAATTAATAACTTCTTCTTTTGGGCAGACAATACGTCATCTAATAGGGTTGTTCCCATCTTTTTATTTGTGTTGGCTTCCCAATTGGTCATTTGTTCTCGCAATGCTTTTAACTGATTATTAATTTTTTTTTCTTCGTTTTCAGATTTGGGGTTGGAAGCGTTTTGCTTTTTGAGGTTGTTGATCTCACGCTGCTTTACAGCAATAATTTTAGCCAGTTCCCCGCCCACCCAATCGGGAATGCTAGATTCTATACTCAAATTAAGATTGACCAAGCTGGCCTTGCCTAGCAAAAGGGCGCGACCTGCTTCTTCGTTGTTACATGCAAACGCAAGCGATAAAGGTGTGCTTCCGCCGCTATTTTGACTCTCAATAAAAGCGCCTGAGTCTAAAAGAAGTTTAATTATTTCAGCGCCTGCGTGTAGTGCGGCAATATGAAGAGGCGTATCCAAATCAACATTAGGCGCAGATACATCTGCACCCCGAGATAGGAGTAATTTACACATATCCACGTCTTGTTGTTGGCAGGCAATATGTAGAGCAGTATTTTTATAAAAATCCAAACCATTCACATCTGCGCCATGGTCCAACAATAAACAAACCACTTGCAGATTCCCACTGGTTGAAGCGCCATGCAAGGCGCGCCCTCCCATGCTCGGGGCATTCACATCAGCCGCCTTTGCTAGAAGGCATTTAACAACATCTTTTTTACCGTGATAACACGCAAAAAAGAGAGGTGTCTCATGATTCTCTAAATAATTGTTTATCGCCAAACACTTAGCTTCATCCAGATAACTTGCTACATCTGCGGCATTGCCAGTTAAAATAAGCTTTGCTAAATAAGACCGATCCAGCAGCATAACGTTGTCAAGGGAATGACCAATCTGAGTATCTTCTATAGGTTTTGTATACATATCTGCATTCCTAATTAATTAGCGGAGAGTAAATTGTGTGCCATTTTCTATGGCTGTCAGCAAATCCTTTCGCAATTCGTGATAAGTGTCGTAATCAGTAAGGAGAAGTTGCCAGAAGCAAGCATGGGATTCTGGCAGGCGACCAGAGCCTCCTTTCACATATTTCACTTCGATCTGTCGTTCGTTACTGGCCAGCGGCAGAGTCTCCTGTGCTGTAACGAAATTTAAAAACTGCATTAACTTCTTAGATGGGAAGGTTTCAATCACTTGCCGCAACAACGAAGGCGTCTTGCTCTTCGGGGGAAACTTGGAAAATTTCAGGCGCTTCAGTACTAAATTCGGATCTAAATCTTCTGAACCAGATAAGAGCATTTTTAGATCAATACAAGTCAAATTACGTAGAAGGGGAGTAATGTTCTCGCCAAAACACTCGAAACCCTCACGCAAGGCTAATAATGGTGCCATCCTAGAACCCATGAGCTCCCACTGTATATACTTTTTAACAAAGGAATCTTTGTTAGCTTCAGTGACTTCCTTAGCATGCTCTCCCACTTGTTCAAAACCATACATTGAACAATCGCTGTTTGTTGAAAGTAATTGCGACAAGTTACGGCACTTTTGAGAGTCGAATTGTTCGAGATCGCCCATCTCATAGTCAGGTGCTCCGAGGAGAAACTTGAATACACTTAGGGTCAATGGCACTATTACTGCACGCTCATCAATTAAAATTCGCGCTAAAGCTATCCCTACTGCTCGATAAAACAGCAATTTCTGGTCATCTAAGTGATCAATTGCCACAGGTAAATATTTTCCACAAGAGCCGATCTCAAACAGACCAGAGTTAGCCGAGAAAGCTTCTTTGATGAAGCGCACATACATCGCTGTAGTTAATGCCCCTGCATCAATGCCATCTTCGCCCTTAAAATGCACGCTAAAATTAGGATTGAGTTGATTATGAGTGGCCCATAACTTCTCTGCTATATCTTTTAACATGTGGTCAGGACGAACGTTCACTAACACTACAGGTGTATTTTGCTGGCTAGCTGCCGTGGTGTCGTATACAAGGTCGATTGCATGACGGAAAGCTTTTAAACGCTCATTGCTATCGTGGCATGTCATTTCTGCGAATGGTGTTTTCTTCTTAAAAAAAGGCAAAGCTAACGCAGTATTGATCGAAGGACGTTCTTTTGGATCACAACGCAACATACTCTGTAGAACCGTCCTGAGCTCTGTCCCTGTCATTGGTGGAACTTCAGGATAAGCGTCGCTATCGCGCATATACCAAGGTGAGTAAGGAAAGAAGACTTGCCAAATGCATCCACCCAAAGCGAACACATCTGACTCAAAACTTTTTAATGCGGGCGTTTCAGCTTCTTCAATTCCCACGAAGGTAGGGTCGATGCTGTTTTCAAAACCACACACTAGAGGTTGGCCCGAGTTCTGAATCAAGATATTTTGTGGACACAAATTGCCATGGATTACGCCTGCTGCATGAACCACTGAGAGCGCTTGCATAACAGAACGAAACATGTCTGTTATCGCATTTAGGGAAGGTTTTTTTTCCATCCATTTATGGAGAGCTTCGTTTTCTAACCAGGGAGTAACAAGAATAGCGGTGGTAGGTGAATTGGCAAACATCGCCAAAGCGGTCATAATAAAAGGATGCTGTAAACGCCGCAGCACATGATACTCACGTGCTATCAACGCTTTTTCACCCTGCTTAAGTGCAACGGTGATGCCATTCTGGGTTGCGAAGTCGCCCAATGACAACCAAGGCGATTCTGGCGCATCTTTTTCAAAATGCACGAACTCCTCAAAATCCATTTTATAATCGCGAATAAGGCTGAGAGCTTGGATATAATCAGCGCGCACAATGGCTGAGTCCGTTTGCAACTTAGCTAACTTGTCTTTATCAATGTCATCCGCTAATTCTTCTTTGATTAAATCTCGTAAGTGTAATATCTCGTCACAGTTATTCTGGTAGCGTGCTCTACAGATGATCAAATCACGCGTCAATTGAAATGCTGCATCTTGCCTGTTAAGTAAGTTTTGCTGTTGTGAAATTTCATGCGTGGCTTTTTCTATCAAATCTTTTATCTCGGTGATGAGAATGGTCAACTCTTCACATTTTTGCACAGCTTTTGCTTGGACTTTCGGCACTATGTTTTGTATCCATTGCCAATTTAATAACAGTAGCTCTTGTGTGAGGGTTGCAGTTGGCGTAGGTTGTACTGATGTATAGGCAGTCAGTGCTTTCATAAACGTTTCTAGCTCAATTAACCATGCTGGGTATTTTGCCGTAAAGTCACAACTCAGCCTATACAACTCCCTGCGGTGGTTATTTCGGGTTTCAATATTTTTAAGCAATGTATGAGAGTCTAGGGAAATATCTGCACAAAGATTTTTCTCGGCAGCCGATAGTTTATTTCGAGCTTCTTGCCATTTTTTTTTATCAAGTTCAAATTCTGGCTTTTTTGCCGCGTATTCACATTTATTCTGGTCTGCTTGCCAAGGCCATGAAAGAGAGTCAGCAACGGTTTCTGTTTCAACTTGACGGGATGCTTTCAGTTCGCGCTGAGCTTGCATGAGTTTCTGAGTGAGCTGCGTATTCAATTCTTTCAGCTGGGCATTTTGTTTTTGTAAGTTCTGCTGTTCTACTAGATTGCTGCTGGGACCCACAGCGGCTGCAGGTGGTGTTGCTTTGCTAGCTGCAGGCGCCCTTCCAGGTTGATTGGATGGCTGAGGATTAGCATTTGGCTGGCTTTTTTTTCCCGGAGCTTTGTGATCTTTTTGATGCATAATTTACTGCCTTAAGCTTTATTTAATATAATTAATTACCTATTAGAATAATAATTTTTTTAACTTCGTGTGTCAACGAAGAATAACGGGATGACAATACAAGCCCTTTTAAAATATACCTTAAAGCAATTTTCTGATATAATGCACTGCACAATTAACCTTAGGGGCCAAGATATGAAAAATAAATTAATCATGCTAATAACATGCCTATCTTTACTCGGATGTGAAAAAACCCAGCAACAACCTGCAACTCAACCTATCCCAGAAGAACCCTTCGTACAAGAATCTGCTCCTGCACCCACTCCCACGCCAGAGCCTGTGAAACCTGCGGCAGCAGCGCCCGCCCAAAAGCAGCCTAGCAAAGTCAAAGTTCAGAAAAAAACACATTTTAAGCAAAAAACGGTCATAGTAGAACCGGAAGAACCTGAATATGTACGCGAAAGGGTCATCCTCGTACCCGTTGAAAAACCGCGTAGACATCATCAAGAATACGACAACTATTATCGTAACCGGTCAGCGCCTCCAAGCACTACGACTGTAGTCCCCCACCGAAACACACCCACCACCACCGTAGTGCCTCATCAAACCCCGCCCAGCACAGTAGTTGTCCCTCATCAAAATCATACTACCACCACGATTATAGTGCCCCAGCAATCGCCTGCAACCACAGTAGTACCACATCACAACCCCTCTAAGTGGACCGTTGTACCTCATCATAAACCAGGAAATACAACGGTTGTGCCGCATCATAAGCCTGGCAATACCACAGTGGTGCCGCACCAAAATCCAACCAATACGACGGTTGTGCCGCAGGTAACACCAACCCCGGCGCCACCCAGTACAACGTCAGCGCCTCACCACGGACATATCAACTCAACCGACGAACCTACTGCCGCACCGCCAAGCACAACATCAAAACCCACACACGATCAAAATCTCCCTCCTGCAAAACAGGAACCAACGCCCCCGAAACCAGCGCCAGAACCACCTAAGCAAGAGCCCGTAAAGCCTACACCTAAGCCTGAACCAGCCCCCGCTCCAATTCATGAGCCTACACATAAAGAGGAACCAGTTCCCGCCACAATTCATGAGCCACCACCTAAAAAGGAACCCAATCCTGCCCCAATTCATGAGCCTACACACAAAGAGGAACCCGCTCCCGCCCCAATACAAGAGCCAACACCTAAAAAGGAACCAGCTCCTGCCCCAGAGCCTACTCCAACTCCTGAGCCACCACATAAATCAGAACCCATGCCCAATGTTCCAGCACCGGAACCTCAACCTGCACCAATGCCTAACGTTCCAGAACCTACGCCAATGCCAAAACCTGAACCAACTCCAGAGCCTGCCCCAGTGCCTCCACCAAAGCCTGAACCAGCTCCAGAGCCCACACCACAACCCATAGCCCCAAGTGAAAAAACGGAATAATCAAAATGAAACTAGAGATTGAAAATAACACGACTGTGCTAATTGGAGATTCAACTCTTGATAATTATGTCCACGTTCCCCGCGGGCAATCTGTGGTTGATCAATTACGAAATATGTTAGGTGCAAAACACCCTCTCATTGATCTATCAAACGATGGCTTTACCACAAAAGACGTTTTACAAGGTGCACCTCGTAATAAAGCATTACTCTTTCACGGTTCAGATCGGCATACTAGAGAAGTTTTCCATCCACTGAAGGAATTAGCCAAAATAACTCAAGTTAAACATTGTGTGGTGAGTGTTGGTGGTAACGATGTCCGTGAAAAATTAGCCCAACTTTTAAATATTCCTGCAAACCAAAAGCAAGCAATGCTTGATGAGGTTTCCAAAGGGATTTTTGACAATTACATGCAAATTCTTCAACACTTGAAAGAACGAAACATCAAACCTATTATCATGCTGCAATACATTCCAGATATTGCCAATGACCAATATAAAATTTATCAACTCATGAAAAGTTTAACCGCAGAACAAACCATGGAAGCAGCAGTCGAATATATGCATTCTTTGATGCAAAAAGTATATGCCCCCATCTTGAGATATGCAGAAGAACACGGATTAGCAGTCATCGATCTTGCAAGCAGTCTAAATTACCGCGACAGTAGTCTCTATGTATCTCAAATTGAACCCAGCACAAAAGGCGGCAACGTAATCGCTCGCTTAATAAATCATGTAGTTCAACATCACGATCACCAGGGCCCTTCAAGACTCTATGCAACATTTGGCACCCCTGAAATTCTTTCAGTAACGACCAAAGCAGAAACTTGGCGACCACATTTCCAAAAACCCTCAAGCGCCGAAGAATCGTTAGAAATGTTTGCAAGCTTATACGACCAAACATTAATAGCAGAAAATAACAGATTTTTTGGCATAGGAAAGCACCTATCACGACAAAAAAGCCTAACAGAAATGCCAACGAAGCTTGAAGATATCATCACACACGCAAGAGACAATGGACCACGAAGCAAAGCCTTATTACAAAATATAGGCTGGCTAGATAATGAGTGCGAACCAACTCCACTGGTAATAAACCTATTGGGCAAGCTCTAACCCAACTGGCGCCATCTGGTTGGCATCAAAACGAAAATAACTAAGATTGCCGTTCTCAAGAAGCAGATATAGGTTAAAAAGCCCTTTACTTTTATCTATATTAATGATATATTGCCAAAATTATTAATATTATTAGGCGACCATAGACATGAAAAAACAATCTGAATATTCATCAACGACTGACAACCCCTATTCGTTCTTCTCTGCGCAAAGACGCGTTGTAACTCCAGCGCTTGCTGAAAAACAACCTCGGCACCTGACTCTCGAAGAACTATTACCAGTAGATTTTAGTGTTGCTGCCAAACAGGTAAGAGAATGCGCTGCTGAACTTAGTGCAGTGAATGTTGGGCCAGACAGCGAGCTGATTGCGAGGAAAAGTGAGCAGGCGGCTATAGCATTTGAAAAGTTGTATCGTGGTAATGCTCTACGAACAGAAGAGAAGCCATTTCACTTATTATACAATGTGCTCTTGGTTATGAGTAATCATCCTGATGCATTTCCCAAAGAGAAATTTGGAGCTGTTGAACTCATTATCGAGGATCTAGCTAACTTGGCGTTTAACAAGCAGGAAAGTGCAACAAGAATTTCACGAGTTCAGCCTTCTGCTTGGATTCAGTATGCAGGTCAAGAAAAACCTGTGCCCTACTACCTTCCTAAAGACAACGAATCTACATCAATCTATAATAATTCATTTTAATCTATTTCGCCGGCCGGTTACCGGTCGGCGATTAGACGTAACCCCTATTTTTGAAACTGACGCCGCGCATCAATAATAAGCCCTTTTCCAACGCTACTAAAAACATCGCCCTGAACGCTCATCGCATTAGGAAAGTACGAACAAATTTTCTGACGTATCAAGGGTATCTGCGTCGATCCACCAGTAAAAAATATCGAATCAATCTGATCATTTCTTACACCCGCATCTGCCACAGTGTCTAATAAAGTGCTCACCAGTTCATCTACTTTTTCTAAAATAATATTTTCAAAATCTTTACGAGTTACCGCTAAAGTAAATTCAGCTTCAATAAACTTTAAATCTAAATCAACTTGCACATCTTCACTTAATAAACATTTTCCCAGCTCAACAGCATTTAAAATACGATGCCCCTGCTGCTTTTCAATTACTTTGATCAATCTCGCAATCGCTTTCTTTTCCACTGCAGTATTATGAATCATTCTTAATTCACGGTGTATTTTATGGTGATAAAGTGAGTGAAGTGTATGCCAAGTCGTTAAATCATGATAGTAACTCTTGGGCACTTGAATCCTGCCACTCATGCCCTGCATCATACTACCGATGCCTAAAGCAGGCATAACTGACTCCAAGTTCATGCTACGATCAAAATCAGTTCCTCCGATGTGTATACCCTGATTCGCTAACACATCTTCATAACGATCCATTTTTTGCACACCCGGTCGTAATCGAATTACCGAAAAATCTGAAGTACCACCACCCAAATCAACGATCAAAGCAATCTGCTCACGAGTAATAGTAGCCTCATAAGCTAAAGCAGCAGCAATAGGTTCATATTGAAATAGCACCGTAGCAAAACCTTGCTCCCGCGCAATGCTTTCTAATGTATCTTGCGCTAATCGATCACGCTTCGGATCATGATCATGAAAATGCACCGGACGTCCCATAACGACACGCGTAATTTCATGCCCAAGTAATTTCTCAGCCTGTTGTTTCAGATAACGAATAAGACAACCCAGAATATCCGTAAATGGCACCAAGCGATTATTAATATACGTTTTTTCCTGCATTAAAGACGAACCTAACACACTCTTCAACGACATCATTAATCGACCATGCGCACCATTTAAATATTCATTGACCCCACGCTGCCCAAATACACATTCACCTGTTTCATAGTCAAAGAAAATCGCAGATCTTAATATAGGCCTACCCTCTTCGAGTAAAGCCATCCGCGATTGACCGCCATCAAACACCCCAATGGTCGAATTACTCGTACCAAAGTCTAACCCGCAAAAATCATGCAGTACCATCGAAATACCTCCGATTTTCGAAAAAAGGGTGTCGACTTTAGCAAAATGACCGCATATAAGCAAGAAATACAAGTAAAACAGCATTTTACAAATTTATCAGGATTTGATATAATGCTAAACTTTGACTCAGCGCACTAAATTGATAACATTAAGAGGTAATTACAATGACTATAGATAAGTTACAGGCGGAAATCATCAGAATCCTTTTCGGAATAAGTGTCCCTAATTTTCAGTATCACTGGATGGCAGCGTACGATGGCAAATACGAGCTCACTGCAGTACAGCGTTTACACCCCCAGATTAACGATCCATTCGCTAAAGGCATGTATCCTTTAGCTAAAAATACATTACAAGTGCTTAAGGGTTTAATAGAAGCGTTTCCCATATTTGGTATTCCAAATGAAGGTCTTGAGCTATATGTTGAAATTGAAAGAACAGATTACAACGTTCTCACCCAGTGGAATGAAATGAAAGCCGCTGTTTCAGCCGCTTTAACCACTACTGAATTTGCTATTACACTTCGTGTTCCTGAAGCTGTTTTTATTTCTAGAATAGCGCCTTACCAACCCTCTCCACACAAAAAACGCACACAGAACCCACAAAAACTATCACTCGAAGAAACCTTAGAACAAGTGGCTGCTCGCTTACAAAAACAGGCTATGCCGATACAACCAGCAACATTTACACATGTACAGTGCTTGCACTTTGGTATTAAAAATCTTCTGTTAGGTGAATGGAAAGCTATAGAAGCCACTTCCAGCGCTGAAAGAATTACACATGCCATGATGGATCATTCTATCAAAGTAGTCAGAAAAACCTACACTATTCCGCTAAATGAAAATTTTCAAAATATTGTTGTCTCCATTAATATGCTCATTAAAGCCCTCGATGCTTTTCAATTAGATGAGTATTTCAAAAAGCATGGCTCATTCACACTCCATAATGGCAGAACAGTGCTCAATCTTTTTGAAGTTAACCTTTTTTCCATTTTAGAAGCACTACAAGAAGCATCTGTATCAACACCAGTCACAATAATGCTGAGCCTACCTGAACATGAATACCAGGAATTGATCGCACCCATGGCTGAAATTGTGCTACCAAACGAAGAAGAAGACACCGATTATATCGAACAACTCGTTGCATGTAATCAAAGATTAGTTGCAGAACCACTGCGAAACGTTAATGGTTTTATGACACTTCAAGCACATTGGTATGATTCAGATGAAGAAGAGGATACGCAGCATGCAGGTGCAATAATGATAGACCTAAGAGAACCTGAAAATGATCTTAAACGCCGAGCATCTTGGTTTTTTGATCAAGATGAGCATGACCGCATCATCGCCGAAAGACAAGCAGCAGAAGCCGCTGAAAGTGCAAGACGCGAGGCAGTAAGAGAGGCTGCACACAAAGCAATTGCAGCACAACAAGCAGAACGTCGAGCATTAGCCCCGCCCAAACCCACCACTAACTCTGCGAATCAAAAAGCAGTAGATGGCACAGTGAAGGCAATTAATGCACTCAATAAAACAGCAATCATGCTAATAAAAACCACCTTGAAAAACGCAGATAAAACGGCATTACTGCAAGAAGCGTGGAATAACGGCGACATCACTGCCGAAGCAAAAGATTGGCTCAAAGCGAATTCAGAAGAGTGCTTTGAGAAATTAAATACTGCACAAAATGTATTGAACTAAGCGATGATTGAATCTGAGGGGACGATAAGCCCCCTCACTTTCCCAATACATTGAGATATACTAATGCAAAACAAACCAATAGGCGAAGTAGAGAAAAACACAGCCAAACGTCCGCGCTCATTTAATGAGGGCACAATGCTCGCTGAACTACGATTTCCAGCAGGTCCTCGTGAAAAAATCGTTGAAACCCGCACATTAGAAATCGTGATAAAATTATTGATCTCAGGGCATGCGCATGAATTTCAAGTTGATCAGGAACTGAATGAAGTATTGCTGGTGTTTGCAGAGGATAAAGATCACCCGATAAATATTACTAATCTTCTGCGAAGTGCTGATCTCGGGCATGTTGAGTTTTCCCACAGAGAACTCGATCAATATTTGGCTTTTATTAGGCACCACTTCAATGGATTGCTCGATTTCCTAAATGAAAAATTATCAAAAAAAGCAACACTTCCTGAATATTATCAAAAACTACACGCTGGCGAACTCGCCGCAATTATTATGTACACCGATCAGTATCATCTTAATGAACTGGTCAATGGCAAGTTTACACCTGCCGAATTAGCAAGACATGCACGTTTTCTACCACTCATGGTCACCACTCTTGGGATTTTAGGTCAAGCGAATCGAGAACTCACTGTATTGACCTCAGGTACAAACATTATTCATACTGAATCCAACAAACCAGTCTATCGACGGGATGATTTATCTTGGATCGAATATCACAGCAATATTTTTTTCTTTCAGAATCGAGGCTTCACTAGCACTACACAGATTCAGGAAAACTTCACGAAAGGTACCATCGTTAATCCTCCAGCATTCGCGCCAAACTTTAATAGCATTTCAATGCATGGCTATGAGCATGAAGTTTTAGTCGACCCAACAGAGTTAGTGTATTCAATTGCAGATGACAATACATTTTTTGGACGAATAGTAAATACCCCAAAACGAAAGCCTCTTACTTACCTCATGACATTGGCGTTGCGTTTCGCATTTACCCATATATTGTCGTTTACTTATAAAGATTTTAACGGTGACAGACAGAAAGAAAACACTATCCTCACAAGACAGAATCACGGATTAGCACATACCACTCGGAAAGTATTTTATGTTGACCCGATTATTGAGTATTTAAGCAGCCATACAAAAGATCCGCATCTCATCGAGTTTTGCAATTCAATCACGCTGGAACAAAGAGAGTTGATAAAACTTGTTTTAGTTTTTAGTGTCACTGGACGCGAATGCGAAATCGGCTATAGCTCTTGTCCAAAATTATACAAAACGTACAAAATAAACTCAGCGAAATGGTTTGAGAAATTCGCAAGATCACATCATTTTTCAAATGATATGATATCACGAGGGATGCACATCATTGAGCATCTTTGTGATCCGAATTTTGCATCACACCATAAGGCTGATAATTATCTGCATTTCATTGCCTCCATGGCACACGATATCGACGCACCCCGTACGCTGAACAGAAAAGACTTTGATAGCAATATGCAACGCTACCACGCATCAATACCACCCAGCACCGCTCAAAAAACACATTGGCAGTACCTATTAAATTACGTAATCGAATGCATTCTCATTACTGGCGATAGAGTTCTCCCGGGATATACCGATGACGGCAAATACGTCAACGAACGTCGAGAACTACAACTCAAAGCAGGAACTAACCCATTATTCTGCGAAAGAATCTTAGAGCAAGTTCCAACACCCGATATCAAAAAAGTATTGGCAAGTGCTCACATACATAAAGTCGCTAAAATTGAGGCTGCACTAACCGATAATGAACTGATCGATGCAATTCAAAAGATGATTTTACTTTAGAGAAATCCCCTTACTCATCCGCATCATGTGGTCGAAAGCCTCTGTAGCGAACATTATCTTCCTCAGGCTCTGGCGGAAGTAACAGTATGCTGTTTTCATTATCTTCAAAAGCAGGTTGTGCTAGTATCGGTGAAAACAAACTTGAGAATGTGCTTAACAATCTACTAAACATTTGTTCACAACAATCCACCTTTTTTCTTCTGTGCATGGGAAATTCTGGCTCTTCATCTAGTAACACAACATTTGGCACTGCATTTCGCTGTATCAATCGTGGCTCATTATTGGAGGAGTTACTCTCCGAAGCAGTTAACATCCCCATAGTTATAAATGTATCTGCGGCGCCGAGTAACAATTCAGGTAATACACCCGTTTTGTTAATAGCAACTAGGGCAATACTCATAGCGGTATATCGCGACATATATTGCTGTGCTGGCTTAATATAATCATCAACTTTTTTAAGAAACCCGGAGAAACCAGCAAATGTATCAAAAGAGAGTTTAATATTTTCGCCCTGCTCTGGTTGCAGATGAATGCCATCTTGAAGGCGTAGAAATGAAGCCAATTCAGGAGCAAGATGTCGCACATGTTTCGGCATACGATCAACTACTCCAACATGAGAGCAGCGTAAATTTAAAATCATGACATCTTTTAAAATACAGCAGTCTCGAATGTGCTCCACATCTTTAGGATGAAAAGGTACACCAGCGACCGGATGATTCAACCATTTGCTCTCTTCATTTTCGTCCCAAAAAAACGCTGCTGTTTCTCGATCACAAAATGGGGTGTGCCGAGGCGGACGTTGGTTATGGAATTCAATAAGTAATTTCAAGTCAAACACTTCACCTGTGGAAATGCAAACGCGATTTTCATCAGCAATGGGTTCCAGCGAAATCGGATCTTCGATATTTTTAGGATGACGTTCTGCAAACTCTAATAAAATAAGATACACAGCATCAGCTAGTGACATATTATTGCTGCGAAGCTGTTCAGTAAATGGAAAATTCAGCAAGGTGAGTAACGGATTGCGTAATTCTTCAACTCGATCAGCATCTGGATTTTCGGTGTTAACAAATTTATTGAGCTCCTCAATGAGGGAAGCAATTCCAGGTACTTTTGAAAATGTATTCAGTTGCTCGATTGCCGTGGCTAATTTGTCTTGCATTATCGTCTCCTATCATTGTTGATTCGCATTATACCGTCGATTTCTTAAGATTACCTTAACAATTTGCAGTTAATATAAGGGATTATAATAATACGGATCGCATATGCAAGCAAATTCATTATACGAATACATTGATTTACTGACACACGAAGGTTCAATTGCCACTATTAGCCAGTGCCTAAAGTCTCATCCTGAGATTATGGCAAATACCCCAGTCATCTATGCAATATCAGCGAATCGACTCGATGTGGTCAGATTATTGATTAATTTAGGTGCAGATATCAATGCTCGCGATCAATTTCAACGCACCGCCCTACATTATGCCGTAGCAAGCAACCGCTCAGCGATTGTTCAATTATTGATTCAAAATAAAGCTATATTAGTAGCAGATGCTGAAGGAAAAACACCACTTGATCTCGCCATGCGTGATGCGCATTCACAAAGTCTACCTCATTTAATGGCTCATTACGATGCAGAAGCCAAAAATGAAGCGATGATCAGATGCCGATTGAGTCAAATCCAAGCATTGAATGTGGCCACCTGCATTATGATCCTGCAAGATGGAACTCTATTAGATTTATTGCCTAAAGAGATCATTGAACAATACAAAGAATTAATTAAAATCGACGGAACACACCAAAAGTTCACTTCCAATACGTTTTCTGCCTATGCAAAAGATTTGCGCAAAGTTCCAAATCGAGAGTTATTAATCCAATACCTAAATGACATTTTTGAGTCACTCGCAGAACAAGAATCGAAATTATTACAACCACTCAGCACCTCTGAAAGAAAACTTGTGCTTGCGAGAAAAACCTGGTCTGAAATGGTTTCAGACATGCATACGAAAAATCAACAAGATGTCTTGAAATTAAAGGTTAAGGAGAACGTAGTCACTCGTCTAAAGAGACTGGGATATAACAACCCTGAACATGCCTATGAAGCATGCATCCGTATTTTAAAAGAACACTCCGTTATTGCTGTTACTTTTAATGCCTCATTTTTAAATAACAAAGAATCTGCGGACTATCAGACTCTTAACATTTTTGAACGTGGAAATAATAACATTGCTCGTAATGGCACTAGCTATTCTCAGGCTAGAGATCTTACTGAGGTAAATTTATTTAAATCATTAAATGATGGTCTAAAAGACGCTATGAAATGTATTCATAGTCGACCAAAATATGGAGCCTTATCCATTCTAGATTCTGTATCACCTATCACTGTGTCCCGCACCTTTTATGGAAACTCATTTATTGTTCTAAAAGATATTGTTAAATTTAATAGCCTATTTAACAGAAGAGACTCAATGAATGGAGGGTATGGTCAAATGACACCCTGCAGTTATTTTCATATGGAATATCTGCTATATCAATCAACAGATGAGCGGCTAGCAGCGATTGCTCGTCGGGCCACTCAAGGTAGTTCTCAAAGTCAATACAATGGTCCAGGTGAAGAATATATTGAAGTATTGTTGCCAGCCATTGAATTTTTAAATCCTGATTATGTGCAACATATTTTCATCTCAACATTTGAATATAAGTTAACACCAGCAGATAAAGAGATTCTTTTAAAATCTGGAATTCCCTATACCAACGCAGCTGGCACCCCCTATCCTGCAACCTATAATTATTTTCACACAGCTTTACAGAATAAAGACTGGGTCAAAGCAGAAGCTTTGATCAAACAATACCCTTTATTAATAAAAGTGCCCAATAAAAATGGCTATCTGCCAATACACATAGCCGCAATGCACAGTAATTTAGATTTCATGCATATGCTGACCAAAATGGGAAGTCGCTTAGATGAAGTTACCCCTGAAGGAAAAACCGCCTTTATTTTCGCTATGGAATCGAAAAATCTGGAATACTTGCGCCAGTTTATGGCACGCTTCCCTGAAGTCATCAACACCCCAACCAGTTTTGACACACCCCTAATCTACGCCACAAAATTTTCCAGTTTGGACATCTTTGAATGGGTTCTCAGTATCTGCCCTATTAACATTATCAACTTCAAAGCCAACGATGGCATGTCAGCATTATTTAATGCTGTCAGCGCTGGTTCTATTGAAAAAGTATGTGCTTTGCTACAAGTGCCAGGCATAGATTATCTCGCTTTTCGAGACCCTGGTGACAACATGTCGGCACTCATGATGGCTCATGAACAAAAGCGCATTTTCATTGCAAGACTACTTATCATGCACTCTCTTAAACTAAAGTATGGCAATCAAAAAACCTATTCTGAAATAGCCACTGAGATTGACTTACATCACCCTTATCTGATTGTGGACCCCTTAGCGGATATTTTTGATACGATTTTCAAAAATTTTACCACAAAAAATCTTGCTGTAAAAAAGGTGACCTTCGATTTTCACGAACTTATCAGTCATCTTAAAACTGACGTAACTTATAACTCACAAGAAAAATGTTTAATCATAATTGGATTCATAGCGAGCAATAGCAATAGCCTTAATGAAACACTTAAAAAGAAAGCCATAAAATCGAGAACATTACTGCAAACAATAATAAAATTAAATACAGTTCAAAGCAACATGATAGAATATCTAAACCGAGAAGGGATGAATTTCACTGATATGAGCGCCGAAGATTCCATGAAGCATTATTCGGATTTTCAACACAAATCAGAACTCGCCCCCGTTAAAGTTAGCATCTAAGCAGCATATTTCGCTATTTTCAAATAAAAACATTACGCGATCTTAATACAATCGCTTTTCGCGTAAGCTTTAGATGGCACAGATACTTACGCAAAAACACAAAAAGATCATTCTTGCGTAAGTTCATCTACTGATATATACTTACGCAAGAATAGAGAAACTTGCTTTTTGCGTAAGGAGATGGAAAATGGCAATACCCAATATCCCAACAGCCTCGTTTGTTGGAAGGTATTATGAACTTGATAAACTGAATCTTCTCACTCGTAAGAGAATTGCCTCATTAGTTGTGTTAAAAGGCCGTCGACGCATAGGCAAAAGCCGGTTATTACTCGAGTTTGCAAAACATCAGAAAGTCTATTATCGATTTGTTGGGCTGAGCCCCGAACCGGGCATTACTGCCGTGCATCAACGTGAATCGTTTGCCAAAAGTTTACAATCACAATTTGATATCCCCCCCATTCCGAGTAATGATTGGGCAGATTTGTTTAATTGGCTGGGAAAACTCACTACGAGTGGGAAAGTCATCATCATTTTTGATGAGATCTCTTGGATGGCTATGGATGATCCTACATTTTTACCTAAACTAAAAAATGCTTGGGAAGATCTATTCAGCAAAAATCCACAGCTCATTTTAATCTTATGTGGCTCTGTATCGACGTGGATAGAGAAAAATATTTTAAGTAGCACAGGATTTTTTGGTCGTGTAGCCTCGGAGATAACATTAGATGAGCTGTCTATTCCAAACTGTTATAAACTGTTGAAAGAACTTGGATTTAATGGTTCAGCCATGGAATTCTTTATGATTCTCTCTTTAACTGGTGGTGTTCCTTGGTACTTGGAGCTCATTAATCCAGCGCTATCTGCCAGTGAAAATATTCATTCATTATGTTTCACGAGTGATGGGATACTGTTGAAAGAATATCAAAAAATCTTTCATGATCTGTTTGGTAAGCGTGGAGATATTTATCAGCAGATAGTAGATGCATTAGCCTCTGGACCGAGGGAATATAAAGAAATTTCCAAAGCAATCAATTATCCAAGTGGAGGACCATTAAGCGAGTATTTGCAGGAACTGACGATTTCTGGTTTTATTCGTCGTGACTATGCATGGAACATTAATACAGGCGAACAGGTTGAAATAAGTCAATATCGATTGAACGACAATTATCTTCGATTCTATGTAAGATGTATTGCTCCCAATCTACATAGAATTTCAAATAATACCATAAAAGGTCGGTCACTATCTTCGTTACCGAATTGGTCCTCGATAATGGGATTACAATTTGAAAACTTGATATTAAACAATCGAGCAATAGTCTGGAAAAAACTACGCATCGATCCACTAGAAATCATTAATGATAACCCCTATCTACAACGCAAAACTAAAAATAGACAAGGGTGTCAAATCGACTATCTCATCCAAACAAAATTCAATATACTCTATATTATCGAATTTAAATTTTCTCAAGATAAAATTGGCACTAGCGTTATTAATGAAGTTCAACAAAAAATTGACCGCCTTGAAAAACATAATAAATTCGCTTGTAAACCAGTCTTAATACACGTTGGTGGTGTAACACAAGATCTAATAGATACTGGATTTTTCGCAAATATTATCGATTTTAACGAGTTTATTGAAAATGAATAATCACTTTCAGAATATCTGCCTGTGGTACCCGTAATAGTACGGATACCCACATCCTGCAATACCTGTTTCAATGCAAACCTATCTATTTAACATTGGAGCATATAATGCAGTTAAAGCAAACCCTACTCGATCAACCGGTCATTATCATAGGTGCCGGCATTGCTGGCAATACTATGGCGATTAGCCTCAAACGGCAAGGCTACCAAAACATTCTCGTGATTGAGAAGGATAACGATCCTACACTCACAACCAGTGGCAGAGGGAAATCAATTAATTTGGCGGCATCCGATCGAAGTCTTGTTTATTTTAAGGAATGCGAAATAAATGTCCCAAAGATGGTAAAGATGCGCGCTCGACTCATCCATACTGCAAAAGGCAGTATCATGCAGACTTATGATCAGTTTGGTCGATACCTGCTTTCTGTCAATCGCAATGATTTAAATAGAGATCTATGTCTCGAAGCTAAGAAATACGGTGTTCGTTATTATTTTAATCACAAACTTTCTTCCATTGATTTTGCGTCACGCAGCATTATTGTTTGTAATGACAAAAACGTGCATACCACGTACCCGTATGATTTTTTAATTGGCGCCGACGGTTCAAACTCCTTCGTTGCAGACCAACTAGATCATCACAATAATGATAACTACCAACCGGTTACCGATTCAGAGTGGGTCTACCAGGAATATGAAGTGGCTGCCAATAATGACTCACAATTTGCCATTGCTATGGCGAAAAATTTCCATATTTGGCCTGGCAAAGAACGCTTCTTAATTGCATTACCTAACGCTGATAAAACCTTTACCGTAACACTTTTTTGTCGTGGTGAAACAGCATCGCGTTTGTGTAAAATGCCAAAAAACGGCCAGGGTATCGCTGAGATAACCCACTTATTCAAAGAGATGTGTGCAGAAACTCCACTTGAGTTATTTAATATTGAAGAAAACTTCATAAACAACAAAGTCTCAAGAATACACAGTCGCGATTCTAAACATTGGTATGAAAACTTTTCTGAACCCAGAGTTTTGCTCATCGGCGATGCAGCACATGCGTTTCCGCCATTTCTTGGGCTTGGCTTTAATGCTGCTGTTGAGGATGTCGCGATTTTCATGGCGCTACTCCAGCAACAACCCGATTTATCCTATTGCATTCGTACCTTTGCAAACAAACGCAGAATAGATACCAACGCATTACGAGATGCTTCTATCGAAAACGCATACACCCTCAGTAGTGAAGTCGCAGAGCCCGACAAATCGCTAAAATTTATTTTGACAGAGCATTTAGAAAGAGTCGGCAGAGATTTATTCATTGAACCACACACTCTGTATTCCTTCACGCATCTACCGGAATCAGAGGCGCGCTATCGTCAACTCTATCAACAAGACCTCATCACAGAATTACTCAAAGTCGATGGCTTAAGAGAAGCAATCCCTGATGACAGCCTCGAAAATATGGCCATAAAACTCGAAGAACTATTACACAAGCCAAACGTCCTATCCGTTAAAATTGTTGAACTGCTGACGCAGTACCAACATTCACTCGGAGAATGGCAAAACGATAATCGTACAAATATTTTACAAAGCCCATTTTATCAATACAAAGGCTCGTTCTTTTTCAGCACATCACCTCAACATGTTGTAGCCGATAATATCAGTGGTCATTGTGTGAGTTTAGATATGGTCAAAAGGGAGTACGAATAGATCACTTTTGCTGCAAATAATCAGTTCTTGCACCTATTTATCCGCACACTGAGTCTTATCAACTATCTGTGCGGATAAATTCATCTATATAACAAAGCAATCTTGAAATATGAAAAATTCTCTGTTATCATACATTTAATGAAACAATTCAGGAAATAATCATGAAAACTAAAAAGCAAGTGCGCGAACTTAAACATCAAACGTTTGCTACACAAATAACTGTAATCGAAGCATTCATTAATAAGTCTTCTGATGATCCCAGGGTAATTTGTCGTGATGCGGTAGGTGATCTTCGTCTTATCGATGCTGAGCGGTTTATTTTTGATAATCATCTCTTGCTAGAACACAATGGTATTTATTCAGCACTTGAATTACTTAAGCTTTTTAAAGAAGATGGATTTATTCATTTAAATCGTTTTTCGAAATCACAATTTCAAAGCCCTCTAGGTATCGATACTTTTTTACATCAAATTGGGTTAACAACGTCATCGCAGACTGAATCAATCGGTGCCATTCAACTTGCATTAGACAGTTTTTGTCGAGATCAAGTAACTGAGCTAGAAAAATTATTAGGTATAAACTCGGATGATAATAGTAAAAACATTTCAGTAACCGATCGTCAAAAGTGGACTATAGATGTCTACATTCTCCAAAAGCTGCCACAAATATCTCTGGCACTACATCAAGCATATAACAATGTTTTAAACCAACTCACACAGTTATGTGGTGACTTTGAACCCTCAGAGCTAGTCAAAAAACATTTACTTATGCTTGCGGATTTAGAGAAAGCACTCGATTTTTCTTCGCCTGATGAACAGTTGTCTGATCTCATCTGGTCGACGATTATGAGTACCGAGATCAATAGTTTTACGATTGAAAAGCCATTACGAGGTCAATACAATTTGATATCCGTTAATGGTGAAGTATTGAGAGATCCATACAGCGGTGTTCGCTTGCAAATAAATGCACATGCGGAACAATCTCTATTTCCATTGGTAAATCTGCAGGTTAAGCGCGCGTGGAAGCTAAACGGCCAAGAAATCGATGAACAAGCCTATCAATTGCTAAAACAAGCGGGATCTCAACTCAGATATCAGCCATTTTTTAATTGTGTGTATGCCTATATTGATCAGAATCAGGTTGTGCCTCATTTGGAGCTAGATCTTCACGATAAAGATATTATCCTGAGATTATTATTGCAGTGCACCGTTGAACAATTATTAATTAACGAAGTCGATGAGGTCAGAATCATGATACCCTATTCTGCAGTACGAATGGCGGTTGCATGTGGTTTCAGGCTGCTCAATGGGATAGAGAATTTTAATCAACTGGAAATAGTAAATGAAGTGCAATCATGCCTCCAAGCTAACACCGCATTACATAGTGAGCTAAATGGAGATGAATTAACCTTCGTATTTAACAAAGCAGATCTCGAATTAGAATCTGTGATGATAGATGCTGATAAAAAATGCTCTTGGCTCGATTTAATTCGCAAACAATCTTGCCTTAATAATAGAGCAACATTTCCAGCATTAGGCGGTATTGAAACAAAGTCATTTTTTAGCTTGCGTGAAGCTGCCTTATTGAAAATCTGTAAAACCAATCCACAGGATGAAATTCAATTTCGAAAAGTATTACAAACTTGCCCTGATCTAGAAGATGATCTTGTTATATCGCACTATGGGACCTTAAATTGAAAGAAGTAGTAAGAGCGCGTGCGGACACTAATACATACTTACGCAAGAGTTGAGTAACATACTTTTTGCGTAAGGAAGAAGTCGTACAAACCAGTACTCCAAACTCAAGCATTGAATACGAATCTATCTAGTATATGCTCTAATTTTTAACGATTGGCTTCTCTTCTATGACCTGCGCCTGGGCCTGGATTGATTTAAGACGAAGATTATATTTTGGTACGATTTGATACGAAAGAGCTTTTTTTAGGCAATATGAGAGTTACAATAATTCTAAGAGAATTGCCAGACCATGAATTTTTAGACAAGCTGCAGAGCTCGTTACATAAACTCAAAATCGTGATTAAGTAAGATATATCAATCTAGCTTAAGGAACGACTTTACTATAGCACACACTACTGTAGAGAGTAATCAGACAAGCCAAGGACACCTCACTCAGACAATCTGCTGCAAGCGGTGTGCAAATTTTGAAAACTGAAGTAAAAAAATATATTTAGCGTGCGTAGCACTCCTTTTGAAAAGGAGTGCTACGCACGCTAGAAGAGATTGATAGTAAGCAATCGGCTATATACTTCTTCTGGATTGCTTCACTATTCGTTCGCAATGACGGAGCTCTCGCTGGGTGATGAGGTATTGGTTAAGCGGCGTGATTTAATTTGGCCGGTGGCATCTATGCTGCCTATGCCGAGGAATAGGCCTTGATCGCTGTATATGCGAACTATTTCTGTGGCGGGTGTTTCTGGGGATATCACTGTTTTGCCTTGCTGTAGCATTGTTGTCATCGTTGCGTTTAAAATTATTTTTTCGAAATTAGCTAGCATGACATCAGGTGGTAATAATAAGTGTCGCAATGCTTCAGTGGATTGCTGTTCACTTATTGCGGTTAATTTTTCCAGGGTAATCATTTGCTCAGCAACAAAAGGACCTGCAGCGGTACGACGTAATTGTGTGACGTGCGCACCACAGCCCAAAGCTAAACCGATGTCTTCTACTAACGAGCGTATATAGGTGCCTTTGCTGCAATGCACTTCTAGACTAAATGTTGTTGGTGTGAAATTTTTTATTTCTGCTGCGTAAATTTTAATTTTGCGTGCTTTGCGTTCTATCGTGATGCCTTGACGGGCTAATTCGTATAAAGGCTTGCCTTGGAATTTCAGTGCTGAAAACATTGATGGAACTTGCTCGATTTCACCGTGAAATCTTGCTACCACTTCGCTGAATTCTTCAATTGTGATAGGTGGAATTTCGCGTTGCTCTATGATATTACCTTCAGCATCACCCGAATCTGTAATTACTCCGAGTTGTGCGGTGACTTCATAGCGTTTGTCAGCATCCAGTAAAAATTGTGAGTATTTTGTGGCTTCACCAAAACAGATTGGCAACAATCCAGTGGCTAGTGGATCTAAACTGCCAGTATGCCCGGCTTTTTGTGCGTTAAAAATGCGTTTGACGATCTGCAAAGCCCGATTGGAAGTGATATCAGAGGGTTTATCTAGTATGAGAACGCCATTGATACGATCGCCTTTTGCACGGCGCGCCATCTTAGCTTTCCTCGTCGCTGGGTTTGATATTTTTTGTGGCTTTATTAATGATCTCAGTCATTTTACGACTGTGGGCAATAGATTCATCATAAACAAAACGCAATTGCGGTGTGCTACGCATGTTAATTTTTTGTGCGAGAATATGACGATAGGTGCGTGATTGTTTATTAAGGTCTTTTAATACCACTTCTAAATCTGACTCGTCGAACATAGAAATATATACCTTGGCAATGGAATAATCTTTCGTTACTTTTACCGCAGTAATAGTCAGCAGACGAAAACGCGCATCGTGCGATTCGCGGTTCAGAATCAGTGCTAATTCACGCTTAATAAGGTCGGCGATGCGCCGTGTACGATCAATTTCATTAGCCAAAAGAAAATGCTCCGCGAATTACAATTTACGAGCTACTGCCACCGTTTCGAAAGCTTCAATATTATCACCCGCTTTAACGTCGTTATAATCTTTTACGCCAATACCACATTCGGTGCCTTTACGCACTTCACTGACGTCATCTTTAAAGCGTCGCAACGATTCTAATTGACCCACGTAAATCACCACGTTTTCACGCAATACGCGAATTGGAAGATTACGTTTCATCACGCCTTCGATCACCATACAACCTGCAATAGCACCAATTTTCGTTGAACGGAACACATCACGCACTTCGGCTAAGCCGACAATGGTTTCTTTATATTCAGGCGATAACATACCAGACAATGCCGCTTTCACTTCATCAAGCAGATCGTAAATAATGCTGTAGTAACGCAAATCAACGCCTTCAGATTCGACTAAACGTCTTGCGGTTGCATCCGCACGCACGTTAAAGCCTATTACTACAGCGCTTGATGCAATCGCTAAATTCACATCTGATTCGGTAATACCACCTACACCTCTTGCGAGAATATTCACTTTCACTTCTGAAGTAGACATTTTGATCAAAGAATCGGTGATGGCTTCAAGTGAACCTTGTACGTCGGTTTTCAATACTACGTTTAGCTCATGCACACCTTCGTTCAAACGCTCAAACACATTTTCAAGTTTCGCAGCGCGTTGGCGCGCTAATTTCACTTCGCGGTATTTGCCTTGTCGGAATAAAGCGACTTCGCGTGCTTTTTTCTCACTCGGTACTACTACTGCTTCGTCACCGGCACTTGGTGTGCCAGACAAACCTAAGATTTCAACAGGCATTGACGGGCCCGCCGATAAAGTTTCGGTGCCATTATCACTGATCATGGCACGCACTCGACCATATTCAGAACCGGCTAAAACGATATCGCCTTTACGCAGCATACCTTGGCGCACCAAAATGGTTGATACAGGTCCACGACCTTTATCTAAACGAGATTCAACCACCACACCTTTCGCCGGACCTTCTGCCACAGCTTTTAATTCTAAGACTTCAGCTTGTAATAAAATGGAATCGAGTAAGTCGTCAATATTTGCACCGGTTTTTGCAGAAATCGGTTGGAATATTACGGTGCCACCCCAATCTTCCGCAACCACATTGTATTGCGTTAATTCTTTTTTCACACGTTCTGGATCAGCGCCGGGTTTATCCATTTTATTCACTGCAACAATCAATGGCACATTCGCTGCTAGCGCATGTTGCACCGCTTCAACGGTTTGCGGTTTAACACCATCATCTGCAGCAACCACTAACACTACGATGTCAGTACATTGTGCACCGCGAGCTCGCATTGCCGTAAAAGCTTCATGACCTGGTGTATCTAAAAAGGTAATCATGCCTTTGGCAGTTTCAACGTGATAAGCACCGATATGCTGGGTAATGCCACCTGCTTCAGTACTCGTAACTTTTGTACGACGAATATAATCTAATAAACTGGTTTTACCATGATCAACGTGACCCATGATAGTGACCACAGGCGCACGTGACACCGGTGCAACATCCACCATGCCGCTTTCAGCTAAAGCAATTTCTAATGCATTTTCTTTGGTTAAGATGGGAGTATGTCCCATTTCTTCAACCACAATCGCTGCAGTGTCTTGATCGATCACTTGATTAATAGTAGCCATTGCCCCCAATTTCATCATGACTTTAATCACTTCAGCTGCTTTCACAGACATTTTTTGGGCAAGATTTGCAACGGTAATGGTTTCAGGAATATATACTTCGTGCGTAACAGGTGCTGTTGGTTTTGCAAAACTTTGTTCCAAACCCGTTGCTGAATACGAGCCATAGCGTCTGGTTTTTTTCTTGGATGCACCAAGATGTAATTCTTTACGTTCTCCAGAATGAGGCGTTTGGCGTGCACGCTTTTTGTCTGCTTTTTTGCGCGCTTTACGACTGATATTTTCACCTTCTTCAGTGACATCGGTTGCACCAAAAACGGGTTCGACTACAACAGCTTCTGGCGTGGTTTCTACTTCTGCCACAACTTGTTCAGATTCTGTTTCTGATTGTGGTTTAGATTCAGCTTGTTTTTTCGCTTGCGCTTCACGTTCCGCTTGTTCTGCAAGTGCTTTCGTTTGTGCTTCTGCTTGACGACGCGCTTCAAGTTCTCGCTGACGTGCTTCTTCAGCTAAACGTTCTTTCTCAACTTCACTGGGTTTAACGTAGGTGCGTTTTTTGCGCACTTCTACGCGCACACGTGAACCTTCGACTTTGAGTTCACTCACACTTTTACGTTTCAAGGTGATTTTTTTCGAGGTTTTTTCAGCATCAGTGCCACGTGAAGATTTCAAAAACTCGAGCAACATTTGTTTTTGTTGATCGGTGACTGATGAATTTTCATCTGTCACAGTAATCCCTGCCGCCGCAAGTTGGGACAATAATTTCTCGCTGGTTGTACCAACGGTAGTGGCTAACGCCTTAACACTGACTTCAGCCATAAATACACCTCTATTTGCCCGTGAACCAATGTTCACGTGCTTTCATTATCAAATCTGCAGCGTCTTTTGCTGTGATACCATCGATATCCAACAAATCATCAACAGAATTTTCAGCCAAATCTTCGCGCGTAATGACACCATGTTTTGCCAAACGGTTTGCCAAATCTTGGGTCATGCCTTCTAATGTTAACAAATCTTCAGCTGGCTTTTGATTGCCCAACGCTTCATCAGATGCTAATTCTTTGGCGAGTAATACATCGCGAGCTCTTTCTTGCAATTCTTTGATCATGTCTTCATCGAATTCTTCAATCTCTTCCATTTCTTCAACGGGGACATACGCCACTTCTTCTAAAGTGGTGAAACCCTCAATAATCAGGAGATTGGCTAAATCTTCATCGACACCCAAAGCATCTATGAAGAGTTGTTTAACGTCTTCAGTTTCACTTTCGGTTTTTGACTCGGCTTCTGATGATGACATAACGTTTAAGGTCCAGCCCGTTAACTCGCTGGCCAAACGCACGTTCTGACCGTTACGGCCAATCGCTTGCGATAATTGATCTTCGGCAACTGCCACATCCATTGAATGGGTTTCTTCATCTACGACGATGCCTTGCACTTCTGCTGGCGCCATGGCATTAATCACTAACTGTGCAGGATTATCATCCCATAAGATAATATCGACACGCTCGCCGTTAAGCTCACTCGACACCGCTTGTACACGTGAACCTCGCATACCGACGCAGGCACCGATGGGATCAATACGTCCATCATTGGTTTTGACTGCGATTTTAGCGCGCAATCCTGGGTCACGGGCAGCAGCACGGATTTCAATCACATCTTCGGCAATTTCAGGTACTTCGATGCGAAACAGCTCTTTGATCATGTCTGGGCGCGTACGACTTAATAACAATTGAGCACCACGACGTTCACGGTTCACTTCATATAATAAAGCCCGTAAGCGATCGCCCACACGAACGGCCTCACGCGGTATCATTTCTTCTTTCAGCAAGATACCTTCTGCATTCTCACCTAAATCGAGTTGAATTTGGTCACGCGCGACTTTCTTTACAACACCGGTAATAATTTCACCAATACGTTCGTCAAACTGGTCAGCCACCTTGGAGCGCTCAGCTTCACGCACTTTTTGCATGATCACTTGTTTAGCTTGTTGAGCACCGATACGACCAAATTCAGGGGAGTCGACTTGCTCTTCAATCACGTCGCCTACTTCAAGATCGGCATCGACTTCACGTGCCTTACTGAGATTCACTTGCTGACCTGGCTCTTCAAGCTCTTCATCATCAGCAATCACTGTCCAGCAACGGAATGTTTCATAATCACCGGTATCTGTATCGATGGACACACGAATATCAACATCTTCTGAATAACGCTTGGCGGCAACAGTCGCGAGTGCTATCTCAATAGCCTCGAAAATAATCGCCTTATCGACGTCCTTCTCCCGCGAGACGGCGTCCACCACTAGTAGAATGTCTTTACTCATTTGACCACCTCAAATATCTAATACCAAATTCGCCTTTTCTATATCCGCAAAAGGCAAAACCACCGTTGTACCATCAACTAATAGCGTGATGTTATCATCACCCATTTCCGCAAGCTGACCGGAGTAGTTACGTCTACCTTCTTGCGCCTTATTCATGCGTAACCGTATGTTTTTCCCTATATATTGTTGATATTGAGCGTAAGTAAACAAGGGGCGTTCCAGCCCAGGTGATGATACTTCTAAGTTGTAACGATCAGCAATTGGGTTTTCGACATCCAGCACAGCACTGATCTGACGACTCGCCCGTTCACAATCATCAATCGTCACCCCATTAGGTGTCTCAATATAGACTTGTAAGCGCGGCTTACCTTCAAAGCTGTTAAGCTCGAAACCCCATAAATCATAACCGTAAACAGCAAGAGCCGCTTGCAAAAGCTCTGCCAAACCTTGTTGTATCGCCATATACCCCTAATCACGCACATACAAAAAGTGGGCGCTAAGGCCCACTTATTTGCACTAAAAATGTTTTTACTATTTAGCCTGTCTAGCCAAACAGTTTCTTAAATTGGTAGCGGGGGCAGGATTTGAACCTACGACCTTCGGGTTATGAGCCCGACGAGCTGCCAGACTGCTCCACCCCGCGTCAATCAGGGGATTATACCGGAAACGTCGCTAAAATCAAGTAATTAATTCATGAAATTACTGGTATGAGCTGGAACTTCTTTTATGTCTTGAATAATCTCTTGACGTATCTTATACATTGGATAAGCGCTCAGAATTTTGAGTTGAGCGGTCAAACGTTCGAGTCCAACGAACAGGGTTACGATAGTTTGATACCAAACTGTCTTTTCAATACCCTCTTCCTTAACTAACAACGTTAGCAACGAACCCAATGCTTCTGGTTGCTGAGGAGACTCCATCCCTACGGTTAAAAGAACACAAGCAATGGCTTTCAAATAAAAATCCACAGAGGGGGCCCGAGCCACAATCATTAAACCTTCACGAAGTTCACAAAATACACGAATGAATGTACTATTTTTAATTGGGTCTAGTGGGATTTTTTCAGAAAGCAGCTTTATGATACCGACATAGTCTTTAGCTGATTGAAGGGTGCTTTCAAGCGCTGCCTGATAAATATAGTCAGCATAAGTGTTAGCAAATGTTAATACCTCTTGGGGCAATTTCGGATTAATTAAACAATACTCGAGTATACAAGTCGCTGTCTCATGGCGAGGGATTCCACCTGTAATCTCGACGCGGGTAAAGTATTCAATATACGATTTATAGGAGGGCCGCGGCTCTGCCTGCAGGGCAAGTAAGCATTTTTGAGCTTGTTGTTTTATCTCATCACATAACATTCTGATTGTTTTGACAGGGGCCTCTTCGCTTTTGATGAATTCGGCACTCATCTCTAGTAATCTTTTTTTTGCTCGACCCTCAAGCTCCTTTACTGCACCATCATCAACGGATCCTGATCCAACAAATTCTTCGAGTAGAGACCAATCAGGCTTTTTTTCAACCTTTCGAGGTCCTTTAATTTTTATTTTCATAGTTTCACCCCTTCTTTTCGCTTAATTTCAAGATATTATAGGGCTTATGGAACAAACAGTCAAAGTAAAATTTAAGTTGGCGTTTTGTAGTTTACTTAATTACACTGATTGCTGAACATCAAGGATGACTAATGCATATTACAAGCACTTCGCGCCTCGGCCACCCAGCTGGATTATATGTGCTTTTCTTCACTGAAATGTGGGAGCGGTTTTCCTATTATGGTATGCGCTCCTTGTTGGTCTATTATATGATCAAACACCTGCAATTCACGCAAGAACATTCATCGCAAATTTACGGACTGTATACCGGTTTTGTTTATTTCACACCGCTATTAGGTGGGCTGCTTGCGGATCGATATCTTGGACAGCGTCGAACCGTAATTTTGGGCGCCCTGCTCATGGCCATGGGACACTTTTTGATGGCGTTTGAGGCAATGTTTTATCCTGGATTGATTTTTCTGATTCTGGGCAATGGTGCGTTCAAACCCAATATCTCAACGCAGGTGGGTGCGCTCTATCCTCCTGGTGATACGCGACGTGATCGAGCGTTTGGTATTTTTTATATGGGCATCAATCTGGGGGCATTTTTTTCGCCGCTGGTTTGCGGAACGCTCGGTCAAAAAATCGGATATCATTGGGGATTTGCTGCGGCCGGTGTCGGTATGGTTATTGGGCTGCTGATTTATTTGTGGGGTCAAAAATATTTGACGCCTGACCTGATCATGAAAAATCATGCAGCAAAACAGCCGCGCTCTACTGCACCCATGACTCACGAAGACTGGTTAAAAATCGGCGCGATTTTCTGTTTAATGGCACTCAACATTGTATTTTGGGGCGTTTACGAACAACAAGGCAATACCATGGCACTCTGGGCGGATGACAACACCAATCGCATGATTTTTGGTTGGGAGATGCCCGCATCGTGGTTTCAATCATTTAATCCATTAATGATTTTTATTTTAATTCCTATCGTGAATGTGTTTTGGGGATGGCAAGCTCGCCGCGGCACTGAACCTTCAAGCATCACAAAAATGGCCATTGGTTGCATTTTTCTCGCTTGCGCTTTTCTCATCTTAATTCCGCCTGCTCATGAACTGGCAGCTAACCCAAAAACAAGTCTATGGTGGTTAGTCGGTTTTGCTTTTATTATCACATTAGGTGAAGTTTATCTTTCACCGATTGGTTTGTCACTGGTTACTAAAATCGCACCCGCGCGTATTGTTTCAATGATGATGGGCGTGTGGTTTCTCTCAAGCTTTTTCGGCAATTATTTATCTGGGTATCTTGGCACTTTTTGGGAAAAGATGCCTAAAGAAAATTTCTTTCTGCTGATGTTTGCTTTAGCGTTTGCGGTTGGCCTTATGTTTTTTGCTCTGCTCAAGCCTCTGAAAAAAGCCGTACTGTCTTAAGCATTCCTTAAGGTTTCCCTGTTAGCATCCCACTCTGATATAATACATTTGGAGAAAAACGTGAGCACCGAGAAACAATCGATATTTGAAGTATTACAGTCTCACGCAGAAAATAAAAATATTCGAGAAAAACTTTCTTTAGACATCTTCTATGCATTATTAGAACATCCAAAATTACAAACTCAAGAATTTAAGGCCTTATTGATTATATGGTGTCGCACAATTAGTGATTTTGAAACCGAATATCAAAAATATCAAGAGAATCAGCGCTGGTTCTATCCGCATGGATATCAACGTCTTTATTATAACGCACAGAATCAAATGAAACTGTATTGCAGTCGACAGGATATTTTTGAACAATATATTAAAGACGCCCGTAAAAACCGTTTGGCACTTGGTGAGCAGGCATTAAAAATTAGCAATGTTAAGACTACAACATCTATTGCACCATCGTTGTCATGGCCAGACTGGAAAACCTTGATAGTATTCGCATCAACAGCAAATGCTGCCGCACTGAATCCTATTATTAAAGTGTTTAGTAGCAATACAGAAAACATATCCAACAGCACTGAACTTGGAAAAGCAGCACCTAATACACCGCAAGTCTTTAACGTAACATCAACATCAAACTCAGAGATTCCTATAGAAAAAAATAATCCTACCTTAGAAAGATCAGTTTTGCTCAACATGAGGGATATATTTATAAAAACGAATGGGAAAAAAACTCTTGGCGTAGCGGAAGATCCAAAACCAAGAGCCAAATCAGAATTGCCTGGTGTTATAAAAACGCTTTTACGCGTTATAGATAATTCTATGTCGGTAAAAGGCATTAATTTTGTTGAAGTTCAAAAATTTATTGCATTACGATCTGATCTCGATATACCTGCAATTTTAATCAGAGAAGGGGGACAGAATCAACGTCCTCAAGCATCCTATTTGCTAGGCATTTTAGCATTGGAAAATGAGAACTATGGTGATGCCCTGACATTTATCACCCAGGCTATTTTACAAGCAGATGGCAAGCACCTCCCCACTCCAAATATTGATTACTTTAAAGAGTTATTTTCCATTACTATAAAATACTTCAGTGTACTAGAACGTGGAACTAATCATGAACTCGAGTCTATCACTCAGACAGATTTAGGCAATATCATCAAAATGATTGATAGCATTTTAAGCCTAGATAAATTGAAAGATAATCTGAAAGAAAACTATTTCTATGTTGGCCAAGAGGGGAAAATTTCTCGCATGATTGATTTATGGCCGTTAATAGCGAAACGCGCAATTGAATTAAAGAAGACTTGCAATGATAAAATAGAAAAAATGTTAACGGCAGAAAAACCAGATACAGCATTTATAAATTCAATTCAAACTACTTATCCTGTAGACATCCCAGTAGTAGCATTATTTAATCGCAGATTAGACCTGCTAATGGAAATGCTACAAGAACCTCAAAAAGCAATATTGATCCCAGCATATGATAAATTGACTATCCGGCTCGACGCAAAGACTGGAGAATTAATTTTCCCAATAAATCCAAAGAGCTATCTTTATTTTATTCAGAAATGTTATGATGAATTATTTACTTTAGCAAATCGCTATATAGAAAAAGGATTATTAGAAAAGAATTTTTTATCAACTTTGCCACAATCTTACATTAAAGCTGAGCCAACTATTCGAACAATGATTAAATTAATACAGCATTTAATAGATTATCTCAAGATATATATTGATTTAGATGAAAAACAAAAAAATGATTTAGATTCAAAAACTAAAATTCTTGCGAAATATGAAAATTTACCCGTGTTATGGAATGAAAGGATTGGCAATGGCACACCAAAGGAAAAATTAAGTAGATACCTGAAGGAACGTTCAAAATTCAATGTATATGAAAGGTACTTGCCTGACATTCTCACACATGGTGTCAAATATGCGCATGAAAGAGGCATTCAAACCTTCGATGTTTCAACATGTACGTTTATGCAACTCTTTCAACACATACCCCCAGAGCTTAGAAAATATATAAAGAGCACCACTGCATCTGACTTAAATTCAATTGCTTATATGGCTGGAGACTCTTATAACAAAGGCATTAATGGCGTTGCAATTGATATTGAAAAAGCCAAATATTTTTTCTGTATTGCCGCATCAAACGGAGAAGCCGCAGCATCGATATGGTTATATGACTATTATTTTAGACATAATCAAATACACTTAGCAGCATTATTATTAGAACAGTCTTGTGAACAGTCTGTTGATGGCCACGCATGTCTACTCGTCTTTTTATTTTATCACGACAATAGAGACTCCTTAGCTAAATTCGATCAACACTTCGATGAGAACTATGTGCGTTATGCACATCAAGCGAAGACTGATTTATCAGAGAGTGACCTGCAAGCAGGTTTAAGTTTAGCAACATCTTCAGCTCGCGCAGCATTCTACGACATCTTTGATGAAAAAAATGCGCTCCAAATGGCAAAATTATCCGGTGGAGTAATTTATCCATCGCTAATAGTGGAACCAGAAAATTTAAAGAGCTATGCAACACCCTTGTTTGTTTCAGCAGAAATTCAATCTAGTGAATATCAATATCTATTTAGCCTTCTACCCCATGAGATTAAACAATCATTGCTTTTATCGGATAATATTTGTGACGGATATCTGCATGGCAAAGCACCCTATCCAAAAAACACAGGTTTAGCACTACGATGGGCACGCTATTGGTTCTTCAATGGCGATCTTACGAAATTGAGATTGTTTAAACGTGCTTTATTACCCTCAGGAGTCCTTACAAATAATATCAATAATGTAGATATGATTGCAGCGGTGATGACACCTATTGGAGATGATCCGCAAAACATGCCACATTCGGTGATGTTAGACACATTAGAAGCTGCAAAGCAGCGCGTTATTGAAGAGATGTTTGCATTGGGCGCGCACGAGTCAATTGATGCAGCACATTTCTTAGCGGCAATACAAGCAAAAGACCATCACAATTATCGATTGGCAACCCAATTAATATTACAGACCATTGATACGGACTTAGATTACAACACTGCATATATGTTAGTAAAAACATTAGTAATTGAATTGCAAATGTTGATTAAGCGCATAATGGAATTAAAAAATATTTATAGCGATAACAAACAAGAGTATATGCTGCGTCGTCAACAAATATCTTTAACACAGGCTGTTGCTTCAAGTTATTTCAATTCACATCTCAAAGAAACCTCACACGATGCAACAACTCGAATTGACTTTGAAATTCTGCTCAAGGAACTAAATGAGATCGAAAAAACGAGATTACCAACATTCTCTGAATTAACTGAGTATGAGACCTATATAGAGGCCTTGAATTTTAGATATAACATAGCAAAAATAGTAACTATAGCCTCGTTTTCACTCCTTTTAATCACTTTGGTTATCCGGAAAATCCTGAAAGGACGGACTCAAGCCCACCACAAAACCCATCAACAACCCGCACAAAAAAATAATAAAGAAAAACGCAAAGAAAAGCACAGAAAAAACAATGAAGAAAATAAACCTAAAGAATCTGAAGAAAATTTTAAGCATAAAAAGGATGAAGATAAAAAGAAAAAATATATTATCTTGAGAAACCAAATAACATTTCTGAAAGGATGTTTAGAAAATTATTCCGATATGAACAACGCCATTAAATCAAAACATACAGAATTAGCAGACAATAAGCACCATTTAGTCGAAGCCGAGAAAGCACATGTCTCAGAGGCAACTAATGCTCAAAAAGCCAACAAAAAATGGAGAGAGCATAAGAAAACCACTTATGATGATAAAATTAAAAGCCTAGAAAGTGAAATAAGAAGCTGTAATGAGACTCACAATGAGTGCATTTTGTTTATCTCACAAGTCAATAAGTTAAATGAAAGTGATTACCCTGATGAACAATGGGTTGAAAAAATTGAATCATTGGAATCGATGATTAAAAAACTGACCTCTTCAAAAGAGAAACTGGATGAATGGCAAGCAAAGAATGCTAAAACCCAGGCAGCAATTGAAATTGAGAAGAAAAAAGCTTTTGAACGACAAGTCAATGAAGAGCGTCAGGCTCGCCATGAGCTAGAGGGCAAACTAAAACGATTTGTGAAATCTCCAGATATTGCGCAACGGCTCATAAATACAACCGATGCTAGGTTAAGAGAAACAATTCAAGTGCTTCCGAGTGAACAATGTGATGCGTTTAATAAAGCCTCTGAAGCACTAACTGAGCAATGTTATGCCTTGATAATGTTGTTGACTAAAAATTCTGCTGAGATGACTCTACCAGAGCTTGAAGCCTTTATCATAGAATGTGAGATAGCCGACAGCGTTTTAAATGAAGGGCATCCACTACATCAAGAAGTTGAACGACAATACGCTGAACTACAGACACTTATAACACAGCAGGCTCAGGCTCAATTATCAAACTCAGATAGTGATGAGAAGCTTGATAACGATGCTGAATCTGGTGAATCCACACAGACAGCCACTTCAAAAGCACTGCAAAGTGAATATCAACGCGAGCCCTCTGCAGCTGAAAAAGCTCGTAATGACAAAAAGCAAGCTGAGGAGGCACTGGATAAATCCCTTGGTTGGCTGAAAAATCCTGTCTCACTCATTCTGCAGGATTTTGTCAAGCATGCTAATCAAGTTGAGAAAGATTATACGCAATATCCTTTAATCGGATTTTACAGTTTGTTCTATTCTTTGCATGAATTACAGTTACTGATTTTAACTGCATATTCTTTCAATGGTCGAACACCAGAACTCTCCATACCTTCTTTATTCACTAATAAAAGTGTAGGTGAATTTGCAAAAAGATTTTGGAACACGATGATGCACGGCTTTTTAGAAGTTGACTATCCAGCACTCTTGGATTGTGTTCGAAAATCGTATTGTGAGACAGTCCTGGTCAAACAAAAACCTGTTTATAAACTGAAAATGATCCATGAAAGGATTGAATTCGACGTTTGCCAAACCAAGTTTTGGAAAAATCTCTGTACAGAACAAGATAGTAAAAAATATTTCACGGTGCAAGGTGCGATTGAACGTTTGAAAAAAACCCTAGCGGATATTGATTCGATTCTACATAGCTTCGTATTTAAAGACATGGATCGAGCACACCATCAACGCATGACACCTCATTACCAAACTGCTTGTAAAATGCTAATCATGATCATAGGACAGATTAATCAGGACTTACTGTTCAATATTAAAGGTGCTGAAGCGTTACGTGCATCAGAATTATTCAAATCAAATCTCGAGTCATTCTTATTTCGCTGTCACAAAAAAATTCGAAATCTAGAACGTCATGGCGCTAACAAAGATGATGAAAATATTATTGCACAACGCTTATTGGATATGCAAGAAGACAATAATAACAGAACTGTTGCATTCGACCACACATCCCGAGAAGAAGTCGAAAAATTAATTTATGAAGCAAGAAGTATCTACAGATATGGTTGTGAGTTTAACTTATTTACCCGTCTTCTGACAGAGGGGGCAGGTCTAACATTAAAACTAGCTCAGTAGGAAGCCACAATCAAAGATTTGATACGACGACCTAATCTGCGATACAGCAAAATCGCATTGCAAATGGCGCCTAATAACATTGCACACCAGAAGCCTTTGCCACCTAAATGTAGTGGGATGGACAGAATATAACCGAGAGGCAGTGCGATGCACCAGAAGCTGATGAATGAAGTGAATAAAGTGTAACGAGTGTCTTTTAAGCCACGTAAAGCACCGAATAATGCGATGCGTACTGCTTCTATAATTTGGAAGAATGCGGCGATAGCGAAAAACTGGATGGCGAGGCGAATGGTTTCTGCGTTTGCTTTGTCGTGTAAATCAAAATCGATGGCAATAAATAACTGCGGAATCGTCCAGTACAATACAGCAATGATACACAAAGGAATGGCTGCTGTGATGATGCCTGCAAATGCTGCTCGCGAGGCTGATGCATTATTTCCTGCGCCAATTTCGTGACCCATGCGCACTGTGATGGCTTGCGCAATGCAAAACACAACACCCATTAATGGACCTAAGTATTGCATGGTGATTTGATTTGCCGCTAGTGCTTGCACACTAATTAAGCCCATTAATATAGCCATCGCGAAGAAAAATCCGACTTCCATTGAGTACATTACGCCCATTGGGAGACCGAGGTGAACCAGTTCCCACAAGTGAGACGGACGCTTGCAAGTGAACATGGCGAAAATAGTGTGACGGTATTTTTTATCGATGAGCAAATAAACACATAACAAGATTGTGATGATCCACTCTGCAATCGTCATGCCCCACCCTGCTCCTGCAATTTGTAGCATTGGAAAACCAAATTTTCCGAAGATCAGCGCGTAATTAAAGAAAATATACAGTGGGATCGATAGCAACGTGGAAATCATTATGATACGTGAATGGCCTAAACCTAGGAATAATTCAAAAATCACTATCATGATAAATTTGGGCAACAATCCCCATGCTAATCCGTGCAAATACAAATTGGCCAACGCTGTTAATTCCGCACTTTGTCCGAATAAAAGATATAGAAAAGAAACATTCCAAAATAACAGAAATGCCGGAGCGATGAGGATTAGCGCCAGTATGCAACCATCACGCAGCACCAGCGCTATTCCAGCTTCATCTTTCGCGCCATGTTTATGTGCAATTAAAATATTAATCGAGCTAAAGATTCCGAACAAAGCGACAATCAAAGTAAAATTGAGCCAAGTTACTAGCGCACCGGCCGCTAATGCCCGAGAACCTAGGTGCGCGAGAAATACAGTGCTAATAAAGCCGACGGAAGATTCCATCAGCCCAGTTAACACCAATGGAATAGCCAATTTTAACAACGGCGCAAAATCGTCTTGGCCAGACAGTGACTTTATTGTCCCCCTGCTCATAGAAGATAATAAGTAGCAACGCTACTGAAAATTCGAATTTTGTATACGATCATAGGTTTGTCCTGAGGTTTGACGTTGTGCAGCTTGCGTTCGCGGAGAAAAAAAACTAGGATCGTTTGGACTTTGATTTATTTCCTGGCTAATTTTTAATATCTGCTTATTGATAGTATCAATATACTGATTAACAAGTGATTCGTACTCTTTCCCTGCTGCCGTAACAAAATTCTGTAAAAGATCGAGTTCCTTCAATAAAAATCGCAACGTGAGGATATACGCAGATTTCACCTCATCGATTGATTTGGTGGTATCGACTGGCAACTGATTTAAAAAATCATTCATTATTGACAATGCATGCTGATCACACCACGATTCATAATGAGCTGTTGCACTTGCACGACGGTCCGCGTTGAAGAAACCAGGAATACTATCAACAAATAATTTTTTGTACACTCTGAGTGTAGTAATATTTATACGCAAACGGGTTTCGAAATCTTGTCGAGAGATCAGAAATTGATTCTGTTGCTCCTGAGCTGCTAGCCTGGCTGCTAATGCTGCATTTTCATGTCTCAAACTAGTATTGCTGTCTATTTGAGTATCCAGTTGTGACTTCAATACTGCATTTTCTTGTTTCATGTCTGCATTGTTGTCCATCTGAAGATCTAATCGTGATAATAGAGCTGCCTTATCTTGCTCTAGCAATGTTTTCTCTCGAGTTAACTGAGCAATATGTTGATCTTTCTGAGATAGTTCATTTCTAAAGTGCCCTCCCTGTATTTCCAACTGGGATTTTTGACTCTTCACATCATGCAAAGATGCGTCAGAGCGACTCTTCTGTAGTACATGCTCTGAAATAGCCTCTTTTAATCGCTGTTTTTTAATTTTCATCACGCGATTTTTGTCGCCTGACTTAATCAGAGACCCCACTTTTTTAACGCGACCTTCTATCTCAGCAGCACTTAACCGATCAACATGTGTATTTGCATTACATCTTAACAGCCTCTCTTCGACTACAGGATAGTTATAAGCTCTGGCAATTTGTAGAGCAGTCACACCCTCTTCGGCTATATTTGGGTTAACTAACATTTTTAAATATTGTAGTTCACTATCATCTGCACATGCATACAATTTGAATATTCTAGCTGCAGAAAATGGCTTCGCTGTTTTTAAGGCCACAACATTTTTTTCAACAGGCATCAATCCTAGAGAAAATAATTTTTTGGCCACTTCAGTCGAGAGAGCTTTTTCTGGTAGCCCATGCTGTCGTGCGATAAATCGGCGAACGCCATCTTTTCCTTCATCAATGAGCATCTGTTGCCGTTTTGGATCTAAATCGAATTCTGTTGTGCCTACATCACGTGTATTAATATATATGGTGCGCTTTTGATGATCATTGCCTTGCTGATTAAAAAACGTCGAATAAGCCAAACTAACGGCAAAACGAAGTGCGCTGTTTTCAGGTAGCACATTAGAAATACGATCTTTGCCATGCTCGTGGTGTTCATGATCATCAGGTTCTAACAAACAAAAGCCAATTGTCTGTTCATTATATTCAGGTTCACCTGATTCAGGATGAAAATCAAAGGCCCCTACTGGATAGTTATTAAATAAGCCGCCATCGACGCAGAGATCTTCATCAAAAACTATTTTTTCCACACCATCGACTACTGCTTTTCTTTCAGCAAGCTGGCGCTTGCCATCTTTTACAATATGTTTTTTATGTGGATCGAAAATAAAAGGCAATGACATTGAAATTCTCACCGCATCAGCAACACACATATCTGGAGTTGTTTCGAAGCAATAGCGCTCAGAATGACCGGTGTTAACATTCGATCCGTAGATGACAAGATCTGCAAAATGATCTCGGTTATTATGTAAATCTCTAAAGGTGACAAGTTTTGCGCGATCAATTAATTTCTCAGCTGTGTCCAGCCCGACGGCGAGAGGTGTATTTTTTATGCCTTCAGCGATTTGAGTTTGTATCCAATTGAGAAAAGCATCACCTTTACAGAGGCCTTGATGATTATCAAGGACTTCTCTAATACGATTTATTGCAGAAATGTTAGATATAAATTTCCATGAACTAATGCCGGTTTTAACCTGCGCAATCAGGTATTCGGTATTAATCTTATCGTGCCAATCAAAAAATGTAGTAAATACAGTCGTTTTCATGATTTCTTCTAATTTCGGCATTTTTATTCTTAATGCTAATAGAGTTGCAGTTATTGCACCCGCAGATGTACCAGCAAAGGCTTGAAACGAATTGAGATCGAATAATCCTTGTTTGATACCTTCATTGATTGCGCCAAGATAGGCTATGCCTTTAATGCCTCCGCCTTTAAAGCAACCATAAATATATTTTGTTTCTTTAGCCATTATCTCAGCTTTGCGTGGTGGTACGAGAGCTTCAAAGTGAGTAAGACTTTGACAAAAATGTTTATAGCGTGCTATTTTATTGGTATCTTCTGCTCGATTAGCTTGTTCAAGTTGCTCTTGTGCAATCATCATGCATTTACTGATATCAGCACCGGCTCGATACAGAATTTTTATTACATCAAAATTTCCACATTTAGCTGCTAGTTCAACTGGTTTTAAACCCTCTTTATTTTTACTGTCGAGTCTAGAAATATGTGCTAACTTACCGACTGTACGTTTATGACCGCGCATGATGGCAATATGAATAGGCAAATTACCATTGTCATCTACAAGATTAACATCGAGAGCAGAAATTAAGCGCTGAATTAATAGTGCTGGATCATCTTCAATATTTATTAACCTATGCAAAGGCAGTAAGATTTTTTCATGCTGCTTTAAAAGTTCTATAGTTAAATAACGTGTGAGCTGCAGAAAATCATGTTCTCTAATAGCCCCTAGAATCAATTTTTGATCTTCAATGAGCCGTTGATTTTCTACTAGCTTTTGACACAATGTCGCCACTGCTTCGTAATGTTGATAGCGTTTAACGATATCAAACAATATCGATTGAACTTCACTACTCGCTTCCACGGGTGAATCGATCAATGAGGTAATATTCAGTGTATTAAACGTCACAGGGGCTATGACTTCCAGTTGCTGAAAAATAAAAGCAGTGAATGTCTTTTTCTTAGCGTCATTTAAGACATATTCTAAGATTGAATTTTTAACGGTTTCAGTTGTAATAGGCTTAACTTGAGTCTGGCGCTCAAAAATGATGATATTTTTACAATCTATGATTTTTGCCAGAAAGAGCTGAGCTTGTTGAAACTTTCCTAGTGGCTCAGTGGATTCTTTAAAACCCATCATGTCTTTAAAGCCCTGAAAATTCAAAGTATCTATTAATTTTTTTATGCTATCCATGGTAAAAGGATTTTTTTCAGGACTCGCTTTCATGGCTATAATATCTCCAGTTGTTCATTATAACCATTAGATTTACCCTAAGCGAAGATCTATGTCAACCGGATTTTTTACTGACAAAAAACTCACCGCAAGCAATATGTGATCTATGCCAATAACATACGCGGCGCTACTTATTATTCGAATTTTGCAAACTATCATGGGTTTGTCCTGAGGTTTGATATTGAGCAAGATGTGAGCTTTCAATTCCTTTAATATGATCAATATACTGATCAACAAAAAATTGATAAACGTCCCCTGCTTTCTTAGCAAACGACTGTAACGACTCATCTTCGAGCTGGTTCAATAAAAATTGCAACGTATTGATATACGCAGAGATTACCTCATCTCGTGATCTGGTGATATTGCCTGGCAACTGATCTAAAAAATGTTTCATTATTTGCAATCCGTGTTGATTATACCACGATTCACGATGATTTTTTGCATTCACACGCATAGAGCTGGATAAATCACGTTTAAGAAATAGGTCATAGTACACACTGAGTGAAGTAATATTTGTGCGCAACTGGGTTGCAAACTTTTGTCGAGCCTTCAAAAATTTGTCCTCTGCAGAATCTTCTTGTTTCAAGTTTCTTTCATTACTTATTTGAAAGCCGAATCGAGATCGAGATAATGGAGTTACTTTATCTCGCTCTGGCAATGTCGTCTCTTGTGTCAACTGAGCAGGGATTACTGGAATCATGGCGGGTTGAGAAGCAAGTTTATTTTCAGCAATCAACAGTTGCTGATGCAATCGCTGGTTTTCCTCTCTCAGCCTACTTGTTTCAATCCGCCTCAGCTCTTCCGCATTGGCAAGCTGTGCTCTCGCCTCGTCGAGATGCCCTCTTAGTTGAGCATAGGTATTTTGCAGCTCACGCGCCTGCTCTTCCGCATTTACACGCTGGGCTCTCTCTTCCTCGAGACCTCTTGTTAGTTGAGCATTATTATTTTGCAGCTCACCCGCCCGCTTTTCTGCATTTGCACGCTGGGCTCTCTCTTCCTCGAGACCCCTTGTTAGTTGAGCATTATTATTTTGCAGCTCACCCACCCGCTTTTCCGCATTTGCACGCTGGGCTCTCTCTTCCTCGAGACCTCTAGTTAGTTGAGCATTATTATTTTGCAACTCACCCACCCGCTTTTCCGCATTTGCACGCTGGGCTCTCTCTTCCTCGAGACCTCTTGTTAGTTGAGCATTGCTTTTTTGCAGTTCTTCGCGTTGACGCATACTGTGATTTAGCGCATGCTGCATATGAGCTGAATTTGCTTCAACTTGTAAGCGCTCATTCTCTGCACGTAATATGTCATTTTCACTTTGTAATCTATCCTCCAGCTCTCGCAGCTGCGATAACGGCCCCAACAACGGCTTGTTCTCTATTAGAACATCAACTTGCTTACGTATATCAATTAACTTTCTAATCAAATTGCCATCAATATTAGGAACATATACTATTGAGTCCTCAACAGTCGAATTTATATGTAAATTATTCAGCAATTCAATCTTAGCCTGCAATGATTCCAGATACTTAGTCACCTCAGAATTCTGAGGAATACTACGGGTGTTTTGATAAAATTGCTCAAGGTCATTGAGAACCTTCAATCTTTCCATTAATTCGCTTTTCAGTGTGGCATATAGGACAGATAAAAGTTTTTCATTATCCTCTTCCACAACTTTCTTTTCATGTCTGTCTATTTCTTTCAGAATCAACCATCTAATACGTTTAACTGCATCGATATAAGGGTTAGGCAAATTTTCTTCGTTAATAATGTAATCTATCAATCTATTTAATTCTAACCAACTTTCAGATGTGATTTTTGTAATTTTAGGATCCTTTAATTTTAATATAACTTGTAATAAATCTTTATGCCAGTCATCAAGCTTGCTTCTACTTTGATAAGAAATCTCTTCATTATTTAAGATCCACATATTATTTATAAGAATAATGTAATTTTTAAAATCTAACTTCAAATATGATTCTGGCGAATGACTTGCTTCACAAGTTTTGGGTTTAGTACGCAACAAATTAGCAAGTGTCCTTATATTGCTTTGATCAATTAATTTATCGATATTTTGCATGTATTCTTGAATACTGTGCCAATCTGCATCTGTAACAAGCACACGCATACCATTATATTTATCAGGTGGTAGGATATTCATTTCACAAAGTAATTTTGCTTGGTATATAGGATCACTAAAATACAATGATCCAGCAGAAGTGTATAAATCGGATGCGCCCATTAAGGAATGATATTGACCAAACTGATCTGAGTCATGACACATTGGAGCTGATTGCTCCAATCCACATAACAGCAACTCATCTTTTCTATTTAGATAAAAATAAAAATGTCCACTTGCGCCATCTCGTTTGATCTCGTTTCCATAAAAATTCAACTCACCTTCACCACCCATAGCAATATCAATACCATAATTGCGCGCTTCAATAACCCATGCAGGAAGACTTGACCAAGCGCCTTCAATAAGACCTTTCTGCTCAATCTTATTCCCTCTAGACCGATCAACTGCATGTGTGGAAGATCGCGCTTTCACGCCAGGTAGATCAGGGTTGAATGTTTTTAGAAAATCTTCCTTATATCTAACATCTAATTTGCTGTAATCCAACACAATGCGGCTGCCATGCGATTGATAATCAGCAATCGTGAGTTGATCAAATGGTGCACTCCATGTTTCATCTGAATTCGTTCTTGTTTGGAAATTCCCCATTGCTACACATGCAATGATCAATTTTGCCATTGATATTGCTGAGTGATTATCTTTTCCATAGGCTAAGGTTTTTGCCCACTGTAATGCAACAGCTTCCTGATCTTCGGCAATACTCCTCGTAAAGATGTCACTTTTCACGTTATCAATACCAGAATTTCTAGATTCTTCGTCTCTAATTTCCATTATCTAACCTCCACATTTAATTATAAGGCTGTTTTTCTTCACCCGATTTTTTACAGACAAAATAACTCACCGCAAGCAATATTATCGTCTCCATTAAACCATAAATTAACCATGCACGATGCCAATAACATACGCAGGCGGTGCATGCTAAGGTGCTATTCAGTGCGATCATCGCCCATAACACTTGACTGTGTGATAAGCCGTTTTGCTGTAACCGTTGATAGGCATGCGATTTATGCGGTTCGTACCATTTTTCTTTTCTGATAACTCGAGTCAGTAACGTTACTGTCGCATCAAACCAAAATATGCCGTATAAAATTAACCACAGGGTGAGAGGGATGCCGTAAGATTGTCCTGCTAATGCGAAAGCTGCCACTAAAAAACCTAATGCCGTGCTACCGACATCACCCATAAAAACTTTTGAATCTGGCCAGTTCCAGCGAAGAAAGCCTAATATTACTGCGCATAAGGCAAGTGCTAAAATGGCTAGACCGTTTGCACCTGCAAAAAATAGCATGCCAGCGCCGATACCAAATACAAATAACGCTTCCACTCCCGCCACGCCATCAGAACCATCCATAAAATTATACAGATTAGTTGACCAAAGAATGCTAAAGAGTGTGATCGGTATCACTAAATACCCTGCAGTCAATTTTATAAAACCGAAATCGAGCTGTAAGTGTGGATATAACAAACTGATGAGCAATATTGCTGCTAACAATTGCACTGCAAAACGAGTGCGTGCTCGCAAAGACAACCAATCGTCGAGGTAGCTCACACTCGAAATTAATAGCGTCGCCGGAATGAACAGCAAGAACTCATGCCAGGTGATTAACTGCGTTACTGCTGCAACGCCGGCAAACAAACACCAGAGCGCGATAAAAACGACACCAGCACCTCGTGGCTTTATCACCACGTGCGCTGAACGGTGATTGGGATGATCCAATAAACCTAAGCGCTTAGCCAGAGGCGCGTAACAACCGGTTAGCAGCCAAGATGCTATCAATAAGAAAGGGGTCCAGATCACTATTAAGCCTCAATCGTTTTCGCAATTATCCCAATTTAAACAGAGGATCCAGGTGATTGCAAATTACAAAAAAAATCTGTATTAATAGCCCATCTTGGAACAAGGACGTTGCTATGAAAGAATCTAGACTGTTACTTTTGGCCCTGCTGGCCCTCTCTGATACCGCCAGTGCTGCGGCTTTTCAATTATACGAATTAGGTACCCCCATTTTAGGCACTGCTGCCGTTGGGCAGGCAGCGAATACGCAAGATGCTTCTGCGGCTTATTTCAATCCTGCCGGCATGACATTTTTACCTGCAACCGAATTTTTGCTCGGTTCGCAAATCATGATTCCCTACATCAACTTTTCTGCAAATGACGATAATACCATTTCCGGTGACAATGGCGGTAACGCAGGAACTCTCACGCCAGGTATGAATGCATTTTTTGCGTATGACTATTCACCGTGTTTAAAATTTGGATTAAGCGTCACGTCGCCTTACGGTGGCTCACTCACATATAACGATGGCTTTGTTGGCCGCTATAGTGTGCAAACTGCGCTGTTTTATACGATCAATCTTAATCCTAGCATCGCTTATCGTGTTAATCAGTGGTTTTCAATTGCCGTCGGTGGCTCATTAGAATATATGAATTTGCGTGAAACGACCGCGCTGCCATTACCATTATCTGCCGATGCACAAATCACTTTAAAAGTGGACAACTATTCAGGTGGTGCGAACCTCGGCGTGATGTTTACCCCTACGGAATCCACCCACATTGGTATCGCCTATCGCTCACAAATTAACCACAATTTAACCGGTAATATTACCTTTTTGAGAATTGCACCTCAGCCTAATGTCACTACTGCTATGGTTATGCCACAAAATGTGATAGCAAGTTTATCTCATGATTTTTCTTGTGGTCTCACTTTGTTAGCCGAAGGCGGCTGGTCTAATTGGGCTTCAATGCAAGATACCATTCTCAATCTCGGTGCCCTTGCTCCGACTATTCCACGCAAATGGAATGACACTTATCGGGTTGGTGTCGGTGGCAGATACCATTTTTCCCCTTGCCTCACCTGGCAGGCCGGTGCATCGTATGATTCTTCACCCACTACCGCTGACTTGCGCTTACCTGATTTACCTATGGATCGACAAATTCGTATAGGCACCGGTGTAATCTATAGTCCTGCAAAAGCTATCCAACTCGGATTTTCCTATGAGTATTGGAACTTAGGCCCAGATGATATTGACCACGACTTTGGACGGCTGGGTACTTTATCAGGAACATACGACAGAAATTATGTGAATACAGTACAAATAAGTGTCAACATCTGTCTGTAATCTGACGCTACCTGAGGACTATTCCCGGGCATGAAATGGACATTTGCTTACATGTTGTCGCGCTAAATTTTCCTTTGAGTGAAAATATATTTTCAAAATATATGCTTTTTAGGTGTATTTTTGGAGGTTGTCGCTCTATTTAACCATCAAAAATCAAAACCCTTAATGTTTCGTTAATCAAGATGGGTTATCATATGCCCTATGAAGCGGAACCTTAAGGGGCCTAAATGAAAAAGAATTTATTGCAATTACACTTCGATTTATTACGAGAATGTATCGCGCTCCATGGCCAACATTTCTTAACAGCACGCAATAAATTGGATCAAGCCTATGCGGTGGTTACTGCAGCTGAAAGTGCTGATCCAACAGACCATCCCTATGACACTCTGATAAAAACCGTTGAACAAACTCTCGCCGCGCTAGAACTGAAAGCGCCGAAAAATATGCCACAGTTCGTCACATCCGATCTCAAACAACAAGAAGCCACCACCTATTTCAGCTCACCAGTGACTCAGCATTTTATGGAAAACAAAGACAGTATCAAACACGCTTTTGAATTAGCGGAAAAAGAATCTGCCACCAGAGCACCTCGATGGGCAGTAAGATCAAATGCAACACCTGCCCCTAGCAAAGAAAAGCACAAATTAACCGCATTTTTCTCAACGCCTGAACATAAAGAATTAGGCGATTCTTTACAATTGCCTACCATCCAAGCCGATGGCACTCTCACCGATGTAGCTGCCCAAAATTATCGTATGCCCATTTTCGCACTCGTCAATGGCAAGATCGTTGAAAATAAAGCCTTAAAATTAACTGCTGGTGAAATTGTCATGATGAGCGGTGATTATTTCGGCGTGCCGAAGCAACCGATTGCTGATAATTCGCAACAGAAAAATTTAACGGTAACCGATCTCAGCAAAGCACGTTTTGCCGCAGCTTATAATACCTTGGCAAAAGACGGATCAACCGTTGAAATGCAAACCTTATTGAAAATCAACACGACGCAATATTGTAAAAATCAAACACTGAATTCTTATTTACAACAAATCCATTTAATTCTCTACAGACCCAAATTTTTAACACTGGTTAAAAACAATATTGATCATTTTAATCCTTGGGCAAAGCAAGCTTTCAAATCAGGGCAAGCTGTTGCAACCGACATTGCGTTGCTGGCACACGAAGCATATGCTCGACAAGACTATGCCACTGCAAACCAATATTTGCAGCTGTCTTTACAAAATCTTTTGTATGCAGAACATTTCTTATCCGATACTTTTTCTGCAGGACATGCGCGCATCGGTGAATCTCGTTTAGTCATGAAAAAACAATTTGGTGATCTTGGCAGTATTTTGATCAATGATATGCACAACGAAGACAGCGCTAACGGTGTCTATGCCACGATAAACGGCAAATTAATCAAAATGAAAGGCGATGATCATTTAAATGATCGCGATGCATTAAGCAGCAAAAGAGCAGCTGAAGCAGCAATGCAAACCGCCGTGGATGAAATTCGTAGCATCGTTAGCACAGGCCTTGTTCCAGAAAAATCCAAAGTTGATCAATATTGGCCACAAGTTCCTGAAGATGATTCTAGCATCACCAATCAAACCGCCAGAATGTTCAAATGTATCGATGGAAAAATGTTTTATCGTTCACCTTTTAACGAACTCGATCCCGCTAAGGTCAGTTATGAACCACTCACTTGGTTTAAGGCACTGAAATTAGTGATTGAAAGGCGCTTATTTGGTGTTGAAGCCAAAGATAGCCGTTCGATACCTACACCAGCACTGGAAAGTCACAACACTCTGTCATCAGCACGCACATAATTTAGCTACGGGAACCACATCATGCAATTAGACAATGAATCGATTCGACAAGCAGAAACGCCTCTTAGAGATAAAATTTCACAAGCACGTCATGCTTATATGCAGTTGACTCAAGCCCATGTTAATAAAAACGCTTCGACTGTGATGCAGAAAGATGTCAATCATATATCTATCCTAGCATTCTTTGCACAAGCAACAGATTGCGCTCATAGCATGCAGCCCGGTGATAATGCCAGAGCCGTGATTCATTTATATTCGGTTTGTGAATATATGTTAGCCGTTGGGACTCTTTATTTAAATGATGACATTATCGCTTTGAGTAAATTAATAAGAGAAGGAATTCATAATCACCTTAGCACAAATCAAGAGTTATTCGAAGAATATTTGCAGGTCACAGTGCAAACAGAGATGACTCACAAACAAAAAGTGGCACGTCAATTTACAACAGGTTCGCATTTTGCTACCAGTAGCATGTCTTCTGCTTCACTCGCTGATCCGATTGTCGCACCGTTTGCTAATCATGCAGAAGTGCGGAATCATATCAAAGAAGCCAACGAACAGTTGAAGATTCGACATATTATCCACTTACCCCACCATATCTCTCGTTTTAGACTGAACACAGAACATGGCCAAGCCATCAATGTGTTTCGCGCAGAAATTTATAAACCAAACGCACAGGATGAATTTCCTTTGTATGTTATAGCGGTTCACGGCAATGCCAGTTCCGCTGCCAGTGAATTCCCTTCTCGCTTACTTGAAATGGATATTTTCTTAGCACGCACACCAGCAGATCGCGTCATATTACTCACACCTGATTTACCCGGCTCAGTGGCAAGCGGTGGCTATGCAAAATCCTTGGGTGAAATCTCGCAAAATAGTGTACAAAAACTGGTGAAGCATCTGTTACTTCAAGGTGTTGATCCATCACAAATCGTCGTGCGCGGACATTCTCTTGGTGGTTTAATTTCAACCCATGCAGTACACACGCTCAATAAAGAAAACATAAAAGTTTCGCTAATTTCGGTTGATTCGCTCGCACAAACCCGAAAATTCCTACCGAAATCTTTAGCGCCGATCGCAGGCCAATTAGCCTTAAAACATTTTGACGCTCCAGCCTATAAATTTTTTGATGAGCTTGATGCAAACCGTCGTTTTTGTATTCATAAAATGGGTGATCAGGTTATTCCACCCAGTTGCAGCGTCATGTTTAACTTACCCGGTAACACGCTCAACAACAATGTTCCCGCCATCACACGTAATGATTGTTTTCTCATCACAGATGCGAACATGGATCACAATGACGATATCGTCCAACTTGATGATAATCCTTGTATCACAGCGCTAACACGAATTCATGCTGATCGCAAAATGAATCAAGAAGTATTATTGGAGACATTACGCGCGAAATTAATGACAGGCGTACAAACCTTTAACGCTTACTGTGAAAAACATACCCGGTGCATTAAATTTGGCCAAGCTTTAATTGCAGAATTACCGGAATTCATCGGCAAGGTTCGCGGCAGTAATCTGAAAGCTATTGATTGTTTACGAGTATTGCTGGGTTGGATTATGCATCATCATGATTTAATTTTACCTGCATACCAGATAGAAGCTGACAGACGACATTTTCATAAAGACGCACCTTTCATATCGTTCTGCACTTCCATGCTAAGCTTTGCCAAAGAATATCCGGTATTGAACCAACTGATACTCAATGCTGAATCCAAAGCACACTGTGTGGCTTTGTATCAAGCATTGGTGCTACCGCCAGAGCAAGTCATCGTTGAACAAGTCATGATGTAAAATGCTATAATTGGCATATTGTGTTTATTAGGTAGCTCAATGGAAAAATTAATGATCGAGGGTGGCAAACCACTCAACGGCGAAATCACTATCGCAGGCGCGAAAAATGCGGCACTACCCATATTAGTTGCTACACTACTCGCGCACGCTCCCGTAACTATTGCCAATGTTCCAGCCTTAGAAGATGTCAATACCACACTGCGTTTGCTTAAAGTACTGGGTGTGCAGCTTACCACAGATGAAAGCAAAAATATTGCTGTACATTCAACGCTCATTGAAAAATATGTTGCTCCCACGGAATTGGTTCAGCTGATGCGAGCTTCATTTTTAGTATTAGGCCCGCTATTAACACGTTATCATCAAGCTGAAATCTCACTGCCCGGCGGTTGCGCAATTGGCTCACGTCCTGTAGATCAGCACTTAAAAGGAATGAGAGCATTGGGTGCAGAAATCGAGACTCGCAATGGCATTATTCACGCTAAATCAGCAGGACGTTTGCAAGGTGCTGATTTTCGATTTGATCTTGTTACGGTTACAGGCACTGAAAATGTGATGATGGCAGCCTGCATGGCCAGTGGTCAAACCATTTTACGAAACGCAGCACGCGATCCTGAAGTGCTCGATCTTGCGAATTTTCTCAATGTTTTAGGCGCGAAAATTACTGGGGCCGGAACCGAAACGATTACGATTGAGGGTGTTGAGAAATTAGGAGGCGGTCATTTCACCGTATCACCTGATCGTATTGAAGCGGGCACTTATTTAATCGCAGCAGCAATGACGCGTGGTCATATAAAATTAAATCAAATCAATCCCGATTTGATGAGCGCAGTTCTTGAAAAACTCCGTCAAGCCGGCGCAGAAATTATCCTCGACACCCAATCGATTGAGCTCCGCATGCGCAGACGTCCACTCGCAGTTGATATTACGACAAATCCTTATCCAGAAATACCGACTGATTTGCAGGCGCAATTTATGGCAATGAATTGCATCGCTGAAGGTGTCAGCACTATCACAGAAAATATTTTTGAAAATCGCTTTATGCACGTGCCAGAATTACAACGCATGGGTGCAAAAATTACCCAGGATGGAAAAGTCGCAATCTGTCACGGTGTAGAAAAACTGATTGGCACTACCGTGGTAGCCACCGATTTACGCGCATCAGCCAGTTTAGTTTTAGCAGGGCTCGTAGCTGAAGGCGAAACTGAAGTAGAGAATATTTTCCACCTTGACCGCGGTTATGAGCACCTTGAAAAAAAATTGACACTACTCGGCGCCAACATTCATCGACAAACTGCTTCGCCTAAGCTAGGAATTTGAGTTTGATGAGTAGGAATTCCAAGCACAGTTTTTGGCACGAATCTTTCTCACGGCAATTCATCTGAACATGGTTATTCGTATACGATTCTAACATTGATAAACCGACGCGAATTATTGACTTATTTTTCCACTTCTATTCAACAAATTCTTTATCTTTTTCATATGACGATTTTTCGATCGATGAAAGTCGAGATCATCTCTTTTAATTTCAATATGGCTGGTGACTTTAGTGGGTTTAAATTCTTGATTGGCGAATTGCGTTATCTTGGATCGATATTTTGAGTTAGCTGCCAACACGCCATGGTAATGATGACGATGCCTGCGAGGTAATGGAATGATTAGATTTCATGGTTGTTGCGAATCATGAGAATTTTTATTGACATCATAGAGCAATCTCATGGCATCAGCATTCTCACCAAATGTGGAGATAGCTGTAAGCTTTTCGCCTGAGAATGGTGGTCTTGCACAATATCGCAATAGTCTCTCCAGGCCTTTGCGGTCATCACTGTCGATGCACACATCTGCATTCACAGAAAATCCACCGTTGCCTTTCCAGCTTTTTAAGTTCTCTGCATCTTCTGCAGTTATTAGTCCCCTTCGTTTATAAAGACTGAGCACTCGTTTGCGTACTCGAGTTTGCACTGCATCTGAATCATCGACACTCAGATCATCAACTTTGAGAAAATGCAATACTCCCTCTGCATCTTCACAAAAAATGCCATCCATAACGACACAATGGTAATGAATATGTAGGTTCAGTGCTGACCGGAAACGTTGTATAAAACTGATCTCATCTAATTTTGCTTCATCAGAAATTTTTGTTCCACTTAAGGTCTTTAACTGCTTTTTTATCTCATCTATAAAAATGCGCAGCACCTTACCTGCCTGGGAGGAATCACGAGCTAGGTAATAACGAATCCATTTAGGAACTGATAACACCCATTGCCGCACAGGTAAGAAAAAAGTCGTATGTTTTTACTGTTCTTCTCATGAGTCTTTTTTTCTTTGCGATGTAGTTATGATAATCCGAATTGCACAAAAAATAATTTACTGAGCCTATATAAACTTGTTAATATTTGATATGTGTGGTGCTTAATGCATTGTTGAGCTTAGATATAAAATCTTCATTTGGAAAGCTCCGTAAACATAAGCCCTCAATAATTTTTTTTGAATTTGCTCGTTGGAAATTAAATTCCAATTGCAATTTTTCCGAGAAGTCTATATGTTCCACTTTATCATACAAGGGACCTAAGGTAATCCTGAATTCTTTGTCTTTAGAGTATTTATGGTGGTTTTTGAGGAAGCAATATTTTCTGATGTTTGATTGACTACTTTTGAAGTATTTGTCAGGATCAATATAGTCAACAAGACCAAATGTTAGATGAAAAAAATACAGATCGCCCTGGTTATTTTGTATAATTTTGTCGTTCAATAAGATTTTAGTATCCGAAGCATAAAAGACAGAAAAAAGCTCTTCTATTAGTTTTGTATAATCAAAAACAATGCATATTGCATTAGGATCACCTCCACTATATGTATCCCATAAATAATCGTTCATCTCAGTTGAGAAGCAACATGCATAAGTAACATGTCGTAGATTATTTATATATTTAGCTAGATTTTCATCTGGGCACCGTTCGAATATTATGGCTTCATTTTTTATTTCTTCTAAAATTGGCTGCTTTGAGTCAGAAAAATCATCATAAGTATCAACTCTACTAAAGTTAAAGAATTTATCCTTGACAGAGCTAAAGAAATGCTCACTTCTCATGACTTTATATAATTTAGCACCATTTTTTGGCTTCCTGATCTCTGGCGGCTGTCCTTTTAATATATCATCGATGTTCATTTGTTACCTCCATACTAAGACATCATTAATTCACATCTATAATTTTAGTACAAAATGGGAAAATTTATTGTGCATAAGAAGTGATGTCCGTGATTTTTTAAGAATTACAATTGAACTACCAAGGACTTTTCGTTAGCTCAACATCAGGTTTATCTTTTTTCAATTTCAATTAATTAAGATTTAATGTTTGCGATGACATTTTGAAATCAGGTAGTGTATTTATCTGTTTTGCCAATTAAGTGTAGAAGGTGAGTTTAACATTCAAACTTGGTGTCGATACTAGACCTGACGCCTTGCCCTGCATGATAACTTACGCTTTATTGATGACAATTTTAAATCCATTTCCAAACAGGCTTAAAGGCAACTTTACATTGAGAGCCTTCTATCTCTACTATCTTTTCCCCTAAAAAAATCTCTTGAAGATATGCAATATATTCATTAACTGGATTGGGAGCAAAGTAAAATATACCTCATATAACTCATTTGGTCAAAAACTGAGGCATATTTAATTATACGACTCATTCTGAGCTGTATCAGTTACCGGTTAGGGGGCCCTTTTAGTCCTTTAAATTAACTTTTCTTATCCCCAGGCACTATCTTAGCATTAGTGCCCATCAAGCTTGCAATAAATGTTGCCATCACGCTGTTCGAGCTGCCGCCGTCTTTGCCGTCTCCAGCACCTTGAACGAGGATATCGGGGGTAATTTTAATTTTGCCTTGCGCAACTTGTTTCATAATTTCAATGACTGACATCGGTTGTTGTCCCAACGCATCAGCCTGTTGTTGGTATGCCGCGGCGGTTGCTTTACCTATTGCCGCAACTTTAGTTGCTTCAGCATTACCAACGGCAGCAATACCCGCAGCGATACCTTCTTGTTCTAAACGAGTAGACTGACTCTTACCTTCTGCTAAAGTGATATTTTGTTGTGTGGCAATTTTCACATCAAATTCGGCTTTTACTAAGCTTGGCTATAAATTGGCATGTGCTTTGCTTTTTCCATTTCAGCACGACGGCCTTCGGCTTCTTGTTGCGAGTCGTACATGGCTTTTTGTTGGCTTGCCACTACTTTGTCGGTGAGTGTTTCATTAAACGATCTGGTAATTTAATTTGGCAAATTAAGATGCTGACACATTCAACGTGGTATTTACGTAATTCATCGGCGGCATGTTGTTCAGCTTTACGTTGTTCTTCATAACGATCTTGCATAAATTGCATCGCTTCCGATGACGACGCTTGGTTTTTGAATGAGCTATCGATCAGCGGGTGGATCACATCTTCAATTAAATTTTCGATAGTACCAATGCGTGCAACCATCAAAGGCGCTTTCTCAGGTAATACGCGTAAAATTACTTTGACTTCTACTGACATTTCAAAACCGTCTTTGGAAACGATTGTTAATGGATTGAAAGTGCGTGATTTTAATGCATCAGAGTAGCTCGGTTCTGCATTCTTTTTACCAGCCCATTTATCCATTGCCCAGTCAATCGTAATATTGGTTGTTGGAATAATGTGTGGTGTGTAAGCTAATTTATTCAAATAATAAGTACCTGGCCCAAGCACTTCGCGTTGAATACCACGAAAACCACCGCCTACTACATAACGTTCGATGAATAGGAATTCCAAGCACAGTTTTTGGCACGAATCTTTCTCACGGCAATTCATCTGAACATGGTTATTCGTATACGATTCTAACATTGATAAACCGACGC
>Ga0207137_1013_pt1 | contig 59620 bp, 61 predicted proteins | sample Alteio_BWMinHeat_9_FD_153572 | JGI IMG/M metagenome (GOLD analysis project Ga0207137, IMG submission 153572) | Enriched cells from forest soil in Barre Woods Harvard Forest LTER site, Petersham, Massachusetts, United States -... | ecosystem: Environmental > Terrestrial > Soil > Temperate forest >...
CATGCAATGAAGGTGCTGCTTGTACAAAGTGATATGATCATGCATGCAACTCATCTGGCCACCCTAATATTGCTAACCATTTCTGCACATTCTATAAATGGTTTCCAGATTTCGCCATGATCCTCAAACGACCACCAAGCTGCGAGAACGGCTTTCACAAGCAACCAGTCTAAAATACGTTGTCTATCAAATCCGGAAATTTCAATGAAGCGATCTATGTGCCGCTCTATAGTTTTTTTATTAATTTCCTTACCGAGGCGCGGCAGAGGAATTTCATACTCTGGCTCACCAATCACGCCTTTTGGATCAATTGCAATCCATCCATGTTCATGTGACGACAGGATGTTAGCGTAATGTAAATCGCCATGAAGTAATACTTTACTGTTCATGCTAGCAAGCAAATCATGACTAATTTTTTGAGCTTTATCAATCAAGCTTAATATACTGAGATCATCCGTTTTTCCATGCATCTGCTGATAAAAATCATCTAATCCAGCAAACCAATTTTGTAACGTATCAAAATGATTCGTATCATTAACAGGTTTATGCAATTGATGCATCACATTGACAGCAATGATACAAGCTTGCTGCTCATCTTTTACTTTCTCCAGTATTTCTCCTGGGTCAGCTTTTTCTAATAACAGGACACCAACTTCCTGATCACTATCTAATAATTTCACGCAGCCATTGCCATTGAAGTGACGTAACGCCATAGCTTCTTTTTCTAGCCCCTGATTGGGTACGCCGCATTTTAAAACAGCTTTTTTCCCATTGGATAGCAATGCTGGAGCAACATAATGATAACTTAATTCAGGATAGCAAGGCTCCAATTTAATCTCTAGGTGGCCTTCGCAACATGAAAGCAACGCTGGTAAATCGGCCAGCCATTTTTTTCCTTTGTCACCATACATACTGATGATGGTTTTTTGAAGCTGGTCAGTAATGATCATGAAAGTATCTCGTCAATATACCATTCGGAAGCCACTATACTATTTGATTACCTTTTTCATTACATAATTAATAAATTTTTCGCCACGAAACTCTTTTAACTGTTGTTTAACTACTTGATAGCCCATGCTTTCACGAAACGGTTTGGCCGTGATACTGGTTTCCGTAGTAATTTCTTTAATTCCCAACTGTTTTGCTAGTGTTTCAAATTTTAAAACAATACTTTTTGCGATACCTTGACGTTGAAAATCTTTATGAACATACAAAAGATCAAAATACCCTTGCGGGGTCATGCAACCAAAACCAACCACCTGATTATTGTAAATAGCTACATAGGTAATATTTTCTGCGAGTTGTTTATTCCACACAGCCTTATCAATATTTGCTGGCGCCCATACATCAACCTGAGACTGCGTGTAATGTTTTGTATTAACAGTATGAACAGTGTCCCGAAATAGAGAAATGCACTCATCAAGGTCTGATTCTTTAAATTTTCTAATCTCGATTGGTAATTTCATGAAATCGTCCGCAATAATCTAGTCTAGTCGTCTTACGCAACCCCATCAGGTTCGGGATTAGCGCAGCTGATACCAATAATACATAAGGATTAATAATTAATCTTTCTGTTTATTGTGATTTATTACCACTTGTTGTTTCTGACTCACCTAGTCCAGCTTCAGTAGACACGTAATTTTGATAAACTACGTATCTACTGAAGCAGAACTAAACCAGAAAAAACACCAAGCGTTGCACAGGTGCCTGATCTATCATTAATCGAACCTCGCCAGCATTATCACTTCATCATGCGAATATAAATTTTTTATGAGTCCAGCAATATCTGCGCCAAGAACTTTCTTATAAAGCTTCTGGGCATTATTATCAGATCGGGTAGTTACAAGAATCGCTTTTAATTTACTGTTATTTTCTGCTAGATACTGAGTTAATTCGTTCAGTGAATCTGTTATCAGCCTCACTCCGACACCATTACCACGATATGCAGACAATACAGCAATTTGCTCCAGCTCAATAACAGCTTCTTTTCTAAATCCACTCTTCTGCAACCATTGGATGTATCCAATAACATCACCTTCACCCTCTTCCACAACAAACATCATCACTCTTGGATAAGCAGCAAGATTACAGCTTATCCATTTTTTTGACGATGACTGGCGCACAAAAGATTCACTATGAATTCTAGCAACAGGGAGTATGTCTTTTTGATTCATTAATCTTACTTTTAAATTCATGCAACACCTTAATTACAAACGCTTCATGTTTTCTGCTCATAATTTATTCAATGTATATAAGTCCTCAAGCACAATCATCCATGTTGGCTGTTCAAAACGATAGAGAACATCTATACTTCAATTTTAATATCATTACATTCAAGAAATCATACTGGCGTATGCATGAATACTCAACCAGCAATCAAACTTCCATCTTTAAAATCAGATTTCGGTCCTCTGCTGAAAATTACAATGCCACTGATATTAACTGGCGCCTTGCAATCATCTTTAGGCTTTTTTGAAAACCTTTTTCTAGCTCACCTTGGTCAACAGGTATTAGCCGCAAGTGCTTTGGTATCATGGCTATTTTATACAATGATCTCCATTATCTTTGGCATATTCAGCTCTGTGAATGTAATCATTTCACATCAGTACGGTGCAAAAGATGATGTCGGTATTTCACTTGCTGTTCGTGACGCAGTGCTATTCGCCATTATTCTCACACCACTCGCCTTTTTTTTATTCTGGAATGCTGCTGATATTTACCTGTTATTTGGTCAAAAACCTGAGTTAGCCGACTTGGCCAGATTGTACTTACATGGATTAGCATGGGGACTCTTTCCTAAATTCATTTTAATCGTCGCATTTGAATTGCTAATTGGACTAGGACATACACGTCTCGTCATGATAGTCAGCATAGTATCCATTCCATTTTATATTTTATTAAGTTATGTATTGATATTTGGAAAATTTGGATTTCCCATGCTTGCCATTGCAGGTGCAGGCTGGGGCATGACGATTGCGGATTGGATAATTACTACTATTGTTTGTATTTTATTATGGTTTAGTAAAACTTACAGACAATATGTTCGCTCGATATTTACTTTTTCTACACCGTTATATATTCATAAAATGCTGCATCTCGGCATTCCTATGGGCGTCATGTATTGTGTTGAGACAGGTTATTTCTTTTTAATGACAATCTGCATGGGCTGGATCAGTATTCCCACACTTGCAGCCAATCAAATCGCTATGCAATATCTTGGATTTCTGACAAGTGTTGTATTTGCTACTGCACAAGGCATTACCGTACGCATGGGGCATCTACTCGGTGCAAATGAAATTAATGCAGCCAAGCGTGCTGCTTATTCTGGAATAATATTTTCACTTATTTTCATGATGATCATTGCAATACTATATTGGTTATTTCCTAAATGGCTGATCTCGGTTGATTTAAATATAAATAATCCTATTAATTCTGAAGTCGTACACTTAGCAACATTATTCTTATTTATTTCCGCCTTTTTTCAAATACTGGAATCCATGCGCTTATCATTATTTGGTGCATTACGAGGCTTAAAAGATACGCAATTTACATTAATCACTTCTATCATTTGTTTTTGGTGTATTGCATTGCCTATTGGATACCTTTTTTCTATTCCGTTAGACCATGGTGGACAAGGATTTTGGTGGGCGATGGTAGCAGGGGCATTTTTGAGTGTTGTATTACTGTTTAAAAGGTTTAACTTGATGATAAGCAGTCAGACTACATTGTAAAAAAATAATACAGCTTATTGAAGCATTACTACTGAACTTAATAAATGATTCTCAACTTATCCACCCCAAACCGCCCCACCTTACTCACACAATACGCCTCCCCCGTTCTGAGCTCTTGCTTGATTGCCTCAGGATGCACGATATACGTCTTATCTGCGCGAATACTCCCAAGCCCCAAACCTTTCTGTGCAGGGTCGTATTGCGCCGTTACATTAAATGTATTCTTGGTTCCAATCCATGCGCTCACTGCTTCTGCACTTTCCTGATCATTCAGTCGATGACAAATAATTGAATTTGCACAATTCAATATTTGGTTTTTAAAATCCATGCTTATCTTACTTAAATCAGCTAATCCCTGCGTACCAAATACAGCGTGCACACCCTTACCTCTTCCCATATTAACGAGATTCAGAACTTGTTCTCCCGCAAATACAGAAAATTCATCGAATATCATAAATACACGCTTGTGATGTGTATCTCTATCAATCACAGCTTTTAAATCATTAATAACAAGCTTTCCTAACACTGACGAAAATCCCGGGAAACGCAATGCTGGCAATGCAAAATAAACAATAGCATTTTCTTGTATTGCATAATTTAAGGAAAATATCTTTTCATTCACTGCAAAATAATCACCAAGCTCAGAATAAATCAGTAAATTAATGTGTGCGCGCAAACCAAGAATATCTTTCTTCTCATACCCGCCAAGCATGGCAACACGCTTAATCAATACATCATCACCTGAATCTCTTACCCTATCAGTCAACACACCGTGATCAAGACAGTGTGCTACCTGACTAAGATCAAACGGCTGTCCACTCTTGCTTAACACTTGGAATACAGCTTGCAAATAATCTTCTGCGATAGATTTATAATAATCATTTTCCCACTCATCTTTCAGGCAAATCACTTTATCCTTTAATTCTGTATACCCACCATCAGAAAGCGGGTCATAATGCGAATAATTTCCGCAGTTAAATCCATAAAATTTTCTACCGGACTTTTCTGCTAAGGTTTGCACCCATTGCACATTGTCAGTCGTTGGTTTTCCATCAACAATAATCAAGGGATAAGCCTTGGTAATTGCTCGTTTGTAAAATCGTCTTAACGTAATGGTTTTGCCAGAACCAGTCGTACCCAGCACTAGCAATATCTGGTTAATAAAATCATCAGGAAGAATAACAGGCAATGCCGTATATTTTGAAACACCGAGAACCGCTCCATCATATTTTGCTTCATTTATTTTTTTGATGGCTGATTCAATCTTATGATCACTCATCTCATTACTCACATTCAAATGCTCACCTTTTCTGATTGCCTCCATTGCTTCTTGATGAGCATGATTTCCAATCAATTCCATTACAGACAATATACCTGCTAGCAAAACAGACATCCCCAGAAAATACCCCGTACCTTGCTGATAGAAAACATGAATTGCAGATGACTGTTTTCCAGTCATAATTAACTTACATAAAAGACCATTCACCTTAAATCCATCATGCAAATATTGCACTAAATTAAAATCTGCTAGTGCTTGCCAGATGTCAATCATAACAATCACAACTGCAATCAACACTCCAGCACCTATTACAGCTAACCAATGCACCTTGCATATTCTTCTTAGCACGATGTATAAAATCATTCCTAATACAGCAACAGGAAAAAACCAAATTGAACTAACCGTAATCAAAAATAATTGTGCAGCTTGACACGGATGTGCATCAATCCAGTCATCAATAATATTTTGCCTTTCACTCATGCCAAAAACTCCTCAATTGAAAATAATTTGATGTATGGTTTATTGATGGTTTTTGACAATACTGCATAAGCAGATTTACTACAAAAATACCAGACTTCCCTGATATCAGATTGGGATGCATACGATTGCAATATTCCCTCAATACGCCTTTTACCTTTCACACTCAACTCAACCTCAATAGCTATCTTTTTACCATCAGACAAGAACAGCATCCCATCGGCCACATGCCCACGCTTTCCTATGCCATCCTGACACTGGTCATTTAAAAGATGCCTTTCACTAATCCACACTGCATCAGAATAAATACTCATCAGCTTTAAAATAACATCGATCATTGTAACTTGATGTTGATATGTTCCTTGTGAAACATTATCCAACGGCGGAAGATCAGTAAAACTTGCACCTTCTTTTGTCAGATAATAAAGCAGTGGTTTTCCATGCAATAGATATTCCTTCACGACTAGTTTTTTTATCACCAGCCTTTTCATGATCTGGTAAATCCTCCATTGCTTTACTGATAAATAACTCATCAAGTGTGGTGTAAGACAATATCCACAATCATTTATAAACTTTAAAATGCTTATATCTCTCTCAGTTAATTTCATTGCATTTCCTTCTTTAAAAAATACAAAATGAAATCGCTTTCGGTCAGGCTGCTCCTGACCAACCAATAATGTCCTCGGACGCTTTTATTGGTTGGTCAGGAGCAGCCTGACCGAAAACTTTCTTGTTATGTTATTGAATAATCAAAACACTTCATCACGTTCACCTCTCTTATCCGGTGAGAGAGATTGTAAGAGAGCTAAAAATAGCAGTAATCAGCGTAGGTGATCACCAAACCAAACTTCTGAAACGTGCATAAATCGTTCGGGATCAGGATCACGTTTCAACTGAATCACCACATGAATAATGGATTTAACATAACTTCTTATCTGCTCCTCGCTAGAAGTTGACCCTGCCTGCTGCATCATGAATACAAGCTGTGTAATTGCACCTTCTGGCGTATCTGCATGCACGGTGCTTAAGGAACCCGGATGACCACTGTTTGCTGCACGCAAATACGGCCAGACTTCATCACCGCGCAGTTCTGATAAAAAAATCCTGTCAGGACGCAAACGCAAAGATGCCTTAAAAATATTTAACGCTGTGATCTGTTCATTTTCTTCATTGAATAAAAGATGCGCTGCATTGGGTTGATGCGTAATCACTTCCCGTGTATCTTCAACAGTAATAAGACGCTCATGGGCAGGAATATATTTTAGACACGCATTTAAAAAAGTCGTTTTTCCTGTACCTGTTCCACCACCAATTAGAATATTTTTTCTTTCTGCAATTGCTAAGCGAAGAAATTCAGGCATTTTATTACTTTGATAAAGTTTCCGTAATTGCTGATCAACATGATCATTCTCTCTATTCTTAATCTGATTGAATGCACCTTTTTGTATCAAATCATCCAGTGTGAGATTTTTTTGTTGATGCCTTCGTATAGAACAAACAATTTTTCCTACCTCAGTTGCAGGAGGCAAAATAAGCTGAATCCGCTCGCCATTTAACAATGAACCCGAAATAATTGATGCTGGAAAATCCTTATTATTGAATTCAGCAACAAGCCCAGCAAGTGCTTCTAAAAATGAATAATCCAGCTCTTCTACTTCATAATGTGAAAACCTCCCATTGCATTCAACAAAGATTTCACCAGGACGATTGATACTAATTTCTGTTACACCGTCTTTTTGCAAATAGTACATAAGCGGCAACAAGTGCCGCTCTAGTGCTTTGTTGGACATGCGTTTGTTTCCTAAAAAACATTGGTAGATGGTTTCACTAATTTGATTGCATCATTAAACTGCAAGTCTCTCGCTACAAACACCATGATAGGCTTACCCTGTATGCTGGTAAGTGTAGGCGCGATGTTTCCATCTTGTTGAAAACTTTGACTAGCAGATTGTGAAAAACTATTTGCGATTGCAGAACGATACGCTGATACAGAGTTATTCATATCGCTGCCAGATACACCTGCTGTTGCCGCACCAACTCCAATCATGGATAAAAGTGATGCTGTGCCAAAACGTTCCCAGAAATGCCGGTCTATGCTATCTGCACCCATTCCAGCTACACCGAGATTATCCACTCCATTTGATTCAAGTTGCACTGAGATACCTTCAGGGGTAATTAACCGATGCCAGATAATAAAAATACGTGACTGACCTTGCATGATACTATTTTTGTATTCACCAATCAGACGACTGCCGGGCGGAACTAACACTTTAGAGCCATCTTCTGCATACACTGGTTCACTAACAATAGCACGCAACATTCCAGACAAGTCTGAGTTAATAGCCGGTTCCATAATCGCATGAATGAAATTACCTTGAGCAATCAATGTTCCAAGTGATGAAAGAGCGATGGCTGTTACAGTAGATGCTGCCTTTTTTTCAAGTGTGGCATTATCAGCTTTTATATCACCCTGTGTATTATCTTTCTGTACCATCATCAAAGGAGCAGAAATACGCTGCTGCAATTGCAATTGTTTTTCCTGTACTAATGCAATTTGCTTAGCCATTTCTTCTCTGCTGAGAGATACTTCTTTTTTCTCCTCTTGAATAACAGAAGCTTGCGCCTGTGCAGCTTCCTGTTTCAGCGTCCAGGTCTCCTCCACATTATTGACTACCTCTTTTGTCGATTTTGTTTTGAAATAATAATAACCGCCAATCATTGCTACTGCCGTCAGAACAATCACGATATGCAGTTTTTTTGTGCGCAATTGTTCTGTAATAGTTGGTATGACATCTTTATCTAAATTCTGCATAACACTCCCCTATTAGATATTTTTCCTATCGCCAATAGCGTAATCGTTATAAACACTTGTCACTGTTTCACCGTCACGCAAGGTGAATTGTTTAGCAACAGCATTGACCACAAGATATTCACCTTGCATGTGATAATTCACCAATGTTTCATTACGATGCTGGTTTACAATAAAAATAGAAGGCATACGGTGTGATGTAGGATTTTTGAATTTAAAGTAAGTAAACTGTCCATTATCAAAGATCGTTTCCGGTGCAAGCTCTGCATCACCTGTATAACTATATTTCCAATTGAGTTTAGCAGGATTAAATTCTGCAACCGCATTACGCTCTCCATTAGTATTAAACCCACCTTGCGGATAAATAAATTGCAGCTTATACGTGGGTAGACCATTTTGATGTTCTGAATCCAGTTGAAAATTGTAACTATTAAGATTAGTTAAAACGGTCATATTCGTTCTAGATGCTGCAACAGGTTTAATAAAAAGATGATTAGAAACTGGAACAGCCTGCCAAGCTACACTATCGCCCAGTGAAACATTCTGTACAGTTTCATTTGGTGCGAAGGTGATTTGTGTCTGATAGCCATATTGCCCATTCAAAAGAACAACATTATTAGGGTCATATTGCACAACTTTAATATGACTATCCGCTGCAATCCGGTGAGGTGTACTCGCTGCTATCGCAGCATTCGAAACAGATAAAACTAGAAAACTACAAACAAGTATTTGTTTCATATTACTTCTCCCCATTATTTTCAAGATTAACCTGACTGACCTGATAATACGTGACCTTGAATCCCAACGGATCACGCTCTAACATCTTCTGTGATGTTTCTGTTTCCTGATATTCCCAACGGATAATGGCTTCTTTTTGCATTACCTGTTCTGAATTTGATGTACGATCATGTAAAATTTTTTCAAATTTTACGTCTACCGTATTATCATTCAAGCGATTCACTGAAATGACACGAACAGTAACATATTTTTCCTTGCCATATTTTTGCAATGATGATTGTTTATTATTACTATTCATCGACTCTTCGTATTGTGCCCTGACATGGTCAGCAGATTGCGCCCACACCAATTGATAAGGTACATTGAGATTGTCAAAATCATATCCTTCATAATTCATCACATAATGCACTAACAGATAACGTGACAACTCCCAGTTTGTAGATAATGTTGTTGATTCTAACGTTCCTATTTTAGTTATCTCTCCTGTTGCATGATCAAACGCATAAAGATAGGGAACCTTTTCCTTCAAAGGGATTAATATGATATTGGTAATGATAGATAGTAATAACAAAATAGTTACAACAACTAACCCAACAAGTGTTCTATACAACCAAATACCCTGCGAATAATATCGGTCATAAGACCAATCTTTTGCATCTTGATAAATGCTCATTATATTCTCCCCCTAGGAAAGATAGATGTTGTAGTTGATCTACCCATATTTTTCATTTTATTAATTGCTTTTGGCATGCCAGACGTATTCCAGGCATTTCTTGCAATGCCAGCTCCCGTTGAAAGACTAGAAAGTGTGATACCTCCACCTAGCGAACTGCTGATATGTAATATTTGAGAAAGAATAAGCACAGTGGTAAAACAAACCACAAGAAAAGGCGCAATGCCAACCAATTGCATTTGCTCAACTGGTTGATTCAGTTGAGGCAACGTCACATTGATTACAGATAGCATCAATGTCAAAACAGCAGTAGTAATAACAGGGATTAAAGCAGTCGTAATCAGCATATTAAGCCATGCAGAAAACAACCCCCTCACTGAATCCCACATAATACATAAAATAAATATCGGCCCAAGCGCTAAACCAACCGCCATCATTATTTTAGAATATATAAAAAGTAACAATGCATATACGATCAATGGTATGCTAATGATCAACACAATTAATCCATACACAACAAACATCATCCCTGATGCACTAAACGAAGCTTGTCCAAAAAATCCAGCCATGGCATTAAGCATACTTTCAAATAACCCATCCAATGCTGTAAACAAATTTCCTGAATGATGGTTAGCACCTGAAAGCACTTTCGCAATTCGCGCAGGTTCATTAGTGAAAATGTTATAAATAAAAATGTGATACAACTGCCAATTCATTACCAAACCATATACACACATCATCAGAATAATGCGTCTTAGCACCTCCCATATCTCACAGCTATGCTGACTAATGAACTGATACCCCATCAACATAACAGACAACGTAAAGAGCAATGTAATGAGAGATGCATTCGCCTGAATAAAATTAATGTAGACATCCCGAACATAATCAAACATGACTGCATCAACCGTGTTCATCACTCCTGAAAAAATGGAATCTGATAAAATCATGTTTATTCCTTACCACTGATTGATTTTAACTTTGCTACCACAAAAATGCGCCTGATAATCACACGGTGCTTTTACCTCACTGCTTGCACACCCTAAAAAACACATGGATAAACCAAAAAATACAATAATATTGAAAATATTTTTCATGACTTCCTTCCTTCTTATTTTGATAAAAATTTTGCATTGGACAGCGCATTCATTACAGCAGCCTGTTCTGTAACCGCTTGCTGCTGATTCAACAAGGTTGATTGCCTTAGAATTTCTAAATTGATTAAGTTGTTTTCAATCTGAATACGATTTGCCAAATCCATTGCAGCCTTGATATCTTTTGTGTTTTCGATTTGCTGCATTAACACATGCTGATAATCAATCTGTTGCTGTATCCTGTTATAATCTGTTTCACTCGCTGCACGCGCAGCAATAGTGGTTTGTGATTTGATAGCATAATAATGTTGTGATTCTTCGTTACTGATGCCACGGTTATACCGTTTATTATCGTATGGAAAATGACGTTTCACTGAGGTCATCGTATCACCAAGCGCACCACCTCCCTGACCATCACTTGCCATCTGGGTAACATTGCTCCAGTTATTTGCACTGTTGCCATACGATTGAAAATCCTGAAAGTGATACGTTCCATAACCAGAATGACTAGTCGTGTTAGCATTGATCTGATCCAATAACTTTTGCATGGCATGCTGATTACTCTTGATATCTTGCTGTATACTCAAATCTTTATTCAAAATGCCATTAGTAACACCTGCTTGCTGAACAATTGCATTTATAATGTCTTGATACCAATTGGCATAAGAATTAGAACTGATAAATATCAAAGCAAATAAGAATAGTCTTTTCATACTCTATTCCTAAATTGCCGAAAGTATTCGGGTCGCCAGATGTCTGGGTTATCACCTATTTCTGAAATGATTTTTTCCAGCAATATCACTGAATGTTCACGACCAGAAATAATAGCAATATCATCTTGCATATCTGACATATCTAATCTTGCAATTACCGTTTCTCTGTTTACTCCATAACCATGTACCAGTAAAAAATGATGCTGATCATCACGCATAGATTTAATACAACTAAATTCATGCTCAGATAATCCATAGTGATTAACATAAACATCATGATCTGCTGATGGATTAGGAAAAAATATTTTGCAACGTGTCGATTCGTTAATTGCCTTACTGACACAAAAATGAACGGTATCATTTGCCGATTGAGTGGCAAATCCAAAAACAATATTTTTCTTACGCGGTGTACGTCCCAGATCATTTAAATAATTTGCAAAAATGGCATCATTTAAAGCTAGCCAACCTTCATCAAAAAAAATAATACCCCGTTCTCCTGCTAATGATTGCTGCACGCGATAAATGAGATACATAATCGCTGGTGTTTTACAAACAGAGTCATTAAGAATAGAACCGAGATCAAAACCTATCATATTTGCATTCAAGTTTAATGAGTCAATCTTATTATCAAACAACCATGCATATTGACCATCACTATGCCACTGATCAAATCGATTACGCAGCGAACCATTCTTGCGCGTTCCAAAATACGGTGCTATATGACAAAACTGTCTCGATTTAACATCTTGACGATACATGCCTTCCACTGCCCGCATAATGATTTCATTATCCGCTTCTGTCAGGATTTCATTATTTATGGTTAGTATTCTGCCAAATAAAGATACAAGAAACGCGCGATTTTCTGCTGTATCAGCAAGATCGCAAGGATTAAATCCTGTCGCAATGCCAGGTCGTATACGCTCATACGTTCCATGACTTGCACGTACAAATATTTCAAGCCCGCGATCTTTATCAAAAATTACTCGTTTACCACCAAATTTCATGCTCTGCGATATCAGGAAACCAGCAAGCACCGTTTTACCACTACCCATGGAACCAATAATCTGAAAATTTCCAACATCTTTATAATGAAAATTGAAGTAATACGGTGTATTAGCGATTGTTTCTAACACGGTAACCGCATTACCCCAGTGGTTGCCAACACGCTTTCCGCGATAATAATTATGAAAACTCATCAACCCAGCCATATTGCGTGTTGAAATTGGCACAGCACGAAGGACGTATCCAAAATTGCCAGGTAGTTGAGACCAGAATGCGCACTCACTGGCAATATCTTCACGTACACAAACAATATCCACATCAGATAAGCAAGAATGAATTTTACTAACATAAAGATCTAGCTCATCAAGTGAGTCTGCATAACAGGCAAGCACAAAATGATGCAAGCCCAGCCCCACTTCGCCACTCGCTGCTTCATCAAAAGATTCATCAAGCTGCATAGTCTGACTGATAGATTCATCATTCGTCTGCTGCATTTCCATTTGCTGATTACGGACCTGATCTTTAGCATTTTCCCTATCAAAAAAACGAAACGATTGTGTAATCAGATATTCCACATCTAATTTAGAAAGCGCATCCAGCATTCCATGTTTAGTTCTAGCTGAATATCCCTTGATAGCAAGCATCGCTGCAAAACGACTACTGCCATCAACACACTTAAATTCCACTGTTCCTAAACGCTTATTGAATGTAAGTCGTCTACTTGAAATAAGAACGGCTGCGTCCTGTTGCGCTACAGGTGCAGCATGCAAATCAATATTCATGATTTGCGTCAGAAATTGCAGAGGCTCAGAAAATATAACTTCATTTCTTTTGCAGACTGATAATAATTTACAACCATAATCAGTCAACGCGCTCATGACTTTTCGCGTCATTTCACAGAGCTCAGCATGACGTTTTTTGAGATACACTATTCGTTGCTGTTTATCTATTGACGATTGAAATTGTTGAATAAATGATAAACCAACATTCATCCATCCTTGTGGTTGCTTGGTAATAATCGCAAGATAAAGATCATTTTTGAATATTTTCGAAGCACGTATCTTTTGCTTATAATGATTATTCAATTCCTCAGCATAACCTTGTTCGAAATCTCCTTCAGGATAATCATTTGCCTTTCTCCTCATTTCCCATGAGTAAATAGCAAAATCAGAAGAAAAATCTTTAAGAATATTATTAATGCGGTTTTTATAACGATTCAATGTTAAAGTATCGCGTGAAATGCAATCCAGACCATCTAACCGAATAATCTGTATGAGCCTATCACTTTTATCCAACAACGTCACATCATCATAATGTGAAGTAACATTGATATGTTTAGAAACAGATTCTTCATTTTTCACAAGTCTTGATATCATGTGATCACCACGGTTGATAGCTATTAACTCTTCCCCAATACCAGAAATTCATTACTGGCGGTGTTTTGAAAAATGACATTACTCGCAAATAAAGAAAGTTTGGCTCTTTTATAGATAATCGAACTGCAATTAGATGAAGAGCAACAAACAATAAAACGCCCCACATAGTATGTGCATTAAGACAAATCAGCGCACACATCATGACATTGCCAAAAAACAATTTCATACTCACACCCATGAACATCGGTGGTCGTGTCAAACCAAGCGCCAGTTGATCGTATTCAATGTCATCATGCATTTTCATGCTGACACCCCTAGTAACGATAAAATCCCAGTAACAATTGTCTTAGCACCAAAAATAATGGATATACCCATAATGGTGTAACCCAACATGACCCATCTCAGAAAATGTCCAAGACAAAGTAGACCAATTACCATTACCGAAATCGTTGCAATGGCAATACCTGTTTTTCCAGTCAAAGAATTAATAACGTATTGCAAACCTTGGCTAACGGGAGTTTCACCACTAGCAAGCGCTTGCTGTGACATTGTCAGCAGAAAAACAAAACCTGTTACTACCTTTTTCATAAATCTCCTTACTTCTTTAATGAATTAAATAATGTTTGTATATGCTTTTTTCTGATTGCGTATTCTTCAGGAATCAGTTTTACTCTCCAGTCAATCTTTTCTTCCATCATTTCTCTAAAATTAATCAATGCATGCATTAAAATATCGTGACACTTATTTGCATCATGTAAATTTCTTAAATGACCATAGCAATACCATGAACCGCCAGCATGTGTGGATTTGTTATTTGCACCATCCAATGGACATCGTTGTCCAGATGCGGCGTATATACATTGCTTATTCACATCATATTCCTGACAAGAATCGGATGACTTCCAACCGCAATAACATTCACTGCAATTTCTTTCTAAAGGCTGATTACATAACTTACATATTATTGTTTTCATTTCATCATCACTTGTGGTTTTCTTAACTCACTTACGTATGTTGGAAATTTATGACCAAACACAACATTAATTTTTAAGTAATCTTTCATTGTTGAATTGTTATGCCATTGCTGCCATTTAATGCTAATAACGTGAAAAAAATGTTTATATGGAATACCTGATTCAAGATGAGAAATGATGCAAGACAGAAATCGTGGTTCTGCTGGATAATTCGTACCTACTTTCTTATTAAAAAAAACAAGAATATTGATGGCTTTTTGTTCTATGGTCAGTGACTCGCATAAAACTTCATCTTCTACGTTATCTTCATTTTGCGAAAAAATAATAATATTATTATTTGTTTCTTTTTGTTTATTTTCATTCTCTTGTTCATTCTTCTTCTCTATCTCCTTCTCTTTGCTTACAAGGGGCTTTATAGCTGCTTGCAAGTGGAAAGCTTCGCTGTATTTAAGATGAAAATCATTCAAAAATGAGAGTTGCGGTAAAGCAGCCAATGCTTGCTGCACACCTTTCACGCGATTATCAGAAGGTTTTAATTCTGACCCCAATTGTTCACATGCAAAATCATGCACCCAGATATATTCAGATTTTTCATCGTAAGAGCAATAATCAATCTCAGCAAGTTGTCTAAGCGTTACAATTACATCTTCCATGCTAAGACCAGATTCATGCACAATATAAATCATTGGCAAGTAATAAATGCCTATCATGGATGCATGTGGATTAGTATTTAAATATAACGACAGAATTCTTGCCTTATAACCCAACTTCTTAATTTGCCGTCCTCTCTTATTAATCCATATCTGAGGTGATATTTTTGAAAACTCTCTCACGACTTTTCCTTTTTTTATTCGGGTCTAATACGATGCTATCACTGTGACACATTTTGTCAACATTAATATGACCCTTATTGTGTCGTTGAAATAATATTGTCACATCCTGTAACATTTGCTCCAAGAATTGTTTTGAGAAAAAATTGGACAGGTTATGGCAGATTGGAATTCAAGACTTAAATCAAAAATGAAGGAATTAGTGCTAACACAAGAAGAATTGGCTCATAAACTGGGCGTCACACGCAGCGCTGTTGCCCACTACGTACAAGGTACGAGACATCCACCTTTGAAGCAATTCGTCAAATTGGCTATGGTTCTTAAGACTGACCCAGCTTGGCTACAATTTGGGTCTGATCAACCGGTTACTGTTAAACAAGGTGTAAAAAAATCTTATACCATTCCCGTATTGGATTGGAATCAGGTAACGAGCTACTCACCAAATCATACATATGCTAAAAAACTTGAAATCTTCAATGCGAACAATATTCAATATTATGCAGTGCAAATCAAGGGTGATGCAATGGCATCATCTACAACCCAAAATATCAGCTTTAATCAAGGAAGCTATGCGATTATAGACCCAGATAAAATACCGAATCACGGCGATTTTGTGATTGCAAATACTGGCAAGAAAAAAGAACCTATACTAAGACAGTATATAGAAGAAGGTGGAATTATTTATTTAAAACCGCTTAATACTCAGTATGGATTGTTGGAGATAGAAAAAGGTATAAAGATTTTGGGTGTAGTGATTGCGCAAATTGATTTCCCAAAATAAAAATATCGACCCAATAAAGAGAATCATTCAATGTTATTATTCAGCACAGCTAATAAAAAACACGCGTTAAAATTTATAAAACTCTCTGATTGTATGCAGCACTTAACCACTGCTGCAACATGGGCAGAAAATGAATGGGGTTATATTCGTAACAAAGGCGTAGCATTTCGTGAAGATGTATTTCGAAATCTCAGTGATAATATTTATATTGCCACATTTTGCGATAAACCCGTTGGCATGTTTGCCTTAATTAACAAGAGAACTAGCCGTTTACTTCTAACCGATATACATAAAGCGCCTCACATACTCGAATTAATGTATGTTTACGTTGATAAAGATTATCGCGGGTTAGGCTTTGCAAATCAGCTAATCAAAATGGCAAAAATGCTTGCTCATGCAAGCGGTGCTAATTTGATAATGCTGGATACATTAAAACCGAACTTAAACAGCTTCTATCAAAAGCATGGCGCAGAAGTGTTGTGTGAAGGTGAGCTTTTTTCACATGGAACAGATGTGCTGTCGATTAAGTTATGAGATTTCTGAGATGCAGGGACAATTATACCGCCCCTTGAAGAAGCAAGCATTAGTGCTATCATAATTAATTGCCATCAATCACTATAGATACGACAACAATTCCTTTAATTGACCCACCAATTTTCCATGTCCATGAAATGACATTAATTTTTCCTTACCACATGCCATCATCAATCGATGGTGCGCTAATGCCCAATAAACAGGCCACAATAAGCGAGCGAGATCAAAAGCACTTAACAGATGTTCCCGTGATTCAAAAGCCAAATAATTATTTAAACATGCATCCTTTATTCTCAAATAAGCCTCGTTTTCATCTTTCAATCCATGATGTTTTTTCATTTGTAGCAATCCATTTATCAATGAAAAAAATGGATGAGAAATTGATATTTCACCTAAATCAACGATAGTAATATGTTTACATGTATCATCTATCAGTGAATTATTATCATTAAAGTCAGGCTGAACAATGGTCTGCTTAATAGAATAAGCAGATAATTTAGTACATAAATCGGTGATGGCTGGATATAGCTTTTCAAGTTGAATGATTTCATTTTTTGATAATCCATCTTCCATTAATAAATGCTTTTCTTGCATAAGCAATTGCATATACAAGTCTGGCAATTTATTTAATCGCCAATCAGGAACACCGATATCAAATAAACTATCAACATGATCTGCGACTGATATTTGAAGAGATGTAAATTGATCTATAGCCATGCAAAATAATTCTGCATCAAATTTTCTTTTCAGAATTTCCCGCAATGAAGTGCCAGCATCATTCATCAGAAAACAATCTAATTCAGTATTCTTCGCAATAACAACAGGAACAGAAGATGTGTATTGACGTAATATGGGGATAATATCCGCTTCCAATGCAATCAATGTTGGTGTGCACTTCAAATAAATCCAACCGTCAGATATTGCAAAACGAACTACTTGCGACCACGGCGTGCTTTGTATGATTTCAGGTTGGTTGTTTTTAAGCATATACCCATGAGATGAAAGATATTGATAAGCCCACTGGATAGCTTTTTCTTCTTTACTCATAATGCGCCACCTTTAAAAGTATTCATGCGTTGCACCCTACCATGTAATACCATTAGAATAACCATTTTTCAGAAAATCCCATGAATGGTACTAAACATTACGAAATTAAGCATCTTGTCAATGCCCAAGAGTATATTCCAGCCCTTGCACGTCTCTGGTATGAAGAAATCAGCCGACACTGGGCGCCTAATCCCTCCGTGGAGAAAGCAAAACAAAAACTTGTCGATCATTTAAACAAGGACAAATTGCCAATGGCATTTATTGCGTTATGCGACAACCAGCCTATCGGCATGGCCTGTCTGCGACAAACCGATGGTATCCGTCCTGGCGTCACTCCTTGGCTAGGCAGCCTAGTTGTCCATCCAGATTTTCGGGGTCAGCAAATAGGCGAGATGCTAATTAACGCCGTAAAAGATCAGGCAAAACAATTAGGCCATCAGGTTTTATATTTACTTGCATTCGACCCAACCATTCCCGCTTGGTATTCCCGATTAAGATGGAGAGAAATTGGCAGTGATAAACTTTTTGGTCATCGTGTAACAGTAATGGATATTTCATTATGAATAACCAAGAAATCATTTTCAAATCGTTAAACCATGATCATTTACCCTTACTACATCAATGGTTTCAAAAACCGCATATCCTTCAATGGTATGCACGTGGTAAAGAATACTCCCTTGAAATGATCAAGCAAAAATACGAACCCAGATTAAACGACTCCACCATACAAAGCTTCATTATTTATGTTGATAGCGATCCAATTGGCTACATACAATTTTATAAGGTCAGCCATCATTTTCCAGAAGGTGTATCTAACTACGATCACCCTCTATTCAATCAATATAAGCGGGATGAAATTGCGGGAATTGATTTCTTTATTGCTGATGAAAAATATCTGAAAAAAGGATATGCCAGTTCGACATTTATGAAATTTATAAATACACTCAAGGGAAAATTTAAAGCGGTAGTTGTTGACCCGATGAAAACTAATGAACAAGCTATTTTATTTTTTAAACGAATCGGATTCTGCCCTCTTGAAAGAGGGCAGAATGACATCATTGAATTAATGATTTTGAATCTCGATTAGTTATTCTGATTCAAACCAATTGAATATTCAAAATCAGATCGCACCACATGAAGCGCCTCAATCAGATTCGTCATTAACAGCATAAATCGCGCCAGATGAAGAATCTCTGCCTTATCAGCAAGTGTATTTGAAACAGCAATCTTGCTGACATATTGCAACCCATGTAAGAGCCCAATGATAGCCTTGTCTGTCTGCATGATGATTTGTTTATGTTCCTTGAAAGTATAATCAAGCGCAACCATATCGCTTGCATAAATATTCTTCACAATTACACTAAAAAATTCTGTAAATAAATTATCTACATTTTTTTCATCAACCATGATCAATTCCTTACTACATTTAATCGTTCACAATAATTACAAAATATGAAAATGTTTTTACTGGTTATTACCCATTAAAAACGCCATAATATGAAGCAAATCTTACTCGGCCAAATAAATATTCATATGGATAATTTTTCCCTCTTGACACCAATCTGGATTAATGCATGAAAGAGCTTGATGCAGCCTCAAAAAAAAGCCTGCAAATCCTTTACAAAATGGGTTATGCGAATATTCCTAATCTCCCGCTGGATACGGTACGTAAAATTTTTTCCAGCACATTCCAAGCAAATCCACCAGATAAAACCATACACACTGAACACAATGGCAAACCGCTCCCCTTACACATGTACTACCCACCTTCTAAAAAAGCCGAAACCATTATTTTATATTTCCACGGCGGCGGATATGTCATCAGGCAATTTTCCCAAAGCGCACGTATTTGTAGGCAGCTTGCCAATGAAATGAATGCGAGTGTGACACTGGTTGAGTATAGCCTCTCACCTGAAAGCAAATTTCCTACGGCAATTGAAGAAGCTGCATTTGCAATTGATTGGGCAACAGAGAATAAAGAATTACTTTACGGTCAGAAAAATACTCCAATATTTTTGTATGGCGAAAGTTCCGGTGGCAATTTATCAACTGCTGTACTCCTCTATCATGAGAATGCAAATGTGCAAGGGAATATTCTTGTTTGTCCCTCGCTGGATTATTGTCATACGTATGAATCTAAGCATGAGTTATACGCAAAAGGATATACGCTGGATGATGATGTGAGGTTGTGGTTTGCAAATCATTATTTAAATAATGATGATGAGAGGGAGAATCCGCTGGTTACTTTTATTTTGTCTGATAAGTTGAAAATCCTGCCGAGAACATTAATTATTGCTGCGCATTTTGATCCCCTGAGAGATGAGGCGCGTGCGTTTTATGAAGCATTATATGAAAAGGGCGTGTCAGTTGAGTTCGGGGAATTTGATACAGTACACGGGTTCTTGAGCTTAAGGATTAAGCCATATAACAACCAAGCATGGGATGATATTAGAACATTCGTGAAATAATGCAATTGCTAAACTAATTGATATATTGTTGCATCAAAAAAATAATGATATATACCCATGATGATATAACTATGACGATCCTGGAAACCCTGATAAATCGAGGTTGGCATGTTTAATTACACACCAAAAACCATCTCCGCTGCAACGCGGATACAAACATTATTTCGTGGTCATATAACCAGAAGCTTATATGCCTTAAATCAGCTCCCTTCTAATAAACAATTAAATTTCCGGACCTTAATAGTAGGCAATGACCCCATAATAAATGGATTGGAAAAATATAAAGTGATTGATGCGCCGATCGCATTAATCGCCACTTCTGGATTGCGTTCTGTTTTGTTAGCTTGTGAACTAGGCAATAATCATTACATTCCCAAACTGATTATCATTGATAATAGTAAGCAGGTTCATACTTTCTGGGACAGAATAAAAAAAGTATTTGAAACAAGCATTAATCAGGAATTATTTTTAACTAACGTGGAAACGTTTCTAAAAGAACTGGAAAACTCAGAGATTACCAAACCGGACGATGACGAGAAATTTAACTTATATTATTTATCAAAATATCCCTCACAAGACTCTACAGTATTTCTACATAATCTGTTTTTAGATTATACGTATGATTACGTAAAAAAAATCATTACTAGCACCACCTTTATTTCTCAATCATGGGTTGATACTGACACATTCAGAAAATTAAAAAACATACTTAAATATCTAAACATTAAAAATGTCTTTGCCTACCCTTCCAATATTGTAACAACACCTATCCCATGCTGTCAGAGCTGTTATAATAAACAGACTGATATAATACTATCCAATATTGCAATGATGCAGCCACGCTTGACCATTCACACAAACTGTATCACTACGCAACCACGCCCAACGGAGGTATATTTATTAGAAAATACAGACAAGAATGATATTTTTCCTATTCTCTTTTCTCTCGGAATGAAAGACCCACAAGAAGTGCTAAAAAACGAAATCAAAAGAAAACTATTACTCATGTTCGCCGAACACAATATAACCTCAACCTTGATAAATGAAATTGTTCACTCGCAGGATATTGAGACGAGCATTCAAAACATTCATTCTGTTCCTGGAAAAGTCCAAATAAAACTTTATGAAATATATCACACCACCCTCAAACAATACTCAATGGCACATTTATTCAAAGTAGAAAATGAAGAAAAATCTAAGCTAATTAATAGCGCAGGAAAATAGACACTGCATTACGTCAATTCATTATTGAAGATAACATATTGGAATCATATTCCCTGTATGACACAGGAGATGTGACATATAATGTTACCCTGTAAATTATTTTTGCTTACAGTCAATTGTAATACCTACACCAGCCTGCATTCCTGCATTAGCAATTCCAATTGAACCATTTGCATCAGCACCAATAGTCAAGCTGACTTGAGATACATCTTTTGTGCAATATGCACTTTTCGCCTTACTTACAATGCCTTCAACTAGAGATGGTTTTATTATTTCATTTCCTACTACAGCTTTAACTATATATTCATATGTGATCTTACCTATGTTACCAATAATAGATAAATTGCTACCTTGCCGTTGATCACCTGCAACCAAGTTTGTACTCGAATAACCTCCAACAAATGACAATCCTTTCATATCATAAGCTTGAGTAGAGGCAGCAATTCCAGGTTGATTAGTTATCACTGTTGATGTTTCATATTTTATAAATGGTATATTCATACCTTCATTGTTTGATGCATACCCTTGAACAGCAAAACCAAAAATAAAAACCAACAACATAATCTTGATACGCATATAAACCTCCTTCGACTTCTTTCATTAAGTATATTATCCCATAAATTATTGAAGCGGAGTTAAACTATAAGTCCATGAAGTTACAGAAATGGAATCATTAACTGTGTTTTGTTTATTGTCAAAATGATTACAAATCATACTGCACCGCCTTCTCACAAACATCCCCTATCGACACGCACCCCAGCTTATCCTTTATCGCATCAATATAATTCCTAACCGTCTTCTCAGATATCCCCATCGTTCTTGCTATCGTCTTAGGCACATAATTAATAATAAGCAGCTTAATACATTCACGCTCTCGCTCTGTTAAATTCACGATTTTCTTAATCGTTCCATGCTTAATAACCTTCTCTAATAAATTTCTATCGCACAAAACCTGCAACACCCTATACTCCCTATTAGACTGCATAATTTCACTGATCATATTCTCAATAAAATAAATGCAGAAATTTTCAAATTCATTACGCGTATCAACGTAAATATCTTCCATGTTATCCATTCGCTTGTTATGCAATGCCAACAAGATAAACGTACAATCGACATGTCTACGAATTAGGGAATAAGTATCGAAATAGCCATATTCATTCTCTTCCTTAAGAACCAGAGAATTTTGCACCATATCATAATCAGATTTTCGCGGGATAAAATAATTTTTATGCTTCATCAACTCAAGATCAAATACTTCATCTGATCTTGAACCGCCAACTTGATGCCACAGCACTGCCCAATCTGGCATATTGGATAAATAATATTTCCTATTATCCCTAAAGCAAATGCAAATACAGAAATTGGTAATACCAGTTTTCTCGATAAGCGCATACTCAGTAAACAATCGTTTTATTTTCTCTCTATGTCTCACTGTATCAATATGTTCATATTTCGAAAAATCAATATTCATGGCTAGATGCCATATCCATTACATGTATCTGCTTGTTTGATTTCATAAGACTAATTGCATACAACCCAATAAAACTGCCACCAATATAATACAATGCGGGAGAAACCAGATTTCCAGTCCAGAGAATCAATCCCGTCAAAATGAGCGGTGCAGTACCGCCAAAAATCCCGATACTCAAGTTAAATGAAACACCAAAACCACTTGAACGATATTCTGCTGGAAACAATCGCACCAGCAATCCATTCAATGGGGCGCATGTAATAGCAATTAAACATGTTAATGAAATCATAGCCATGATAATTAACACAACATTACCCGTAGCCAGCATCTGAAACAGTGGATATGAAAAAACGGCAAATCCAGCAATACCTGTTCCTGTAATCCATAATCCGCCATATTTATCTGCTAACATTGCAATAAAAGGCTCAAGACAAGCATCCAGCAATAATGCCAATGAAACAATAATAATTGCCGTCGATAATTGCAGATGTGCATATTCAGTTAAATACGTAACACTAAACACATATGTTCCAAACACAACAATACCGACAAACCATCCCATCAAAATAGTTGCCATCACAGCGCGAGGACTATTGATTAATGCTGTCCAAAACCATTTTTTATTTTTTTTATTTGAAGCGAGAAATTCTTGCGTTTCAGATAAATTTTTTCTCATATAAAAAATTAATAACACCGCAATCAATGCAAGTAAAAATGGCAAGCGCCAAGCCCATGTTGGCATAATTTTCAATGTTACAATTGTAGCAAGCACTGAACCAATCAACATGCCGATGCTATAAGAAGAAGAAATCAAACTGCCAAGAAGATATGGATTGCGAGATTTTGCCTGCTCAACAAGATAAACTGCTGAACCTGTAAACTCACCACTTGCCACAAACCCCTGAATCAATCGACACAAAATAAGTAAAAGCGATGCCGCCATTCCAATTTGCGTATATGTTGGCAATATGCCAATCATTGCTGTTGGAATAGCCATTAGCAAAATAGAAAGTGTTAATGCTTTTTTCCTGCCAAAATTATCGCCGATATATCCAAAAAAAATCGAACCAAGAGGTGCCAACAAAAAACTGACAGCAAACAAACTGAATGCATATAAAATTGATAAAGTTTGATTTTGAGCGGGAAAATAGAGTTCCGCAATGACTGGTGTGAAATATCCAAACAAAGAAAAATCATAATATTGCAGCACTGTACCTGACATTGCCGCAAGAATTTGCTTAAAATTCGAATCCCTGCGCATAACTTTCTTCTTTTATTTCAATAACATTAACAATCAGAGCCAAAAAAATAAGAGGCTCCACTACAAATAAATCAGTTAATCAATATTTATTCAACAATGTGTTGTATGAATAAAAACTTGATGATACATCAAACCAAACCCAAATCAACTCTTTTCAAAATTTTCACCTTAATCTCCCTATTGACTATAGAGACCCATTATGTAACATTAATGACACTATATGTGTCGTTAATTTTGAACCGTTAAAATAATAGGTAACCAATATGGATAAATTAGTTTTTACTGAAATTGAAGCATCACAATACATTGGCATGAGTCGCAGTTTTCTTAGACAAGACAGAATGAACGGATTCAGAAAAGGAAAAACGAAAGGCCCAATATTTATAAGAATAGGACGTAATATTCGCTACCACATTTCTGATCTAAATGACTGGCTAGAAGAAAATCGTGTCAGAAGAAACACGACCGAATATGATTATCGATAAATTGCAGATAACATCGCTATATCCGCAATTCTATTTCATGCGTAAGTAACACTAACATGTCCTGTGTGTTGTCTTGCGGTGTGGTGACTTTTTCTAATGATAATTTCTACATCTTGATTCAGCTTAGTCAACAGGCTAATCAATTTTTCAATAGAAAAACCTGAAAACTGACCGCGGCTCAAGCGAGAAACCTTTGGTTGAGATATGCCTAAAACAGATGCTATTTTCTCTTGCGTCCATTTCTTTTGTTGAGTAATAGATAATATCTTAGAAACAAGCGCGGCTTTAGCCTGCATTTTTTCTGCATCTTGAAATCCTAAATCTTTATAAACATTCCCTGAGCCTCTGCGAACTGTAGCGTTACTCATATCATTCACCTCTTTTTTTGGCATCTTTTTTAGCCTCAATTAGCCTGTTTTTTATTAACGCAATATCTTGTTTTGGTGTTTCAATCCCATGTTTTGATTTTTTCTGAAATACATGCAACACATAAATATCGTCTCCCAACTTAACTGCATATACTGCACGATAAGTATTCTTATTATAATCACTCACTATCTCCAATATGCCGGAACCAAGTCCTTTTAATGGCTTCGCATTGCTTGGCATTTTGCCTTCCTGCACCTGATACAGAGAAAAGCCCATTTCACGTTGTACAGCCTTAGGCAGTTTTTTCAAATCATCATCAGAAGAACCTACCCATGAAATATATCTTAATTTAATATTCATTTTTATTACTCAACCCACAGTATATCACTTATTATCGAATTATACCAATTTTGGTATAATTCGGTTTTTTAAGGCAAAATCCTATTACTCAACCAATTTTGCCACCGCATTTGCTTTATATTCCGGCGCAAGGTGTGCATAGCGCAAAGTCATCTTAATATCCGAATGTCCGAGTAATTCCCTAACCGTATTCAAATCAACACCTTTCATCACCAATTTACTTGCAAAATGATGACGCATATCATGCCAACGAAATTTGCTAATCCCCGCTGAGTTTAAAATGCCCTCCCAAGCTTTATTCACATTATTAAACGGCTTGCCTGTTTTACAATTGATAAAAACCAACCCACCGCCTAATGTCTGCTTTCGCCATTCACTTAACACGCTTAAAGCCACAGCATTCAATGGAATATGTCTCGTCTTGCCATTTTTTGCCATTTCACCTGCAATTGTTAATATTGCTCTTTCAAAATCAATATTTTCCCATGCAAGATTAAATAGCTCTGCTTTCCGTAATCCTGTATTAAGAGCAATAAAAATCATTGGCGCGATATGATCAGCATAAGCATATTTTGATAAATCATTATAGAAGGCTAGATTACGCTCTCTTCTCCATTCATTTGCTCTCGCACGAGCATTCTTTATTTCCTGATTTCGCTGCTCAATCACCTCTCTCAGTCTATTTTCCTCATCCTTCAGCAAATACCTTACCTTGGCAACCGAATCAATTCTTAACAATTTCAATTGCCGTAATGGATGCTCTTTCACAAAACCCCATTCAACCGCTTTAGCCAAGGCAGATTTGAGTATGACAATATCCCTATTCACCGTAGCTATTTTAATACCGCTATTAATTCTATTTGTCCGCCATTTTTCAATCAGCATTGGCGTTATATCAGCCAACAACCTATCACCCAACTCACTGAGAAAATTCACCTTCAGCCTATCCAGATCAGCCTTGCCATTTTTCCTATTGGCCAATCGCCAAATTCGGTATTCCGTATCGATAAATATTCGAAGTGTTACATGATCAGATCGCTTTATACCGGTTGGCTCCATTCCAAGCCTAGCTTGACTAAGAATTTCTCTTGCCCTATCTCTCGCCTGAGCAGGGGTTAACACATTTGTAGACCCTAATGAAATTACTTTGCCACGTGCATATTCACACCTATAATACATATCACCTGATGGTTGAATGCGAAGTATAAACCCTTTTAATTTCTGATCTCTGATTTCATAATACTTAGACTGAGGTTTTAGTTTTGGCAACAAACTATTGCTAATAACAGCTCGCATTGACTAATTTCCTGTTAAACGGATTTGAGTATGCACATAGTATGCAATGTGAATGGACGGCAGTGTATTTCGATATCCCAACAGAAACAAGTAATTTTTTATAACTGATTGATTATTATCTTCTTATTGTTCGGCTTTGTACACGGGTGTTTGTAGTAAATTATTTAATTTTAGCCTTCGGGAGGCAGATGTCGCAGGTTCAAATCCTGTCACCCCGATGATAAACAACATGCAATGCATACCGTAACTTTTTAAACAACGCTATGGTTTCGTTTATATTTTCTTTAGTATCATTTTGAGCTTGCTTTAATCGAAGTTGTTCATAGCGATCAAGAAAAGAAGAAATCATAGGAGCAAGATGAGGCGCTTTAACAACCAAAGAATCACATAGTAATTTTAAGGTAGTAGAAGAACGAACAATTATATTAAATTTATTGAATTCTTTTTGTAATAAATGATATTCAAGCAAGAGCTTATCTAACGCTCTTTTCTGCCACCAATTATAAGAAATAGTCAGTATAATAAAAAATAAAATGATGGAAACAACAGATGCTTGAAATAATTTCTCTATTTTCCATCCGCCGAGACCCAGACGTTGCAATAAATTTTGCTGAGTGTCTTTATTGTAAAACAAGAACCATCGCTCAGCAAAAAAACGTGCTGAATCTACATATAATTTAATTTCATTTGCCCAGGACAGCTCAAAACTTAAATCATTTTTTTGATATAAAAGATATTGACGATTTCGAATGCGCTGATCTATTCGATCCAATGCGATAAAAGAAGTGGGATCTAATTGCTGCCAACCTATTCCTGCTACCCAATATTCAAGCCAGGCATGAGCATCGTTTTGTTCTAGGGTAATAGCCCGTGTGATTGAATTCCATTGCCCACCGTAATAACCAATAACAACATGGGCAGGAATACCTACTGCTCTTAAAATGTAAGTAACCGCACTGGCATAATATTCACAATAACCTTTTTGGGTATCAAACCAAAAACTATCCATTTCATTTTTATCAGAATTAACAATGGGCGGTTCTAACGTATACCAATAAGGTTGTTGATGAATATAATTATGCAAAAAGGCAATAAATGCAGTGGCATTATTGTTTTGGTTTGCAAATTGTTTTTTTGCCCAGGAAGAAAGTCGCGGGTTGATATTATGTGGTAATTGCGTCGCTTCAGCGTATTCTGCAGAATTTAAATCATGATAAGGTGGAGATTTTATTTTCAAGGCATAGAAAAACAAACGGGAAATTATTTCTTTATTTTGACGAATTAGCCCATGATTAGGTGAAAATAAAAAATTAGAGCTTCCGGCAAGAGGATATCCTTCATAAAACAACCATTGTTTTTGGTTAGGCTCTAATATAACTTCATAATCCGCTTTTTCATTTTCATTGAGTTCTCGCAATGAAAAAAAACTACCCGCATAATTGTGCAATGAAGAAATCCATTTTTCTCCCGTATAATAACTCAATATCACACCTTTCCAATATCCATTAAAAATAGGTTTATCTTTAAAAGTAATCTGCATCGCAATACTGTCATCATTAAATAATTTGGCAATCGATTGAGGGCTCATAATGTCGTTAAAGCCAGTACGACCTGCCGTCAAAAGCCCTACATGCCATAATGGATCAAGTCGTGGAAAAATATAAAATAATATAATACTAAGAGGAATAGCGATTAATAATTGCTGACCACTTCTCCCACCAATCTGTTTCAGTGAAGCTTTAGGAGCATGTAGTTTTAACATGATTGATAAATTGGCAAAAATTGCGATAAACAAATATATAATCATCCATAATTCCTGGACGACAAAAAGTGCTGAAAATATGAGATAAAAATTACATAACGCAAGCACTTTAAATTCTCTAATAGTATGAGCTTCCAGACATTTCAATGTAATTGCAATCAGAAAAAAATCGACAAAAAAATCATTAAAATGAATTCGGCTATATAATAAACACCAACATCCAATAGTGATAATGAAACGCAGCCATCCCGGTAAAAGTGGATAATGAAAGCCATTAGAAATAAAAAGATATAGCATGACGGCTAAAAAAATAATGGATATCCACCAAGGAGCTGTAGTGAAATGAGGAATAAAACAAAAAAATATCACACAAAGGAATTGTTGTTTTAATGCAGTAAAGCTAGATGAGTTATCATGACTCATTGGTATACTGCCAATTGCCGTAAGCAACGCTTCAAATGTTCCTTCCCTCGCGAAAATGATATTCGTGATGTCGTTAATTGAAGTCCATAAATTTGGCCATTTAACTCCGCTGTTTGCAGCCAATAACTTAATTGTTGCAATTTTAATTCAAGATCGTTTGCAGAAAGATCACTTAATTTAAATAACCAACAACCCACTTCATTATTTTGCATCACCTTCTGATACCAACTCTGATTTTTTGCAGAAATTTTCCAGGCAATAAGATTCGGTGCCATCCAGGGATTCTCAACCTGTTTTAATTCATAAAGTTCTTCATCACCAGATGCCAATACATTCATTACATTTTCATCGAGACAAATGGGCGGCCAAAAACCAGGGTTCTCAGGTTGTGGAATGACATAATAATGCTCATTAAAATAGAGATAACTCCATACCTTAAAAATGCCAAAAGGAAATAGACTAGAAACAATAATGGGCGGCAATGTAAAACACCCTCTACTCGTTGTTTCAAGAGCAATAATAATTTGCAATCCCTCGGTCGGTATTTTTTCGATGCGTGATATCAATTTGGTATGTGAAGCTATTTTTAATTCTATACCAAATCGAATTTTATGATTGGGTTGAATAAATAATGTGATTTTTGCTGGTGTTCCTTGCTGGGCATCGTCTATCGAAATAACTGTAAAAGAGAGATCTTTAAGATTGGCATGAGCTTCCACAGCACTTGCCATGCCAATGACAAACAATAAAAATGTCATGAGGTAAATAGTACTGATTTCATAATTAATGGCTGCAGAAAATAGTGTTATCACAACAAAACCATAAGCACTGCCAAATCGAGAAGGAAGAATATAAACGTTATGTGAAGTTAGTATTTGCGGGTTACCTGGACGATTACGTTTTTTTACCCAATTCATCCAATATGCATTGAATTTCTGTTTAACGTTAAGAATCACACTGGAACCTCTATTTCATTTAATAATAATTCCGCAGGAGAAAATTCACTTTGGGATTTTTTAATAACAAGACGATGATTCACTACAGATGAAAGCACAGCCTGAATATCATCAGGGCGAACAAAATCTCTATCTTCCGTTCTTGCATAAGCTTGGGCCGCACGAACCAAACCCATTCCTGCTCTTGGACTGAGTCCATGATTAAACCACCCACGATCACGGGTCGCGGCAAGTATCGATTGAACGTAATTGAGAATAATATCAGACACTATCACTTGTTGACTTTCCTTCTGCAATGAAAGTAACTGCTTTGGGTTCATAACAGGATTTAATATGGATAATACTGAATTAAAATTAGGTGATTTCAATAATAAACGTTCTGCTTCTTTCGTGGGATAACCAATATCGAGGCGCATAAGAAATCGATCAAGCTGAGATTCTGGTAACGGATAGGTTCCAATATTATAAGAAGGATTTTGTGTCGCAATAACAAAAAATGGTTCCGGTAACATTTCAGTGCCACGATCCGTCGTGACTTGTCTTTCTTGCATAGCTTCCAATAAAGCACTTTGCGTTTTAGGCGTTGCACGATTAATTTCATCCGCAAAAATAAGTTGAGAAAATAGAGGCCCACGATGAAAAATAAATGATTTCGTTTCTGAGTCAAAAATAGAGACGCCGAGGAGATCACTGGGAAGAAGATCACTGGTAAATTGAATACGCCTATATTGCATACCAGTCAATTGTGCCAAGGCATGACTAAAAGTCGTTTTTCCAACCCCTGGCAGATCTTCTATTAACAAATGACCATTTGCTAATAAACAAGTAATTCCTAAACGGATGGTCTCATCTTTCCCAATCAGAATTTGTCTTAGTGCAGCTTGCAATTCTTTTATCATATGACACTTACCCTACAATCTGAAGGCATGGGGTATATTTCAGTGTATTTCGATAAATAGCTAGAAACAAGTGGTTTTTTATAACTACTTAATTATTATGTATTTATTGGGATATTTACTTTTACATTAAATCGATATTTCTTATTGAATACTGCAATTTTGCCGTTTCATTTTCTTGCTATCTTTTGCATCATAATGCTGTTCATCAAATGCTTCGTACCAATTCACTTCTTCTATTTTCTTTTTTCTATCTATTGTTGATTTAGTAATATCCATATTCTGTTTCTGATTAAAGAATAAAATGTTTTTATTACATGAACGAGAGTAAACCTCACATATCACACCAACAATTTCTTTTGGCAATAGAGAAAGCCACGACGTTTCATCCCATGCATTCGCATTTAAAACAGACATTAATTTCTTATTGTAAAATTTATCATGGCCGACTGGAAAGGGGATATTGTGAAGACAGTTTAACGCATCTTTAAAATCCTGCGATTGATAATCGATAGCTACACATTGCTCTGGGTCTCTTATACTTTCATACACTCTTTTTTGTTCTAACGTTGCATTCACATAAATTAACGCATCAACGGAGGCATCTGCTACCGCTTCATAATTCAGGTAATCATAAGTCACTTTATTTGAAATGTTAAATCGTATGTCGCCGTGAAAAAATTCAATAAAAAAAAGAGAGGCTTGATTATTCCACTCAGAAATCGACGGCTTTAACGATAACTGTTCATCGACATTACAGGCTTTTAAAAAAGACCGTTTATCTTCTATGCTGCCAATTAAAACAACGGTTAACATCAATTGGGGGTTATAATGACGTGAAATCATATTTTATCCTCGTTTCTTGTTTTAATGGATACTGTTAATAAAAACTAAATATTAATATTTAGTTTCTCTTTCTCTGGCTCTAGTAAAGCACTGTGCTGCTTTAACTTAACACGAAGATAACAATTTTTAACTACCTGTGGTGCGGTTTCAGTAATTATTCCATCTGAATTCATCCAACTCAAATCAATAAGAACTTGCTTGCTCCTATTATTTTTAAAAGCATGCTCTAAGACCGCTTCTAATTTTTCATTACCTGTTAATTCCGTTCTTCTCGCACATTGAAACCATTCATTTTGACGCTTTTTATTATGCGCCTCCATAAAAGTAGATAAATATTTATTTTCCTCTAAAAGACGTTGTTTAAGTTTATCCACCTGAATAGAAGGATTATTAAATAAAGACAGCGGAATAGGACTGATAGGTTGCTTATTCTCGGTAACTGTTTCCTGTTTAATTGTTTTATCTTCATCGAATGGAATAGTCTCGAAAATCAACTCTTCTTTCAAATCAATAGGAGGAAATTCTTTTATCTCTTCCTTTATCTCTTCTTTTACTTCTTCCTTTATCTCTTCTTTTACTTCTTCCTTCACCTCTATAGTATTTATTTTCAATGAATCATCCCATGATGGTGGCAAGTCATTAGGTATGTCGTCATCCAATGAAGGCGGCGAGTAATCTGGCAAATCATCACTAATAACATCTTCAACATACCGACGTTTTGATTCATCTAACTCACACGAAATCTGCAATGTCGATGACTCTAAAATGCGATCATTTTCAAATTCACTGTATTGCTGTCTTGCAACAGGATCATTAGCAATACCCTGCTCATAAGACGCTATCATCTCGGATTTATGATCACGACAAATTCTCTTTTCCATTGCAATTGCCATTATTCTTCCGCAGGCATTCGGATCTTCATATATTTCATCAATGGTTGTTGTTACTGTTATCTCATGATTAATATCATTACAAGTAATTACCCCTTCAACAAAACCACCATCAATATCAGTTGCTTCGTAAGTAAAAAATCCGTTATGCATTGTCAGAAATAAAGTATTTTTCTTGCTAACTGAATGTGCATGACCAATGAAAAGTGTAATCGTTTTTAGGACGATATTTTCTGCCATTACACAAGTGTCTTTTGCTTTAGGGAATATGTCCTTTATCGTATTAGGCATTTTTGAAATATTTAATTTGGTAAAAATGAAATCTCTGTTTACATAATAAATCTCAGATTTATATAAAATATAAGCAGCTCTATTATTCAGCAGTTTTTTTAATTTTTCGGCATCCATCTTTTCTGGATTTTTAGACAACTTGATAAGACCGCACGCTTCACTCGCTTCACTTTTTAATTCAAGTTCAAGTGTAAATTTTTTGTTCGTTAAAAGTGTTGGTTTTTTCTTAGGGGATGAGACTTTATCCGCGACTGTTTTAACAATTTTAGAACTCGCTTTTATAGTTTTACGAAACATACTTCTCTCCTCAGTATTATTTTATACAAATCTCAAATTGGCGTTATTTTTGCACATTAATTTTCTATTTGCAAACATATCTATCTATGATAAAAAATACCTAATTATCAAAGATTACGCTACTATACAGAAATGCTAAAACGACGCCCTACCTTACAACAAATACCCATAGACTTGCTGATACGCGGCAAATATCAGCCGCGGCAACATTTTGACCCGCAAAAATTACAGGAACTCGCTGATTCTATTAAAAGTACAGGCGGGTTGCTACAACCTATCGTGGTGAGACCCGCTAACGACAAATACGAAATCGTTGCCGGTGAAAGGCGCTGGCGGGCAGCGCAATTAGCTAATCTTGAAGATGTCAGCTGCCTCGTCTGTCAATATACCGATGAACAAGCCTTGCAAGCCGCTATTGTTGAAAATATTAGCCGCGCGGATTTAAATCCCATTGAAGAAGCAAAAGCCTATCAACGTCTTATCGATGAATTCCATTATTTACACGAAGAAGTCGCAGCATCCGTCGGCAAATCCCGCACGGCTATCACCAATTGCTTGCGTCTTTTAAAATTAGATACTCGCGTACAGCAATTATTAGCGACAGGCCAACTCTCAGAAGGTCACGGCAAAATTCTTGCAGGCCTTCTCATTCATCATCAAATTGAACTCGCTGAACGCTGTATACAAAAAGGCTGGAACGTCAGAAAAATGGAAGTGGAAGCGAAAAAGATTCAAGAAAACCCAGAAGCTGCTAACCCTATTTACAGTGATCACAATATCAAACACCTTGAAACCGCACTCTCCGAACACGTAGGCAATCGCACGCAAATTGAATACGAAGAAAAAGGCGGCGGTTATGTCAAAATACGATTCAATAATATCGATGAGTTGGAAGGCCATTTCGAGCGCATTGGGTTTAAGTATTCGGATTAGTAATCCAAACTCGTATCTCGCAAAATCATATCCCCATTCATATTCCGCAAACTATCCTGAATACGACGCAATCCTTTATCGATACTTTTGGCTCGCGTACTCAATTCGGGATTCAATACCGTTGTCGCATGGTTAATGTGATTCAAATAATTCACTAATACATTGGATGGCAGAAAAATCATCTCATAACCCGCATGGACTAATTGCTGATGCATGTCTTTGCCCGCGACTTTATCGCCGCCTGAAAAACGCAAATCAAATTTGCGGATTAAATCCATTCGGTACATGGCGCAATGACTGCGCAGATAATAATAATTATCCCCTGCTCCTTCAATTCCATGCGCTTTACCCATTAAATGGTAATAAGCAAGCTGGGCATTACGCTCTACCGTCTTCAAGGCTTGCCGCCAAAACGGTTTGGTCTCAAGTTTCCAGGAACCAACACCGGCTATGGTTGGACGCTTTTGAATCTGTGATAACAAAAACGTGAGCCACAAAGGATGGCTAATCAAGGTGTCCGTATGAATCGATAAAACATAAGGGGTATTCACTTGCTCCAGGGCTAAATCGAGGGCTCGAGAATGCGATGAAATAGCGCCTTCCTCTGGAATAGGTTTACGCTCCAACAAGGTAATCCAGGAAAGACTGCGTAAATACGCTAGCGATTCATCGTTAGAATCATTATCAATTACGATAACATCTATCATGCGTTGATCAGTATGTTTACGAATTAAACGCAAACACAGTTTAGTCAATTCAGGTGTTTTATAATTTGGAATTAAGATGGTGACTTGTTTTTTCATGATCATCCCTGACCTTGTTCCCACAGCTTAAAAGTGCGTTTATACTACGCGATTCAATCATCATAGTGAAGAATCTTAGTGTTAAAAATGGGAGTAAAAATGAAAGGTATTATTTTAGCCGGCGGTTTAGGCACACGTCTTTATCCGGCCACTCGATCTATCAGCAAACAATTATTACCGGTTTATGATAAACCCATGATCTATTATCCCCTATGCACGCTCATGCAAGCTGGCATTCGCGAAATACTCATTATCACGACGCCGCATGAATTACCCTTATTTAGAGAATTGCTAGGCAATGGTTCGCAATGGGGTATTGCCTTATCCTATGCACCACAACCGTATCCGCGCGGCATTGCCGAAGCTTTTTTAATCGGCGAAACCTTCATAGGCCGCGATTCTGTTTGCCTCATATTGGGTGACAATATTTTATACGGAGATGGTCTTACGGAAAAATTACGACAAGCATCTAAACTATCAGAAGGCGCTACCATTTTTGGTTATTATGTTTCAGATCCCGAACGTTACGGCGTGATTGATTTTGATTCATCCCATCAACCGGTTAACATAGTTGAAAAACCCACTACCTTTATTTCACATTACGCCGTCATAGGATTATATTTTTACGACAACAATGTCATTTCTATTGCCAAACAATTACAACCATCCGCCCGCGGTGAACTTGAAATTACGGATGTGAATAAAGAATATTTACGCCAGAAAAAATTGCACGTAGAAAAATTAGGACGTGGTACGGCATGGCTAGATACCGGTACGCATAAATCATTATTAGATGCCGCTAATTTTATTTATGTCTTAGAACAACGTCAGGGATTAAAAATTGGCAGCCCTGAAGAAGTGGCCTGGCGCATGGGATTAATCAAACACACTGAATTAGAAACCCTCGCTGCATCCCAAATCAAAAGCGGTTACGGTGAATATTTACTAGACCTTATCGAGTAATAAAGACAATGATGAATATAACAGAAGGTCCTTTATCCGGATTACTCATTCTACAACCTCGCGTTTTTAAAGATGAACGCGGTTTTTTTTATGAAGTATTTCAAGCTGAACGTTATAAAGATTTAGGTATTCCACCGTTTGTACAAGATAATTTTTCTCGATCGATTCAAAATGTGATACGCGGTTTACACTATCAATTACCCCATCCACAAGGAAAATTAGTCTACGTCACGCGGGGTCATGTGTTTGATGTAGCCGTTGATATTCGCAAAAGTTCGCCGACTTTCGGACAATGGTTTGGCATTCATCTAACCGATGAAAACCATACACAACTGTATATTCCACCGGGTTTTGCTCACGGATTTTGTACGCTTTCTGATGAAGCAGATTTTCATTATAAATGTACAGAATACTATTTTCCGCAAGGAGAACAAGGAATCGCCTGGAATGATAGCGAATTAAATATTGCATGGCCGGTACAACATCCAATTTTATCTCACAAAGATACCTTATTATTACGCTTACACGAGCATAAAAATGACCAATTATTTGCGTAAAATTCTCATTACTGGTGGTAATGGACAGCTTGCAAATGCGTTACGCGCGCAAAATATTGATGACACATTTCAACTTTTTATTTGCAATAAACAGGAACTGGATATCACTGATATGCTATCGATTGATGCAGCTTTTGTAAAATATTCACCCGATATTATCGTCAATGCTGCAGCGTATACTGCGGTTGATCAGGCAGAAATTGATGCTGATCAAGCCTTATTAGTGAATGAAATCGGCGCAAAAAATATAGCAATAGCGTGTGAAAAAAATAAAATTCCACTCATACATTTCGGTACAGATTACATTTTTGACGGAAAAAAAACGTCGCCTTATCACGAAAATGATACGGCAAATCCATTAAATATTTACGGAAAAAGTAAATATTTAGGTGAAGAAATGATACGAAAATACTGCGAAAAACATATTATTTTACGCGTCTCTTCTGTTTTTAGTGAGTACGGTCATAACTTTTTTAAAACGATTTCTAAGCTTGCATGCGAGCAAAAAGTCTTAAAAGTGGTGAAAAACCAGATCATAACACCTACGTATGCTGGCCATATTTCTGATGTAACTTATTCATTAATAAAGAATTTTTCACGAAACGGCACTTATCATTATTGTGATACCCCATCGGTTTCCTGGTATGAATTTGCAGTCGCTATCATTGAAAAAGCGAAACAACATCCATCATTTTTGGTTGAAAAAATACTTCCAGTAACAGAAATGGAGTATAAGCGGAGAGCTGTGCGACCTGCTTATTCCGTGCTCGCGTGCGATAAATTGGAAAGAGATTATGGTATTAAACAAGCAGATTGGATGTCTGGTTTGAATAAAAACAGACCTTGAAACAGAAAGGAAATCGTCATGAATGTATATCAACCACATACTTTATTAGTAACAGGCGGCGCAGGATTCATAGGTGCTAATTTTATTCGCCACGTGTTAACGCACGAACCCAATATGAATATTATTAACCTCGACAAGCTCACGTATGCCGGTTCACTCAACCATTTAATGGATTTACCGCACAAAGAACGTCATCATTTTATTCAAGGTGATATCAATGATTCCCATTTAATTGCCCACGTATTACAACATCATCACATCGATACCATTGTGCATTTTGCTGCAGAAAGTCATGTTGATAGATCTATTGCAGGGCCAGAAGCGTTTGTTAAAACCAATCTGAATGGCACGTTTACGTTATTACAAGCCGCTTTACATCACTGGTTTGAAATAGAAAAATGTGAGCCAACACAGTGTCGTTTTCATCACATTTCTACCGATGAAGTGTATGGATCATTACAAACGAATGATGCAAAATTTACAGAACTGACGCCTTACGATCCACGCTCGCCGTATTCAGCAACGAAAGCTGGCTCAGATCATCTCGTGAATAGTTATTATCACACTTACGGTTTGCCGATTACGCTTTCCAATTGTTCGAATAACTACGGCCCTTATCAACATGCAGAAAAGTTTATTCCAACCGTGATACGCGCTTGCCTCAATGAACAACCCATTCCCATTTACGGCCATGGAAAAAATATTCGCGACTGGTTATACGTAGACGATCATTGTCGCGGTATATTGCAAATCATAAAGTATGGAAAAGTCGGTGATCGTTATAATTTAGGCGGCAATAATGAATGGGAAAATATTGCATTAGCACGATATATTTGCGAGCAACTTGATATTCTGCGTCCTAGCAAAACATCGTATACGTCGTTATTACAATTTGTAACGGATAGAAAAGGACATGATTTTCGCTATGCCATTGATGCTAGTAAAATCAAAAATACATTGGGATGGGAACCGAATGAGACGCTGGAATCGGGGATGCAGAAAACGTTGGCGTTTTATTTGCGGTCGTAATCCGTCAAAAATTGTTGGGTTACGGCAAAGAGCGCCTAACCCAACCTACATTTTTATTAACAATAATTACTTAAATTAATACCAATACCCACTAAAAATGCATTCAGTGGAGGAACAGAAATACTGGCCGGTAAGGCAGCCGGTGGCGTAGCTGAAGCAGGAACCAGTACAGACGCTCCATTCAAGTGTATCCACTCTGCATTAAAACTGATGATATTGTTATAATAATATTGCGCACCAGCACCAAATAGAAAATTAAATGAATTAGCATCCATATTGGGCTCTCCTGGTTTACCTATACCAGAAGCATCGTTGCGAAATTCTGCACTGCGAGCTGCGCCACCAATTTTCACAAAAACATCCGTATTATAATAAACGGGTGCCATCAATTTAAGCGCCGTATACGAAAACCATGAGAAAATGTTAGCGGTTCCCGTGCTAGACGTTCCACCTTCTGTAAACGTCCAATGTGCATCAACCGTTGGAAGAAAATATGCACCGACTTCAGCTGCGATATTTTGATTAAATTTATAACCAAGATCAAAACCGCCCGTAAATCCATTTGGGTTGTTCGTAAGAGAATGATTAAAGGAAACCGATGCGTCATTAGCATTATTAATCAAACCAGAATATCGCCAATTTTGATTGGAAAGGCCGATATCACCATCAACATAAAGCCCTCTTACAGGTCTATAATCCGGACAAGGGGTAAGCGGATAAGTGGATCGATAATATTTGGTTGGAATGGCCGCCATTGCATTCAATGCGACTAATCCTAATGTGATTCCTGCGGCATATAACGTGATTTTCTTCATATTAAATCCTTTTAATAAATTGAATGAAACAAAATTAACATATACCAGCCATAACCTCCAAATGATTATCGCCCTGTGCTAGCTTAAATTTACTGAGTTTCGATAACTGCTCCATCACCTTTAAAGTTTTTTCAGGATGAGGATTCAGAACATTTAAATCTGCGTCTAGGTGTTTTACTTTCTCAGATTCAAGAAATTTTCTGACTGCATCCCGTGTTATTTTTTGTATATTTTCAAGTAGTGGTTTGCCTGTGTCCCGGCAAATTTTGATTCAAAATTTTATTTTCGGCAGCTCTTTTCCTTCCAATCTTTCTGTCGTGAGACTAGCAAGAAATTGACTAAATGGCACAATATTTTGTCTAACACTCGCTTCTTCAAGTGCTGCCATATATTTACTGCGCTGCTCTACTGGTACAACCACCCAAGGATATCCATGGGCAGCCAATATGACGTTCATTAAAAATCGTCCCATACGCCCATTACCATCCATGTAAGGATGAATATATACAAAGAAAAAGTGACCAAGCACAACTCTAACAGCTGCCTCCGTTTCTTTACTTAACAGTTCACACAATGCGGGCATAAGATCACGTACAGCACTTGAATCAGGTGGAACATGCATTGATCGGCGAATATAAACAGGGCTATTGCGATATCCTGCAAGATCAGCAGGTTTAAGAATACCTGCAGTTATATAGGGTGCAAACATTTCACGATACCAATCACGGTGATCTTCATCAAACACTTCTCCTGGATTCTTGCCTTTTAATACTTTAACCAAACTACTTTCAACAGCATTGAAAGCTTGCCAATATCCACGCGCAGCAAGAGCAGCGGTATGTTTGTTGTCTTGCTCATTGTTTACAGGATTCCATTTACCACTACGAACACGTTGTATCAATTCAGCGCTAACACGATAACCTTCGATGGAAAGTGAGTGATATGCATCAGTCACATACATTTCTTCTACACGTTTTAAATAAGCTTTAGTGTTGGCAGGTCGTCCTGGAGGTGCGGGAAAATGCTCGATAACCGATGCACGCATTTGCTGCCACATGATAGTTAGACGATTAACGTAAGGAGATCGCTCTCGATTTAGTAAATGGATGATTGGTGCTTGCTCAAATGGATCTGCTTCACGAACATCGTAACCAGCAGCAGACATGGTTTTGATGATTTCATCAGCCATTTTATCTCGTCCGATATTTCGAAATGCACCAGCCAATCGACCCGCAATCGTGCTATGCCCTCCAGCCAATAGTAAACCAAGAATATCAGAAGCATCTCGCACTAATGCTAAAACGGTTCTTAAATCAGTAGGATTCTGAGTAAAAAATCTTGGAGAGCAAGCGATTAACGCAGATCTCAACGAAAACACACGTAAGCCATTCATGAGTTCAATTTCATTTTTCTGGCTTGGTATTGAATATTTCGCGTCAAAAAGCGATGTTTTATGCGGTAGTGAAGTAACCTTATTTCGTCCTTTTGGAGATCGAACAAGAAGCTGTTGTGGCACTGTCCAATTTCCTGCATGCAAAGAGAGGGATTGTTCTGGTGAGAAACACCATTTATTACCAAAACGTTTATTTAAATAAGCAGAACAAAAATCCCAAAATGATGCATACCATGTCGTACTTTCGCCTGCTGTTTCATCTTGACGAGAGGGTATGTACCAGCCTTTCATGACTGCTTGTAAAAAGCCATTTTTAAGTAAACGCTCTCGGTGTGTGCGTGAAAGATCACTCGCCTGAATAGCAATCACACCTTCATTCTGAAGCTTTCTCAGTGCTTCGAGTGATTCAGCTAATTTATCAGAAGGGGAAGTCATGATTTATCTCATTTCAATGGAATAAGATGTATTATACATAGCTTATTGTGCTGTGTCATTTATAGCTTATTATGTTGTGCTAAATATAGCTTATTATGTTATCCACTATCGCCCAGTTACCTTCTAACCAGTTCATATTCATCATCTCTGATGCGCTGACCCAGCGTAATTGCTGATTTTCCTGACTCGCAGGTTCTCCTAAAAACTGTGTGACACGCCACAATTCCAGGTAAACGATTTTATCGGGGTAAGTATATTCGTGATGAAATAAAAATTGCGCTCTGTTAACGACTATGCCTAATTCTTCTTGTAATTCTCGGATTAATGCTTGTTCGCCTGATTCATTCGCTTCAATCTTGCCGCCTGGAAATTCCCAATAACCACTATACGGTTTTCCTGCTGGCCGCTCTGCTACCAGAATTTTATTATCCCGTTGCAAAATGCCAGCGACGGCATGAACCAATAACACTTAATCTAATTTCCCATGACATTGCTTGTATTTTTTACCTGACCCACAAGGACAAACATCATTACGCCCCACTTTAGGCCTATTACGTGTCACCGTTTGCTGATCCAGAAAAGCCTGTTCATCTTCACGTGTCACTACATCATTATCTTGCAAGGCATCTCGTTCTACGTGTTTATATTCCATGCGTAAAGGATGAATATTACTGCGTTCTTCTATATCTAAGGGTTCGCCACTTTGTTCTGGTTTAACCTCAAATTTAGAAAGCCCTGAAATAACATCGTAATTCACTTTATCAAGTAACTGTGAAAACAATTCAAATGCTTCACGCTTATATTCTTGTTTTGGATTTTTTTGCGCATAACCCCGTAAATGAATACCTTGACGCAGATAATCCATAGCAGCCAAATGTTCACGCCAGGAAATATCCAAGGTTTGCAACATCACTGCTTTTTCAAATTGACGCATCACATCCGATGTAATCTCTGCTTCTTTTTGCTGGTAAAATTGCTTAAATTCAGCTTGAATGCGTGATCGCAACTTATCTTCATCCATGGTCGCATCTTGATCTAACCAGGTGCGTATGTTTAATTTCAAATGAAAATCACTGCTTAATTGCTGTTCCAGTCCCGCTATATTCCATTCTTCTTCCATGCTATGCGGTGGAACAAAAGCACTAATGAGCTGATCCATAACACGAACACCAATATCAGCAATAGTCTCGCCAATAGAAACTGCGCTCAACAATTCATCGCGTTGAGTATAAATCACTTTACGCTGTTCATTTGCAACATCATCGTATTCCAGCAATTGTTTACGAACATCAAAGTTATACGCTTCTACTTTACGCTGAGCATTCTCAATGCTGCGCGATAACATGCGTGATTCCAAGGCTGCGCCTTTTTCCATACCAATGCGCTGCATGATGGCATTCAATTTATCACCGCCAAAAATACGCAGTAAATTATCATTGAGAGAAAGATAAAATCGTGACTTACCCGCATCACCTTGTCGGCCTGAACGACCACGCAACTGATTATCAATACGACGAGATTCATGTCTTTCTGTGCCTAATACGTATAAACCACCGGATTTAACCACTTCAGCATGCCGCTCATTCCAGGCTTTACGACGCGCGGCTATTTCATCCGGCGTCAAGGATTCCAATGCTTTTAATTCCGCGTCCAAATTACCGCCTAAGACTATATCCGTACCTCGACCTGCCATATTCGTTGCAATGGTAACGGCTTGCGGGCGCCCTGCTTCTGCAATAATCTGCGCTTCTTTTTCATGAAATTTAGCATTCAATACTTGATGCGGGATATTCGCTTTGGTTAATAATCCAGATAAATATTCAGATGCTTCAATCGATGTGGTACCCACTAAAATCGGTTGTTGCGTTGCATACGTTTGTTTGATATCTGCAACAATGGCCGTGAATTTTTCTTCCGTAGACATGTAAACAAAATCTGGGAAATCCTCTCTTACCATGGTTTTATGCGTAGGAATAACAACGACTTCCAAACCATAAATTTGCTGAAATTCGTAGGCTTCTGTATCCGCGGTACCGGTCATACCGGCGAGTTTTTGATATAAACGGAAAAAATTCTGGAAGGTGATAGAGGCTAGTGTTTGATTTTCCTGATTGATTTTAGCTTTTTCTTTCGCTTCTATGGCTTGATGCAATCCTTCAGACCAACGTCTACCTGGCATGGTTCTACCGGTGTGTTCATCTACAATAACCACTTCGCCTTTTTGCACAATGTAATCAATATCACGATGAAACAAGGTATGCGCACGCAAGGCCGCGTAAATGTGATGCATCATAACGATATTATGTGCATCGTAAAGACTTTCACCTTCTCGTAATAATCCTGCTTTTGTTAATAATTCTTCTACGTGTTGATGACCTTCTTCACTTAAAAATGCCTGTTTGGTTTTTTCATCCAGGCTATAATCACCAGGGCCTTCTTTTTCCTGCTGCTTTTTAAGCTGTGGAATAATGTCATTAATCGTAATGTATAAATCCACACTGTCTTCGGCAGAACCTGAAATAATCAGCGGTGTACGCGCTTCATCAATTAAAATAGAGTCGACTTCATCCACAATCGCGTAATGCAAACCGCGCTGAACTTTTTCATTTAAACTGAAAACCATATTGTCACGAAGATAATCAAAACCAAATTCATTATTCGTACCAAAAGTCACATCGCACAAATAAGCGGCTTGTTTTTCAGGTGGCGTCATGCCATGTAAATTGATGCCTACACTTAATCCCAGGAATTCATAGAGTGGCCGCATCCATTCCGCATCACGTTTGGCAAGATAATCATTGACGGTAACAAGATGCACGCCTTTCTGCGATAACGCATTCAAATAAACAGCAAGCGTAGATGTTACCGTTTTGCCTTCACCCGTACGCATTTCTGCGATGCTGCTATCATGCAACACCATGCCACCGACAAGTTGCACATCAAAATGACGCATGTTAAGCGTTCTTTTTGAGGCTTCTCGTACCACGGCAAATGCCTCAGGCAATAATGCATCCAGTGGTTCGCCTTCTTGAAGGCGTTTACGAAACTCGGCTGTTTTGGCACGCAAGTTGTCATCTGATAGAGAGGATATCTGTGCTTCCAAAGCATTAATTTTTTCAACCGTTTTAAAACATTGACGAAGTACACGTTGATTACGGCTACCAAAAACATTCGTAAAAAGGCGATTTAACATGATATGTGCATTACCTAGAAAAAAACCAAAAGAAAACATTACCTTGTTCAATAAAAAAGTCAAACAGTAACTCTTTAAATGACTGCGAAAGTATATCGTGAAGCGTATCAGCACACCATGCAAATATGGAGGTCGTGCTAATGACCGATTGACACATACGTACATCTATATTCAAATGAATCAGCTTACGACTGGACATCAATCATGGACAAATCTTCATCCAAAAAAGTAAATCGTTTTATTACGCATAATAGCCATGATTTGCAAACTGTTTATGCAACAATCAATAAGCTCGCCGCATTAAGCAAAAAGATCATGGTACATCTTGATAAAACCATTACGCCTTATTGCCAAGTCGCTAATCTCGTCAATGGCAGGCTGACACTGGTTGTCGCAAATGGGTCAGTCGCTACTCAGTTGCGCTTTCAAATAAACGATATATTGAGGAAATTTCAGGAAGACCCTGCACTTAAACATATTAATGCGATTGAATGCAAAGTAAGACCCGTCAATCAACTGTCTGCTCGACTCACACCCAAAGCAGCAAAAACCATGCCTCTGCTTTCACCGCAAACTGCGGAAATCGTTAAAACGATAGCCGAATCCATTGATGATGCAGAGTTGAGGGAGGTGATGGAGAGGATTGCAGAAAGAGTAAAAAAATAACCCGACTTGTAGGTTGTAGGTTGGGTTAGCGCTTTTTGCGTAACCCAACATCATTAATTGTTGGGTTACGGCAAAAAGCGCCTAACCCAACCTACACCTCAGCTAAAATAGTACGAATATACGATATAGGCGCTGTCGATTTATCATCAAACGTAACGTATTCCCAGGCCTCTTTATCCGCTAATAATTGACGTAAAATCTTGTTATTTAATGCATGTCCTGATTTATACCCATTAAACGCACCTATCAAACTAGAACCCAGTAAATATAAATCACCGACTGCATCCAGAATTTTATGCTTAACAAATTCGTTTTCATAACGCAAACCATCTTCATTAAGCACACGAAAATCATCAATCGCAATCGCATTATCAAGGCTCGCACCACGAGCAAGATTCAATGCTTGAAGCTTTTCAAAATCCGCCATGAAACCAAACGTACGCGCACGACTCACTTCCTTCACATAAGAAAGGCTAGAAAAATCCAGGGTAGCCGTCTTGGTATCCACTTTAAATACGGGATGATCAAAATCAATGGTAAACGTGACTTTAAATCCATTAAATGGCTCAAAGCTAGCCCATTTATCACCATCTTTGACCTTTAATTTACGCTTAATACGTATAAATCGTTTGGCAGAATTTTGCTCTTCTATGCCTGCTGATTGAATCAAAAATACAAAAGGCCCAGCACTGCCATCCATAATCGGAATTTCAGAAGCAGTCACATCAACATAAGCATTATCAATACCTAAACCGGCAAATGCAGACAAAAGATGTTCAACGGTTGCAACCCTTACACTACCTTTGGTTAAGGTAGTCGATAAAGTTGTATCACCGACATTTTCAGCCAATGCAACAATTTCTACGGGAGGGTTAAGATCAACACGTCGAAAACGGATACCGGTATTAACAGGTGCGGGACGCAGTACAATTTCTGCGCGTTCACCGCCGTGCAAAGTGATGCCAGTGGCCTTGATGACATTTTTGAGTGTACGTTGTCTAATCATTCCTTGCTTCATATTCTTAATAACACCTGTGAATAGTATCATAATATGCTGTTTTTTGAAATAAAAATAAACAGTCAGTGAATAAACTGCCTAACTCATTTTCTTCAGGGGGCATTTTTACCATTTTCACAGCCGAATATCTAGGGTCTATGATAAACTGATCTGTATGAAAATTTTACTGATATCCTTATCATGCCTTATCAGCACCTCGGTTTTGGCATTTTCTTGCTATTCTCCACAGCCTATTATTCAAAAGCCTATCTTATTTAATCAAGAACGCATTGCCTTGACTGAACAATACCAATTAGAACATTACGGCATTCATTCCATATCGATTGAACCTAAAATCATCGTATTACATTGGACATCTCAAACGACACTCACAAAAACGTTTGAGGCATTTAACTCACCTACCTTGTCAGGAAACCATCAACACCGTGACGAATTACCGGGAAATTTAAATGTCTCCAGTCATTATTTGGTTGATCGTGACGGAAAGATTTATCAACTCATGCCAGAAACCATCATGGGAAGACATGTGATTGGTCTTAATCATTATGCCATTGGCATTGAAAATGTTGGGGGAGTCCATAACAAAGAGGATTTAACAGAAGCACAAGCAAAAGCGAATGCGTTTCTTATCTGCTATCTAAAAAAGAAATACCCTGCCATTCATCGTATCATTGGACACATGGATTATTTGAAATATAAAAAAACCCCTGAATGGCTGGAAAAAAATCCAGACTATCACACGATAAAAACGGATCCGGGTAGACAATTTATGGATGAGGTTAAACGATTGGTAAAGGAGTCTTTGTAATTTTTGTAGGTTGGGTTAGGCGCTTTTTGCCGTAACCCAACACCATTTATTGTTGGGTTACGGCAAAAAGCGCCTAACCCAACCTACATCATGATTAAGCTTCTTCTTTCTTACGTAAAAAAGCGGGTATATCGAGATAATCAATATCATGAATTTTTTCAGATGCAGGTAGAGATACAGGCACAGGTGCTTCTGCTTGCTGCTCTACCGCACGTGCTGATACAGGAATACTAACAACAGGTGCTGTTTGTACCGTTTGATTGCGCATAAAAGTAGGCTTATCAAAGTGATTATAATCCACATGCGCATCATTCGATCTTGCCTGCTCTATCACAGGCATTCTGAGACTAGATGCAGTCTGTTTTCTGCCTAAGCCAGTGACGATAACAGTAACTCTGACTTCATCTCGTAAATCAGAATCAATGACTGTACCGACAACGACGGTTGCACTTTCTGAAGTAATGCCTTTTATCACTTCACCCACTTCTTCAAATTCACCAATAGAAAGATCAAGACCCGCCGTAATGTTGACTAACACACCTTTTGCACCACTCAAATCAACATCTTCCAACAAAGGACTTGCAATAGCCGATTCTGCCGCAAGACGCGCACGATTATCGCCTGAACCCACACCCGTACCCATCATGGCCATACCCATTTCTGACATCACCGTACGAACATCGGCAAAATCCACGTTAATCAACCCAGGACGTGTGATTAACTCAGCAATACCTTGCACAGCACCACGCAATACATCGTTTGCTGCTTTAAACGCATTGATCAGCGTTACGTTTTTACCTAAAACACTCAATAATTTGTTATTCGGGATGGTAATAAGAGAATCCACGTGCTGCGTTAAATTGGCTATGCCTTGTTCTGCTACCTGCAAACGCATTCTACCTTCAAATGAAAAAGGTTTGGTCGTCACCGCGACCGTTAAAATACCTAATTCTTTGGCAATTTGTGCAAATACCGGTGCAGCCCCCGTACCCGTTCCACCACCCATACCAGCTGCAATAAATACCATGTCCGCACCGGTTAATGCCGTGCGGATTTTTTCTCTATCTTCTTCTGCTGAGCGTCTACCAATTTCTGGATTGGCTCCTGCACCTAAACCTCGGGTGATATTTTCACCTAATTGAATAACGGAATGCGTTGAATAATTTTTTAATGCCTGAGAATCCGTATTCGCAAAAATAAATTCCACACCTTCAATACCACCTACCATACCTGCAATGGCATTACCACCACCGCCACCAATACCAATCACTTTGATCACTGCACTTTGTTGACACGTGTCTAAAAGTTCAAACATGCCATCACCTCATTAATTAAAAATTACCTTGAAACCAACTACGCATTTTTGAAAATAAACCTTTCATGCTAGGTTGTTGAATAACCACTTCACGTTGATTTACACGTTGTTTTTGTCCATACACTAACAAGCCAACTCCCGTTGCATAAATGGGATTATGGATAATGTCAGGCAGCCCCGTTACACATTCCGGCTTGCCAATGCGTACTGGTATCTTAAATACACGTTCTGCCAATTCCTGAGCACCAATGACTTTAGAGGCACCTCCGGTCAAGACAATGCCGGCAGAAATATAATGCTCAAGTCCACTGCGACGTAATTCATTCAGTGCTAGCATAAATAATTCTTCGTAACGCGCTTCAACCACTTCAGCCAATGCTCTTCCTGGCAAGCGTCTGGACGCCTTATCACCCATAACAGGAATATCGATCTGTTGATTGGGATCGACCAAATCTTGCAAAGCACAACCATATTTAATTTTAATTTCTTCCGCATTACGCGTCGGTGTGCGTAAAGCAATAGCGATGTCGTTTGTCACCTGATCACCAGCGATAGGAATCACTGCGGTATAACGAATAGCGCCATCTGTAAAAATGGCAATATCACTGGTTCCACCGCCTATATCTATCATGCATACGCCTAGTTCTTTTTCATCTTCGGTCAAAATAGACTGACTAGAAGCAAATTGTTCAAGCACAATATCGCTAGTGCTTAATCCACAACGTTTCATGCATTTAATAATATTCTGGGCAGCACTCACTGCACCCGTGACAATATGAACCTTGGCTTCTAACCTAACGCCAGACATACCGACTGGCTCACGAATAGCATTTTGATTATCAATAATGTATTCCTGGGGTAAAACATGAAGAATTTTTTGATCGGCCGGAATCGCTATCGCTTTCGCTGCATCTATGACTCTATCCACATCATTGAGACACACTTCCCTATCACGAATCGCAACAATACCATGAGAATTAATACTACGAATGTGACTACCGGCAATACCAGTATAAGCCGAGAAAATTTCACACCCAGCCATGTGTTCTGCATCTTCCACTGAACGTTGTATCGATTGAACCGTTGATTCAATATTAACGACAACACCTCGTTTCAAACCCTGGGATGGATGCGATCCAAAACCAATAATGTTTAATTTTCCATCGCCAGTGACTTCACCGACCAAGGTGACGACCTTAGACGTACCAATATCGATTCCTACTACAAGATCTTTATTTACGGGCTTTTTAACCATATCATTTTTCATCCAGCTTCTATTACGGGCTGCTGACAACTCTACTATCTTGGTTCAAAAACACTGAAACTCTGCGCTTCGCTGCTCATTTACTTTAATGTAAACTGCGCTGCGATGCTCGCTTTTCAGCGTTTTTGAACTCAAGCTAGCGAGTTGTCAATTAGCCCTATTGGTTACTCGCCATTTTTTTCCAACGCACAGCTACTCCGTTAGGATAACGCAAATCAACACAATCCACATCATTTGCACGATCACCAACAATTTTTGGGTACACTTTCACAAATTGATTCAAACGAGCCAAGATGTCTTCGTAGCCGACTTGCAATGTAATTCCATTATCCAATGTTAACTTCCATGTTAAAAATGGCGTCAGTTCTAAACTAGAAATCTTAACATGTAATGATAACAATAATCGATTAATGTCTTTAAAATACTGCAGCATGAATAGCTGCTGACCTGTTGGGCCTGTAAATTTAGGTAAATGAGAGGGATAGGTTTCCTGTTCTGGTATAAATAATTCACCGCTCTCACTCAGTAAAACAGTCTCATTCCAAAGAGCAATTGGTTTTTTCTCAGTTAGCGTGATAATGACTTGATCCGGCCAAATGCGTCTAACATATAAATCCGACACCCAAGGCATTTGTAATAAACGATTTCGTATACCATCAACATTGATCGTAAAAAAACCTTTTTCCACCATCGGGTATAACACATCTTGCACTTCTTGTTGATTAACCCGATTTAAGCCGTATACACGAACCGTTTTAATGGGAAAATAATCAGAAAGATTAAGATGATTAAGAGCAAATACAATGGAAAATACAATAACGCCTAGCATCGTTATTTTTAGAATCTGAGATAATGCCTGCAAACGTTTTCTTAACATGCACCCTTCTTGTCTCATCTCCCGATGATGCAAACTTCCGGGATCAATCGTATACCTGTTTTCTCTTCTACAATATCGCCAATATTAGCAATCAAATTCTCAATATCAGCAGACGTTGCGTCTTTATGATTGAGAATAAAGTTTGCATGCTTTTCAGAAACCGAAGCCCCGCCAAGATGCTTTCCTTTTAATCCGCACGCTTCTATCAACTTACCTGCATAAGTGCCCGGTGGATTTCTAAAAACAGATCCACAATTCGCTGTTCCCGTTGGCTGACTATGATTGCGTTTTTCCAGCAATTCCCGAATATCATTGAGTGATTTTTCCTTATCGCCAGGCTGTAGAGAAAAATGCCCTGCAACAAACCATTCACCTTCTGGTCTTACCACACTTCTATAGCCTATTTCAAAATCAGCAAGCGAACGTATTTTAATTTCGCCATGACGATTGATAGTTTCAACCTGTTGCACAAAGCGCCAAATCTCACCCCCAAAACAACCCGCATTCATGGCTAAGGCACCACCCACTGTTCCTGGAATACCTGCCATAAATTCAAGACCCGAAAACCCTGTTCTCGCTGTAGATCGAGCAAGTTGCGCAGAAGCAACGCCTGCTTCTGCGCGCACAACGTCTCTATTTGAATACTCGAGCTTATTTAACGCGCCTTGTGTAATAACCACCACGCCTTCCACTCCACCATCTCGAATAAGGGTATTACTGCCAAGACCTAATAAAGTGACGGGAACCGTTTTAGGTAATTCTCGTAGAAAGTTCGAAAAATCATCCAAATCTGCTGGGATAAAAACATAATCCGCAGGACCACCCGTACGCCAGGAAGTGTAGTTTGAAAGCGGCTCGTTAGCGAGTAGCTTACCGCGCAACGGTATGGTTGGAGATACCAACATTATTTATTCGCCTCCCTCAAACTAGAGGCCGCTAATTTTGCGGCGAGGCCACCTATATTACCCGCGCCTTGCATGAGTAACACATCACCGTCTTGTAATTCCCGCTCAAATAATGCGGGCAATGTATCATGATTCTCAACAAAAATAGGTTCAATTTGGCCACGCTTTTTTAACTCACTTACCAATGAAGCACTATCTGCACCTTGAATATATTCTTCACCCGCTGAATAAACATCCAGAAGCATTAACATATCTGGCTTAGACAACACATTACAAAAATCCACAAATAAATCACGTGTACGAGTATAACGATGTGGTTGATAAACCATGACCAAACGTCTATCTGGCCAACTTTCACGTGCAGCTTGCAAAGTAGCCGCAATTTCACGCGGATGATGTCCGTAATCGTCGACTAATGTCACCTGACCACCATTTGCTAAAGCAAAATCACCGTAAATCTGGAATCGTCGCCCAATGCCAGCAAAATTTTCCAAAGCATCCATGATGGCACGATCTTGAACTTTTAATTCCGAAGCCACTGCAATCGCTGCCAGTGCATTCAATACATTATGCCTGCCCGGCAAATTTAAAGTGACAGACAATGGCGACATGCCCTTAGGTCTTTCAACAACAAACTGAGTACGCATGCCATTTTGTGTGTAACCAAGCGTTTTAAAGTCCGCTTCATTGCCAATGCCGTAAGTAGATATGGGTCGTGATAACTTTGGTAATATTTCTCGCACAATAGGATCATCGATACACAATACGGCGAGCCCATAAAAAGGTAATCGATGCAAAAACTCTATAAACGTTTCTTTCAGTCTATCAAAATTATTGTCATACGTTCCCATATGGTCTTGATCAATATTCGTAACAATTGAAATCATGGGGTTCAAATATAAGAAAGACGCATCGCTTTCATCGGCTTCAGCAACAAGATAATGTCCGCGTCCAAGGCGCGCATTACTACCCACACTATTCAAACGTCCGCCAATGACAAAGGTAGGATCCAGCCCCGCTTCTGCGAGTATGCTAGTCACCAAACTGGTCGTTGTCGTCTTACCATGCGTGCCGGAAATCGCTATACCATAACGGAAACGCATTAATTCTCCCAGCATCTCAGCGCGTGCAACGATAGGAATATGGGAATGACGTGCTGCTACCAGTTCAGGATTATATTCAGCGACAGCCGTTGAACGCACAATCACGTCTGCATTCTTAATATTGTCTGCTTGATGTCCACGATAAATAGTGGCGCCCATCACACGCAGCCACTGAGTCAAGGTATTTTCGGCAATATCCGATCCGGAAACAGTATACCCTTCACGCAATAAAACCTCGGCAATACCTGCCATGCCCACGCCACCAATACCAACAAAGTGGACATGTTTTATATGTCCCATCTCAAACATCCAGCTCACTGGAAAACCCCCTACCAATTAATGAATAACCTCACATAATATTGCATAAATCTTCTCTACAACATCGACTCTACGCAATTGATAAGCCGCTTCCGCCATGCGTAAACGCGTCTCACCCGATTGTGAAAATTGTTTTATTATATCTGCTAATCGACTATCTGTTAATTCAGTCTGTTGAATACAGAGTGCCGCACCATTTTTCACCATAAAATCTGCGTTTGCTGTTTGATGGTCATCGACTGCATAAGGATAAGGAACTAGCACGGCTCCCAATCCTACCGAACAAAGTTCCGCAACCGTTAATGCACCTGCACGGCATAATACCATATTTGCTGAAGTATAAGCGTTATGCATATCCTGAATAAACGGTGTGATCTTCGCTTCCAAACCCATTGATTTATAAATATTTTTTACGATTTCTGCATGCTTGTCGCCTGTTTGATGCCATATTGTTGGGCGCTCGTTTACATTTAATTGCAAAAGCGCACGCGGAACTATCTCATTGATTCCTTGCGCTCCTAAGCTACCACCTAAGACGAGTAAACGAAAAGGAGCATCCGATAAATGCCGTTTTGCAGGAATAGGCAATTGTTCCAGCTCATGTCTAACCGGATTTCCTACCACTATCACCTTCTCATGTTGACTGAATACATCTGGAAAACCGGTCAATATGCGTTTTGAAAAACGCGCTAGCATTTTATTCGTAAACCCAGCTTTTGCATTTTGCTCATGAATAACAAGCGGTCTTCGTGATAACCAGCAAGCAATACCAGAAGGCCCGCTAACAAAACCACCCATACCTAAGACCACATCCGGTTCAATCGTTAATATCACCCTTAACGCTTGTTTGATCGCTATAAGAATTCTGAATGGAGCAAACAATAATGCAACTAACCCTTTACCACGCAAACCATTGATGGTTATAAAATGCAGAGGAATATTTTCAGCCGGAATCAAGCGAGATTCTATGCCTTGCTTTGTTCCCAACCACTGCACATCAACGCCTTTTTCAAGCAAGTAGCGAGCAACAGCCAATCCTGGAAAAACATGACCGCCGGTACCACCTGCTACAATGAGAACGCGTTTTAACATATTCACCTGATTCCTAATGCAGTCATACGATTCTCATGATCAATACGCAATAAAACGGCAATGACTATGCAATTCACTAACACGCTACTTCCACCATAACTCATCAAAGGTAAGGTCAAACCTTTGGTGGGTAACAAGCCAGAATTAACGCCAACACTGACCGTAAATTGTATAGCCATCCACAATCCAAAACCGTAAGCAAGAAAACCAGCATACGGTCGATGATGACAATGAGCCATGCGACCCATCAGAAATATCCTGACGACTAGCAATAAAAATAATCCCATGACAACGAACATGCCGAATAATCCCAATTCCTCTGCTATCACAGCAAACAGAAAATCGGTATGCGCTTCAGGAAGATAAAACATTTTCTGAATACTTTTTCCTAAACCCACACCAAACCACCCACCTCTACCAAATGCAATTAAGGATTGGGTTAATTGGTATCCGGTATCAAATGGACGCTCCCATGGATTTAAAAAACTGGTTAATCTCAGAAGACGATACGGGGCAGAAACAGCAATCACAGCAAGCGCGCCTAAAACCAGGGAAAATAAAGCAAGAAAATGTCGCAAACGCATACCGGCTAAAAACATTAAACCTAATGTGGTTGCAGTCACAACGACTGTTGCACCAAAATCCGGCTCGCGTAACAATAAAACGGCTATCACACTCAATATGAACATGGGTTTTATAAAATTATGATGCCTAACCAAATAACCTGCCATATAAACGATTATCATGAATTTCGTTAATTCAGAAACCTGAAAAGAAAGAGGACCGTAACCTATCCAGCGTGCACTACCATTAACACTATGTCCAATGCCTGGGATAAGCACTAACGCAAGCAATAACATAACAAACAATAAAAGAACACCGCTCCATTTTTCCCAATAACGCGTATCCACTTGCATGACTACACTACCAATGGCGACACCTAGTGTTAGAAAAATTAATTGCTTAAAAAGAAAATAAAAAGGCTGATGCATTTGCCCATCCGAAATCACAATGGAAGCCGATGTCATCATTAGTAAACCTAATGAAACAATGCAAATAACGGCAAATACAAACCATTTATCATAGAGTGCAGGAACAACGACGCGTTGTTTTATTTCAGAATAAGAGCGCATAATGGACCTTATTTAACTTAATCTTTCCACACTCTCAATAAATACTTGACCACGGTGCTCGTAATTCTTAAACATATCAAAACTCGCACAAGCAGGAGAAAGTAATACACTATCATTCGGTTTTGCAATAGCAGCTGCTTGTAAAACAGCCTCATCCATGGAGTGGGCAAATGAAACAGGAACGCGGCGTTGCAATGCCGCTTCAATATCGTTTGCAGCTTCTCCCATTAAAACCACATGACGAGAATATTTTTCTATCGCAGGTGTAAGAGAGGTAAAATCAGCGTGTTTACCAATACCACCCATAATCATTACTAATTTACCTGACATTTCACTACCTAAACCCAGTATGGCTGCCTGCGTTGCACCTACATTGGTACCTTTGGAATCGTTATACCATTTCACCTGATCGCGTTCCCGAACCAACTGACAACGATGAGGCAACCCCTTAAAATCACGTAAAACGTTTAACATAGGTTCAAATGGCAATCCAAATCCGTAGCCTATTGCTAAAGCGGCTAATGCATTCGCCTGATAATGTTTACCCATTACCGGTAATTCATTCACAGGCAGTAATAACTGATCCCCTTTTGCAAGATAAGTCTGATGATGCTGATTCACCAAACCAAACTCATTTTGCTTTGGTGTATCCAGCGTAAAATAAATTTTCTGATCTAATATAGGATGATGACATTCCGTCAGACTATCATCTCGATTACACACAGCGACGTAACAATCATGATAAACCCTCGCTTTTGCACGCTGATAGTCGGATACACTGTCGTATCTATCCATGTGATCGGGACTGACGTTTAATACCGTCGCTACTTGTGGTTTCAAAGAATACGTTGTTTCAAGCTGAAAACTCGATAATTCCAAAACAAAAAGATTAGTAGCAGGATGATTCGCTAATAAATCAAGTGCTGGAATACCTAAATTACCACCTACCTCTACCGTATAACCTGCGGCTTCTGCCATTAAGCCCACTAATGTAGTAACCGTACTTTTTGCATTCGTACCTGTAATCGCAATGACAGGTACCTTGACTGCACGTGCAAATAATTCAATATCACCAATAACAGGCGTACCGCGTTTAACTTGCCTTGCAATAACGGGCAGACGTAAAGCAATACCAGGACTCAAAATAATCGTTGTCGCTTGATCTAATAAAGAAGAACTGATTTCGCCTAGCGCAACCGGCATATCAGGATATAACGCTAACAGTGCAGCAAGATGGGGTGGATTAACACGGGTATCTGTAATCGCAACAGGAATCCCGGCCTCTTTTAAATACCGCGCACAAGAAAAACCCGTGAGACCCAAACCAACGATAACGTGTAATCCTGAAACCATCATTTACCTCAACTTCAAGGTTGCGAGTCCACACAAGACCAATACAAAAGTAATAATCCAGAAACGTACAATCACTCGTGGTTCAGGCCAACCTTTTAATTCAAAATGATGATGAATCGGTGCCATTCTAAAAATACGTTTACCCGTTAATTTATATGAACCCACCTGTAAAATCACAGAAACAGTTTCCAGCACAAAAATACCACTCATCAAAAAGAATACGATTTCCTGACGTACAATCACAGCAATGGTACCGAGTGCTGCACCTAAAGCGAGCGCACCTACATCGCCCATAAATACTTGTGCAGGATAGGTATTAAACCATAAAAATCCAAGACCTGCGCCAACCAGCGACCCGCAAAAAACAATGATTTCACCTGCACCAGGAACATAAGGAATAGCAAGATAACTAGCATGTTGAATATTGCCAGTCGCATACGCAAAAACACCTAAGGCACCACTAATCATGACGCAAGGCATGATAGCAAGACCATCCAAACCATCAGTTAAATTAACAGCATTACTGGATCCAACTATCACAAAATACGTGAGCACAATAAAAAAAGGCCCCATGGCTAACGACATGTGCTTAAAGAAAGGTAATACCAGTTGCGTTTCAGCAGGCAACGTCGCCGTAAAATATAAATAACAAGCAGCACCGAAACCGAGTAATGATTGGCAAAGATATTTTTGTCGTGCAGGCATACCACGACTATGTTTCAACACTAACTTTTGATAATCATCCCAATAACCAATCGCACCAAATCCCAAGGTGATGATTAATACTAACCAAACATACCGATTGGAAAGATCACTCCACAATAAAGTCGCAAGCGTCACTGAAAGTAAAATCAGCGTACCACCCATAGTCGGTGTACCTGCCTTACTAAAATGACTTTGTGGACCATCATCTCTCACCACTTGACCAAAACGATGTGAGCTCAGCTTGCGAATAATAATAGGACCTAACATCAATGCGAACACTAACGAGGTCAGTGTCGCTAAAATCGCACGCAAAGTCAGGTATTGAAAAACATGAAAACTATGTAATAGGTATTGAGCAAGCCAATCGCTTAACCACAGTAACATTTATTTGCTCCAAAGATATTCTTTTACTTTTTCTACATCATCAAACGGGATTTTTTCATCGCCCAATTGCTGATAGTGTTCTGCGCCTTTACCGGCGATTAAAACGCAATCACAAGCATTGGCCCATTGTATACTGTTCTCTATTGCTTTAGCACGATCTAACTCTATAGAAACTTTCTCAGGATGAGAAAAACCGCCCACAATTTCAGCAACGATTTCCTCCGGTTTTTCATGTCTTGGATTATCATTAGTCACAATGACATTATCCGCCAGGGTCTCAGCAATTTTAGCCATTAATGGCCGTTTTCCCCTATCTCTTTCACCCCCACAGCCAAATACACACCACAATTTTCCTTTCGTATGGCCACGTAAAGCTTGCAACACTTTCTCTAATGCATCCGGTTTATGTGCATAATCAACCACTACCAAAGGACGCTCATCTCCACCTAAAGTCTGCATGCGCCCGGGAACCGCTTGCAATCTAGCAAGACAACTCACTGCATCCTTGAAAGTCACACCATAAACACATAAAGCTGTTAAAACAGCGAGACTATTACTTAAATTAAATTGCCCAATGAGAGGCAATGAGATATCTGCTTCACCCCAGGGAGATTTTAATTTGGCTTTCATGCCATATAACCCTGACTCGATTTGGTCGACATACACCAAAGGCACTTGCATTTCACGATCAGGTTGATCAGTAGAATAAGCGATAATCGAGTGATGAGTAGATAACTCCGTTATCCATTTTCGACCGTAAGCATCATCTGCATTAATAATGCAATGCTTAACAGGAATCTCTGCTAAAAAGCGTCGCTTAACCAGAGCATACGATTCCATCGTGAGATGATAATCAAGATGATCTTGAGAAAGGTTAGTGAATATACCTATATCAAATTGAATACCATTAATCCGACCTTGATCTATGCTATGTGAGGATACTTCCATTGCAATTGCTTGCGCCTTACGGAGAACAAAATCATGCAAAATAGATTGCAACGTCACTGCATCTGGCGTCGTTAGACCTGCTTCACCCATTTCACCCAAAAAACCATTGCCCAGTGTTCCGATAATACCGCAAGGAATATTTAATGATTGCAAAGATTGCGCGATAAAATGTGAACACGAGGTTTTACCACTCGTTCCTGTTACGCCTATCATGCGTAAATGATTTGAAGGATTGCCATAAAAACACGAAGCGATAAAACCAACTTTTTGTTGTAAATGCTTTATAGGAATAAGCGGTACCGTTGCCTCGAAAGTAAGCACATCATTAGTCGTATCAGCATCGATTAAAACAGCAGAGGCACCACGCAAAATAGCATCTTGAATATAGTGACGACCATCTAGGTGCGTGCCTTTCACTGCTAAAAATAAGCCGTTTTTCTGCACATAACGACTATCCAGCATTAAACCTGAAATATCCCTATCGAGCTCTACAGGAATGCTATAGAAATCTTGCAATAATGTTGATAAACGCATGTCGTTATCACTCATTTTAAACATCATCCGGTGGTACATCTAATATTCGTAATGCCCCTGCCATGATACGCTGAAAAACAGGGCCAGATACTTCACCTGCAAGAAACCGCTTTCCTCTGGGATCATGAATCACGACCATAACAATAACCCGTGGATGCGTAACCGGTGCTATCCCTACAAATGAAGTCGTATATCGATGTTTCTGATAACCACCATCACCTACCATTCTAGCTGTACCAGTTTTACCTGCTACATGATAACCAGGTACTGAGATACTAGCGGCTGTTCCCCCTTTTTCAAAAACAGATTGAAGCAAGGTCAGCATTTGTTTTGCAATATTAGGGTGCAATACACGTTCGCCAAGAGGTGCTTTTTCAAGCTTGAGCAAAGAAAGCGGGAGTTTTATACCTTGATTGGCTAGCACTGAATAAGCACGTGCAATTTGTAAAGGAGTAGCCGACATTCCATAGCCAAAAGAAAGGGTAGCCAAAATAAATTGACCCCAGGGAGCATGTTTAATTAACACTCCACTTTGTTCGCCAGGAAATCCTATACCGGTATTGTCACCAAATCCTACTCGCTGCAACATACTCCACAATTGATTTGGCGGTAGACTCAGTACAATTTTTGCAGCGCCCATGTTACTGGAATATTGCAAAATTTGTGAAATACTCAAAAGACCATTATTTTTTTCATCTTTCACCACACTACGTCCAACACGCATCCAGCCAGGTGATGTATCAATAATCGATTCTGGTTTAAATCGTCCTGTTTCAAGTGCGCTTGCGATGGTAAATGCTTTAATGGTTGAACCAGGTTCAAAAGTATCTGTTACTGCACGATTTCTAACATGCTCACTTTTCACCCCTTGTC